>Ga0081540_1001969_pt1 | contig 17138 bp, 15 predicted proteins | sample TabmetS2T1R1_FD_71024 | JGI IMG/M metagenome (GOLD analysis project Ga0081540, IMG submission 71024) | Tabebuia heterophylla rhizosphere microbial communities from the University of Puerto Rico - S2T1R1 | ecosystem: Host-associated > Plants > Roots > Rhizosphere ... | reverse complement strand
GCCCCATCGACGAGCTGGTAGCAGCGCTCCACCCTTTCGCGCGGCACCGTCTCTCCGAAGAACACCACGTCCGGCTTGAGCGGTCCCTGACGGCATACCGAGCACGTGACCATGACGAACCGGTCGAGGTCCGCATCGGGCAACTCGGCGTCGCCATCGGGGTTGATGGCACGCGCTCGCGCGTCGAAGGTCGGGTTGGCCTCGCGCAATGCCGAGTCGATCGCCGCTCGGGTGGCCTGGTCGCCGCAGGTCAGGCAGATGGTGCGGTCGAGCCCGCCGTGCAGCTCAATGACGTCGCGTGCTCCTGCTCCCTGATGTAGTCCATCGACGTTCTGGGTGATGATGCCGCTTAGGGCGCCCGCAGCCTGCAGTGTGGCCACCGCATGGTGGCCGGCATTCGGGCGAGCCAGCGAGATCTGCCGCCAGCCGAGATAGCTGCGAGCCCAGTAACGCTGGCGGGCCTGCTCGTCACCGACGAACGCCCGATAGGTCATCGGGGCGTAACGCCGGAGTGCGCCAGTCGGCCCACGGTAGTCCGGGATGCCCGATTCGGTGGAGATCCCAGCTCCAGAAAGGACAACCACCCCGCCGAGGTCGAGCAGGTCGCCGAGCGCGACAACGGCCGCGGAACCATCTCGGTCCGCGGCCGTTGCCGTCAGGGTGGCGTAATCCACCTACCCATAGTGCCTCGCGATATCAGTCCGCCGGGCCGGCAATCAGGGTCACGTTGGCGCTGTGCGACTGTCCGGACTGGTCGGTCCAGGAGATCCGCACCGAGTCACCGGCTTTGTGCGAAGCCAGCGCAGTCGACAGGTCGGCGCTGCTGGACACCTGCGTGTTGTCGACACCGGTGATCACGTCGCCCGCGGTCAGCCCCGCTTGCGCAGCCGGTGTGCCATCGACGACACCGGCGATCGCGGCGCCACTCGAACCGGCCGAGAACTGGTCGTTGCTGAGCTCGACGCCGAGGAACGCCGGGTTGCCGATGTGGATCGTGGAACTGGCCTGGCCGTTCTCGATCTGGTCAGCGATCTTGAGCGCCGTCCCGATCGGGATCGCATATGCCTGCGCGGTGGCCGTCTGGTAGGGGCCCGACGAGCCGGCCGCGGTGTCCATTCCGACGACTTGGTCCTTGTCGTTGTAGAGCGGGCCGCCGGAGTCGCCGGCCTGGACATTCGCGTTGGTCTCGATGAGGCCATTCAGTTGTTCGGCGTTCGAACCGTTGTCATCGGTGGCCGTAATCGTCTGGTCGAGCGCCGTGACCTGGCCAGGCGCAGCGCTCGGGGTACCGCCGGTGCCACCAGCGTTCCCGACCGCGGTGACATCGTCGCCAACCGAGACGTTGGAAGAGGAGATGTGCGCGGTCTGCAGGCCGGACGCATCGGACAGCTGCAGCACGGCCACGTCCTCGGATGGGTCAGTGCCGACGACGGACGCCTTGTATGTCTTTCCAGTGCTCACCACGGTGACACTGATCTGGGTCGCGCCACGCACGACGTGGTTGTTGGTGAGGATCTCGCCGTTGGAGGTGAGGACCATACCGGTGCCTGCGGCCCGCGCACCCTGGTAGCCGAGGACGGTGTTGATGTCGACGACGCCGACTTGCTGATCCGAGCTCGCGGTTCCGGTCGAACCGCCGGAACCGCTCCCTGAGCCGCCGCCGTTCCCGTAACCGCCACCGCTGCCGTTGCCGTTACCGCCATTGCCGAGGCCGCCGAAGAGACCTCCGAATGGGTCCTGGTCAGAACCAGAACCATCAGAACCGGAACCGCCCGATCCAGAACCGTTCCCACCGCTGCCAGTGCTCGGTGGGACGGCAAGCTGTGCGTTGCCGGACGAGCCCGACCCGGTCGTGACCGAATTGCCCGTGCCTAGGCCGATGGCAACGCCAGCGACCGCGACCGCGGTTGCGATTCCACCGGCGATGAGCCAACGCTTCCGATGACTGCCGTCGGACGGCTTCGTCTCCGGGGCCGGCGGGAATGGTGGCGCCGACAAGTACGCCGTGGGGTAAGTCGTCTCCGCGTGCGGTGCCTCTGACGCATACGGCGCCTCGGACGCGTACGGACCTTCGGGCGAGTACGGCGCCTGCGGCGCAGCCGGCGGCTCGGGCACATGCGGAGTCGCAGGAGTGGGCGGCTCGGCCGACCAGGTGGGATCGCTGTCGTAGCGGTCGTTCATGGGTGCTCTTTCGTAGCTCGTCGGGGTGTCGGGGTATGCGCCGACAGATCCAGCAGACCGTTGCCAGCCATGCGCCTACTGAGTGGCAGCCAGGGCTCGATTGTGAAATTGCGTGAGTGACAGACCAGGGGGTGCATACGCGCTCTCGGGTTGCCGCAGGAAGATAGTCGCGGACGACACTGAGAACGGCAGATGAGTGGCGCCCTCAACAGCGATGAAAGGAGCCCGATGACCGAGGCCAACCCCCGGCAGAACGTGACTTTTGCGAGCAACGGCCGGCAGGCCCATGGCTATCTGAAGAAGCCAGATCGCGGATCCGGACCTGGCCTGATCGTGATCGAAGAGTGGTGGGGTCTTGATGACCACATTGCTGACATCGTGGATCGCTTCGCCGCTGAGGGTTTCGTCACCCTCGCGCCTGACTACTTCGGTGGACGGGTTGCGCATCAGACAGACGCGGCCGCGAAGATGCTCGAGGAACTGCCCGTAGATCAGGCCGCGCGTGATCTCACTGGCGCCGTTGACTACCTGCTGGCGGACCCGGACGTAACGTCGAACTCGCTCGGTGTCATCGGCTTCTGCGTCGGTGGCGGCTTCGCGCTCCAGATGGCTGCTCAGCAGGGTGATCGGATCAACGCCGCAGTGGCGTTCTACGGGGTGGGGCCGGCCGTCCCCGATCAGTACCGCACCGTCACGGCCCCGATTCAGGGACATTACGGCGAGCAGGACGCGATGTACCCGGTTGACCAGGCGCAGGCGCAGGAGCAGCAAATCCGCGATGAGTCAGCGGGCTCGGTCGAATTCTTCTACTACCCGGCCGGCCACGCCTTCCATAACGACAAGGACCGGCTCGGCACCTACAACCAAGAGCTCGCGTCGATGGCGTGGAGTCGGGCCGTGGCCTTCCTCAAGCAGAACGCCCGGTAACGGTCACCACCACGAAAGCGCGGGACGCGCGCCGGCGCGTCGCGCATCGGGTGCGGCAGTCGTCCAGTCGCAGCAGTGCATTCTTTACGCAAGCGCCGCTGTGAGGGCCTCGATCGCCCGCAAGGTATCGAGCAGCATGCCGAGATCTTGCGGGTAGGGCCAATGGGACAACTTGGCGACGACGACCCGTCGATCACGGTCCACCCAGACCAGCTGGCCATGAATGCCCAGGCATAGCAGGACATGACGGTCGGAGAAAGGAACCCAGAACTGGTTGCGGTAAATGCCCCCCGGGAGCCAGCCCGTCGTCGGGTCGGCGGCGAATGCCGCACGGGAGTCCGGGCCGCCTGCGAACGAGTCGTGGAGCCACCACTCCGGCACGACGTCCTCGTCGGCGACGTGACCGTTGTCGGCGAGCAGCTGCCCGAATCGGCCAAGATCTCGCAGAGTGGTCGCGAGGCCGCCGTCATGGAGCACCGCTCCGGCGGGGTCGACGGCACCGTCGGCGTCCTGTTCCGCGCCGAGACGAGACCATAGAAGGCCGCCGAGCAGGTCGGGCATGCGGCGTCCGGTTGCCCGCTCGCAGACCCAGCCGAGCACGTCCGTCTCGCAGGATCGGTAGTCGAATCTCCCGCCGTGCGGCCGGTCGGCCTTCAACCGTACGAGGTAGTCGTAGATGGACGTTGGCAGGTCGTCCTGGCGACGGGGTGCCCAGCCCATGACCTGTTCCAACAGCCGAACGTCGGCATCGGGGTCGAGATAGGTCTCGGAGAAGGCAACACCGGAACGCATATCGAGCACGTCGCGCAGCGATGCGTCCGCGTAGCCGGACGAGCCCAGATCGGGTACGTAGTGGGTAATCGCTTGGGCCGGATCGAGCGCGCCGCGGTCGATCAGAATGCCGACTACGCACCCGATGATGGACTTGCTGACCGACATCAGCAGGTGCGTGTGGTGCGGCGTCATGTCGGCGAAGTACGCCTCAGCGGCAATCCGACCCTCGCGCAGCACGAGGTAACCGTCGGTGTAGGTGCCGGAAAGCACATCGCGTACCGAGGCGGAGGATCCGTCCGTGCGCTCCACGCCGACATCGAGCGGCGCGGCGGGGCCGTGCGCTAGCTCCAGCACCGGCCCGGTGCCCCGACTGATCCGTGCGGTCGGAACCACTTCACGCAGGTGGATGAACGACCAGGTATTGGCCGCCGCGGTTTGCCAGTCCTCCAAGCGCCAGCGCTGATCAGGTGGCGGCGGAAAACCCTGCATCACCATTGGCAGCCATCCCGTCTGTCTGACTTGCGCCGCGTGCCGGTATCCGGCGCCAGACTACGGTTCAGATATTGCCGTGGGTGCGCCCGTGCCCGCCGTCCGACCCGGCCAGTGTCGGGTGCGACGCGATCGGAGATCGCTTCTTGAGATGCCGCTGCTGGCCGAGACGATCGCTGATGCCGTCGCCGGTGGCTGTCTTCACGCTGGTCGGAGTGACGTGCATCGTGATGGGCGTCGCCGAGTGGTAGGTCCGGAGACGCTCCGGCGTTACGGCGGCGGGCAGATGTCTGCCGGCCACTGCCTTCAGCGACGCCGACCGTTTCGTCGGATCCGAAGACCGTCGAACGCAATGGCGCACACGGCGTCGGAGATATCGACGGAGTCGAAGTCTCTGCGCGGGCGATACCACTCCACCAACGAGTTCACCAGGCCGAACAGCAGGCGGGCAGCGACCGCTGGGTCGACGTCGGGTCGAACGTCTCCATCCGCCTCAGCTTGTTTGACGAGAGCAGCCACGACCCGATCGAACTGCCGCCGCCGGGCCATGGCCCGACGTTCGACCTCGGTGTTGCCGCGCACACGCAGCAGGAGCGTGACGTACGGCAGGCGCTCGACGAGAACCTCGATGCTGCCCCGGACCAGCTGCTCCAGCCGATCGATCGCGGGCGCGTCGATGCGCCGGACGTCAGCCGCGACCTCGAACAAGCCGTCGAGGGCCCGGTCGAGCGCCAGCGCCAGCAACTGCTCCTTACTAGCCACGTGGTGATAGATGGCGGACTTGCTGATCCCTAGTCGCTGGGACAGGTCCTCCATGCTTGTGCCGTCGTACCCGCGCTCGTTGAACACGCCGACGGCGACCGCGAGCAGCGATTCGAGGTCGTAACCCGGCCGACCTGGCCCTCGTCGCGGCACGACGGCCCTGGTCACGCGCTATCCCGAGGCTCGACGAGCTGATGACTTCGCCCGCGAAATTCCGCCACGACCTCCTGGCCGCAGCGCACGGTAACGTCGTAAATGCCGGTTCGCCCGAACCGGGTGCGCAGGTTGGCCTCTGCGACCAGCTCGTCGTCGAGGCGTCCCGGCGACACGAAGACGATCTCCGCGGCGGCTGCCACGGTGGGCGGCCCGAAGCTGTTGCACGCACACGCGAAGGCCGTGTCGGCAAGCGCGAACACTAGCCCGCCGTGTGCGATCGCGTGGCCGTTGACCATCTCGGGGCCGATGCGCATCCGGACCACGGCCCGCCCCTCCCCGGCTTCGTCCACCGTCATGCCCATAGACGCAGACGCTCGATCCTCCGCCATCATCGTCGCCACCGAGGCGGGCAGGTCGGGCGTGTCGGACACATCGCTCCCCGGGTTCGTCGGACGAGGGTCGCCTACCGGCGCGAGCCACGATAACGTACCGAACGACCGGTCAGAAATAGGTAGGAGACACGTTCCATGGTGGTACTTCGCAGTTACGTCAACGGATCATGGTTCACCCCGGCGGACGAGGGTGCTCCGCTGTACGACGCGGTTACCGGTGAAGAGGTCGCCCGGATCTCGTCAGCCGGCATCGACATGGCGGCCACGCTCGAGTACGGCCGCCGGGTCGGTGGACCGGCAATCCGGCAACTCACCTTCCATGAGCGAGCGAGCACGCTGAAGTCGCTCGCCGGTGCGCTGCGCGGCCATCGGGATGAGCTCTACCAGCTATCAGCACGTACTGGCGCCACGCGTCGAGACGCTGTGTTCGATGTGGACGGCGGAATAGGCGTGCTGTTCTCCTACAGCAGCAAGGGACGCCGGGAGCTGCCTAACGACACCGTGTACGTCGAAGGTCCAGTCGAACCACTGGGCAAGGGTGGTCAGTTCGTCGGCCAACATGTCTGTACCTCGCGGACCGGAGTCGCGCTTCAGATCAATGCGTTCAACTTTCCGGTGTGGGGGCCGCTGGAGAAGTTCGCGCCGGCGTTTCTCGCCGGCATGCCGTCGCTCGTGAAGCCGGCCAGTCCCACGGCATATGTCACCGAACGTTTGGTCGCCTTGATGTTGGACACTGGCCTCTTGCCGGAAGGCGCGCTGCAGCTCGTCTGCGGAGGCGCGCGCGACCTCCTGGATCACCTCACCGAGCAGGACACGGTGTCGTTCACCGGTTCGGCGTCGACCGCCCGCCGGCTTCACGCCCATCCAGTCGTAGTCGCCCGGTCCGTGCCCTTTACGGCTGAGGCCGACTCGCTGAACTGCTCGATCCTCGGGCCCGACGCCGAAGCCGGTACGCCCGAGTTCGACCTCTACGTCGACCAGCTGGTGACCGAAATGACCGTCAAGGCAGGACAAAAATGCACCGCGATCCGTCGCGCATTCGTGCCGGCCGCCGTTCTCGACGACGTCCAAACGGCAGTTGTCGACCGGCTGACGCAGGTAGTGGTGGGGAATCCGGCCGAGCCGTCGGTCCAGATGGGTCCGCTGACGGGCCTGGAGCAGCGGGAAGAGGTGCGGCGCTCACTCAAGGCGCTGCTGGATGCAGGTGAGCTCGTATATGGCGATCCGGACCACGTCGACGTGATGGGTGCCGACGGTGAGCGCGGCGCCTTCATCTCGCCGATTCTCATTCGCTGCAACGATGCGGGCCGCCCAGAGCCCCATGAGGTCGAGGCATTCGGCCCGGTAAGCACGCTGATGGGATATTCGTCGACAGACGAAGTGATCTCACTCGCCGCGCGCGGGCTCGGTAGCCTCGCAGGCTCGGTTGTTACGGCGGACGCTAGCTTCGCCCACCGCGTCGTACTGGGCCTCGCGCCGTGGCACGGTCGGCTGCTCGTGCTCGATCGCGACGATGCGCCCGAGTCGACCGGACACGGGTCTCCGCTGCCGATGCTCGTGCATGGTGGGCCGGGTCGGGCCGGCGGCGGCGAGGAGCTGGGCGGTATGCGCCGCGTCATCCACCACATGCAACGCACGGCCATCCAAGCCAGCCCGCGCATGCTCAGCGCGGTGACCGGCCGCTGGGTGGCGGGCGCCGAGCGAGCAGCCGGCGACGCACACCCGTTCCGGAAATCCCTGGCTGAACTCCGTCCGGGCGACGCGGTCGTAGCCGGCCCCCGCATCGTGACCGCCGAGGACATCGACCACTTCGCTGATTTCACCGGCGATCAGTTCTACGCGCACACAGATCCCGAAGCGGCCGCCGCCAACCCGCTCTTCGGTGGCATCGTCGCTCATGGCTATCTGGTGGTGTCGCTGGCGGCCGGGCTTTTCGTACAACCAGACCCAGGGCCGGTCCTCGCCAACTACGGCCTGGAGAATCTCCGCTTCCTCACGCCGGTATTCCCAGGCGACGCTCTGACGGTCACGCTGACCTGCAAACAGATCACCCCCCGCGTCGACGCGGACTACGGAGAAGTCCGGTGGGACGCCGAGGTCACGAAACAAGACGGCACGGTGGCGGCCCGGTACGACGTGCTCACACTGGTGGCCAAGACCTGGCCGCAATGACCTCGGCGCGGTCACGCGGGCGGCGGTAGCTGGCAGCGAGCGGAATGCGGCAGAATATTACTGACCGAACGGTCAGTCAGGAAGAGATGTGATGACGACTGTCGAGCTCCAGGAACACTTCGATCGGACGATCGCCCACGATCGACGGATCGAGCCGCGGGACTGGATGCCTGACGGCTACCGCAAGACGATGATTCGCCAGATCTCACAGCACGCCCATTCGGAGATCATCGGCATGCAGCCCGAAGGCTACTGGATCACGCGGGCTCCTTCTCTGCGGCGCAAGGCCATCTTGCTGGCCAAGGTCCAGGACGAGGCGGGACACGGAATGTACCTCTACTGCGCCGCCGAGACCTTGGGCGTGGATCGGGCTGACCTGACCCGGCGGCTGATCAACGGTGATCAGAAGTACTCGTCGATCTTCAACTACCCATCACTCACGTTCGCAGACGTCGGGGTGATCGGCTGGCTCGTCGACGGGGCGGCGATCTGCAACCAGGTGCCGCTGTGCCGTAGTTCCTTCGGCCCGTATGCACGGGCGATGATCCGCATCTGCAAGGAGGAATCCTTCCATCAGCGGCAGGGCTACGAGCTGCTCATGACCATGATGAGCGGTACCCGTGCCCAACGCGCCATGGTGCAGGACGCAACCAACCGCTGGTGGTGGCCGTCGTTGATGATGTTCGGACCGCCGGACAACGACTCTCCGAACACCCAGCAGTCGATGGCCTGGGGGATCAAGCGGCACACGAACGACGAGCTGCGTCAGCGCTTCGTCGACATGACTGTCCCCCAGGCCGAAGCGCTCGGGGTCACGCTGCCCGATCCGGACCTGCGCTGGAACGACGAACGTGGCCACTACGACTTCGGCGAGGTGGACTGGGCGGAATTCAAGCGCGTGATTCGGGGCGACGGGCCCTGCAACACCGAGCGCATCGGCAACCGTCGCACTGCTCATGAGAGCGGGGCGTGGGTTCGCGCGGCCGCGGCGGCGCATGCTGCCAAACACGCATCGCCCGCGACGTCCGGCAACCACCAGACGGTCAGGCAGAGCGCTCAAGGAGGTCCAGATGAGTGACACGTCCGAAGATTGGCCACTGTACGAGGTGTTCCTTCGGGGTAAGCGCGGCCTGAATCATGTCCACGTCGGTTCGCTGCACGCTGCGGACGCGCAAATGGCCTTGCATCACGCGCGAGATCTCTACACGCGGCGCAACGAGGGCGTGAGCATATGGGTTGTCGCATCCACGGACATCACGGCATCCAGCCCGGACGAGAAGGATCCGTTCTTCGCGCCGAGTGGTGACAAGGTGTATCGGCACCCGACGTTCTATGCCATCCCCGATAACGTGCCGCATATGTGATGGATACCTACGACGCTTATCGAGCGATCACCGATGTCACCGAAGATCAACGGTGGGCGTTCGGCGCCGGATTCGACGACCCGCTGTCTGGTGTCGACACGACAATCCCGGGCGGCGTCTCGGCCGATGACCTCGGTGCCTATTGCGAAATGCTCGGTGATGACGCACTTCTCATGTCGCATCGGCTGCAGCAGTGGGTCGGGCACGCCCCGGAGCTGGAAGAGGAAGCTGCGCTGGCCAACATCGCGCTCGACCTGCTCGGCCAGGCCCGTTTCCTTCTGGCCCGGGCCGGCACAGTGGACGGATCGGGACGCACTGAAGACGACTACGCGTTCCAGCGGGGACCTGCGCAGTTCCGGCATGTGCGCCTGGTCGAGATCGTCGACAGCGACTTCGGCATCGCGATGGCGCGGCTGCTCGTGTTCAGCACGTGGCGGCTGGCGGTGCTGGATCGGCTACGGGCATCTCGCGACCCAGTTCTGGCCGCCATCGCGGACAAGGGCGTAAACGAGATGACCTACCACCGCGACTACGCCGCCCAATGGGTGATCCGCCTGGGTGATGGAACGGAGTTCTCTCACCACCGGGTACAGGCGGGCCTCGTCCAGGTCGCGCCGTTCGTCGGCGAGCTGTTCACCGACTCGGACGTCGAGACCCGACTCGCCGCCGCCGGTGTCGGCGTGCGGCCGAGCGAGACGCGCGCCGAGTTCGATGCGGCGCTCGACGCGGTCCTTTCCGCCGCCACGCTGACCTGTCCGGCGTGGTCCGCGTCTGGAGGAGGAACGAGAATAGCCGGACACCGGGACACCTTGACGCGTCTGCTGGCCGAGCTGCAGAGTGTCGCGCGTGCCCATCCTGGAGCGGCGTGGTGACCGCGGCAAGCATCCAAGCGCGAGCCCGCGCGATCGCCGAAGCCGTACCCGACCCGGAATTCCCGCAACTGACCGTGGCTGACCTCGGCATCCTCCGCGAAGTGACCCTCACCGGACGGCGCGCCGTCGTCACCATCACACCGACATACACCGGCTGTCCGGCGCTCCAGGTAATCCGGAGCGAACTGCGTCGCCGGCTGGAGGGCGCCGGATTCGACGACGTCGAGGTGCGGACGAGCCTCAGTCCGGCCTGGACCAGCGACTGGATTACCGACGAGGGTCGGCAGAAACTTGCGGCCGCGGGCATCGTCCCACCTCATGCCGCGCCCGTGCGGTCGGCCGGCCCGGTCCCGCTCACCCTCGTCCGATCGGCGCCAAGCGTGCCATGTCCGCAGTGCGCATCGGCCGACACAGAGCGGCGGTCCGTATTCGGTGCGACCGCTTGCCGTGCGCTGTATCGCTGCACGTCATGCGGCGAGCCGTTCGAATATCTGAAGGAGATCTGAGGTGCCGGCCGGCAAGGAGTCCCCGCCCGCTCGCGGCAAATTCCGGCACCTCAGGGTCGCCCGAATCGACCAATTGTGCTCCGACGCGGCGGCCATCACGTTCGACGTGCCACGTAATCTCACCAAGGAATTCGCTTTCCGGCCGGGACAATCGATCACCGTACGTCGGGTCGTCGACGGTCATGACGAGCGACGCTCGTACTCCATCTGCGCGCCGCGGGGCGCGGCCCCACGCATCGGCGTGCGGGAGGTTCCCGACGGCGCGGTGTCCAGCTGGCTCATCCACGAGGTCCGGCCGGGCGACAAAGTCGAAGTGGAACCCCCGTCCGGCCGGTTCACGCCGGAGCTGGATACACCGGCGCATCACGGCTTCATCGCCGCAGGCTCCGGCATCACACCGATTCTGTCGATGGCAGCCTCAGTGCTCGTCGACCCGGCCAGCCGCGCCACGATCTTGTATGCGAACCGGCGCACCGACTCGGTGATGTTCGCCGACGAGGTCGCCGACCTGAAGGACAGATACCCGACCCGGCTGCAGCTGGTGCATGTGCTCTCGCGCGAGGCCCAGGAGGTCGAGTTGTTCAGCGGCCGGCTTACCAGCGACAAGCTCCGCGTCCTGTTGCCTCTGATCTGCCGCGTCGTTGCGGTCGATCACTGGTGGCTGTGTGGGCCCTACGGCCTGGTCACCGATGCCATCGCGGCCTTGACCGACTTCGGCGTCGAGACCGACCGGATCCACCGGGAGCTGTTCTACGTCGAGGACGAGCCACCCCCTCCCGCTGAGCACCCCGACGCGACGCCGACCGGCGCGGTGAGCGAAGTGACCATCGTGCTTGATGGACGCACGACCACAATGCTGGTGCCCCGCGATACGCCCATCCTCGACGGAGCCCAGCGCGTGCGTCCGGACCTGCCCTTCGCCTGCAAGGGTGGCGTGTGCGGTACCTGTCGAGCCCAGCTAGTGACCGGTGAGGTGAACCTGCGTCGCAACTTCGCGCTGGAAGCGTCCGAACTGGCCGCCGGATTCGTGCTGACCTGCCAATCGTTCCCCGTCACAGACGCAGTGACGGTCGACTACGACCGCTGATAGCCGATGGCCCGCACGGTGGCGCGTAAGTCGCGAGCGAGCAATTCCGGTTGCTCCCAGGCGGCGAAATGGCCGCCGCACTCGGGTTCGCTCCAGTGCACGATATTGCTGAACCGGCGCGCCGCCCAGCGCCGTGAGGGTCTCGGCACCTCCTTGGGGAAGATGCTGCAACCGGTGGGCACGTCGACAGTGTCGTATGTGGCGGTGTTGAACCATTCAGTTACTTCGCCGATGCTTTCCCAGTACAGCCGGGCTGAGGATGCGGCCGTGCCGGTGAACCAGTAAAGGCTGACATCGTCCAGAATCTGGTCACGGCTCAGGCCGCCAGCGGTCTGGTCGGTCCACGTCGAAAGCTTCTCGCCGATCCACGCGGCAAGGCCGGTGGGCGAGTCGGACAGGGCATAGCCGACGGTCTGCGGCCGGGTGGCGTGCATCGCGGAGTACCCGGATCCCGTGCGTGTGCGCTCGTCCAGATCGGCCAACGACTCGCGCTCGGCGTCGGTTAGATCCGGGGAGTTGCGGTCCGGTGCTACGAGCGGAGGGACGAGATGCAAGCCGATAAGCCGCTCTGGCTGCTGGAGCGCGATGCTGGTAGAGATGCTGGTGCCCCAGTCGCTGCCGGCGGCGAGGAATTGCGGATAGTCCAGGCGCGTCATGAGCTCGCACCAGGATCGAGCGATGCGGTGGATGTCCCAGCCGGTCGTGGTCGGCCGCCCGCTGAACCCATATCCCGGCAGGGAGGGGACCACGACGTGAAACGCGAGATCTCCACGTGCTGGATCGGTGAGCAGCGGAAGCACCTCCTCGAATTCAAGAAATGAGCCGGGCCAGCCGTGCGTGAGTAGCAATGGGAGAGCGTCACGGCGCCCGGATCGAACGTGCATGAAGTGGATCGGCAAAGCGTCGACGTTCGTGCGGAATTGCGGGATGTTGTTGAGCCGCCGCTCTGTCGCGCGCCAGTCGTACTCCTCGCGCCAATACGTGCACAGCTCGATCAAGACGTGCAGCGGTACACCCTGCGACCAGTCAGGTACCGGCTGCCGCTCGGGCCATCGGGTCCTGGCCAGGCGTCGTCGCAGGTCATCCAACTGTGCCTGAGGAACATCAATTCGAAACGGGTCGATCGGGTAGGACACGGCCATTCTCCTGTCTGCAGATCACGTGTCCGTGGCTGCACTCACCGCCATCATCAGGCCCCGGATCTCCGTCTCCTGAAGATCCGCTCCGATCTCACCCAGCCTGCTCACGGGAACACCACCACGTCGTCCGGCCGCCGACGGTGCCACGAGCCATCGGGGCCCCGTCCCGCGGACAGACGGCATCGATCTTGCGGGCAGGCAGGAGTGAGAGGGTATGGACCCCGCCCTGCCGGAGAGCGGACTCAACGGTGCGGCGAAGCGCGCGGAACAGCCGATCGACCTCGGCCCGGGAGAGCTCGCCGACCGGGCGAGCGGGATTGATCTTGGCGCTCCACAGCATCTGATCTGCCAGGAGGTTGCCAATGCCGGCGATGGCGTTCTGATCGAGCAATCGCGCCTTCACCGGCGCCGTGCCGCCGCGCGCCATGATCGTTCGGAACTGAGCCGGCGTGATGCCGGCCGCATCCGGGCCGAGAGTCTCGATCGGCGGATCGAGCCGAACTCGGCCGAGCCGCCGCGGGTCGATGAGCATCAACGAGCCGCCATCTGCGAAGGTCAGTGAAAACCGGCAGAATCGGTAGTCGCCAGGTGCCCGCCCTCGCTCCCAGTAGTCACCTCCGTCGATCTCGCTGCCATCGACATCAGCGATAACGATCTTGCCGGACATACCGAGGTGGATTCCCAACGTTGGGCCGGGTGTGCGCGAACGACCGACGCTCGAGGTCTCGCACCACATGCTCTTCCCCCGGCGGTGGGCAACTGTCAGTCGCCGCCCGACCAACGCCGCTCGAATCTCACCCGGCCGATGTGGACGGCACACATAGGTGTCCGAGTCGTCCACGTCGACGATTCGGCGACCTATTGCCGCACGCTCGATCACGGCGCGTGCGGACTCAACCTCAGGCAGCTCCGGCACAAGCACGATCTTGCTTGGTGCACCTTGTCGGGGGTGAGCGGGGGCCCCCCGCTCACGGCGGACAAGGCAAGCACGGCGCCTAGACTGCGACTATCGGCGCGCGCAGCCGCGGCTGTGCCTCGCACGACGCAGCGAGGGGGGGTCAATGCCTCGCACTCGCCCGGTGGCGCGATTCGCAATAGCCGCGACCCTGCTCGCGTTCACCGCGACCGGTTGCTCGACCGTGGTGTCGGGAGCCGGTCTGCTCGTTGCTCCACCTACCGCTCCGGACTCCAGGCTCACGGTAGTGGGCGACGGACACACCTCGTTCGACCGGCTGGCCCGCAATGCTATCGACGACGTAGTCGCCTTCTGGAAGAAGCAATTCCCACAGATCGCAGGTGGCAAGTCCCTGCCCCCACTTACCGGCAAGATCTACTCCGTCGACGACTCCGACATCACGGCTGGCGCACTTCGCAATGGCTGCCTCGCCCGCGCCGGTGTCCGGGTAATCAAGGACAACGCGTTCTATTGCACGCTGGACGACTCGATCGCCTATGACCGGAACGGCTTCCTGCCGAAGCTGGTGGCGACATACGGGGATTACTTCGCTGCTGCGGTCTTCTCCCATGAGTACGGGCACGCGGTGCAGGCCAGGCTGGGGATAGCCGACAAGGAACGGTCGATCGTCCGCGAGAGCCAGGCCGATTGCGCTGCCGGCGCATTTACCACCTCCGTGCTCGCCTATCAGGCGCCTCATCTACGTGTGACCTCTGACCAGCTCGATCAGATCCTTACCGGTTACATACAACTGCGTGATCCGGTCTCTCACGCCGCTAGCGATCCCGGCACTCACGGAACCGGCTTCGACCGGCTCAGTTCGATCTCGGATGGCATCGAAAAGGGCGTCAAATTCTGCTATGCGTCCGCCTACGCCAAGCGACAGTTCACCCAGCGGCCGTTCGTCAGCGATAGTGACGCGCAGACCGGCGGCAACGTTCCGCTCGAGCAGGTGCTGGACCCCACACCGAGTCACGACGGTCTACTCCCGAGCCTGAACGCATTCTGGCGCGCCAAGGCTAAGAGCATCGGCAAGTCCTGGTCCGATGTCGCGGTAGTCGAGGCGGATCATCCGAAATGCGGCGCGACACCGCAGAGCGAGTTCGGTTATTGCCCGGATGACAACACGGTGTACTACAGCCGCAAGATCGCCACCAGCGCGTACTCCTTCGGCGACTACGCCCTCGGAACGATGTTCACTTATGGCTGGGGCCTCGCCGTCCGCCATCAGCTCTTCCAGCGATCGTTGGACGACAAGCCGGCATTGCTCGCTGCGGGTTGTTACAGCGGGGCGTACGCGAAGAGCGTGAATGTCAACAATGCCAACGGATTCGCGCTGTCCCCACCCGACATGGACGAAGCCGCTACCGCCGTAATGACACTTGTCGGTCATCCGGAGGCCTTCGGTGATCGTGCCACGACGGGGTTGGATCGCATCGACTCGTTCACCATGGGGTACTTCGGGGACCTGCCCGCCTGCTGACTCGTCGCGAGCGGTCCGGGAGTCCCGATGCGAGCTGTCGGCGAGGGTTACAGTCGTGACCACTAGTGTGCGGTGAATGCCGCAGATTGACTCTGCATTCACGGACCTGGCGACCGGGCGCCTCGCCGACGCCGCCCTCGGAAGCGCCCAACAACGCGGAGCCGAACACGCTGATTTCCGGCTCGAACGAATCCGGGTCGGTACGCTCCGGCTTCGCGACGGGCACCTGGATACCTCAGCCGATACCGAGGACCTCGGCATTGCCGTGCGGGTTGTGTACGACGGCGCATGGGGCTTTGCGAGCGGGGTCGACCGCACGCCCGATGCCGCGGCGACACTTGCCGAGCAGGCGATCGCCGCGGCCCGGGTCAGCCGGGTCCTCAGCTCTGATCCGGTCGTCCTCGCCGATGAGCCGGTGTATGCCGAGGCGTCGTGGGTCTCGGCCTACGATGTCGATCCGTTCGATGTGGCCGAGGACGAGCGCATTGGTCGGCTGGCCGAGCTCTCCGATCGATTGCTGTGCGCGGATGGCGTCGATCACGTCGACGCGCACCTCATGCACGTCCGGGAGAACAAGTTCTACGCCGACACTGCAGGCACCTCGACAACGCAGCAACGCGTTCGGCGGCAAGCCCAATTCACCGCCGTACACGTCGACCAGGCCGCCGGAACGTTCTTCTCCATGCGCACATTGGCCCCGCCGGTCGGGCGCGGTTGGGAATTCCTGACCGGCACGGGCTGGGATTTCGATCGCGAGATCGATGAGCTGCCCGGGCTGCTGGCCGAACATGTGAACGCGCCGAGCGTCGAGGCCGGCCGCTACGACCTGGTGATCGATCCATCCAACCTGTGGCTCACCATCCATGAGTCGATTGGTCATGCGACCGAGCTCGACCGCGCTCTCGGCTACGAGGCGGCGTATGCCGGTACCAGCTTCGCAACGCCTGACCAGCTCGGCTCCCTGCGCTACGGCAGCCCGATCATGAACGTCATGGGCGACCGGGTCGTCGACCACGGGCTCGCCACGATCGGCTATGACGACGAGGGGGTCGCCACCCAGCAGTTCGACATCGTGCGTGACGGTGTTCTCGTCGGGTACCAGCTCAACCGCCAGATGGCCCGGGCGAACGGCCTGGGTCGGTCCAACGGGTGCGCGTTCGCCGACTCGCCGGGGCACATTCCGCTGCAGCGTATGGCCAATGTGTCCCTTCAGCCGGCGCCCGACGGTCCTACGACCGCGGACCTGATCAGCCGCGTCGAGCGCGGCATCTACATCCTCGGCGACCGGTCGTGGTCGATCGACATGCAGCGGTACAACTTCCAATTCACCGGGCAGCAGTTCTTCCGCATAGAGAACGGCCAACTGGCCGGACCGCTCCGGGATGTCGCATACCAAGCGACGACTACGGACTTCTGGGGATCCATGGAAGCGGTCGGCGGCCCCGAAACCTATGTCCTCGGCGGTGCATTCAACTGCGGCAAGGGGCAGCCAGGCCAGGTCGCCGCCGTCTCGCACGGCTGTCCGAGCGCGTTGTTCCGCGGCGTCAACGTCCTTTCCACAGTGGCGGAAGGTGGCCGATGATCCCGATGCAGGATCTCGTCGAGCGGGTGCTCGCCCACTCGACCGCCGACGGCTGCATCGTCGTCGGCAGCGAGCGCACCGAGACCAACCTGCGGTGGGCGGCGAACAACCTCACGACCAACGGCCAAATGGCGTCGCGGTCGGTCACAGTCATCTCGATCCTCGACGGAGCGGCCGGACCGAGCGCCGGAGTGGTTACCCGATCGGTAACGTCCGCTGACGAGGTGCCCGATCTGGTGGCGGCGAGCGAGCTGGCCGCCCGCAAGGCCGGACCGGCCGACGACGCCGCGCCGCTCG
>Ga0081540_1001968_pt1 | contig 17139 bp, 16 predicted proteins | sample TabmetS2T1R1_FD_71024 | JGI IMG/M metagenome (GOLD analysis project Ga0081540, IMG submission 71024) | Tabebuia heterophylla rhizosphere microbial communities from the University of Puerto Rico - S2T1R1 | ecosystem: Host-associated > Plants > Roots > Rhizosphere ... | reverse complement strand
TGAAAGCGGTCCATGCGGCGCGCGCGGACGGCTTGCCGCTCACGGCGCAGATCGCCGGCCGCCCCATCGGCGTGATGATGGGCATCGGTACCGCGCTCAATCCGTTCACCGTGCGGCCGACCTACAAGGCAATCGAACACCTTCCCATCGAAGAGCAGCGCAAGCGGCTGCTTGATCCCGAACTGCGACGGAAAATTCTCGCCGAAAAGCCGTCCGAGGCCGAGGTGGCGAAGCTCTCGCAGTTCCGCCAGCTCGTCACCAGCCGCTGGGACAAGTTCTTCACCATGGACGACCCGCCGGATTACGAGCCGGGTCCGGAGAAGAGCGTGGCTGCGATTGCGGCGCGCACGAACCATACGCCCGATGAAATCGCCTACGACTACATGGTCGAACAGAATCAGTATCTGTTCTTCCCAGTGGTGAATTACGTCGAGGGCGACCACGAGCCTATCCGCGAAATGCTAAACGATCCGGCTTGCCTGCTGGGCCTCTCCGACGGCGGCGCGCACTGCACCTCGATCGTGGATTCAGGCCTGCCGAGCTTCATGCTGGCGCATTGGGGGCGCGACCGCCGCCGCGGGCCGCGGTTGCCGCTTGAGCATCTGGTCAAGCGGCAAACCAGCGAAACCGCCGACTTCTTTGGCCTGTCCGACCGCGGCCGGCTGGTGCCGGGCATGCGCGCCGACGTGAACATCATCGACTTTGACCGCCTGCGGCTGCACAAGCCGGAGCTCGTGCATGACATGCCGGCTGGCGGCCGGCGTTTCGTGCAACGGGTCGAAGGATATGAAGCGACGATCGCGGCAGGCATTCCCATCTTCGAGCGCGGCGAGCATACCGGCGCGATGCCGGGACGCCTCGTGCGGGCAGGCCACAATGGTCATCGTTGAGGGTGGATCGTCGGCAAACGGCTAGGCAGGCGGAAATTGGCGCGCGGATAACGCGGCACAATGGTCGTAGATGGCCGACGGCCGGGTGAACCACACCTTTTCCCGCTCTGGATGGCTGACGATGTGCTGCAACGCCTCGCGGAGCATGCGAAGCCTGTAGGGCTGACCCACGATCATCGTATGCAACGCGATGCCGCATACCAGCGGCTGTTTTGCCGACTGGCGCAGCAGTTCTTCGAATTGACCAATGATGAAGTCACGGAATTCTTCCGGCGAGTGATGCCTCACCAGGATCTGGGGGCTGTCGTTGATCTCGATCGGGTACGGGACGCTCATGATGGGGCCGGAACGCGTCTTCATCCAGAGCGGCTGATCGTCGGCCGGCCAGTCCATGAGGAAATCGAACCCGACCTCCTTCAAGAGGTCGGGCGTGTGGTGCGTGGACGCCATCCAGGGCGCCATCCAGCCTCTCGGCGGCTTTCCCGATGCGCGCTCGATCGCGTCCCGAATCTCCTGCAGGAAGCGCTTCTCGTCAGCTTCCCACATGTGGCTTTGGCGCTCGGCATTGGTGCGGCCATGCCCAATGAATTCATCGCCTCGTGCTTTCAAAGCATCGACGATGCGGGGTGCATAATCGAAAACCGCCGTGTTGATCAGGTGCGCTGCCGGCAGGTTCAATTCATCGAACAGTTCGAGGCAGCGCCAAACGCCAACCCGGTTGCCGTAATCTCGCCAGGCAAAAGTTCGGGGATCCGGCGCCGCGCCTGCCACGGTCAGGAGGTGACCTTCGCCCGCGCCGAATGCGAAGTGCTCGATGTTGAGGCCAAGGTAGACCGCCAGCCGCTTTCCGTCCGGCCAGGAATAGTCCGGACGATCGATGATTGGCGAATAGGCGTAGCGATCATGATACGGAAGCTTCATATTCGCATTCCTATTTTCTGCGCGACTGACCCTCGCCGGAGGTGCTAGCGCTTGCCGCCGTCCTGCGCGATCCGCCCGAGGTAATCCGACTTGCTGAACTGCATGTGATCGACGCAGAGCTGCGCGAAGGCCCAGCTGTCGCGGCCCTTCAAGAGCTCGATCATCAGCTCATGCTGCCGCCGTGACTGCGCCAGGCCTTCCGTGTCGGCGAGGTTCTTCGCGCGCATCGGCAGCGTGAGGTTCATGTAGTCCTGCAGCGAGCGCACCAGGTAGGGGTTGCCGCAGGCCGAGAACAGCGCGACATGGAAGGCGTCGTTGGCCTCATGGATGCCGCGCAGATCCTGCGCGTCGGCCTTCTCGCAATAACGGCGCTGCAATTCGCTGAGCTGTTCGATCAGGGCCTGTGGCGCGGGCAGGGGGATCATCAGCGCGGCCTGCCGCGTCAGCATCTCCCGCACCTCATAGATCTGGCGCACTTCCTCGGCGGAATAGAACCGCACGGTGGCGCCGATGTTCTTCTCGCGCAGCACGATGCCTTGCCGCTCGAGCTGGAAAAGGGCTTGGCGCACAAAATGCCGGCTTGCGCCATAGCGGCCCATCAGCGAGTCCTCGACCAGCCGTGAGCCCGGTGCGAAGCGGCCGAAGATGATGTCCTCCTCCAGCCGGCGGATCACTTCCGCCTGCTCCTCCTCGCGCGAGAGGGATAGACTTTCCTGCGATGCGGCATGCGCGGTCATGGCGGAAGTCAGCACCCGGAGCCGCTCATTGTCAATAATGCCGGGCATTTTGCCGCTGTGGCGGCGTGTCCTCGCACCGGATTATCGAGCATTGACAATAATTCCGCGGACTCCTTTAGTGGGCGGCCAAAGCAAAAGGAAAAACAGATGACCGACGGGCTTCGCAAAGGATTGGCAAGTTATGGCGATGCCGGGTTCTCGCTGTTCCTCCGCAAGGCCTTCATCAAGGCGATGGGCTATTCCGACGACGCGCTGGATCGCCCGATCGTCGGCATCACCAACACCTACAGCGACTACAATCCCTGCCACGGCAACGTGCCGCAGATCCTGGAAGCGGTGAAGCGTGGCGTCATGCTGTCGGGCGCGATGCCGATGGTGTTCCCGACCATCTCGATCGCCGAAAGCTTTTCGCATCCGACCTCGATGTATGTTCGCAACCTGATGGCGATGGACACCGAGGAGATGATCCGCGCCCAGCCGATGGATGCGGTGGTCGTGATCGGCGGCTGCGACAAGACCTTGCCGGCGCAGATCATGGCGGCGGTCAGCGCCGATCTTCCGACCGTCGTCATTCCCGTCGGCCCCATGGTGGTCGGCCATCACAGGGGTGAGGTGTTAGGGGCCTGCACCGATTGCCGCCGGCTGTGGGCGAAGTATCGCGCCGGCGAAATCGACGACAACGAGATCGAGGCGGTCAATGGCCGCCTCGCGCCGTCGGTCGGCACCTGCATGGTGATGGGCACCGCCAGCACCATGGCCTGCATCACCGAGGCGATGGGCCTGTCGCTGCCGATGAGCGCGACCATTCCCGCGCCGCACGCCGAACGCTTCCGCTCCGCCGAGGCGAGCGGCAAGGTGGCCGCCGCGATGGCCAAGGCGAAGGGCCCGAAGCCGAGCGAGTTTCTCACCGCATCGTCCTTCCGCAACGCGCAGGTGGTGCTGCAGGCCATCGGCGGTTCGACCAACGGCCTGATCCATCTCACCGCGATCGCCCATCGCACCAAGCACAAGGTCGACCTCGATGCCTTCGACAAGCTCGGCCGCGAGGTGCCGGTGCTGGTTGATCTGAAGCCCTCGGGCGATCACTACATGGAGCATTTCCATCATGCCGGCGGGGTGCCGAAGCTGATGAAGCAGCTTGGTGATCTCATTGATCTCGATGCCAAGACCATCACCGGCGCGACGTTGCGTGAAGTCGTAGCTGATGCGGAGGAGGTGCCGGGCCAGGATGCGATCCGGGCCAAGGAAAATCCGATCAAGCCCGAAGGCGCGCTCGCCATCCTGCACGGCAACCTCGCCCCGCGCGGCGCGGTCATCAAGCAGTCGGCGGCAAGCGAGAGGCTTCTCCAGCACACCGGCCGCGCCGTCGTGTTCGAGTCCGTCGAGGACATGACACTGCGGGTCGACGACCCCGATCTCGACGTCAACGCCGACGACGTGCTGGTGTTGCGCAACGCCGGCCCGAAGGGCGCGCCGGGCATGCCGGAGGCGGGCTATCTGCCAATCCCCAAGAAGCTGGCGCGGGGAGGCGTGAAGGACATGGTGCGCATCTCGGACGCGCGCATGAGCGGCACCGCCTTCGGCACTATCGTGCTGCACATCACGCCGGAATCCGCCGTGGGCGGGCCGCTGGCGCTGGTGAAGAACGGCGACATGATCCGCCTTGACGTCGCAAAGCGCCGCATCGAACTGCTGGTTGACGAAGCCGAACTGAAGAAGCGTCACGCGGCGGTTGCGCCCGCGGCCACGCCGGACTGGGCCAAGCGCGGCTATGCCTGGCTGTTCAACGAGACCATCCTGCAGGCCGACGAGGGCTGCGACTTCGACTTCATGCGCGAGAACGGCAAGGGTTGATCGCGCGGAATTATCGACAATGACGCCAAATAATACCGCTTGGTACCAATCTGAAACCGCCTTCACCCCGTTTTATTGACAATCCCGCGGAACTGATGGGATGATCGTCAAAAATCAGAACGTAAGGGGAGGCACATGCAATTTCGCGCCAGGATTTTCCGTGCGGCGTTGGCCGTAACCGCGCTCGTGCTGGCGAGCGGCGCCAGCGCGCAGGGCGTCAAGCATTTCCGCTTCGCCTATGATCAGCCGCGCAACACCGGCTATTCCATTGCGGGCGACCTGTTCTCCGACAAGCTCAAGGAATTGAGCAAGGGGACCATGCTGGTCGACCAGTATCCCGGCGCGCAGCTCGGGCAGGAGCCGCAGCTCTTGCAGCTCGTCAAGGCCGGCGACATCGATTTTGCAATCATCTCCTCCGCCAACACCGCGACCATCTCGCCGCAGGCCGGCGTAATGTCGCTGCACTTCCTGTTCCGCGACGAGAACCACGTCATCAAGGGCCTCGCGGACCCGCGCGTGTTCGAGGCGATCCGCACCATGATCGACGAGACGGCGCAGGGCCTGCATGTGATCGGCACCGGCTCGCAGGGCGTGCGCCACATGTACAGCAAGAAGGAAATCAAGAACGTCGGCGACGTCAAGGGCCTGAAGGTTCGCGTGCAGGCCACTGCCACCGAAGACACCATGTTCCCGGCCTATGGCGCGCAGACCGTGCACATGCCGTTCGGCAGCGTCTACACCTCGCTGCAAACCGGTGTGGTCGACGTCGCCGAGAACAGCATCAACGTCTATCTCGTCAACAAGCACTATGAGGTGGCGCCGGTGCTCAACATCACCGAGCACGAGGCCAACAACGCGCTGGTGTTCGTCAGCGACAAGGCCTGGCAGAGCTTCTCCGACGAGCAGAAGAAATGGGTGCTGGAAGCCGCCAACGAGGTCTCTTCCAAGGAGCCGCAGAAGGCGTTCGAGCTGGAGAAGTCGGCTGCGGCGAAGCTGAAGTCGATGGGCGTCAAGATCGTCGACAATGTCGACAAGAAGACGTTCACCGTGATCGCCGATCCCTATCTCGACAAGCTGGCGAAAGACCTCGGTCCGCACGCCGTGAAGATCAAGGATCTGATCCGCTCGATCAACTAGGGCGACGCCGTCCCCACGAGTCGTCCCGGCGAAGGCCGGGACCCATACTCCGTGTAGGACGTGATGGGCACGATGGGCGACACCTTCTTTCGGCAATGAAGCCGGTGGTTATGGGTCCCGGCCTTCGCCGGGACGACAGCGGGGACGGGGACAACAGGGACTTTCATGGCTGCCGAAAAACTCGTGCTGCAGCGGCAGCGTCACCTGAAATGGCGGGCGCTCGACCGGCTCGAGCTCGTGCTGATGATCCTCTGCGGCGCGCTGTGCTTTGGCTTCTCGCTCTCGGTCACCGCCGACATCGTCACGCGGGTGCTCGGCAGTCCCTGGCTGTGGCTGCAGGAAGTCACCTCGACCCTCTTCATCTACGCCATCTTCATCGGCACCGCGGTCGCCACCCGCCGCAATGACCACCTTTATCTGACCGCCATCTCGGAATCGATGCACGGCACCAGCCGCGTGGTGGTCGAGGTCATCATCCGCATCGTCGTGCTCGGCGTCGCGTTCTGCCTGATCTGGTACGGCTACATCAATTACCTCCGCGGCTTCGGCAGCTTCCGTCTGCCGTCTGGCACGCCGATCGCCTCGCTCTACGCCATCATTCCGATTTCCGGCGTGCTGATCGCGTTGTTCACCGTCGAGCAGCTCGTCAACGGCCTGCGCAACGGTTTTGATCATCCCGAGCCGCCGGAAGACGACGGCACGGTGCCGATGGTCGAAGGCAGCAAAGAGGGGGTGCGGACGTGAGCGCACCCGTCATCCTCACGCTAATGACCGCTTGCTTCCTGTTCTTCGGCTATCTCGGCGTGCCCGTGCCGTTTTCGCTGATGGCCGGCGTATTCGTCGGCGCCATCCTGTCCGATGTTGCGCTCGCCGCGATCATCCAGAAGCTCTTTGACGGCGTCGATACCGAGGCATTGCTGGCGATCCCGTTCTTCCTGCTGGTCGGTGAGCTCATGAGCTCGGCCAATGTGGTGCAGCGCATCGCCAATCTCTCGATTTCGCTGGTCGGCCATATCAGGGGCGGGCTGTCGCAGGTCGTCGTCGTGTTCTCGATGTTCTTCTCGGAAATGTCGGGCTCGACCACCGCCGACGTCGCCGTCATGACGCGCGCGCTCGGCGGGCCGATGAAGCGCGAGGGCTATGAGCCGGCCTTCATCGCCGCGATCATCGCCGCCGCCTCCACCATCGCGGCCCTGGTGCCGCCGAGCATCACCGCGGTGGTCTATGGCGCCGTCGGCAACGTCTCGATCGCGGGCCTGTTCATGGCCGGCGTCGTGCCCGGCCTGATGATCGGCTTTGGCCTCATGATCTTCTGCTACTTCTTCGGCCCGGTCGGCATGCAGAAGCCGCGCGCACCGTTCAAGCAAATCGCCTTCGCCGCCGGCGACGCCGCACTGCCGCTGATGATCCCGGTGATCCTGCTTGGCGGCATCCTGTCCGGCTGGTTCACGCCCACCGAGGCCGGCGTGGTCGCGGTGTGCTGGATCATCCTGGTCGTGATCCCCGCGCTCAACCGCGGCCATATCAAGCACATCCCCTATGATTTCTGCCTCGCCGGGCTGATCTTCTCGCTGCCGCTGATCACCATTGGCGCCGCCAACGCCTTCGGCTGGATGCTGGCTTACTTGCGCGGCGCCATCACCATCGCGGACTGGATTACCTCGATCGCCGGCAACGATCCGCATCTGATCATGCTCTTGATGGTGCTGCTGTTCACCGTGGTCGGCGATTTCATCGAGCCGGTGCCGACCATCATCATTTTCATGCCGCTGGTGAATACGCTGACCCAGGCCGGCGACATCAACGCCGTGCATATGGGCGTGGTGCTGATCGCAACGCTCGCCTTCGGCCTGATCACGCCGCCTTACGGGCTCGTGCTGCTCATGGCCTCGAAATTCATCGGCATCCCCTTCTCGAAGGCGCTGCGGGCGGCGCTGCCGATCTATGTCGTGTTCCTCGTCACCATCACCTTCACCATCTACTTCCCGAAGGTGGTATTGTGGCTGCCCAAGCAGGTGATCCCGGAATCCGTCGGCTGCTTCAAGTCGCCGTCAGGAACGGGCTATATCTGTCCGCAGTAGCACGGGAGGCAGGCATGGCGGTTACCACACGGGCGATCTTTGCTGCGGCCATCGCGTTGTTCGCCTGGCCGCAAGGAGCCGTTGCGCAGATGAAGGTCATTATCTCCGGCGGCTTCTCAGGCGCTTATGAACAGCTGCTGCCGGAATTCGAGAAGACCACCGGCATCAAGGTGACGACCGGATCCGGCGCGTCGCAGGGCGATGGACCGCAGACCATCGCAGCACAACTGGCCCGCGGGGAGAAGGCTGATGTCGTGATCCTCTCGCGCGAAGGGCTCGACGGCCTGATCGCGGCCAAGCTTATCGCCATCGGCACGGACGTCGATCTTGCAACGGTAGGTGTCGGCGTCGGCATCCGGCCGGGAACTCCGAAGCCGGACCTCAGCACCGTCGATGCGGTCAAGCGCACGCTGCTCAGCGCCAAGCTCGTGACGATCCCGCAAAGCACCTCCGGCATCTGGCTCATGAAGGAGTTGTTTCCGCGGCTCGGCATCGCCGACAAGATCAATGTCAAGCCGATGGCGCGCGGCGCTGAGGCCAGCGGCATGGTTGCTTCCGGATCGGCGGATCTGACGGTGTTGCCGGTCAGTGAAGTCGTGCACGACAAGGGCGTTGAACTGGCCGGCGTCTTTCCCATGGAGATCCAGTTCATCCAGACGTTTTCGGCCGGCGTAGTGGCAAGCTCAAGCGAGGCAGAGGCCGCCAAGAAGTTGATCGAATTTCTTGCCTCGGCGCGCGCGGGCGAAGCGATCAGGAGCGCCGGACTGGAGCCGCGTTCGGTGAAAGGGCCGTGATCTCTCCCGCAAGGGCAGAGGAAGCCCTGCCGCGCTAAACTTGTCGTCCCGGCGCAGGCCCGGACCCATACCGCGTTGTGCTGTCGATTCAAGCGATATGGCAGACGCATTCCAAGACGTGAGGCATTTGTGGTTATGGGTCCCGGCCTGCGCCGGGACGACACCTACACTTCAACCACGCTCCACGCATCTCCAATCAACGTGAAGCGGAATGGCCGGCCGTGGCCGTTCTTGAACAGGTTGCCCGTCAGGCGCTGCGCCATCGATTGCATCACGGCGTCGTGGCAGACAAACAGGATTTCGTCCTGCGGATGACGCGCGAGCCACTGGCTGACGCTGGCCAGCCCGCGCAAGCCGACGTCGGTCCACGGCTCGGAATCCGCGGGCAGCATGTCGATCAGCCCCTGGGCGCTGTTCTTGCCATTCTTCAACATCAGCTCGCGCACCGGCTGTCCTTCGAAGCTGCCGAAGTCGAGTTCGATCAGGCCGTGATCGATCGTGACGGCTTTCGCTGCGATGTTGGCGATGATCTCCGCGGTCTGCACCGCACGGAGCAGGGGGCTCGACACGACGTGGGCGAGCTCGATCGCGCGCAGCTTCTCCGCCGCTGCATGGGCCTGCGCGATGCCGTCGTCGTTCAGCGGGTTGTCGGTGCGGCCCTGGAACAGTCCTTTCCGGTTCCAGTCGGTCGCGCCATGACGGAGGCAGATGAAGGAGCGTGAGGGCAGCATCGGGCTCATTTCGACTTGCTGGTGAATTTCTTCACGGCGGCACGAAAGTCCTCCGTGTGCATGCAGTCGATGATCTTCTCCTCTTCGGCGTCGAGCTGCTGCTTGGTCGGCGTGGTGGCGGCCTGGTAGAGCAGTGCCTTGGTGGCGCCGATCGCCGCCGGCGGATTGTGCGCGAGCCGCTCGGCGAATTTTTTCGTCTCCGCCTTCAGCTCGGCCGCCGGAACCACCTTGGCCACAAGGCCCCACTCATGGGCCTGCTGCGCGGTGAAACTGTCCTCGGCAAGAAAAATCTGGAACGCGCGGCGTACGCCGACCGTGCCCACCATGCCGACGGTGCTGCCGCCGTCGGGCGAGACGCCGATCTTGGCATAGGCCGGCGTGAACTTCGCATCTTCCGTGGCAATGCAGAGATCGGTGATGAAGGCGAGGCCCATGCCGGCGCCGGCTGCCGAGCCGTGCACGCTGGAGACCACGATCTTCGGCATCCGCCGCACCGTTTCGATGAAGGCGTGATAGTGCTTCAGGAGTTCGCCGACAACTGGGGCGATGGTATCGGCTTCCGCCGCAGCGCCAATGGTCTGCAGATCGCCGCCGGCCGAGAAGGCGCGGCCTTCGCCCTGGATCACCAGCACCTTGATGGCGTCGTTGCCCTCGACCTCGGCGCCGAGCTGTTCCAGCTTCTGCGCGATCGCGAGGTTGACGGAATTGAAGGCCTCGGGCCGGTTCAGCGTGATGGTAGCGACGGGACCGTCGATCGACAAAAGTGCGGGTTCGGTGGACATCCGGGCGATCCTCATTCTGCAATTTTGCCGGCATTTAAGTCCGGGATGGGGCAGGTGACAATCCCGGTAAAGTCTGCAAGATTTGCCGCCGCCGCCGGGGACGAGCAGGCAAGCACAGACATCAGGAAAGAGAGGACGATTTGGGTCTTTCCTTTGCCCTTTCGATGGGGCGTGGCTGATGAGCGCGGGACCGGTTGTCATTGCCGGCGCGGGGCATGCCGGTTTCCAGATGGCGATGTCGCTGCGGCAGGACGGCTTTGCCGAGCGCATCCTGCTCGTCAATGACGAGGGCCATCTGCCGTATCAGCGGCCGCCTTTGTCAAAGGCGTATCTCAAGGGCACCGGCGGCCCGGAAAGCCTGAGCTTCCGCCCCGAGAAATTCTTCCACGACCAGAAGATCGAACTTGTTGCCGATCGCGGCGCGGCGATCGACCGCGCCGCGCGCAAGCTGAAGCTGGCTTCGGGCGCATCGCTCGATTACGGCCATCTCGTGCTCGCCACCGGCGCGCGCAATCGCCTGCTCGATCTGCCCAACGCCACGCTCGAAGACGTGCGCTATCTGCGCACCCTCGATGAAAGCCAGGCGCTGCGCGAGCGCATGGCTGACCACCATCATGTCGTGGTGATCGGTGCCGGCTTCATTGGCCTCGAATTCGCCGCCACCGCGCGCGCCAAGGGGCTCGAAGTCGACGTGGTCGAGCTCGGTGTGCGCGTGATGGCGCGCGCAGTGACCGCGGAGATATCGGAGTTTTCCCAGCTGCGCTTCGCCGCGGCCGGTGTTCGCATCCATCTCGGGGTGCAGGTCACGAGCATCGAGAGCGACGGCAAGAAGGTGACGGGCGTCAGCCTCAACGACGGACATCACATTCCGGCCGATCTGATCGTGGTTGGCGTCGGCGTGTTGCCGAATGTCGAGCTCGCCGCACAGGCAGGGCTACCGGTCGCTTCCGGCATCATCGTGAATGATCGTCTGCTGACCGCCGATCCGAACATCTCCGCGATCGGCGATTGCGCGCTCTACGCCAGCCGGCGTTTCGGCGGATCGCTCAGGCTGGAGTCGGTGCAGAATGCCACCGACCACGGGCGCTGCGTGGCGGCGCGGCTCACCGGCAAGGATGAGGTGTATGACGGTGTACCGTGGTTCTGGAGCGACCAGGGACCGGACAAGCTGCAGATGGCGGGCCTCACCACCGGCTACGACCGCGTGGTGGTGCGCGGCGACCGCGAGCAGGGGCAATTCTCGGCCTTCTGCTACAAGGGCAACCAGCTGCTCGGCATCGAATCCGTCAACCGCGCCGGCGACCACATGTTCGGCCGCCGCTTGCTCGGCGCCGGCCGTTCGATCACGCCGGAGCAGGCGGGTGATCCCGGCTTCGATCTGAAGGGCGCGCTGGCTTAAGTCGTGGATTGGTGCACGGGCGGAAGGCAAGCTTCAGCAAATCGACCGGGTGGCCAGATGAATGTGCACACCGAGAACCAGACCTGGGTCGTTGAAGCCGGCGACGCCGTGATTTCGAAGCTCGGCGGCGGCGGCGTCGAGTGTCTTTCGCCGTGGGAGATGCTTGTTTACTGCCTTTGGGTCGCCGACTACGGCATGAGAAATGCGGGTGACCTCGACACGGCTGCCGACGTCTATCCGCAGTTTCACCTCAACGCGAAGCGGATGGCGAAAGCAATGTCGCTTCGCCTGACGCATGAAGCCTTCTCGTTGTCTCAAGGCGAACTCGAGCGCGAGTATTTCGACCGCTTCGAATCAATGTGCGACGAGATAAGGGCCGCCGAATCCAGCCAGTCCCAATCACGGCCTGGATTTGACTAGCGCGCTTGCTTAAGCCACACGGCGCAGCCAGCGGCGCACCTTCTGCGCAAGGCTGCGCTGGCGGCCACCGATCGCGGCGGTCACTTCGCCGGCGCGCCGTGGGTCCGTGGTCAGGCGGAAATCCGGCTCGACCCCCATGCGCGCAGCCTCGGTTTCGGCGAGCGGCCCGATAACCGGCACCTCGGCGGGGGCGCTGCTCAGTTCGTCCGGCTCCGGCGCGGGCCACGGATCCGGCTGTGGTGCCGTCTCGATCGCGGATGGCACAAGCGGCGCGGGCTCCGGCACGACCACGGTATCCTGGCTCTGTGCAGCGGGCACGCTGACGGCAGGTTCCTTTGCGGCGATGGCTTTTGCCTTCAGCCGGCGCGAGTGAGCGTTGATCGCGAGCGGGCCGACCGCTTCCAGGAAGGCGCGCTCGTGATTGCGCGACAACCGTTCGACGGCGGCGTTCAGCGGCAGCCAGTCGACCGCGCGGATGTCGCTCATCAGTTCGCGGACCTGTTCGCCGCCGGCTTCCATGCTCCAGTAATGCACGACCTTGGCGCGGCCGTTGGACTCGTAGACCAGCGTGCCCAGGAATTCGCGCATCGTCACATTGTGCCCGGTCTCTTCCAGCACTTCGCGCTTGGCGGCCATACGCGGCGTCTCGCCCGGATCGAGCTTGCCCTTTGGCAGCACCCACTCGTCGCGCTTGCGTAGCCGCACCACGGCGAGCCGAGCCGGCAGCTCCCGCCGCAGCACGATTCCACCGGCCGCCTGCACCTGTACCTTTGGCACGTTCAATTCCCGTACGGATCGAATTTCGAGTCGGTGTTCTATAATGAGATGATACGCGCCGTGTCACGAAGAAATCGCGACACCGGGAGAAATAATGCGCAGCGAGGATTTTAGTTGCCGCTCTCGCGGAATTGCTGCGCCAGCCAGTCGCTGAAGGCGCGCACGCGCGGCGCCAGCTGGCGATTCTGCGCATACATCAGCGACACCGGCGCCGATGGTGGCGGTGCATCCGGCAACAGCGCGACGAGGCCGCCGCGCTTCAAGTCCTCGGCGATGTGGAAATGCGGCATCTGCGCGATGCCGAAACCGAGTCTGGTGGCGAGCAGATAGCTTTCCGGACCGGTTACCGAAAACGCCGCGGGCAGCGACTGCTCGTGCATCTTTCCCTCGATGACGAATTTCATCGGTTCGAGATCGCCCGACGTGAAGCGCCGCAGGCCGACGACCTGATGATTTGCGAGATCGCGCAGCGAACGCGGCTTGCCGAAACGCTTCAGATACGCCGGTGCCGCGCAGGTCACGCGCGTGAGCAGAGCGAGGCGGCGCGCTACCAGCCCGCTGTCGGCGAGGTCCCCCCAGCGCAGCGCGCAGTCGACGCCTTCATGCACGAGGTCGACCCAGCGATCGCTCTCGCTCATCGATATCTCGATGTCGGGATACTCCGCCATGAAGGCCGGCAGGTTCGGCATCAGGAAATGCCGCGCGATCGTGCCCTGCACCTCGATCCGCAACATGCCTTTCGGCTTGGTGCCGGCGAACGCGCCTTCGGCGTCTTCCATGTCCTGAAGCAGGGCAAGGCAGCGCCGGTAATACGCCTCGCCATCCAGCGTCGGCCGCACCACGCGCGTCGTGCGCTGAAGCAGCCGCACGCCGAGCCTGCGCTCGAGCTGGTGGATCGCCTGCGTGGCGGTCGAGCGCGGCAGGCCGATGTCGTTGGCTGCCTGGGTAAAGCTGCAGCGCTCGACCACGCGGGTGAACAGGCGCATCGCGTCAAACCGGTCCATGGCAAATTGTTCGTTAGTTTGGAACAATGATGCCCATTTATGCCAGATTATCTTTGGGCCTGCAAAGGGCAAATCCATCCGTGTCAGCCGCAGGAAGCGGCTCGGAAACACGGAGATAGGCAAATGTCCAAGACAAACGGAAAAGTCGCGGTCGTCACGGGCGGTTCGCGGGGTATCGGCGCGGCCATCGCAGAACGGCTGGCGAAGGATGGCTTCACCGTCGTCATCAACTATGCCGGCGGCACGGCCGAGGCCGAGGCGCTGGCCGGCAAGATCGAGCAGGCCGGTGGCCGGGCGGTGACCGCCAAGGCCGACGTCAGCGATCCCGCGGCGGTGGCGCGCGTGTTCGACATGGCGGATGCCGCGTTCGGCGGTGTCGACGTGCTCGTCAACAACGCCGGCGTGATGCGGCTGAACACGCTGGCCGAAAGCGACGATGCGCTGTTCGACAGCCATATCGCCATCAACCTGAAGGGCACCTTCAACACCCTGCGCGAGGCGGCGCGGCGGCTGTGCAATGGCGGACGCATCATCAACCTGTCCTCCAGCCAGGCCGGCCTGCTGCATCCCGGCTACGGCGTCTACGCCGCCACCAAGGCGGCCGTCGAAGCCATGACGCATGTGCTGTCCAAGGAGCTGCGCGGCCGCAACATCACCGTCAATGCGGTGGCGCCCGGACCGACCGGCACCAGCCTGTTCCTGAAGGGCAAGACCAAGGAGCAGATCGAGCAGTTCGCCAAGCTCGCCCCGCTGGAGCGGATCGGCGAGCCCGCCGATATCGCCGCGACGGTTGCGTTCCTCGCCGGTCCCGACGGCAGCTGGATCAACGGCCAGGTGCTGCGCGCCAATGGCGGGATCATCTGATCCCGCCTTCATCCAACACATCAAATTCCCGGAACATACAGGAGAGTCCCATGAAGAAAGTTGTCTTGATCACCGGTGCGTCCAGCGGCTTCGGCCGTCTCACCGCCGAAGCGCTGGCGAAGGCCGGTCACGTCGTCTACGGCTCGATGCGGCAGGTCAAAACGCGCAATGCGGCTGCCGCCGCGCAGATGGAAGCGTTCTCGCGCGAGAACAATGCCGATCTGCGTGCGCTTGAGCTCGACGTGCAGTCGCAGGATTCCGTCGATGCCGCCGTCGACCAGGTGATGGCGGAGCAGGGTCGGATTGATGTCCTGATCCACAATGCCGGTCACATGGTGTTCGGCCCGGCCGAAGCCTTCACGCCGGAGCAGTATGCCGAGCTCTATGACGTCAACGTGCTCAGCACCCAGCGCGTCAACCGCGCGGTGCTGCCGCATATGCGAAAGGAGCGCGAGGGCCTGCTCGTCTGGGTGTCGAGCAGCAGTTCGGCCGGCGGCACGCCGCCCTATCTCGCGCCGTACTTTGCCGCCAAGGCGGCGATGGATGCGATTGCCGTCCAGTATGCGCGCGAGCTGTCGCGCTGGGGCATCGAGACCTCGATCATCGTGCCCGGCGCGTTCACCTCGGGAACCAATCACTTTGCGCATTCCGGCCGGCCTGCCGATACGGCGCGCGCTGGCGAATACGAGGCCGGTCCGTACAGCGGCTTCGGCGAGCAGGTGCAGCAGGCATTCGCAGCGATCGTGCCGCCTCATGCCGACGCCGGCGCGGTGGCCGATGCGGTCGTCGACGTGGTCGGCAAGCCGTTCGGAACGCGGCCGTTCCGTGTTCACATCGATCCGACGGAAGACGGCGCCGATGTCGGCTTCACCGTGCTCGATCGCGTGCGCGCCGAGATGCTGCATCGTGTTGGCTTGAGCGATCTCCTCAAGCCGAGAAAGCCGGCCTGAGGCCTAGCGTGCGGCGGAGAGGATTTCGTTCACCTCCGCCGCCGTCGGCATCGACGGGGCGGCGCCCATCCGCTGCACGCAGATCGACGCCGCAGCATTGGCGTAAGTCAGCGCATCGCGCATCGATTTGCCGCCCGCAAGCTGGGCCGCCAGCGCGCCGACGAAGCAGTCGCCGGCGCCGGTCGTGTCGACGGCCTTCACGCTGCGGCCGGGGACGAGTATGGCCTCGCCGCCGACCAGCGCGAGCACGCCGCGGCGGCCGAGCGTGATGCAGATGGTCCGCCCCTTGCCGCGGAGCGGGCGTGCGGCTTCGATGAAATACATGGGCTCGTCTTTCTCGCCGAGCTCCGCGCCGGTGAGGACGCCGAGCTCGGTTTCATTGAGCACGAGGATGTCGACAAGGGCGAGCAAGTCTTGGGTGACCGCGCGCGCCGGCGCCGGATTGAGGATGGTGGTCGCGCCACCGGCGCGGGCGCTCTGAAAGAACGCCGCTATCGCGGGCAGGGGGATTTCGAACTGGCTGACGGCAACGTCGCCCTTGGCAAGGGAAGCTGCCGTCACATCAGTGGCATCCACATGCGCGTTCGCGCCGGGGATGACGACGATCGTATTGTCGGAATTGGCGAGCGTGATGATCGCGGTCCCGGTCGGCGCGTCGGTGTCCCTGACCGAGCCGAGATCGATCGACTGCGCCGCAAGGAAGGTACGCAGATCGCGGCCAAAGGCGTCCGTGCCGAGCCGCCCGATCAGCGTCGTCAGCACGCCCTGCTTGGCCGCCGCCAGCGCCTGGTTGGCGCCCTTGCCGCCGGGGAAGTACAGCACTTCCTTGCCCGCAACCGTCTCGCCGACCTTGGGATGGCGCTCGGCAGTCGCCACCACATCCATGTTGATGCTGCCGGCGACGAACACCCGCCCCATTTCTGCTCCCGGAAACGCTGGAGCATGATCCCGAAAAGTGCAAACCGGTTTTCGGCAAAGGTCATGCTCAAACAAGAGAATAAAGCGCGAGGACGGTTCGAAGCAACGCGCTTTAGTCCCAAAATTCCTTCTTGCGCCCGATCTGGAATTCCTGCTTGACGGTCTCGATATTGGCAAGGGTCGGCAATCCGGCCTCGTTGCCGAGGCGCTGAATCTTGTATGTCGAGGCGGCGCGCGCAAACTCGAAATGATACTGCCAGTCCTTTTCGGGATGGGCGAGATAGGAATAGACGTAGGCGCCGTGGAAGACGTCGCCCGCGCCGTTGGTGTCGATGACACGATGGCGCGGGATCGGCAGCGCCGGAAGACGCTTCACCGCGCCTTTCTCGTCGTACCAGAGCAGGCCGTGCTCACCCATGGTGACGCCACCGATCTTGCAGCCGCGCCCCTTGAGATATTCGAGCATGCTTTCCGGAATCATGTCCATCTGCTCGCACAGCCGCTCGGCGACAATGGCGACATCGATGAATTCCAGCAGCTCGTGCGTGTTGCTGCGCAACCCGCCGCCATCGAGCGAGGTCAGGATGCCGGCCTCGCGGCACAGCTTTGCGTAGTGGATCGCGGCGTCCGGCTGGTGGCCGTCGACATGCAGCACGCGGCATCCCGTCAGGTTGAGGATCGGAAAGGGATGGATGTGCTCGTCGTCGCGGCAGCGCACGATGGCGCGCTTGCCGTCCTTCGGCATGATGAAGGAGAGCGAGGACGTCTTTACCTTGCGCGGATGGATCGAGATGCCGTACTTGGTCGCCATGTCCTGGAACATCCGCCCGAGCCAGTCATTGGCGACGGTCGCGATCAGGTCCGGCTCGATGCCGAGCTT
>Ga0081540_1001967_pt1 | contig 17142 bp, 11 predicted proteins | sample TabmetS2T1R1_FD_71024 | JGI IMG/M metagenome (GOLD analysis project Ga0081540, IMG submission 71024) | Tabebuia heterophylla rhizosphere microbial communities from the University of Puerto Rico - S2T1R1 | ecosystem: Host-associated > Plants > Roots > Rhizosphere ... | reverse complement strand
CGGGGCGGGACAGTCAGGGCAGGCATCCCTGTGCGCGCAGATGACATGGAGTCGACGCTAGGGCCACCGCATCCGCCCCGGCCATCGGGTGAACTACGGGCGCACCACCGTGCCGGCCCCGCCTCGGGGCGGACGGGACGGGCGCGGCATCCGGTGAACGACCGAGCCGTCAGGGGTACCGGCGCAGCCGCTGCTCGGTGACCCAGGCCGCGATCTGGGCACGGGAGCTGACCCGCAGCTTGCGCCGGGCGTTCTCCACGTGCGTCTCGATCGTTCGCGGCGCGACGGAAAGACGCCGGGCGATGGCCTGGTTGGTGAGGCCGTCGGTGACCAGCTCGGCGACCTCGAACTCGCGGTCGGTCAGCCGCTTTGCCTGGCGCGTGGGTTGACTCAGGAAGCCGAGGACCGCATCGAGGACCGTCGCCCAGTCGCCGTGGTAGAAGAGGTGGCTGGCGCCCGGCAGGGGTACCAGGGTGGCCCCGGGTACCTGCGCGGCGACCTCGCGCCCCAGCTCGAACGGGGTGCCCCGGTCGCCCTCGCGGTGCAGGACAGCGGTCGGCGTCCGGATCTGCGGGAGCAACGCGCGGATGTCGGTGTCGTAGTAGATCTCGAGCAGCCGCGCGGCCACCTCGGCCGAGGAACTCGAGCGCTGGAACCGGGTGAACGCGGCCACGTCCCCGGCCGTGGGATCGCTGACGAAGGCACTGGTCAGCGCCTGCAGGCCCATACCCCAGTGCGCCCGTACCAGCGCCACGACCGACTTCCTTGCCTCGAGGGGTGCCAGGTCGCGGCCACTGGCGCAGGTGCCGTAGACCACGAGTGCCTCGACCCTTTCCGGGTACCGGGCGGCGATGGCGGCGGCGAGCTGACCTCCCTGGGAGGCACCGAAGAGGCGGAACGTCCTGGCGCCGACCGCGTCGGCGACGGCCATGGCGGCGGCGACGTGCCCGTCGAACGTCAGGTCGCCGCTGCCCCGAGCGGACAGGCCGCAACCGGGCTTGTCAAAGCGGATCACCGTGAAGTCCTGGGCGAGGCGTTCGATGAAGTCGCCGAAGGAGAACAGGCTCAGCTGGGCGCGAAGGTGGGTGATCCAGCCGGTGTCGCACAGCAGCGCCGGTCCCGTCCCCGTCGTCGAGTACGCGACGGGGCCAGCTGATGTGGGGCAGTACCTGATCGGCGCGCTCACCCGTCCAAGCTGACACGTCCGGCGGGCCGGGTAAAGGAGCCGCCCGGTGCCGTCCCCTGGGCCCACGGCCGAGGAACGGTTGCACGCGACCACTAGACTCGGCGCGATGTTGCGCCCCGGTCGGTGCGGAGAGGCAGACGCATGGAGGACGCAGTCCCGCTGGCAGACGTGATCTGGCAGCTACGGCACGAACTCAGCCGGGCAATGTGGGCTGGCGAGAACGCCGACCTGCGGTTCGAGGCGGAGACAGTCGAGCTGGAGCTGACGGTGGGCGTCGAGCGGGCGCGGGATCCGAACGTCAAGGTTCAGCTGTGGGTACTGGAAGCCGGAAGCGCCGCCCACCGGACCGACACCGCCACCCAACGGATCAGACTGACGCTGCACCCCGTCCGGGCCAACGTGCCCGGTCGGCCGGTGACGATTTCCGGCCAGTCCCTGGACGGCGAACAGTAGCCGGTCCTTGCTGAGGCTGCGCCGTGGACGCGGACTTTAACCTGGGCGGCGGCGCGATGGACGCCGGCCGCGTCGCCGAAGTCATCGTGCGACGCGCGGACGGCACCACCTGGTATGGCTCCGGTTACCGGGTCACCACCGACGTCGTGCTCACGGCCGCTCACGTCCTCGATCAGGCCGACCGGGTCGAGGTGCGATTCGACGGTGAGCGCGAGGGACAGTGGCAGGTCGTCGCGCGGCCGCGGTGGACAGAGCCGGAAGCCGACGTCGCGCTGCTGACGTTCGACCCACCAAGCAACATCGGCGCGGTACCCGCCGCCACGCTCGGTTGTGTGCCGGAGCGCTGGGCCCTGGTCTCGGTACATGTCGTGGGGTTTCCGCGCTGGAAGCGGCGGGTCCGCGCGGACGGCAGCGTGTTCCGCGAGATGCACGACGCGGTGGGAACTGTTGCCATCCTGTCCAACCGGAAGACCCGGACGCTGGAAATCACCACGACACCGCCGGCGGACGACCCGACCGCGACGGCTTCGCCGTGGGAGGCCATGTCCGGCGCGGCGGTATGGGCGGGGGGTTGCATCGTCGGTGTCGTGACCCGGCAGTACGGCGGCGAGGGTCTCGGACGGCTGACGGCGGTGCGGATGGACGCCTTGTTGACGGCGGCCGGGACCCTGCCGGCCGAGCTGGCCAGTCTCCTTCAGTTGCCGCGGGACGCCGGTCTGGTCAGCATCCCGATGTTCTCTTCCGGCTGGTTGACCCAGTGCGGGTATGTCGAGAAGGTGCGCGACATCGCCCCCGCCGACGGGCTGCGCGACCGCGACGTGGAACTCGACCAACTGGTGGCCTTCTGCGCCGGGGACGAGCCGTACCTGTGGTGGCAGGCGGGACCGTGGGCCGGCAAGACCGCGTTGATGGCGACGTTCGCGCTGGATCCACCGGCCGGTACCGATGTGGTGTCGTTCTTCATCACGGCCCGGCTGGCCTCGCAGGCGGACAGCGGCGCGTTCACCGACGCGTTGCTGGAGCAGTTGGCGGCCCTGGTGGGTCAGTCCCTCCCACTGGCCCTGACCCCGGGCGCCCGGGACGCGCACCGCCGTGCGTTGCTGAAGGAGGCGCTGTCGCGGGCGCGGCAGACGGGTCGGCGGCTGGTCATCGTCGTCGACGGTCTGGACGAGGATCGCGGCAGCGTCGCCGGATCCGGCCTGGACAGCATCGCGTCGCTGCTGCCCAAGGTTCCCGACGACAACCTGCGGGTCATCGTCGCCGGCCGGCCCAACCCGCCCGTACCCGACGACGTTCCGCTCGACCATCCGCTGCGGTCCTGTCGCATCCGCCTGCTCGAGGTCTCCCCACACGCGACGCAGACGGCCTATCTGGCCCGCCGCGAGTTGGACGAACTGCTGACAGGGGACGAGTCCCACCGGGAAGTGATCGGGATGATCACGGCCAGCGGCGGTGGGCTCGGACTGACCGAACTGCAGGAGCTGACCGGCAGAGCCCGGTACGAGCTGGACCAGATGATCGGCGGGGTCTTCGGTCGGACGATCGCCAACCGCAGCGGTGCCGACAATCCACATAGGATATTCCTCTTCACCCACGAGACCCTTCGCGTCGAGGCGATCGGGCGCCTCGGCGAGCCGGTGCTTCGCGGCTACCGGGAGCGCATTCTGGCCTGGGCCGACGGGTACCAGCGGCGCGAGTGGCCCGTCGACCCCCCGCCGTACCTCCTCCGCGGGTACCCGCAGATGCTTCAGGAGCAGGGCGACGTGGCGCGCCTGGTCGACCTCGCGCTGAGCACGCCGCGACACGACAGGATGCTCGACGTGACGGGCGGGGACGCCGCGGCGCTGTCCGAAATCAAGGCCGCACAGGACCTCGTCCTTCGGGAGCGCGATCCGGACGTCCCGGTGATGGCCAGACTGGCGACCCAACGCGACGAGCTGGCCGACCGCAACATCGCCATTCCGGTCCGGCTGCCGGCGGCCTGGGCGGCCGTCGGTCACCTCGAACGCGCCGAGGCCCTCGCGCGGAGCATCGCCAACCCGGACTGGCAGGCGGAGGCGCTGGTCGAGCTGGTACCGATGGCCGCGAAGACCGGCGAGTACGAGCGCGCCGAGGTGGTCGCCCGCAACGTCCTGGACCCCTACCGGCGTGCCATCGCGCTGGCGCGGCTTGCCAGGGCCCTCCCGCACGACCCGACGCGGGCCCGTTCGGCGATGGACGCCGCCGACGCCCTCGACAAGCAGATCCTCGACCAGGGGAAGCGGCTGCGCGCGGTCGAGGAGTTGGCGCACGTCGCGGTCGCGGTCGGCGAGTCCGCCCGGGCGAAGAGCTACGCGAAGCGCCTGCTGAATCGGCAGCCGTTGACCCCGCTCATCAAGGAGGCGGCCGCGGCCGGGCACGCGTGGGCGGAGTCCTTGTCCAGGCGGATCGTCGACCATGTCGACCAGGGGCGGGCGATGATCGAGGTCGCCGCGGCCCTCATGGCGCGTGACCCCGAGCGTGCCGAAACCCTGGCCCGCGGCATCCACAACACCGCACACCGCGCGGAGGCGCTGGCCAGGTTGGTGAACGCCACCCTGCGGGAGGGCGACCTCGACCGCGCGGCCCGGATCGCGGCGACGATCCGCGAACCGAGGTGGCACCTGTACGCGATCGCCGCCCTCGCCGAATCCGCCGCCGAAGACGGCAGGGAACGGGACGCTTCCGAGTGGCTCAAGAAGGCGGAATCCACCGGTCGGCACTCGGGGTACTGGTACACGCCGGAGGCCTGGATCGTCATGGTCCGGGCCACGGCCCGCCTGGGACGGTTTCCGCAGGCGGAACAGCTGGCGGGGGAGGCGGCCGAGGGGCTGACCGCGCTCGCCGCGACGATGGCGTCGATCGAGTCTCCCGAGCGCGCCGAGCTCATCGTCGCCGGGATCGGGGATCCCCACCAGCGGACGCGGGCGTTGACCGAGTTGTTGCATGTGGCTGCCGTCAAGGGCGACCACGTTCGAGTGAACGCGTTGGCCGGTACCGCGAAGACCGTGGCCCTGCGCATCACCGACCCCGACCGCCAGTCGTTCGCTCTCACCCTCATCGCGCAGGCCCTTGCCAGCCACGGCTTCTACGCCGAAGCGGAAGCGGTGGCGGACAGCGTGCCAGGCGGCGACCGGCGGGCCGACGCTCTGATCGACCTGGCGTTGCGGGCCGCCGGTCAGGACCGCGACCGCGCGCGGGCGTTGACGGCGCGGGCGGAAGAGGTCGCGCGCCAGGCGGGCCTTTCGGATCGGCGCGCGACGACCGGTGGGGAGCTTGCCGAGGCACTCGCCGTCGCCGGCTTTCACGACCGGGCCGAGGCGGTCGCGCGCGAGATAGCCGACCTCGAACTCCAGACGCAGGTGTACAGCAACCTGGCGATGGAGGCGGCCGCGGCCGGCAGCGAAACGCGGGCGAACCAGCTTGCCGACAACGCGGAGAGTGCCGCCCGCGGCGTGCTGAGCCCGGCCGGTCAGGTGAAGGGATTGACCTACCTCGCGTCCGCGCTCATCCACACGGGAGACCATGAACGGTCGGCACTGCTCGTCGCCTTTGCCAGGACCGCGGTAGCGCGCGTTCCCATCGGACGCCACCAGGCCGCGGCACTGATCGCGCTTTCCCGTATCGCCATGGAGGCGGGCCGGTACGAGCTGGCGGAGTCGGTAGCGCGGGACATCGTCGATCCGCACCAGCACTCGGCCGCCCTCACCGACGTGGCTACGAGCGCGGCGGCGGCCGGCCGGGTGGACCAGGCGGAGAGGATCAGCCAGGAACTCATCGATGTGGATCAGCAGACTCAGGCGGTGACGGCGCTGAGCCGCGCGGTAGCGGCCAGGGGCAACCAGGACCGCGCGGCCGAACTGGCACACGTCGCGGAGGCCCTTGCCCCGTACATCGCCGACCCCGGCCGCCGCATTGTCGCGCTGGTCGAGCTGGCGGCCGTGGCTGGCGACCACGCACGCGCCGCCGAGCTGGGGGTGACCGCGGTACCGGTGGCCCACGCCATCACCGATCCCGACCGGGAAGCCAAGACACTGATCGCCATCTCCCGGGTACTGATCGGGATCGGGAGGCCGGAGGTCGCGATCGCGCTCCAGCGGGAGATCAGCGACCCGCTCCGGCGGGACGAGGCTTTGATCCAGTTGTACGGCGAGCTGGGTGACCACACTGAGGCGGCGCGGCTCGCAGTCGACATGGCGCCAGCCGCCCGGGTCATCAGTGACCGGATGCGCCAGGCCCGCGTGTTGACGCAGCTGTCCAGGACGATGCTCAAGGCGAACAATCCTGACCGGGCAGCGGAGATCGCTGCCGATATCGCGCAGCCCCAATTGAGGGCCAGGATGTTCAGCGAGTTGATCCGGGCCGCGCTGTCGAGGAACGACCGGACCCGGGCGTCGACGCTGGCCCGGCTGGCCGAGGCGGCGGCCGCCAGTATCCCCGAGCCGGGGCAGCAGGCAGAGTCGCTCGCGGAGCTGGCACAGGCGGCGGACGGCGCGGCGGCGCGACGGTTCATCGCGCTGGCCTTTAGCACGGGCCGGTGGACGGCCTCGTTACGCGCGCTTGCCCGCGTGCAGCCTGACACGCTTCTGCTGCTGGCCAACGAGCAGATGAGCCGCGTGCCTGGAACGGCTCTCTGAGCGTTACTGCCCCGTCGTTCGTCGGCTGGCTGGCTTCGGTTCGTTCCTGGCTGACGCGATATCGACCAGGCCTGTTTGGGTTGTCCGACGCGCACGACACCCGCGATCCCGCACCTCGGGGTGATAGGCGAAGAAGATGACGTCTATGAGGCACATCCTCCGGCTCGAGCCGGTTCTCACCGGCGAGGAGCATCGGACGACGTCGTTCGAGATCTTCTTCGACCTGGTGTTCGTCTTCGCCCTCACCCGGGTCATCTCGTTCATGGGACAGCCACCCACGCCGCTGACGCTGGTACAGGGGCTCATTCTGTTGCTGCTGTTGTGGATGCCATGGCTGACCTTTGCCTGGTTGGGTAACCAGGCTCGCGCCGACGTCGGCCTGATCCGCCTCGGCACCCTCGCGGCGATGGCGGTCATCTTCGTGGCCGCCCTGGTGATACCGGACGCGTGGCGGCGCGGGAACGGGTCCGTGGACGCGCCGCTGACCCTGGCCGTGGCCTACATCGTGTTCCGGGCACTGCACCTCGCCCTGTACTTCTACGCGGCGGCCGAGAACCGGCGACTGCGTAGGACGCTGCGCTTCTTCGCGATCACGACGACCCTGGCGTGGGTACCGCTGGTCCTCGGCGCTGTGCTCGGCGGTACCGCGCAGACCCTACTGTGGGCGGCGGCGTTCGCCATCGACTGGAACGGCGGCCTGATCGCGTCCTTCGCCAGCGGGTGGCAACTGCGCAGCCCGAGCCATTTCATCGAGCGGCACGGCCTCGTGGTGATGATCGCGCTCGGCGAGTCTCTCGCGTCGGTGGGAGCCGGGTCCGGAGGGGCCGTGACCCGGGCGCCGGTCCTGGTCGCGGGGGTACTGGGGTTCACGACTGCGGCGTGCATGTGGTGGCTCTACTTCGAGAACGCCGCGTCCGCCGCCGGCCAGGTGTTGGCGGCGGAACCCAGCGGACGACGACGCAGCCGCATGGCCACCAACACGTACAGCGCGGCGCACTTTCCGCTGATCGCCGGGGTGATCTACACGGCCTTAGGCATCGAGCAGGTCGTCGACCACCTGGCTCACAGCCGGCCCGGGCACGCCGCGGGAGCACCGCTCGACTGGACCTCGACTGTGGCGCTGTACGGCGGAGTCATCCTGTACCTCGCCGGCCGGGCGCTGTTCCTGCGACTTTCGGTGGGGTCCGCGCCGACAGCCCAGCTCGTCTCGATTGGCGTGGCGCTGGTGCTGCTGCCGGTTGGCCGAGTCCTGCCGGCCCTGGGTTCGCTCGGCCTGATCACGGGGTTCCTCGTCGCGCTGGTTTGCTATGAACGGTTGAACCCGGGGACACAAACCCGGGCGACGAGCCGGGCAACGGCCGCCTGACCGAGCGCTGCCGCACGGCCAAGCCGGCTCGACCCTGGGGTGTACTTGCGGCCAGGACGAGGTGGCCCGCACGCGGATCGAAGCCGCGCTGGAGCGCCGATGAGACGTCGAGCTGAACGAGATCAGCTGAGTCGCTCGACTCAAGGCGCAACTGGAGCCGGGTGTATGAGGCGGTGGAGGCTGATGTATCCACACCGTCCGACATCCGCGCCGGCGTTTCATTGACATTCACGTCACGTGGTCTAGTTCTCGGCCGACTGCTGCTTCGCTCGCCACTCCGCCCCCGCGCGCTGGATGCGGTCCCACAGAGCAGCGCGGTCGGCGTCGTCGATGGCCGACAGGTCCAGATGGAACACGTCCGTTGCGATCTTGAACAGCTCCTCAGCGGACTCGAGGGTGCGTGTCGAGCGCCGTCCGGCCCCCTCATCGCGCGTGAACTCGTCATCCAGCACGAACTCGGCGCCGCCCGCGTCGCGGCGGAAGAGCTCGAACCACAGGACATAGGGAGACCGCGGCGACGTCGACAACTCGGTGTGGTAGCTCCTGAAGTCCTCCCACGTGGCCGACGCCAGCGTGAAGTCCATGCTGTGGAAGGTCGTCTGCGCCGGATCGGTGAAGAACCGCCAGGCGTCCGGGCCGATCTCCGGCAGCGGCCGCAGCTCGAAGCGGAAGGGACCCTGGACGTGGACGCCCTCCCGAAGCGGGATGGGCTCGTGGTGCGAGTTGGCCAGGCCGACGTCGACCGACCAGCGTTCGCCGTCGATCACGACGGTTAGGGCCATGTGCGTGCAGTAGTCGTCGGCGGTCGCCTTGGCGGTCGCGACGGAGCCGTTGATCTGGCCGCGATGCATGGTGACGTCGTACCCGAGGACGGTTAGCAGCTCGCGGAAGGCGTTGTTCAGGTTGAAGCAGTAGCCGCCCCGGCCGGCGAGGATACGGGCTATGGACTCGGTCGGGTCGATGCCCTGCGGGCGTCCGAGCTGGATGTCGAAGTTCTCGAAGGCGATAAGCTCGACGTGCGCGCGGTGAAGCCTGCGCAGGGTGTCGAGCGACGGAGCGCCGAGGGACTCAGGATCGTCGACGCCGAGCTTGGCCAGGTAAGGCGCGGCCCAGGCAGGATGATCATTCGTCTTCGAGGTCATGGCCCCGGACACTAGTGCAGCGCCGCGTGGAGCCGCCAAGGATTAACGCGGCGCTCCACTAGTGCGGGCGCCAGGTGGTTGACCGTCGAGCGGCCCGGAACACGGTGTCGATTGCCGGCAGGTCGAGTGTTTCGGGCCGGGCTTGTAGCCATTTGGTCAGCCGCATGCGGTTGATGACCGCGACGTCCAGGGGTGGTTGCTTGATGACGATGTCGTCGGCGCCGATGGGAACGACCACGCCGGTCACGGATACTGGCAGTCCGGCTGCCGCGGTGAGTAGTTTGCTGGCCCGTTGTGCCTCGTGGCGGCTGTTGCGCAGGTAGGGCTGACGCTGCCCGTTCACCATAAAGGTGTTGCCGCCGATCCAGACTTTGGCGCCGGGGTGGTGTTTGGCGTTGAGGGAGTAGACCCCGCCGGGGCCGATCACGAGGTGGTCGATGTCGCTACCCCGGTCCCCGACCGGGATCGCGTGGATCACCTGCCATCGGGGATCGCGCTGAATGAGCTTGTCCAGCTGGGCAGCGACCTTCTCTTCACCGTCGGCGCCGATGCGCCAGGCCCGCTCCTCGGTGTGCACCATCAGGACCCGGGCCAGGAACGTACGTACCGGCGCTGCTTGCCGCAGCGCAACGGCCTGTTCCCGGGCCTCGGCCCCCGCTCGGCGGACGGCCAGGTCTTCGTACTCGTCCGCGGACGCCGTGAGCTCATCGTCGACTTGAAGCGTGATCGGCGGGGTGGCCGGATCGGGGTCGGGCGAGACAGTCGCAACGGCAAGGGACGAAGGCTGTGGCGCCTTGGCGGCCCCCACGGGATCTTCGTGCTCGGGTGCGGCCGTCGCCGGAATCGGTTGAGATGTCCCGTCGGCAGCCGTCGCGGTCTCAGTGATGGGGCCGGAGGTGCTCTGTTGCCAGTTCGCGATTGCTTGCAGGACGGCCTCTCGGTCGGCGATCGCCTCTACGTGGGACTCGCCAGAAAGGAGGTCATGCCAGCCGGCGCGCGTACCGTCGACTGTGGACACGTACAGCCGGTCCTTGCCGTACCTACGCCACCGCGTGACTATCAGCGCCTCACTCACCCAAACATGATCCGGGTGTCGCCGCCTCCCATAAAAGCTCGAACGAGCGAACTGACCGAAAGACGACCGGACGTGACTGACTGGACTTCCGAGGGACCCGCCACATGACGGCGTGAAGTTGGTCGACATCGGATAGGTCAGGCTAGCGGTCAATGCCGCAGCGAGTCAGCCGGAGCGGGTCTGGACGGGATTTTGTGGGACCGCCCGGTCGAAACCGAGGGATCTTGACCTCAGCTATTTCCGCTGGTCAGGCGCTACGAATGGCTGGTTGGAGCGGAGGGCGTGGGATTCGAACCCACGATGAGTGTCACCACCCATAGCGGTTTTCAAGACCGCCGCCATCGGCCACTAGGCGAGCCCTCCTGACCCGCGGCTTGTCTTCACCAAGATCCAATTGACCGGTCCTGGTCCGCGACTCATCCGCAGCCGTGCTAAGTGTGCCACGATCGCCACCACCGACCGGCGCCGTGTCGATGCCGGCCTTCAGTTGCGCCTCTTCGCCGTCGAGACAGCCGGCCAGGATCCCATCCCGGCTCGGGCCCGCCGCCGCGCATCAGGTGCCCATCACATCTCCGCCAATACACCGCCAGGATCAGGTGCAGACCGCCACGGTCCGGGGTCCGATCTGGACGATCCTGCGCCGCCAGCCCGCCGAAGGTTCTCTCAAGATTCCCCAAGGCAGGCCGCCGATGGTGGTCGACATGACCCGCAACCGACGTTGGAGCTTCCTCTCGCGTACCCGTCCCACTGGCAGACGCAGGCTCCCGCCGGAACATCGACGAAGGCAACACCGCAATGACAAAGTCGTATCTGGCCAGGAGATTCGCGCGACTGGCACTCGTCGGCACCGTCGCCGCCACGGTGGCCGCCGGTGGCGTGCTGGCGACCTTGGCACCGGCCAGCGCATCGACCGGAACCTGGGAGCGCATCAGCGTCTATAGCAGCGGTCTGGTGGCCGCCGTACCGTCGCCGTACATCACCAACGACCTTCAGGTGGAGACCGCGGCCTACGGGGTGTACGCGTGGAACGGGCAGTGGATGCTCGATGCCGTCTCCACCGACACGTACACCATCGAGAACCGTTACAGCCACCAGTGCCTGGACACCGAGAACGGCAACTCGATGACGACCGGGACGCCGGTGGTGCAGCGGCCTTGCGACACCTCGCAAAGCCAGAAGTGGGTCCTCACCCACGACGCCGTGCTGCCGGTCCGGCACATCACCAACCTCCTGTCCGGTCTGTCCCTCGGGGTCGAGAACGGATCCAGCTCGGCGGGCGCCGGTTTCATCCAGGCCGCGAACGCGCCGAACAACATCAGCCGGATGTTCCAGATCTGGTGACGCGAAACCGTTGTGGCCCAGGGATCTCATAACCTGAGCCACGCCGGGTTGATACGACCTTGAAGGCGGCCCGATGGGCCGCCCCGTCGCGAACAACAGCCAGCGCCGTCACCCCGCGAAGTACCGAGCGACCTCCGCCCGTACCGGCGGCACGTCCACCGGTACCCCGTCGTTGCGCAGCGACTCGGTCGCCGCGCAGCCAGCCGCGATCGCGTCCCGCGCCTCGACCGGCGAGATCACCGGCCGTACCCCGTCGCGGAGCATCGACAGGAACTCCTCCACGATCCTCGGATCGGCCCCGCCATGCGGGCCGGCGAGGTCGTCGACGCCCAGGATCCGGTCCGCCTCCCCGAACGTCGTGCGCCGGTTCCAGACCTTGACGACGGGGTCCACGAAGTCGCCGAAATTCTCGAACCGGCCCTCGGTACCGATGACCGTGTAGTTGCGCCAGTAGTCGGGCGTGTAGTGGCACTGCTGATAGCTGGCCAGCACCCCGTTGTCGAGTACCAGGTTGACCAGGCTCAGGTCCTCCACGTCCAGGCGTGGGGACAGTTCCCGCTGTGCCAGCGGCGGCCAGTTGGCGAGGTCCGGCGCGACCGGCTCGGACGGGCCGCTGCCGTCGTGCCGGTCGGTCACCTGGCCGTAGAGGGTCAGCGCGCCGACCGCGTTGGTACGCCGGGTGCGGGAGCCGGCGAGCCAGTGGATGACGTCGATGTCGTGGGAGCCCTTCTGCAGCAGCAGGCCGTTGGTGTAGCGGCGCTCCGCGTGCCAGTCCTTGAAGTAGTAGTCACCGCCGTAGCCCACGAAGTGCCGGCACCACACCGATTTCACCTCACCGATCTCGCCGGCGTCGATGATCTGCTTCATCAGGCGGATGACCGGCATGTGCCGCATGTTGTGCCCGACGTAGAGCGGGGTCCGGTGCGTCATGGCGCAGTCGAGGATCGCGTCGGCGTCCTCGACGGAGATGGCCATCGGCTTCTCCAGGAATGTCGGCACTCCGGCGGCCAGGCAGCGCTGCGCCATCTCGGCGTGCAGATAGTCGGGGGTGAACAGGCCGATCCCGTCCAACGGCCGGCCGTCGACCCCGGCCAGCAGCTCGTCAAGGTCGGTCGCGAGCAGCACGCCGTCGCCGAAGACCTTGGCGGCGGCGGCCAGCCTGGCCGGGTCGGGATCGCACACGGCGGCGACGCGGCTGCCCTCGCCCGGCTTGTGTGCCAGCTCGAACAGTGCCCCACGCATGCCGAGCCCGACGACTCCCAGCCGCAGATCAACCATCCCCGCACGATAGTCCGCCGCGCCGCCGGGACCAGGGGCCACGAGCGCCGCCCACCACGCGACCGCGCCCGACCACGGCCCACCGGCGCGGCCCGCCACACGACCAGGCCCGGCCGTACGACAAGGCCGCCCGCACGAGCGCGCAGCCGAAGCGACCGGCCCGGCCACACGATCGGCCCGGCCACGCGATGATGGAGCCATGCACGCGATCGTGATCCGGGAGCCGGGCGGGCCCGAGGTACTCGTCTGGACCGAGGTACCCGACCCCGAGCCCCGCCCAGGCGAGGTCGTCGTTGACGTGGTGGCCAGCGCCGTCAACCGGGCGGACCTGTTGCAGCGGGCCGGCTTCTACGATCCCCCGCCCGGCACCCCGCCGTATCCGGGGCTGGAGTGCTCCGGCCGGATCAGCGCGCTCGGCGACGGAGTTTCCGGCTGGAGCGTCGGCGACGAGGTGTGCGCTCTACTGGGTGGCGGCGGGTACGCGGAGAAGGTCGCGGTACCCGTCGGCCAGTTGCTGCCCGTGCCGACCGGGCTGGTCGAGGCGGCGGGCCTGCCCGAGGTCGCCTGTACGGTCTGGTCGAACCTCGTCGGCGTCGCCCGGCTGGGAGCCGGCGAGACGGTGCTGATCCACGGCGGCGGCAGCGGCATCGGCACCTTCGCCATCCAGTTCGCCAAGGCGCTCGGCGCCCGGGTCGCCACCACGGCCCGGCGCGCCAAACATGAGGCGCTACGCGAGCTGGGCGCCGACGTGGTCATCGACTACACCGAGGAGGACTTCGTCCAGGCGCTGGGCGGCAAGGCGGACGTCATCCTCGACATCCAGGGTGCCGAGTATCTCGCGCGCAACCTCGACGCGCTGGCCACCAACGGCCGGCTGGTCGTCATCGGCATGCAGGGCGGCCGCAGGGCCGAGCTGGACATGGGCATGATGATGGCCAAGCGGGCGACGGTGGCGGCCACCGCGCTGCGGGCGCGGCCGCCGTCGGAGAAGGCTGAGATCGTTTCGGGGGTACGGCGGCAGGTGTGGCCGCTCGTCGTCGACGGTGCGATCCGGCCGGTGGTGGACCGGACGGTACCCATGCCGGACGCCGCCCGCGCGCACGAGATCGTCGCGTCCAACGAGCACACCGGCAAGGTGCTGCTGACGGTCCCCTAGGGCCGGTCGGGCACCCGGGCGACGGCGAACACGGACTGGCCGAACGGTGTGCGGACGACCCGTTCGGCGCCCTTGGTGACGGGTAGCACGAACCTGTCGTAGAACTTCACCATCGGCCCCTCCTTCGGCGTCATCTTGCAGACGGAGGTTGCCAGGTAGTAGCCGACGAGGCCGAGCGCGTTGACATACTCCAGGCGCTCCACGCGCAGCCCGGCGCCGTGCAGCGCCTGCGCCATCGACCGCTTCGTGTACCGGCGGAAATGCCCGGTGGCGACGTCGACCGGGCTCATCGCGAACGGGAAGGCGGGCACGATCAGCACCACCGCGCCGCCCGGGCGCACCAGGCGGCCCATGCTGTGCAGGGCGGCCACGTCGTCCTCGATGTGCTCCAGCACGTTGTAGGAGACCGCGCCCGTGTACTCGTTCTCCTCGTCGGTGGGCAGGAACATCTGCCGTACCTCGACGTTGGTCTGCGCGGCCAGCCGCTCCTTGAGCTGTAGCAGGCGGTCCGGGTCGGCTTCGGTCGCGGTGAAGCGCGGGAAGTGGGGCGCCCACTCCAGCGCGTAGTCGCCGAGCCCGCTTCCGATCTCGATCGGGTGCTCGCCGAGGTGGTCCAGCGCAAGCTCGACGAACCACCGCCTATGGTTCACCGCCGTCGCCAGGCCCTCCAGCACCTCCGACTGGATGCGCTGGTCACCGGTGATATCTGCCATGTCGCCGACTCTCCAGGACGAGGGACTCGCCAACCTCCCCTGACTCTACGGGAGGATTACCGCATTCCGAGCCTCGGGCGAAATTGTCCTGATGGACGATGAATGCGAGCGCCCCGATCGGAGATACGCCGCAAACCATGACGATTACTGATCACGCGCGCAGCGCGCCGGAGCCCGAGCCCGAAACGTCCTCGCGGCCGGCACGGGCGTTCACCTGGCGCAGGATCAGCCCTTCCGACGTGTTCGCGCACGGTTGTCTGCTTCTCGGCGCGCTGTGGGTCACCTCTCACCTGTGGAAGGACGTCCGGCAGCGGGTACTGGCGAGCAACCCGGGGGACCACACCCAGTTCGAATGGATGCTGGCACACGCGGCGCGACTGTTTGTCCACCCCGAGAACCCGTTCTTCTCGCGGCAGATGAACTTTCCGGACGGGGTGAACCTGATGGCTAACACCTCGGCACTCGGGCTCACCATTCCGCTTGCTCCGGTCACCCTGATCTGGGGACCTCCGGTGGCGTTCGCGGTGATGCTCACCCTGGCGCTGTGGCTGACGGCCTCCGCCTGGTACCACGTCTTCAGCCGCCACCTCGTCCGCTCGCGGCCGGCGGCGTTCGCCGGCGCGGTGCTCTGCGGCTTCGCGCCCGCGCTGGTCGCGCACGCCAGCGGTCAGCCGAACCTGGTCGCGCAGTTCGCCATCCCGTTCATCGTGGTGACCGTGCTGCGCCTGCCCGGGCGCCCGGTGGCCCGCGGCGTCCTGCTCGGCCTGCTCGTCGTCTACCAGGCCTTCGTCAACGAGGAGGTGCTGTTCTTCTTCGCCCAGGGGATCGGCGTCCTGGTGCTGCTCTGCGCCTTGTTCGACCTGGGCAGGGCACGACAGGAGTGGCGCCGGTTCCTGGCCGGGCTGGGCGTCGCCGCACTGGTCGCGATCCCGCTGCTGGCGTTCCCGCTGTACTGGCAGTTCACCGGGCCGCAGGGGTACAAGGGCCTGCCGTTCCCGCCGAGTTCCTACACTCAGGACGCGCTGGCCTATGTAACTTACGCGCGCGAGGCGGTCGGCGGCCGGGCGCCGGTACCGACGCTGGGCACCAGCCCGAACGAGGACAACTCGTCGTTCGGCTGGCCGCTGCTGGCGCTGTGCCTGGCGGTCACCGTGCTGCTGTGGCGGCGCAACCGGTTGGTGCGCGCCGCGTCGATCACGGCGGTCATCTTCGCCGCTCTGTCGCTGGGCCCGAACCTGACGATCGGCGGCCGGCACACGCACTACCCGGGGCCGTTCCGGCTGCTGCTGCACGTGCCGCTGGTGGACCTGTCGGTACCGGGGAGGTTCACGCTCGTCGTCATTCCGGTGATCGGGATGCTTGTGGCGCTGGGTGTGCAGCAGGCGATCGACGCCACGCCCCGGATGCGCGAAGCCGGTGTCCGGGTGTGGACTCTGGTGTGGGTGATCGTGCTGCTCGGCGCGCTGGTACCGGTGCTGCCGACGCCCGTACCTGCGGCCGGCCGGCCGCAGGTACCGGCGTTCATCACCAGCGGGCAGTGGCGCCAGTACGTGCCGGCCGGCCGCACGATGGTGCCGGTACCGCTGGGTGCCTGGCGGTCGCCCGAGCCGCTGCTGTGGCAGGCGGTGGCCCGGCTCGACTTCAACATGCCGCGCGGCTACTTCCTCGGGCCGAGTGGGCCGGACGACACGCAGGCGATGTTCGGGGCGCCGCCGAGGCCCACGTCGACCAAGCTCTACGCGGTCTCCGTGCTACCCGGCGAGCCGAAGCCCTACGTGGGCGGGGACACCCCGCTGGGCAGCGTCGAGTACACCGAGCGACCGACCGACGTGGCGACCCGGGTCACCGCGGCCGACCGCAGCCAGGCGCTGGCGGACCTGCGCTACTGGCGGGCGGCGGCGATCGTGCTCGCCCCGGTGGGCAACGAGGAGCAGCTCTGGCGGACGACCTCGGAGCTGGTCGGGTTCCGGCCGAAGTTCGTCGGCGGCGTCTGGCTCTGGGACGTCCGCGGCCTCGTCCCCTGAGCCGGCCAGGGCCGGTTAAGCTCACCGGCCATGCGGGAGGATGTCCGGCCGAGCCGGTGGCTGGACGCCACCATCGTCCTGCTCTACGTGGCGGCCGCGCTGCTGATCATCGGTCCGCTGTGGCAGCACCCCGGCGCGCTCAACCCGGCCGGCAACAGCTCCGACCCGCCGTTCTTCGAGTGGTCGCTGATCCACGCCACCCGGATCTTCACCCACGGCGAGAACCCGTTCGCCACGCCGCAGCTCAACGCCCCGCTCGGGGTCAATCTCATGGCCAACACAGGGGTGCTCGGGCTGACCATCCCGCTGGTACCGGTGACGTGGGCGTTCGGGCCGTCGGTCGCCTTCGCGCTGCTGACCACGCTGGCCCTGGCCGGTACCGCGGCGGCGTGGTATTTCGTCCTGTCCCGGCACCTGACGGACAGCGCGGCGGCCGCGGCGGTGGGCGGCGCGTTCGCCGGCTTCGCCCCGGGCCTGGTCAACCACACCAACGGCCACCCCAACCTGGTGGCCCAGTTCCTCATCCCGTTCATCGTCTGGCGGGCACTGGCCCTGTCGAACGCTGAGCACTGGGTGCGCGAGGGCATCGTGCTCGGGCTGCTGGTCACCTGGCAGGCGTTCGTCAACGAGGAGCTGCTGTTCCTGGCCGCGCTCGCGGCGGGCGTCTTCGTCGCCGCCTACGCGGCCTTCCGGCCGGCCGAGGTCCGGCCGGCGGTCCGCCCATTCCTGCGCGGCGCGGCGGTCGCCGTCGGG
>Ga0081540_1001966_pt1 | contig 17151 bp, 21 predicted proteins | sample TabmetS2T1R1_FD_71024 | JGI IMG/M metagenome (GOLD analysis project Ga0081540, IMG submission 71024) | Tabebuia heterophylla rhizosphere microbial communities from the University of Puerto Rico - S2T1R1 | ecosystem: Host-associated > Plants > Roots > Rhizosphere ... | reverse complement strand
AGTGATGCGACATGGGAGGTCCTTGGCGTCGGCACGGGTGGTTTGTATGTTCAGGCCGATGCGATTAGCTGCATCGACCGCAATCGTTAGTCCGCCAGATGGAGCCCGTGTTACACACCTCGCCAGCGGCGACACTAGTGTCCTGCGCCGGGAATTGGGCGAATAAGTCCGGTGATTCAGGTGTGCGGTCGCAAGGCCGCAGGTCGACCGCGTAGCAGCGCTACGTGGGCGGCCGAGAACGCCGCGAGCGTGCACCTGGGCGCCGGAATTATCGTCTGAATTCCCGGCCCAGGACACTAGACGCGTCACGCAGTGCTATCGGCCCGCCAGCGGCGGTAGAGATCCATCAGATCGGTGCGTACCTGAGGGTCGAGGTCGTTGATACGAAGCCGACCGGTAGCCCGAATCGTGGCGCGAACGTGTTGTAGATGCTCGACGCAGTTCGGGCAGTAGATCAGGTGCGTGTCGAAGCGCAGCTGGTCGTCCGTCGACAACGCGCCGTCGAGGTATGCGGTAACCAATTCGACCGCGCGGCGACAGGTGATAGCTGCGTCGCGGGAACCGGGCCACCGAAACCTCATGCCAGCACCTCCTGCTCCAGCAGCGATCGGATGCGTGTGCGGGCGCGGTGCAGCAACACCCGCTCGTTGCCGTCAGTGATGCGAAGTATTTCGCATACCTCGTCGCTGGAGAGTCCTTCCACGTCGCGTAGCGTTACGACCTGACGTTGCGAGAGTGGCAGTTGGTCGATCAGTTGCCGAATGCGCGCGGCAACCTCCGGCGCGGTGATCCGCTCGATGACCTCGTCGGTCCAATGAGCCGGCGGAGTGACCCAGTGCCCGTCTTGAGCGAAGCGGCCGTTGTTGTCCTCGAACTCGCTTATCTCGACCGGCAGATGGCGGCGCTCGTGCAGGCCAGTGCTGATGGCCCGGTTAACTACAATGCGGTACAGCCAGGTGCGCAACGACGACCGGCCTTCGAAGCCGTCTAATCCGCGCAACACGCCCAACCAGGCGTCCTGCGCGACCTCTTCTGCGACGGCCCGGCTACGCACATAGGTCATCGCTAGCCGCACCATCGCCGCGTGATGCCGGTCGACGAGCACGGCGAAGGCCTCCTCGTCGCCAGCACGCAGCCGGGCAAGCAAAACCGTTTCTTCCGGAGGCGATGTCATGTCCCCGTCGAGATGACGACGATGAGCTCGAGCGGCGGGAGACTGCTTGCTGAACGTTCCGCTCACCCCCTCCGGTCACAAAGCCGGTTGGGCGCCGCTCTCCTGACGCCCAGCCATGCATCGGGTCGGACGCTCCGCCCGTCACTGAGTTGAGTCTTCGGGGGATGGAAATCGTTACGTGACAATGACCTCAGGTGTTAGCCGAGATCATGCGGGTAACGCGATCTGTCGGCTGGGGACCTTCTCAGTGCCACCCGGTAATCGCCGGGATGCTCGGAGAAAGGTCTGCACCTCATGAATGTCCAACTGCCGTTCTGGCCGACCAGCAAGCGAAATCGGGTAGCGCTCGTCGGAGGCGCGATCGCGGTCGCGGCCGTAGCCGCGGTATCCGCGTTTGCGTTTACCGGCGGCAACGCATCCGCCACGCCGCACGCCGCCGCGTCGGGATCCGCGACCGGGCTCGGGCCCTTGTCTGGCCTGTTACCCCGCGATCACCTCACCGAGGAAAGCGCACTGCAAGTTGACTTGAGCAAGGAGTCCGTACGTCTGCCGCTGTACCCGGGTGATGTGCACGGGCAGCGCGTGTGGTACGTGCTCCTGGACGCCTCCGACCCTGGCGCCGCCCATGATCTCGGCGTCAACTACGCACCCAAGTTGGCGAATCTTGCGATCGGCGACCCCGCCGCGGTGCAGACCGTCAACCTGGACAACCCCACCGCCGCTAGCAATCCGTTCGGCCCGGCGGTGGTGCACTTCGCCGGCGCTCCCGATTTCAGTCCTACCCGTATTGCCCAGCCAGGACCGGACGGGTTCCCGCTGGCCAAGTTCCAGCCTGGCGCAGTGGCCGGTCCCGGCTACAGTCCGTTCGTCCGAATCGCCGGTTCGCCGACCGTGTACAACGCCCCGATCGTCGCCGTCGGAAACGGCCCATTCGACGTGACACATCACACCAATACCGCCGACCGCGTGCTGGACGTACACATCGCCCCGCCTTCACCAGCAGGGCAGTTTCTCCAGTCGTGGGTGGACATGCTGTTCGTAAAAGGCTTTGACGCCGGCCAACCCATCGTGTACATCAGCACCGACGCCGGCCAGCCACTGTCCGCGGTGCTCGAACGCTCGACTTACGTTCCGGCCCTCGACAAGGCATCCTTCAACGGCGGTGACGACTTCCTCGGCTCCGCCCGCGAGCGACTCTTCGGATTCGTCAACGGGCAGGTCGGCGGCAACAACCCGCAAGCCCAAGGCTTCCGCCATCTCATCCTCGACGGTCACGCCTCCGAGGACGCCGCTGCGAGCAACGTTGCGTTGATCGATGCGTTGCGGCAGGGCGGCGACCTGCTCAACGTGTTCGGCGACTTCCCCACGCTGAGCGACCCACGGCACGCCGAGGCGTACAGCCCGCTCTGGGACGCCCAGCTCGGGCAATGGACGGCCAAGGCGATCCAGCTCGGACTCGACAAGCGGCAAATCGATGAGGTGCAGGTGTTCAACCTCGCCGCCACCCGGCCTGATCTGATCACCGGACCCGACGGCGCGCCGTATGGCTCGGTTGGCGTCGACATCAACTGCGCCGTCATCGGCTACATCGACCAGGCACCCACGAACAATCTCGCCGACCCAGTACCGAACTCGCAATTCCCTCCGCTGTAACCACCTGAATCTCTCCAGTAGGTGTGCTGATGTGGGCGGCCCAGTCCCGCCCACATCGGTGCCCGGCGATCGGCGAAAGGCGGATGTCTCGCGGAGTGTGCGCTTGGGCACTTGTATGAACTCCGCCGACGCAGGTCGCGTACCTAGGACGAGGCATTTTCGAAAGGACACACCCTATGAGCACCGTGACGCCTCGGCCGGCGGTATCGACAACCATGCAGCCCGTCACCAGGCAGGTACCCGTCATTCCCGCGGACCGCTGGCACGAGCCGCCCGACAGCCTCGCGATCACGGCGGAAGTGCTGCGGGCCTTTCGTACGCACGGCTGGACATATGCCGAGCAGCGGTCGGGCCGCTGGCATTACCTCATCCTGCGCGGGCACGATCAGGCGGCCGCGTACAAGCTGATCGGTCCGCTGTTCGACCAAACTGGCAGTTACTACCAGGGTTACCGGATCGCCTGAGCACCTCGACATAGGCAACGAATAAAGCCATGACTATCGCCGACCGCTGGCCCATCGGCGCACGGGCCAGCGCCGCGTCCCGCGTTGATGATGGCGCCGTTCCGCCAGTTCTGCATCCGCTGCTCGCCGCACGCTGGAGCCCAACGACATTCGACCCGTCCTACGAGGTCACCGCTGCCGAGGTTGATCTAATCCTCGAGGCCGCGCGGTGGGCCCCGTCGGCGGGCAACTCTCAGCCCTGGGCGTTCATCACCGGTCGACGGTCCGATCCGACCCACGCCCGGCTTACCCGCCATCTGACTGGAAGCTCTGCGGCCTGGGCACGAGGCGCCAGCCTGCTCGTGGCTAATCTCTGCCACCGTTACGTCGAAGGTACCGACTGGGAATACTCCGAATTCGCCCACTACGACCTCGGCCAAGCCGTCGCCCACATGACGCTCCAAGCCCAAGCGCTAGGCCTGCACGCCCGGCAGTTTCGGGCCTTCAACCGCACCGCTCTGGCGGCCGAGTTCGCTGTGCCACAGCATTGGGAAATCACGACGATGAGCGCATTCGGACGACTGCCGCCCGGCTTTCCGAGTATTCCCGAATCGGCAGCCACTGAACCCAGGCCACTACGCCACCGTCGATCCTCCCGCGAGATCCGTTGGGTGGCAGGTGACAGCACCAGCCGCGACTGATCACTCCGTCGCCAGAGGGTCGGCGCAGGACACCAGTGCTCCGTTACCGATCCGTGGCGTGGAAGTTGCGGAAGGCGGCGACGAGGTCGGCCTTCGCTTGCTCGTCCAGCGTGTCGACCGGTACGTGGCCTACGGCGGATATCGTCTCGCGCATCTGCTCGATGTACCGGTCGCAGTGCGGGCAGATTGCAAGGTGCCGCTCGACGGCTGCCGTCATCGCCGAGTCAAGGGCGCCCTCGAGGTAGTCGGTGACGATCTCGACCAGCTCACGGCAGGCGATGTCGACCTGATCGCCGTGCGTGCCGCTCACACCATCACCCCTGTTCCCGTGTCGCGATAGTAATCCTCGAGCGAGGCTCGAAGACCGGCTCTACCTCGGTGCAGAAGAACACGCTGATTCGCGGCAGTGATTCCCAGCGCCCCGCAGACCTCCTCGGAACTGAGTCCGTGCACATCACGCAGACTGACCACGATCCGTTGCCGCTCGGGAAGCTCGCCCAGCGCCGCCGTCAGCCGGCCGCGGATTTCACCGGCGATCGCCGAGCTCTCCGGCGACGGCTCCCAGGCCGTCGGGCGTCCCTCGACCGTCCATCCTCCAGGCCATCGGTCGTCCGGGCCGCGGAACCGGTCGGGGTCCACTGTCGGGCCCTGCTCGGCAGCCACCACCGATGACCACGGCACGGTCCGGGACTCGTGCACGCCTCGGGTCTTCGCCTGATTTGTCACAATCCGGAACACCCACGTACGCAGCGACGAGCGCCCCTCGAACCGGCCCAGCCCACGGATGACCGCGAGCCAGCTTTCTTGGACTATCTCCTCGGCTGATGCCTGCGTCGAAACGTATGTACGGGCCAGCCGCAACATCGATGGCGACCAGTCCTCGACCAACTGGGCGAATGCATCGGCGTCTCCAGCCCGCAGCCGACCGACCAGCTCCGTCTCACCCCCGCCGACGGTGCCGCGACCAGGCGACCGCTCCGTAGCCAATAGGCCCGACTCCTCGGTCACAGTCCACACTCTCCTGGAATGGCGACCCCTGCACTGTAACGATCCGCGAGTACCAGGGCCTCACTGCGCCGGCGGCCGGCCCAACGCCCGGAGTACCCCTGAATCCGGACCCGCGGTCGCCCACGGGCCCGGCAGGGTGATCACCGCGAGTGCGGATGTGGGCATCGTTACCGACTCACCAGTGAGAAGTGAGGCCAAGTCCTCGATCCCGGGGTTGTGGCCGACCAGGACGACCGTCTCGATGTCGTCAGGCAGTTCCCGCACGACGGCGAGGAGCTCTTGGTCTGAGGCGGTGTACACGCGATCGTCGATCCGCCTGCGTGGAAGCACGTCGAGTTCCGCCGCGACGAGGTCCCAGGAGCTCCGAGCGCGCCTGGCCGGCGACACGATGGCGAGATCAACTCTGTCGAGGTTCGCGGCCAGCCATCTTCCAGCGTCCGGGGCCTGACGCTGACCGCGCTTGGCCAAGGGCCGGGCGAGATCCGTCTCGTCACCCGACCAATCCGACTTCGCATGCCGGAGCAGGATCAGCGTGCGCTTAGGCACCCGGTGCCCCGTATCGAGGTAGCAGACGCACGCCTGGCGACCCTGGCGTCGTCCTGGTCGATAGTCAAGAGCGTCGGCTCGGCCCGGTCACTCGCCGAACAGGCGGCGCAGTAGGGGGTTGGTCTGTTTGGATCTGATGCGGACGTCCTCGTACTCCTCCGGCCCGATGAGCCCCCGATCAAGATGGATCAAGTACAAAGTGCCGACGTGATCGTCGAGCACAGCCAATGGCGCCACCCGGGCGGCCGCTCGGGCAACGTCGACGACTGTGGGCCACGCTTCAGACCGGCCAGCTGGCCCGTCGAAGACACAAATCAGGCCATCTCGGGGCACCCTCCCCAGCAACTGACCGGCTTGCTCGATCGAATGGTCGGACAAACCATCCATGCTCACCATCCCCGTATCCACCACCGACGATTCCCCGTCGTGCCAAACACGTAGCCCGCTGCCCCTCCGGGCGGTGACGAGGCCTTCGCGAGCTAGCTGCCGCTCGAGCCTGTGTAGGTCGATGCGGCCGGACGTAAGCACCGTCACTGCAGCCACCCCAGCACAATACGTCGCGGCGGGCGCTTAATAACCGCATTCGGCGGCGCAGCAATTACGGCTGTCAGAACAGAATGGGCACGGTCGTTGTGATGACCAGCGAAGGAGACAGACGATAAGTGATCAACCCCGGATCGCCGTGCGGGCCGCGCAGCGATACGTCGCGGTCACGGAACGGGTGACGCTCGACCAATTCCCGGACGCCATCGACCGCGGTTTCGCGGAGGTGTTCGGCTGGCTCGCGGCGCATGAGGGGGTGTCGCCGGCCGGCGCCCCGCTGATTCGCTACGTCGAGGTGGATATGGCCGCGAGTTTGCTCGTCGACCTGGCAGTGCCAGTCGAGGGCGCGCCGCCACCGGACCAGCGGGTGCGGGCGGGCGTACTGCCGGGCGGTGACTACGTGACGCTGCTGTTCCGCGGTCACTACGACGAGCTCGTCGCCGCAAATGCCGCGGTGCAGCAATGGGGTGAGCAGCACGGTGTGCGCTGGGCGATGGACGGCCCCACTGTGTGGCGCGCGCGGATCGAGCAATATCTCACCGATCCGCGCGCGGAACCGGACCCGGCCCGGTGGGAGACCGAGATCGCTTATCTCATCGAGTAGAGCGGAAGAAGTCGTAGTCCAAGATCACGAATCGAGCTCGGTTAAGCCGGTTACGTGACGTTCCCTACCATCGTTAGCCTTTGACGATGGAGCCAATCGTCGGACTGCGCGCCGAGATTGAGCGCGCTGTCACTGTCGACGACACCGCCGAGGCGTTGGGCAGTGGCGATGTGGCCGTGCTTGCCACACCGCGGCTGATCGCGTGGCTCGAGGCGGCGACCTTGTCGGCTCTCGATGGCCACCTTTCTGCTGGCATCACCACGGTTGGCGTATCCGTTGCTGTGCGGCACCGGGCGCCGAGCCCGATAGGCGAAGTCGTCATCCTGCGGGCGCACCTCGTGCAGCATGAGCGCGCGCGGGTCGAGTTTGCTGTCGAAGCTGAATCGGCTGCGGGCAAACGGCTGGCCGAGGGCAGTGTGACCCGGGCAATCGTGCAACGAGCTCGGTTCCTCGCCGGACTGTGAGCCGGCGGAGGTCTCACGCTTCTGTTGTGACGGCGGTGAGGCGTCGAGTGATCTCGGCGACGGCTGACCGGGCCGGGTCTAGGTACTTGCGCGGATCGACAAGGTTGGGATTCGCTGCCAGCGCGGCACGGACGGCATCGGTGAATGCGACGTTGAGTATGGTGCCTATGTTGACTTTGACGATTCCGTTCCTGATGGCGGCTCGGAGCTCGGAATCCGCCAGACCGGATGAGCCGTGCAGGACCAGAGGAACAGGTACCGCATCACGGAGTTCGACGATGAGGTCGTGGTCGAGGGCGGCAGTTCGATTGGTCATGGCATGGGAACTGCCGACGGCTACGGCGAGCGCGTCGACGCGTGTGGCGGTAACAAATCGGCGGGCTTCGCCCGGGTTGGTTCGGACGCCTGGGGTGTGAGCGCCGCCCTTGCCGCCGATCGCGCCGAGTTCAGCCTCGATGTATAGATCGCGCGAATGCGCCCAGTCCGCGGCGCGCCGGGTGGCGACGACATTGTCGGCATAGTCCAGCTTTGACGCGTCGTACATAACCGAACTGAAGCCGGCATCGGATGCACTGTGCAATAGTTCATCGTCTTCGATGTGGTCGAGGTGCAGCGACACGTCCACCGAAGCCGCCTTGGCCACCGCGGTGGCCGCCGCTGCGAGCGCAAAGATGTTGCCCTGGTGGTAGCGAACCGCGTTTTCGCTGATTTGAAGAATCACCGGCTCCCGGGAGGCTTCGGCACCGCGTGTGACCGCCTCGGCGTGTTCCAAGGTGATGATGTTGAACGCGCATACCCCTCTGCCAGTCTTCTCGGCCTCGTCGATCAGGAGGCGGGTTTCGACGAGCGGCATGAGCGTCCCTTCGGTGGCAATCGCCAGCAGCGGCTTATTCCAGTGGCTGGCTCGCTTGACAGCGCGGCACAACATCGCAACGATATACAAGGAATCCCAACTAAACAAGAGCCAGCAGTCCCATGCGCCGGCCAAGGGAGAGATGACAGCGTGCCTGCGGGTAAGTCGAAACAGCGATCCGGCCATGGTAGGAGTACGCAGTCCGGAAGCGTCCCATACTCACCCGAGCGGCAGCAGGCAATCATGCAGATGCTTCGCGCCGACGGCCGTATCGATGCCTCGAAGGTTGCGTACGACCTCGATGTCACGAACGAGACGATCCGCAAGGACTTGATCGTGCTCGAGCGGCAGGGACTGCTGCGCCGTGTGCACGGTGGAGCGCTGCCAATCGGCGACCTCACCTACGAACCTGACGTGATAGCGAGAACCGAATTTGCTGAGGAAAAGGACCGCATCGCCAAGGCCGCGCTCGCTCACGTTCCCACATCCGGATCCGTGATCATTGACGCAGGCTCGACTACATCACGGCTAGCCGGCCTATTTCCGAATGACCGAGATCTGAACGTTTTCACGAACGCCCTGCCGATTGCGCTGGCATTATTGTCGCGCCCTCGAATTACGGTATATGCGCTCGGCGGCCGGATCCGGAGCCGCACTGTGGCCACGGTTGGGCAGTGGACGACGCGCATGCTGGCGGACGTCAATGTCGATGTTGCGTTCTTGGGCACCAACGGGGTATCGCGAGATCGCGGGCTGACCACGCCGGACCCAGCGGAGGCGGAGGTGAAACACCTCATGCTGCGAAGTGCTCGCCGCAAGATATTGCTCGCCGACCATAGCAAGGTGGGACGGGTCAGCCTCTGTAAGCATGCTGACCTCACGGATATCGACCTGTTCATTACTGACAGTGGAATTCCCGCGCAGCAACTCGCTGCCATTGAGACCGCTGGGGTCACGGTTGAGCAGGCCTGATCAGCTGTCATCGACCTCAGCTGAAGGATGCGCCGGGTCACAGCAACTAATCGCTTCCAGGACAACGGACACGGTCTCGGTCAGGGCGGTTCGGACCTCGGCGAGGTAGAACCGTGGATCCATTATCTCGTTCCGTCGCAGACTGCGGCGTAGCGCGCCGCTGAATGTCAGGTCGGGCGCGGAGCCGATCTGGACCTTGACAATTCCGGCTCGGACCCATCGCCGAAGATCCTGGTTTGTCACCGGTGACTTCAGCCGCAGGACGAGCGGAACCCGGACATGGTCGCGCAGCCGAGGAATGATGGAGACGTCCGGCGATACATCGAAAGTCCGCTCGGCCGTGTTGATCACAGTGACATTGAGCGCGTCAATCTTGGTTCGTGCCGCGAATTCGGCCGCGAGTTGCGCCGCCGCTTTGGCGACATTCCCGTCTGGGGAGCTGGTGCGCCAATCGTGGATCGGTCCGAGCCCCGCCTCGACGAACACGTAGTTCGCCGACAGCCAGCGAGCCGCGTTGGAGACCTTCGCGATTCGTTCCTCGTAGGGAAAGCAACGGATGTCCAGTCCTATCGAACTGAAGCCGAGGGCCGCGCCATACCGCATCAACTCGGCGCTGTCGACCAAGTCGAGGTGCAGAGCTACCGGCACGGTCGCCGCGCCCGCGATCGCCCGTAGCGCCGCAGCCAACGGTCGAAGTGCACCCCCGTGATAGGAAACTGTGCTCCGACTGACCTGCAGTATCACCGGAGCCGACGACTTCTCCGCCGCCTGCACGACCGCTTCCGCGTCCTCAAGCGTGATGACATCAAATGCGGATAACGCCCGCCCGGTCCGCACTGCACCGGCTACCAACTCAGCCGTCATGATCTCTGGCACGAAGACCTTCCTTCGGGGTAGCGAACCAGGCGCCGGTCAGGTAAGCTTCCAACTAATCGCAACGATACCCAACGAAATGCTAGCGGGCAATGGGCGAGGTCAAATGTATGGATGGGTCGGGCTTGACCTAGGAACGACGTCAAGCAAAGCCGTCGTCTATGACGACACCGGACGACCGCTCGCCCGCAGCCGGCGTCCCACCGTCTGGCATCGGGACGCGGACGGCACCGAGATCGACCCAAATCAGCTGCGCGATAGCGCGGCTGACACCCTCTCTGAGGCGGTGAAGCGGCTGCGACGACCGATCACCATCGCGGGCGTCGGGATCACCAGCATGGGTGAGACCGGTGTACTGGTCGACCGCAGCGGCCGCCCCGTTGCGCCGGCCATCGCCTGGCACGACCGTCGCGACGACGCCGAGGTAGACGAACTCCGGCGCGATATCGGCGCAGACGCATTCGCTATGCGAGCGGGTAAGCCGCTACGCAATCAGTTCTCGATCACCAAGCATCGCTGGCTCACTCGGCATGATTCACAAGTCGCATCGGCCGTGCGTCGATTCAACGTCGCCGAGTGGGTCGCGCTCGGACTCGGAGCCGACGAGGCGTGTGATCGCTCGCTGGCGTGTCGTACGGGCTGGTTCGATATCTCGGCGAATCGATGGTGGGACGAGGCACTCAGCTGGTCGGGAGCATCGGCGACCTTGATGCCGCCTCTGGTGCAATCGGGTGAACCGATCGGGCGAGTGACTGCTGACCGGGCGCCCCACACACTCTCCGGCGCGGTCGTAGCCCTGGCCGGACACGATCACCAGGCGGCGGCCCTTGGCGTCGGCGCGGTCCTACCGGGAGATGAGCTCGATTCGTCGGGGACAGCGGAGGCACTCGTGCGCACCGTCCTGCCTGAGCTCGGCGCGACCCAGCTGTCGGAACTGGCCCGCGCCGGCATTACGACAGACGTCAGCATTCAACCTCACCGATGGTCACTGCTCGGCGGCACCGAGGGCGGGCTGGCCATGCGGCGCGTACTCGATCTGCTCGGAGTCACCAACAGACACCTACCCGAACTCGATCGCCAAGCGCTGGCAAGCAGCTCAGGACGCATAACCGTGCAAGGCATCGGGGATGGCGGCCTATGCCTCGACGGCATCGGGGACGGCGTCGGCCCAGGCGACCTGTGGCGCGCCGTGGTGGAAACTGCCACCGCCGAGGCCGTGCGCCTTCATGAAGCGATGTCGGCTGTCACGGGCCCACATAATCGCATCATCGCCACGGGCGGATGGTGCCATAGCTCGATGGTGATGTGGGCCAAACACGAGGGATTTGGCGAGGTGCTTGTTGCCTCGGCGTCCGAAGCGGGCACCCTCGGAGCGGCCACAATCGCCGCCCGCGCCGCTGGTCACCTCGGCCCGCACGACATTCTCGGGCAACGGAACCGCGATGATCTTTGACTTGCTGCGCTGGAGCAACGATAAGTCCGAGATCTCGACCGGGGATCTTGTATCTGAGGAAACCGGACACGCGTCAGGGTCACCTTCTCCACCAGCGACGACAGGGGCAGTCGCATGATCACTACGGTCACCGCTAACCCCGCCCTAGACCGGACACTGCATCTCGCATCACTCACTCCGGGCGCCGTACAGCGGGCGCAGCACGCGATGGTCGAGCCCAGCGGCAAAGGAGTCAATGTCGCCCTCGCACTAAAGACCGCCGGTCGAGAGGTAACCGCGGTCTTGCCGGTAGGCGGCTCCTCCGGACCGGAATTGGTCGCCATGCTCGATGCAGCCGGACTCGTTCATCGGGACGTTCCCATAGCTGGATCGGTGCGCAGCAACATATCGCTGATTGAGGCAGATGGGACTACGACGAAGGTCAACGAACCGGGGCCCAGGTTGTCGCCTACGGAGGTGAACGGTCTGATCGTGGCTGCCCTGGAGGTCAGCTCGGTCGGCGAATGGGTCGCTTGGTGCGGAAGTTTGCCCGCTGGCTTTCGCGAAACAACACTCGCAGCAGCGCTCGCCGAGGCGAGGTCTGGCGGCCGACGGGTCGCCCTCGACAGTTCCGGAACAGCACTAGCCACAGTCCTCAGCCGAAGACCAGCCGACCTTCCGCATCTCGTCAAACCGAACGCCGACGAGCTTGCGGACGTCACCGGCCGTCGGCTCCGCACCTTGGGTGACGTCGCAGACGCGGCTTCCCTGCTCGTCGAGCGCGGGGTCGAGACCGTGCTCGTCAGCCTGGGCGGAGACGGGGCGATCCTGATCAATGATCAATGTGCCCTACACGGCGAGGCACCGGTCGAGAAGGTGGTGAACACGGCCGGCGCCGGCGATGCCTTCCTGGCCGGTTACCTCGCAGCTGCGCAACGACCAGCCGATGAACGTCTCATGTCGGCACTGCGCTTCGGAGCCACCGCAGTGCGCCAGCACGGAACGCTATTCAGCAATGCAGACCTCAATCAACCGGTCTACCTATGCAGCCTGGATCCGACCCGCCCCCTGCAAAAGCCAGCTCGCTAGAGGAACCGTCTATGTCGCCTCCTCCAACCATGCGGCGCGTCGTCGTGTCCGCCGACAGCATCGACGTCGTCACCGCGCCCACGCCACGACCGGGACCACGCGACGCTCTGGTCAAGACGACGCTGGCAGGTATTTGCGGCTCAGACACGCACGCCGCGCACGGCCGGCACCCATTCATCTCCCTGCCCTATCACCCCGGTCACGAGGTAGTCGGCGTCATACAGGAAACAGGTGCAGAGGTCACCTCCGTATACCCCGGTCAGCGAGTAACGGTGGAGCCGACACTGCCGTGCTGGCAGTGCAAGATGTGCCGCACGAACCGACCCAACCTCTGCGAACGTCTGCAGTTCTTCGGATGCGGATGGCAGCAAGGCGGAATGGCGAGCTACTTCACCGTCCCGGCCAACCGCCTACACGCCATCCCGGACGAACTCGACGACGTCACCGCCGCACTGATTGAACCGCTGTCAACACCAGTACACGCGGTGCGTACGGCCGGTGACGTCGCCGGGAAAGCAATCGCTGTCATCGGCGCCGGCACGATCGGCCTCCTCCTGGTCGCGGTCTTACGCGCCCACAACGCCCGCCGCATCGTCGTGTCCGACGTGCTTCCGTCCAAGCGCAACCGAGCCCTTGCTCTCGGCGCGGACGCAGTTGCCGACGGGGCATCCGCCAACGTCGACCAACAGCTACGCACAGCATTGGCTGAAAGTGCCGACGTCGTCTTCGACTGCGTCGCCGTCGAACCGACCGTGCAAACCTCGGTGCGCCTGGCGAGCAAGGGAGGAACCGTCGTCATCGTCGGCGTCCCATCGCGCGATGTCACCGTCCCCCTGCCAGTTATCCAAGACCACCAGATCCGCATCCAGGGCAGCGCCACCTACCTGGCAGAGGACTACGACGAATCGATCAACCTCCTATGCGCCGGCAAGATCCGGCCAGCCGACATCGTGACCGCTACCCGCCCGCTCGACGCCGTTGCCGAGGCATTCCGCCTGTCCTCCTCCGGCGAAGAAGTCAAAGTCCTCGTGACGATCGACGACAGTGGCGCGCCTACCTGAATCGAGCCGTCACGATTCGATCGGTAATCACTTGGCCCTAGCCCTGGAGCGACGTTTAGTCCAAGATCTGCGCCGGCCTGGCCAAGCTGATACGGCGGAAGATCAGTCGACCGACACGCGAACCCCATCTCGGACAGTCTCAAAGCGGATGTCGGCGAGCGAGTTCACGATCACGTCTGCGACGAGCGCCGTTCGTGGTGTTGTCGTCGCCAGCGCGATCGTCGCGCACCCGGCCGCTGAGGCAGCTACCAGCCCGCTGGGTGCGTCCTCGACGACAAGACACAATCCGGGCTCGACGCCGAGGCGGTGCGCGGCCAGCAAGTATCCCTCGGGGTCCGGCTTGCCCCGCGCGACTTGGTCGACCGTTATCACGACGTTCGGTGCCGCGATACCGGCAGCTTTGATGCGCGCGTTGGCAAGTTCCGTGGTGCACGAGGTTACGACGGCGGCCCGCTCCGGCCCAACGGTCGCCAGTGCCTCGGTGGCGCCGGGAAGGGCGATGATGCCTTCGGTGTCGGACACCTCGAGTTGCTCCATGCGGGCGACGCCGGCCTCGACCCGATCCGCCGGTAGGTATCGCGAAACGCCGGTGCGGGCCGGCAGGCCGTGTTCGAGCACGGCCGGAAGGCGTACACCGAACTCGGCGGCCCACCGCCGCCAGCAGCGTTCGACTGCGGCGGTCGAGTCGACGAGCGTGCCGTCGAGGTCGAACACGACCGCCGCGAAGACGGACACTAGACGGATCCTTTGACGCGCTGGCGAGCGTCCTGGGCAAGTCTGGTGAGCGCCGGCCTATCGCTGAACACATTGATGAGCTGACACCCGGCGCCGACATATCGGTTGACCTCGGCGGCCATGGGGTCGTGAACGCCGACTGGCACACTTCGGGCCCGACACTGATTGAGCACATGGCTAATCGCCGAATCGAATGTCCGGTCGGTATGGGTAGGGGTACAGCCGAGGGACAACGACAGATCCGCCGGGCCGACATAGATCCCATCGATCCCTGGTAGGTCCAGCGTCCGTGGCAATGCCTGCATCGCACTGGTCGACTCGACCATGACGAAACAAAGCGGGTCAGTATTGTCACCATGCAAGCGGCCAATTGAGCGATCCCCATCGGGTGGATATCTCACGGCCCGAACCACTGTCGTAGCAGCGGCATCGTCATCCACATTCGGCACGATGACCCCTTGCGCCCCGAGGTCCAGGGCACGCCCGACGTCGGCGAACGCTCCTGATCGCGCTCGCGCAATGGGCACAGCGCCAGTCAGCGCAATCGACGCACACAATCCCGGAAGAAACGCCTCGGTGGCCGCGCCATGCTGCAGATCGATGACCACATAGTCGAACCCGGCCGATGCGACAGCGGCGACCATGGCGACGTCGGAAGACGACATCCAGGCACCAAACAACGGCTCTTGCCGACGAAGGCGTTCGCGAACAGTTGACGCAACCAAGGGGCAATCTCCCAACGCGCGAGTGGACCCGTCATGCGTGACCGTACGTCTCTTCGCTACTTCGGTGCATCCGCCGCTCCGCCGTCAACATCAGGTGGCGGCTGCCGACCCACAGGTGAATCCGGATCCACCGGGGTGGCTCAGCTCTGCGATTCGATAGGCAATATGCCCTGATCGACGGCTCGCAGCAGTCTTTGGTGATCACGTTCAGTCTGGTCGGCATAGGCCTGGGCGAACCGGCGAATTGCCTGGTCGAGCCTGTCGGACTTGCCAACATACCCGGCGATCATCGACGCACCGGTGGTGCGAGCGTGGCCTTTGGCCAGCAAGCGGCCGCAAATGCCCACGTAGTCGGTAAGCGCGTCGCTGTTGAGGGCGTCGAGCGCGATGCTGCCTTTCATGTTGCGGAACTGCCGGACGTAGTACTGGCGCCCGGCGATGGTCGTCCAGCCGAGCAGCGGATCGGACACGGTTTGCAGCCGTTGCTGGTATTCGACAACGCGTTGTCCCTGATGGGCGTGCCAGGCGGTATCGCCATGCACGAAGCGGGCGATGACGGAGCGACGGGCTTGTTTGAGCTGCAAGAAGACGACGTCTTCGCTGCTGCTGCCCTCGCACAACACGACATATGCCCGGAGTCCGACGCTGCCCACCCCGACGACTTTGTGGGCGATATCGACAGTCGTGTAGCCGCCGAGAACCTGACGCCACTGCGGGGAGAGGGTGTATAGATAATCGTCAAGTGCCGCAGCGAGCAGGTCAGCGTCCTGATCGCCGACACGCGTAATGAGGGGCGGTTCCTCAACAATGCGCCGCCCGTGCGCGCCGGTCTCGGTGAAGCGTGGCAGCGCCCGGTCGCTAACACGATGCCGCGCGCGGGTCGAGGCGCGATCGATTTCGGCGAGCAGCGTTCGGTCGGCTGCGGTGGCGCGAAGCCGATTAATGTCGAGTCGATCGTAGGTTCGGGTAAGCAGCGGTTGCTTCGCCAGCCATCGGACGTGCTGGCGATACGTGGCCGACAGTTGGGTGACCGCAGTGGCGCACTCCGCTTCGGTGATGTTGTTCTGTCGGCCGGCCACCCACACGCTGGCGGCAAGCCGACGCAGGTCCCATTCCCACCCACCCGGGTGCGCTTCGTCAAAATCGTTGAGGTCGATGACCAAGTCCCGCTCGGGAGAGGCGTAGAAGCCGAAGTTGCCGAGATGAGCGTCGCCGCAAATGACCGGTTGGATGCCGGTGGCGGGCAGCCGGGCGAGATCTTCGGCCATGACCACTGCGGCGCCGCGCAGGAAGCCGTACGGCGAAGCAGCCATCCGCGCTACTCGGATCGGGATGAGCCGCTCGAGTCGTCCCTCGTGGGAGTCGATGATCTGAGCAACGACGTCCGGACGCCCGGGTGGCGGAGTCCAGTCGCCCAATGATGAGCGGGGAACGTCATGGCGTAGCCGTCGACCGAGCGCGAATCGTTCGGCTCGGGTTATGGGCCGGGTGCGTAGTGACGCGAAACCGACCGGGTCAGGGAATACGCCGCTCCGCTGCGCCGAGTCGCCGCTCATCGGCGGATGGTCTCGATCATCAGATGCGCCTGTCGTTGAGCCGCGCGTATTTCGTGTCGCCGGGACACTGTATCCGGGTGCGTCGAGTCACAGACCGCGCCGATCAGCTCGAGCCGGCGAGATGGCCCAGACTGGGCACATGGATCGTGACCGCGACCCGGCCGGGCGCCCGCGCAACGCGCGACCCCGTGACGAACTCGGTCGGCCGCTGCCCCATGGCACACAAGGGGTGCCGCGACAACCCGAGGGCCAGGTGCGGACACCCGAGCAGACGCTGGACGAGGCGCAGCGATTATTCGATTCCGGGCGGCCGTTTCATGCCCACGAGGTGTTCGAAGATGCTTGGAAGGCAGCCCGCCAAGCAGACGACGCTGACTTGTGGAAGGGTCTTGCGCAGTTTGCCGTCGGGTGTACCCATCGGCTGCGCGGCAACACGAAAGGCGCCGACCGGCTGCTTCGACGAGCGGCCTCGGCATTGGCCCCATACGCCAGCACGTCACCGTACGACATCAACGTCGCCCAGCTTCGAGCGTGGGCCCAGCAACCGCAACTGGGAACCATGCCCCGGCTGCGCAGGTCCACCGAACGACCCGCCCAGTAAGCGATCCTGACTCCTAGTGTCCCGTTAGCGAGGTTCTTTGCCAGGATGCGCGGATCCCAGGCGGATGGATCGCAAGGCGGAGGAGGAGGCGAATGGCAGCGTCATTCGCGACGACGCA
>Ga0081540_1001965_pt1 | contig 17152 bp, 16 predicted proteins | sample TabmetS2T1R1_FD_71024 | JGI IMG/M metagenome (GOLD analysis project Ga0081540, IMG submission 71024) | Tabebuia heterophylla rhizosphere microbial communities from the University of Puerto Rico - S2T1R1 | ecosystem: Host-associated > Plants > Roots > Rhizosphere ... | reverse complement strand
CAGAGCTCCGGCCCTGGGAGCGCCGGGCCCCTGGCCCCGGGCCTCGCGGCCCGAGGCTCCCCGGGCGCGCGGGAACCCCACCCGCCGGTTCCGGGGCCCCCGAACCGGGAGGGTAGCCCGGCGGCGCGCGGGCGGTCGTCGGTTGTCCACAGCCCCCGGGTCCGCGATGGCCGGGGTGGTCGCGGCGTGGCACATGGCAAGGTGAACCTCGGCATCCACAGGGGCCGGCTTCATTCCCGCCCGTGCTAGCGTTCGTGGCCGAAGCCGATCTCGTGTGCTGGAGGGTTGCCGCCGTGCCCACGCCGAGTGCGTCCGTGCAGGAGCAGCTGCGCGTGCTCACCTCCGGGGTGGCCGAGCTGCACCCGCGCGACGCCCTCGCCGAGCGCCTGGCCGAGGGCCGGCCCCTGCGGGTCAAGCTCGGCATCGACCCGTCCTCGGCCCACCTGACCCTGGGCCATGCCGTCGTCCTGCGCAAGCTCGCCCAGTTCCAACGCCTCGGTCACATCCCGGTGCTGATCATCGGCAACTTCACCGGCACGGTCGGCGACCCCAGCGGCCGCAGCCAGACCCGCCGCCAGCAGTCCGAGGACGAGGTCGCCGAGCACGCCCGCACCTACCTCGAGCAGGTGGACAAGGTCCTGGACGTCGACGCCGCCGAGGTCCGCCGCAACGCCGACTGGCTGGCCCCGATGACCTTCGCCGACGTGGCCCGCCTGGCCTGCGAGCTGACGGGCGCGCCGCGCGAGCTGATCGAGGAAGTCGAGCCCCCGCCCGGCCGGGTGATGACGTGCATCGCCACGGAGCGCCTCCGCGCGCTCGGCTGGCGGGCGGAAGTCCCGCTGGACGAAGGGATGCGCCTGCTGCTCGAGTCGCTCCGCGCCGCCGCGCCCGCCTGAATGGCCAGGGCCTTCGTCCTCACCGGCGGTTCGCGCTCTCAGCTCGGGCTGCTCGAGCAGGCCCGCGCGCTCGGGCACGAGGTCTGCGTGGTGGACGGCTCACCCGACGCGCCGCTGCTCGCCGAGGCCGACCACCGGATCGTCAGGAGCTTCACCGACGTCGGCGGCGTGGTCGCCGACCTCGAGGCGCAGGGCATCGAGCCGGTCGCGGTCGCGACGATGGGCTCCGACCAAGCCGTGCTCCCGACGGCGCAGCTGGCCGAGCGGCTCGGCCTGCCCGGCCTGCCGGTCGAGACGGCCCGCACGGTCACCGACAAGCGCCGCATGCGCGCGGCCTTCGAGCGGCGCAAGGTGCGCTGCCCGAAGGGGCGCGAGGCGACGAGCTTCGAGGAGGCCGAGCAGGCGTTCCACCAGCTCGGTGCGCCCGTCGTGGTGAAGCCCGTCGACGGGTCCGCTCAGCGCGGCGTCACGGAAGTACAGACCGAAGGCGAGCTCCCGGACGCGGTCGACCGCGCGCTCGCGGCCTCCCGCACCGGAGCGCTCGTGCTCGAGCAGTACCTCGACGGCGACGAGTTCACCGTCAACGGCTTCCTGCTCGAGCGCGAGTACTTCCCGATGAGCGTGACGCGCCGGCTGCTGTACCCGCCGCCGCCGCTCGGCGTCTGCATCGCGCACCGCTACCCGTCTCTGCTGCGCGACGAGCAGCCGCTCCATGAGCTGGCGCACAAGGCGAGCCTCGCGGTCGGGCTGGAGACGGGGCCGTCATACGTGCAGGTGAGGACGCGCGACGGCCAGCCGTGGGCGATCGAGGTGGGGGCTCGGCTCGGCGGCGGCAAGGACGCCGAGCTGGCGAAGCTCGTGACCGGCTTCGACGCGGTGCGGGCGAACGTGCTCTGGGTGCTCGGCGAGCTGTGCCGCGCCGACCTGCAGCCGGGCGAGCCGGCCGCGCCGGTCGGCCAGGTGCGGTTCGTCGTCGCCGATCCTGGCCGCATCGTCCGGCTCGACACCGCCCCCGCGCTGGCGCTCGAAGGCGTCCACGAGGCCGGCTGGTACTGGCGGGAGGGGATGACGCTGCCGCCAATGACCTCGGGCGCGGAGCGGCTCGGCTACCTGCTGCTGAGCGCGGACGACGAGGCCGAGCTCGACGCGCTCACCGAGCGGGCGCTGGCCGCGCTCGAAATCGAGATCGCGGCCGAAGCCCCGGTCGCTTGAGAGTCCTCCATTCGCCGATCAACGTTGCGGGCGGCCCGGGCGCGATCTCGGCCGGGCTGCGCGAGCTGGGCGTCGAGAGCACCCTGCTCGTCTTCAACGAGCGGCCGTTCGAGCGCGGCTACGACGTCAACCTCCGCCTGCGTGACACGAGCCGCGCGAGCTCGATCCCGTTCAACCTGCCCAAGCAGCTGCGGGCGCTCGCCTGGGCGGAGCGCAACTTCGACGTCTTCCACTTCCACGCCGGTCTGACGCTCGCGCCGCGGCGCCTGACGCTGCCGCTGCTCAGGGCGCGCCGAAAGGGGATCGTCTTCCAGTCGTGGGGCTCCGACCTGCGGCGACGCAACGCGTCCGAGGTCTCGTACCTGCGCAGCGCCGGGGCCGTGATCGTCGGCAGCTACCTGACCAGGCGCCTCGCGCCGCGCGGCCCCTGGCCCGACTACGACGTGGTGCCGCCGGCGCTCGTGCTCGACGACTGGCAGCCCTCGCCGACCGAGCCCGGCGACACGCTTCGCATCGCGCATGCGCCCAGCAAGCGCGCGGTCAAGGGCACCGAGGCGGTGCTGACGGCGGTCGCGTCGCTGCGCGCGCAGGGCGCGCCGGTTGAGCTCGACCTGATCGAAGGCGTCCCGAACGCCGAGGCGCGGCTCCGCTACGCGGCCGCCGACGTCGTCGTCGACCAGCTGCGCGTCGGCTGGTACGGGATGTTCGCGATCGAGTCGATGGCGCTCGCCAAGCCGGTCGTCGTCCACCTCGACGAGTCGGCGGCGGCCGAGACCGAGGAGGCGTTCGGGCTGGAGCTGCCGCTCGTGCGCGCCGACGAGCAGAGCCTCGAGGACGTGCTCGCCGGCCTGGTCGAGGTGCGCGCGCAGCTGCCCGAGCTCGGCCGTCGCAGCCGCGAGTACGTCGAGCGCGTCCATGCCCACACGGCCGTCGCCCGGCGGGTGCTCGAGATCTACGAGCGCGTCAGGCCGTCGAGCTCGTAGAAGCCCATCGGCGACCACGAGAAGCCGTGCACGCCGGGCCGCAGCGAGAAGCTGTCGCCGCCGATGTAGACCGGGATCGCGGGCACGCCTTCGTGCAGCTGCTCCACCAGCTTCCGCTCGAGCTGCCAGCGCTGCTCGTCGTCGAGCGTGCGCACCGCCTGCCGCATCCCGGCGTCGTAGGACGGCTCACACCAGCCGGCGACGTTGAAGGCGCTGCCGCAGGTGAACTGGTCGAGCTGGTTGTAGGGGTCGAAGAGCTTCGAGCTCCAGCCGAGCAGCACCAGGTCGGCGCCCTGCTGGGCCTCGAGCCGGGTCAGCGTCGGCACCGCGCGGAAGGCGATCCGGATGCCGAAGCGGCGCAGCTCCGCGTCCCGGCGGCGAAGGGCCGCCGCGATCCGCGAGCCGCCGACGTCCTGCTCGGCCCAGGCCAGGGTCAGGCTCAGCGGCCGGGGCTTGCTCTCGAGCTGCACCGGTGCGTGCGAGTTGACCACCCCTGCGCCCGGCATCGCAGGCGGCACGAGCGAGACCGGGTCGCTGCCGAGGTCGAGGTGGGTCACCACCCAGGCGACGTACTGCCGCGCGCCAGGGTCGGCGAGCGGGGTTCCCCGGGTGACCAGCCAGAGCTGGCCGGTGGCGAGCAGCGGCAGCTCGTCGGCGCCGGGCGGCGGCGGGCCGGCGGTGTCGATCCAGGGCAAGCCCGGGCCGGCCAGCTGCCGCGGGAGCACGACGTCGGCGCCCTTCGTCGCTGTGCTCAGCACGAGCCGGCCGGGCTTCACGGCGTCGGCGTTCCAGTAGTTGACGTTCCGCTCGAGCACGAGCTTGCCGCCCGTGCGCGACACCAGCCGGAAGGGGCCGCTGTAGAGCCGAGCCCTGGGCGGGGCCGGCGCGGTGACCGGGAAGGCGGCCAGCTCGTCGAGCCAGGGCACTGGGTGCTGCAGGGTCACCCGCAGGTTGCGGTCGTCGAGCACCTGCACGCCGATCGAGCCCTTGCCGGTCGCGTGCAGGTGCCGCGCGCCGCGGACGATGCCGAGCTCGGGGCCGGCGTAGGGCGCGCTCGCGTTAGGCCGCAGGGCGCGCAGCCAGGAACGCTTGAAGTCGGCGGCCGTGATCGGCGAGTCGTCGCTCCAACGGATCCCGTCGCGCAGGTGGAAGGTCCAGACGAGCCCGTCGCCGCCGACGTCCCACGACTCGGCGAGGTCTGGCTCGACGCCGGTCTCCGAGAAGCGGGGCAGCCCGGCGTAGAGCTCGTGCGAGACGTTCAGCGACGGCAGGTCGCTCGCCTTCGCCGGGTCGAGCACGGTCGGCACGAGCGGCAGCGCGAGCCGCAGCGTCTGGGGCTCCTTCGCCGACGACCCGCCGCAGCCCGCGAGCGCGAGCGCGGCGAGCAGGGCTAGCGCACGAGCTTGGCCCATACGTTGTCGAGCAGCTTGTAGGTGATCCCGCGGCCCATGCGCAGGAAGGTGTAGTTGCCGGTCGCGAAAACCTGGCCGCGGCCGGCGCGGGACCAGGTCATCGCGGCATGGATCACGCCGAACTTGCCGCGCATGATCGCCTGGGCCGCGACCACGTGGTCGCGCGGGCTGAGGCCCGGGTCGACCCGGTCGCTCTCCGAGTTGGCGATGCCGAAGGCCTGGCCCGGGCCGATCCCGGTGCCGCGGTAGAGCCAGCGCACGCGGTCGAAGTCGCGCCCGCTCGCGGCCACGTACGGCTCAGCGCGGGACTTGGGGAAGCAGCAGCCGTCGTAGCCGACCCCGGTCAGGGCGAAGTCGGAGCGCCCCTCGCGAGCGTCGTAGTCGGTGAGCACCATCGCGTTCGCGGCCGGCTCGAGGCGCACCTGCCGGTAGAAGGGGTTGGCCTGCAGGAAGACGAGGCTGCCGCCCTCGTCGCGGTAGCGCTCGAGCAGGTCGTAGGTGGCCGGCTCGTAGTACTCGCTGTGGCCGGGGAAGTAGATCGCGCCGTAGCGGCGCAGCGTCGAGAGCGGCAGCCGGCCGAGCTCGACGTCGGTGACCTGCTGCGTGCGCGGGTGGCGCGAGCAGAGCCAGCGCGAGAACCCGAGCGCCGCCTTGTGGTCGTCCTCGACCCCGTCGCGCAGGAGCGGCCCCTTCAGCGAGACCCGCCGCTGGGGCCAGAACTGGTACCAGCTGTCCGGGATCCCGTTCAGGTCGGCGTCGTAGGCGCTGTAGGCCCGCCAGGTCAGGTACGGCCAGACGACGAGCGCCGTGCGCGGCGCCGGCCTGTCGAGCGGGCGGCCCGAGCGGACGACGACCGGCGCCTCGAAGCGGTCGCCCGCCGGATCGGTCGCGACCGCGTGGTAGAGGCCGGGCGACTCGCCGAACGGCACGTGAGGGCCGCCGTCGTCGCCGAAGCCGAGCTCCACCTCGCTCGCGCCGCCGCAGTCGCGCTCGAAGCCGAGCGAGTACTTGCCCTCGTCCGCCGACACCACCAGCGGAACCCGGTCGCCACCGTGGAAGCTGCCAGTCGAGTCGACGAAGGCCGCCAGCCGTTCGACGCGCACCGGGTGTGCGGGCGCGCAGCCGGTCGTCCGCCACGGCGGCCGGCGCACGCTCGCCTCCGCCAGCCCGGGTCGCACCACCCCGCGCGGCGCCAGCGGCCGGCCCTGATCCTTGTAACAGACTGTTACTTGGTAGCTCCCGTCGCCGACCTCGCCGCCGGCGGCCGTCGTGCCGTTCCAGGTCAGCTCGGGCGAGGTCGACGAGACCCCGGTGCGGATCCGCCGCCAGCCGGAGAGGCGGCCACTCCAGGCGTAGACGCGCAGGCCGATCAGCGTTCCGGGCGCGGCGTTCGTCCGCACCGTCAGCGTGTCGTTGACGCCGTTGCCGTTCGGGCTGAAGACCGGGTTGACGAGCGAGATCCGCAGCGCCGGCGCCTGCCGCGCCGCCGCTCCCGGGACGGCCGCGAGGAGCACGACCGCCGCGGCCAGCAGGAGTCTCACCGCGAAGGGGCCAGGCTCTGCACGGGCTGCCGCTCGCGGTACCACGCGATCGTGCGGGCGAGCCCCTCGTCCAGGTCGACGCGCGGCTCCCACTCGAGCAGCTTCAGCGCCTTGTCGACGTTCGGGATCCGCATCTCGACGTCGGTGTAGTGCAGCGGCCTGAAGACGATCTCCGACTCCGACTCCGCCAACCGCTTGATCCGCGAGGCGAGGTCGAAGACGGTCACCACCGAGCGCGGGTTGCCGACGTTGAAGACCTGCCCGACCGCCTCCTCGCGCTCGAGCATCGCCAGCAGCGCCTCGACCACGTCGTCGACGAAGCACCAGGCGCGGATCTGCGAGCCGTCACCGTGGATCACCAGCTCCTCGCCGGCGAGTGCGCGGACGGTGAAGTGGTGGATCGCGCCGCTGCCGACCTGGCCCGGCCCGTAGACGTTGAACGGCCGGATCGAGGTGGCAGGCAGCTTGTGCTCGTCGAAGTACGAGTGCGCCATGTACTCGCCCGCGAGCTTCGAGACCGCGTACGTCCAGCGCGCCTCGCCGACCGAGCCCTGCGAGGTGACGTGCGTCTCCTCGACCTTGTAGGCGTGCGTGCCGAAGACCTCGCTGGTCGAGAAGTCGACCAGCCGCTCGATCGAGCCGGCCTCCTGGGCCGCCTCGAGCACGTTCGAGGTGCCGATCAGGTTGACCCGCATCGTCCGCACCGGGCTCTTCAGCACCGAGTCGACGCCGGCGATCGCGGCCAGGTGGACGACGTGCGTGGCGCGCGCGGTCAGCTCGCGCAGCAGCGGCAGGTCGAGCACGTCGCCCTGCACGAAGCGCAGGTTCTCGTGCTCGGCCAGGTCGGTGCCGGTCAGCGAGTCGCGGTGCAGGTTGTCGAGCACGACGATCTCGTTCTCCGCCACCAGGCGGCGCGCAAGCGCGGTGCCGATGAAGCCCGCACCGCCGGTCATCAGGATCTTTTTCCCGCTCAGAGCCACGACCGGCCAGTCTATCCGTGCGATTCCGCAACACTGAGGACGTGATCGCGAACCAGCTCTGGCGGCTCGCCAAGCACTCGGCCGTGTACGGGCTGGGCGCCGTCGTCGCGCGGCTGATCGGCGTCTTCCTGCTGCCGGTCGTGACCCGCTACCTGACGCGGGCCGACGTCGGCGCCGTCGAGACGCTGATCTCGCTAACGGTCGTGCTCGTGATCGTCCTGCGGATGGGCATCTCGATGGCGTTCTTCCGCTTCTACTTCGACGCCGGGGACGAGCGGGGCCGGACGACGGTCGTCCGCACCTCGTTCTGGTTCACGATGGCGATGGCGACCTTCGGGCTGGTCGTCGGCTCGCTCTTCGCCTCCCAGATCTCGCAGCTGCTGTTCGAGACCGACTCGAAGGCGAACCTCGTGCGCGCGGCGCTCGTCCTCTTCTGGGCGCAGATGAACTACGAGCAGCTGACCGCGCTCTTCCGCGTCGAGGAGCGCTCGGTCTCCTACGTCGCGGCGACGCTCGTCAACGTGATCATCACCGTCGTCTCGACGATCCTGCTCGTCGCCGTCTGGCACAAGGGCGCGATCGGCGTGATCGTCGGCAACTTCACCGGCACGCTCGCGGTCTACTTCGTGCTCCTCGCCTACCGCCGCTTCCAGCTCGGGTTCGAGTTCGACCGCGACCTCTTCCGCCGGATGCAGCGCTTCGGCCTCCCGCTCGTGCCGTCGGGGATCGCGCTCTGGGTGATCGACCTCTCCGACCGCTTCTTCCTCGTGCGGATCTCGGGCCTCGCGGAGAACGGCCTCTACTCGATCGGCGTCCGCATCTCGACGGCGATCCTGCTCGTCCTGATCGCCCTGCGGACGGCGTGGCCGGCCTTCGCCTACTCGATCAAGGACGACGAAGAGGCCAAGCGCACCTACGCGTACGTGCTCACGTACGTGCTCTACCTCTGCTGCTGGCTCTCGCTGACGCTCTCGCTGCTGGCGCCGTGGCTGGTGCGGCTGCTGACGACGCCCCGCTTCTACCCGGCGGAGCAGGTCGTGCCGCTGCTCGTCTTCGGCGGCACGGCGTTCATCGGCTTCAACGTGATGTCGATCGGGATCGGCCGCGCCAAGAAGACGCAGCTGAACTGGGTGATCACCGGCTTCGCGGCGGTCGTCAACATCGGGCTCAACCTCGTTCTGATCCCGCCCTACGGGATGAACGGCGCGGCGATCTCGACGCTCGTCGCCTACCTGGTGATGTTCTTCGGGATGACCATCCGCGCGCAGCAGGTCTTCCCGGTGCCGTACCAGTGGAAGCGGATCGCGCTGGCGGCGGGCGCGGCGGTCGGGCTAACGGTGCTCGGGAAGAGCCTGGACGTCCCGCTGGCGGGCGCCGTCCTGCTCAGCGCCGTCTACCCGCTGGCCCTGCTCCCGCTCGGGTTCTACCTGCCGGTCGAGCTGCGGCGCCTGCGCGGCCTCGTCCTCCCGGCGCGGTAGACAGGCCGCCAGCCCGATCGCGGCCCAGACGGTCGGGTCCTCGAAGAAGGCGTTGTAGAAGAGGCTGTGCACGGCGACCGCCGCGATCGTGAGCCCGAACGTGAGCGCGGCCAGGCCCGGGAGGTCGCGCGCGAAGCGCCGGAAGGCCAACACCAGCGCGGCCACGAGCAGCCAGGCGTAGAGCGCGAAGCCGACGATCCCGCCCTCGGCTGCGACCGTCACCGGCGTCGTGTGCGAGGCGGCCGCGTTCGGCTCCTTGCCCTTCAGGCCGGCCACCTGCGCGTAGGCGTGCTTGAAGCCGCCGAGCCCGACGCCGGCGACCGGGTGATGGACGGCGATGTGGACGCCGCGCCGCACCAGCGTGCCGCGGCCGCTCGTCGCGCTCTTCGAGTTGTGGCCGAAGACGTCGTGGCGCACGCTCGGCACCGCGAGCGCCGCCGCGCCGGCGACGAGAGCCGCGACGACCGCGAGCACGACTCCGCGCCGGCCCCAGGCGAAGATCGCCGCGATCACCACGCCCACGACCAGCGCCGCGAAGCTCGACTGCGAGTACGAGAAGTAGAGCCCGGCCCAGATCGCCGCGATTGCGGCCGTCGCGCCGAGCAGCACCCGTTTGTCGCGCGTGAACAGCACGGCGACGAGCAGGGCGAGGATCGCGACCACCAGGAAGCGGCCGTAGATTGACGGGTCCCAGAAGACCGAGTTGACGCGGTAGAAGGGCGCGAACGCGTTCGAGACGAGCAGCTTCGGGTTCCAGAAGACGTCGCGGGTCTCGTACTGGTAGATCCCGATCGCCGAGAAGACGAGGGCCATCGCCGTCAGCTCGACCAGCAGGCCGACCGCGATCAGGCGGCTCCAGGCCAGGCGCGCGAGGGTGAGCGCGAGCAGGCCGAACGGGAGGTAGAAGAAGAGCAGGTCGATCGCGCCCTGGCGCAGGTCCTGCGTCCAGAGCGTCGACACGCCGGCCCAGGCGACGAAGGCGGCGAGCGGCCAGGCCACCGGGCCGAGCTCTCGCGCCCGCCCGTCGCCGCGCAGCAGCTCCCACGCCAGCAGCAGCGCCGCCGCCGCGACCACCGCGTACATCGGCACGAGCAGGTTCGCCTCGGTCGAGCCGACGCGAACGTGGATCCGCGCGGCGATGCACGCGAGCACGACGAAGGGCAGTACGAACGGCCAGCGGCGGAAGACGAAGGCGCCGCCCGCCGCGAGCAGCAGGCCGAGGACCGCGGCCCCGGCAAGCAGCGGCCGGTGGCCGTGGGGCGCGAGGTAGACCGCGAGCAGGACCGACCCGAGCGCCCAGGCGCCGAGGCCGGCGAGCCGCTGGAGGCGCGACGGCGCGACGAGCAGCAGCGCGAGCCCGAGGCTCCCGGCGCCCCCGCCGACGTGCGCCGTCACGGGGTCACCGTCACGACGGCCCTCGCCACGTGGCCGCGCTCGGCGACGCGCAGGACGTAGCGGCCCGGCGCCGGCGCGTGCAGGATCAGCAGCCGCCCGCTGCGGCGCGCGTGTAGGGAGCCGAGGTGCACCGCGTAGCTCTTCGCGTCGGTGAGCACGCGGAAGCCGAAACGCCTGCCGGTCTTGACCCGCAGCGCCTGCGGCCGCACCTCGATGTAGCGCACGACCACCGGCAGTGCCCGGCTCGGCGGGCCGAGGTTCGTCGCCAGGTCGAGCGCCCGCAGCCGGATCAGGTGCCTGCCGGGCTTCAGGTAGCGCGCCGAGCGGCCGCCCCAGTCGATCTTCCCGGAACGGAGGTAGCGCTTCACGCGCGTCTTCGGCTCGCCGTCGACGTAGAGCAGCGCACGCGCCTTCTCGCTGGTCTGGTACTGGATCCGGACGAAGTCGTTGACGAAGTCCCCGTTCGGCGAGAACACCCCGGGCCTCGCGGAGACGAGCCGGATGAACGGCGGCGTCGCGTCCATCCGGATCGGGTTCGGGAGGACGATCGTCTTGTGCGCGTCTGCGAGGTGCACTCGCGGCCGATAGACGCCGTCGGGCACGACCTCGCGGTTGTCGGCGCGCCCGTTCCAGGTGAACTGCAGGTTGCCGCCGGGCTCTCGCCGCGAGCGGACGAGCTCGCGCACGACCTCGCCGCTGCCGTTGACGATCTCGACGGATACCCGGTCGGGCTTGCGCAGCCTGAAGCCGATCGGGACGGTCGCGTTCGCCAACGACTCGGGCGCCACGACCTTGCCCACGTGGGTGTTCGAGACCGGGCTCTTCTCGAGCTTCAGGCCTTCGGTGACGGCGAACGCCGCGGCCGTGCAGCCGAGGAGAGCCAGCACGACCACGATCGGCAGGACACGCGCCACGGGAGGGCGAGTCTAGATGGACCGGTTGCGTCTTCCTGGGTCGACTGAACGCGCGCGGCCGGTCTCCGGGTCGTCACCAAAGACTCGACGGCGTGTAACCCATCCGCCTGCCGAGCGTTCGTAACGTCACGCCCATGCGGGCAACCCAGGCCCGCCTCACGGGGAGGACGTATGAGCATCAGGAGCAGGCACCTCGTCGTGCTCGCGATCGTCACCGCGGCCGCGCTCGGCGGCTCGGTCGTCGCGGGCGCGGTGTCGCAGGAACGCCACGGCCACCACAAGGCCGAGCCGCTGATCATCGGCCACCGCGGCACGGCCGGCTACAGGCCAGAGCACACCCTCGCGTCGTACCAGCTCGCGATCGATCTGGGCGCCGACTACATCGAGCCGGACCTCGTGTCGACCAAGGACGGCGTGCTGGTCGCGCGGCACGAGAACGCCATCACCGACACGACCGACGTCGCGCAGCATCCGGAGTTCGCGGGTCGGCGCACGACGAAGGTGATCGACGGCGTGACGATCAACGGCTGGTTCACCGAGGACTTCACGCTCGCGGAGCTGAAGACGCTCCGCGCGAAGGAGCGTCTCCCGCAGATCCGGCCGACCAACACGGCGTTCGACGGGCTGTACGAGGTCCCGACGTTCCAGGAGGTGATCGACCTCGCGAAGAAGAACGGGGTCGGGATCTATCCGGAGACGAAGCACCCGTCGTACTTCGACTCGATCGGGCTCTCGCTCGAGGAACCGCTCATCCGCACGCTGCGGGCGAACGGACTCGACCGTCGCGGCGCCAAGGTCTTCATCCAGTCGTTCGAGGTCGGGAACCTCAAGCAGCTGAACGGGATGACGGACCTGCCGATCGTGCAGCTGCTGAGCAGCGTCGGCAAGCCGTACGACTTCGTCATCTCGGGCGACCCGCGCACCTACGCCGACCTGTCCACGGCGGCGGGCCTGCGGGAGATCTCACGCTACGCGGACGGCGTCGGGCCGAGCAGCGACCAGATCGTGCCGATCAACCCGGCCACGGGCGCGTCGCTTCCGCCGACCGACTTCGTCCGCAACGCCCACGCCGCCGGGCTCGTCGTGCACCCGTACACGTTCCGGCGCGAGAACAACTTCCTGCCGGCGGACTTCCGGCAGGGCAACCCTGCCAGCCCGCAGTACCCGCTCGCGACCGGAAACCTGCCGGGCTGGATCGAGAAGTTCTTCAGGCTCGGCGTCGACGGGATCTTCACGGACAACAGCGACGTCGGCGTCGCGGTCCGCGAGCACGTGTTCGACCGCTGACCGCCGTCTGAGCAACCGGCACGGCGGGTCTCAAGGGGCCCGTCGTGCCGGGACCGGCGCTAGGCGGTCGACTCGAGTCGGCGCCGTCCGGCGCGCGCGACGAGGCCCCAGCCCGCGAACGCCAGCGCGGCCACGACGACGCCGCCGGCGATCACGTAGTCGGCACCCGAGAAGTCGATCAGCTTGAGCCCGCTCAGCATCAACACCGAGGCGAGCCCGAGCCGCAGCGCCCGGTCCGGCAGTTGCGGCGTGAACTGGCTCGAGATGAGGACGCCCGGGATCGAGCCGGTCAGCAGCCACATCATCGTGCGCAGGTCGACGTTGCCGGCGACGAGATGGCCGAAGCCGGCGACCCAGAGCAGCGCCGCGGCGTGGAAGATGTCGGTGCCGACGATCTTCGCCAGCGTCAGCGGGAAGACGAGCACCATCACGAGCCCGAAGAAGGTGCCGCTGCCGACCGAGGTGAGGCCGACGACGAAGCCGCAGGTGGCGCCGAGCGCGAACGCGATCAGCTTGTCGCGGCGGCCGAGGATGAACGGCGCGTCGTCGGGCTGGATGCCGCGCTGGATGAACGTCTTGGCCACGAGCCCGCAGCCGCCGACCACGAGCGCGGCCCCGATCGCGTAGGCCTCGATGTCCTCGGCGCCGCCCGAGTGGTGGCTGAGCCAGGTGGCGGCGGCGACGCCCAGCAGCGACATCGGCCCTGAGCCGAGGAACATCCAGAGGGTCAGGTGCCCGTGCACCGTCCCGAGCTGCCGGTGCCGAATCGCGCCGAAGCTCTTGAAGATCGCCCCGTGCAGGACGTCCGTCCCGACGGCCAGCGTCGGCTTGAAGCCGAAGAAGATCACCAGGATCGGCGTCAGCAGAGAGCCGCCGCCCATCCCGGTGAGTCCGACGAGGGCCCCGATCAGGAACCCGCTGAGGGTGAACTGCCAGGTCATGGCCTACGAACGGTAGGCCCGGATCAGCACCTCCGCGACCTCGGGCCGCGAGAACTCCGCCGGCGGCAGCTTGCCCTCGGAGAGCAGCTCGCGCACCTTCGTGCCCGACAGGAAGACGTGGTCGTCGCCGCCGTGCGGGCAGGTCTTCGGCGTCGCCATCGAGCCGCAGACGCGGCAGAAGAAGGCGTGCTCGAAGAACATCGGCTCGATCCCGAGCTCGTGCGGCTCGAACTCGTCGAAGATCAGCTGCGCGTCGTAGGTCCCGTAGTAGTCGCCGACCCCCGCGTGGTCACGGCCGACGATGAAGTGCGAGCAGCCGTAGTTCTTGCGGCAGATCGCGTGCCAGATCGCCTCGCGCGGGCCGGCGTAGCGCATCGCGGCCGGGAAGGCGGAGACCAGCACACGGTCGGCCGGGTAGTAGTTCTCGACCAGCACGCGGTAGCACTCGACCCGCGTCGCTGCCGGGACGTCGTCGCTCTTGGTGTCGCCGACGAGCGGGTGGATCAGCAGCCCGTCGACGGTCTCGAGCGCGCCCTTGGTCAGGTACTCGTGGGCGCGGTGGATCGGGTTGCGGGTCTGGAAGCCGACGACGCGCTTCCAGCCGCGCCCGGCGAACTCGGCGCGCGTCTCGGCCGGGTCCAGGGCGAGCTCCGGGAAGGCCGGCTCGGCCCGCTCGAAGACGGTCACGTGCCCGGCGAGGTAGAGCGGCTTCTGGTCGTACAGGCGCTTGACGCCGGGATGGGCGTCGTCGGTGGTGCGGAAGCAGCGCTCGGCCTCGCGCTGCTTGTCGTACTCGTAGGCGCCTTCGACGTCGAGCACCGCCACCGGCGTGCCCTCGGCGCCGGTCAGCGCCACCCGGTCGCCGTCAGGCTCGCGGTCGACCGCCAGGCAGACCGGCAGCGACCACGGGAGGCCGTTCGCCAGCCGCATGTCGTCGACGACGCTTTCGTAGTCGTGGCGGGCCATGAAGCCTTCGAGCGGCGAGAGCGCCCCCGAGGCGAGCATGTCGAGGTCGGACAGCTCCCGCGAGGTCAGCGCGACCTGCTCGAGCTGCTCGACGCCGTCGGGGCGCGGGCCGGTGCGGTCGACGAGCCGGCCGCCGTGGGGCTCGATCAGGTGCTGCTGCTTGATTGCTGTGCTCATTCGTCCTCCAGGAACTCGAGTCGGTTGCCGAACGGGTCGTCGACGTAGAAGCGGCGCAGGCCGGGGATCGCATCGTCGTCCTGCGGCGTGGCCCCGAAGGTGACGAGGCGCTCGCGCACGCGCTCCAGGCCGCGGACGCGAAAGGCCGGGTGCGCCTTGCGCGCCGGCGCGAAGCCGTCCTCGACGCCGACGTGGAGCTGCTGCGGGCCGCACCGGAACCAGACGCCGCCGCGCGCCGCGAGCGGCTCGGGCTTCGGCAGCTCCTCGAGCCCGACGGCCTCGCCGAAGAACGCGCGGGCATCGGGCTCGCAGCCCTGCGGAGCCGCGAGCTGGACGTGGTCGATGGCGACCACGCTCACGCGGTCACCTCGGCCGGGACGAGCCCCAGCTCCTCGAGCTTCGCGACGACGAGCGCCGCGCTCTCCTCCGGCTCGTGCTGCTCGGTGTCGATCACGAGCTCAGGGCTCGCCGGCTCCTCGTAGGGGTCCGAGACGCCGGTGAACTCGGTGATCTCGCCCTTGAATGCCTTCTCGTAGAGGCCCTTCACGTCGCGGCGGGCGCACTCGTCGACCGACGCCTTGACGAAGACCTCGACGAAGGCGCCGACCGGCTCGACCCAGTCGCGCGCCTGCTGCCGCGTCGCCTCGTACGGCGAGATCGCAGCCGTGATCACGGCGCCGCCCTGGCGCGTGATCCGCGAGGCGACCCAGCCGACGCGCTCGACGTGCGTGTCCCGGTCCTCCTTCGAGAAGCCGAGGCCCTTCGACAGGTGCATGCGCACGTTGTCGCCGTCGAGGTACTCGACCACGAGCCCGCGGCGGTCGAGCTCCGGGCCGACGAGATGCGCGATCGTGGTCTTCCCGGAGCCGGAGAGCCCGGTGAACCAGAGCGTGAAGCCGCCCGGTCGGACGTGGGTGGTCTCCGGGTGCTCCGACGCGTAGATGTGCTCGCTCATGTTCCTCCTAGTGGGGTTTCCATGTGGATGCCGCATTCGAGCTTGTCGGAGCCCGCCCAGCGGCCGGCGCGCTCCTCCTCCTCCGGCGAGATCGGCCGCGTGCACGGGATGCACCCGATCGAGCGGAAGCCGACGTCGTGGAGGGGGTTGTAGGGGATCTCGTTGACCTGGATGTAGGCCCAGACGCGCTTCTCGTCCCAGTCGGCGAGCGGGTGCAGCTTCCAGACCTCGTAGCGCTCCGACCACTCGACCTTCGGCGTGGCCGCGCGGCTCGGGGACTGGTCGCGCCGGATGCCGGAGATCCACGCATCGTAGGGCTCGAGCGCCTGCAGCAGCGGCTCGACCTTGCGGATGTGGCAGCAGCGGTCGGGGTCCGCTTCCCAGAGGTTCGGCCCCTCCTGCTTGTGCTGCTCGGCGACCGTGATCACGTGCGGCCGGATCAGCTCGAGCCCGTAGCGCGCCACGAGCGCGTCGCGCGTCTCGTACGTCTCGCGGAAGAAGAGCTGCGTGTCGAGCTCGACCACCTGGAGGTCGAGCTCCAGCTGCGAGACCATGTGGACGAGCACGGACGACTGCTTCTGCCACGAGCACGTGAGGCAGAGCCGGTCGCCGAACTCCTCGTAGGCCCAGCGGAGGACGTCCTCCGCGGGCATCGTCTCGACGTCAGGGGGCTGCAGGCTCGGCGTCGCCAAGGAGCACCTCCTTGAGCGTGTCGCCCCGCAGGCCGAGGCGCAGCGTCTCGAGCGGGATCACTTCCTCCGGCGGGATGTTGCCGAGGTTCACGTTCGGCCCGAACTGCTTCACGAACCAGGCCTGGCTCGCCTTGGACGGGGCCTCGAAGATCAGCTCGCCGACGTCGACCTCGTGCACGATCTCGTCGACGAGGCCGGTGCGCATCTCCCCGGTCGGCCGGTAGATCCCGGCGGTGCCGCCCTCGCGGCCCTCGGTGATCACCTTCCAGGCGCCGGCCTCGAGCTCCTCCTTGATCCACTCAACCCACTGGTAGGGCGCGTAGACGACGTCCTCGTCCTTCGAGCCGACCTCGGAAAGCACCGTGAAGTCGCGGGCGAAGTCGACGATCAGCTCGAGTTTGCGCTCGCGCGGGATCTCGAGCGTGCCGTCCGAGATCTCGACATGCGAGAAGCGCTGCTCCTGGAGCCAGGTCTTGAACTCGTCCAGCTTGCCCCGGGCGTAGACCGCTTCGAAAAGCGTGCCGCCGCAGACGACCGGCGTCTCGAGGCTGCGATACAGCGCGATCTTCTTCTCGAGGTTGTTGGTGACGTACGAGGTGCCCCAACCGAGCTTGACGATGTCGACGTACTGCCCGCCCGTGTCGAACATGCCCTCGATCTCGCGCAGGTTCATGCCCTTGTCGATCACGTGCGTCAGCCCCTCGGTGCGCGGCTTGCCGGAGCGCGGGGGCAGGTCGAGGAATCCGTCAAAGCCTGGCATAGAGCTCCTCCAGCTTCTTGGTCGCGGCGGCCTGGACGTCGTGGTAGAGCGAGTTGCCGTGGGCGTCGATGCCGACGGTCAGCGGGCCGAAGTCCTTCACCCGGAACTTCCAGAGGCACTCCGGCATCAGCTCTTCCCAGGCGACCTCCTCGATCTCCTCGATCTGGGTCGTCTCGAGCGCCGCCGCTCCGCCGACGATCGCGAAGTAGACCATCCCGTGCTTGCGCATCGGCTCGATCGCCTCGTCGGGGAAGCCGCCCTTGCCGCAGATCGCGCGCACGCCGTACTGCGCGCCGAGCGGCTCGGTGAAGCGCACCATCCGCGCGCTCGTGGTGGTGCCGATGCAGACCGGCTCGTACCTGTCGCCGACCTTGCGCACGCCGGGCGCGGTGTGCAGCAGGAAAGCGCCGCGCAGGTCCATCGGCGGCTCGACGCCCTGGTCGAAGATGCGGATCTGCGTCCGGTCGCGGATGCCGATGATGTGCCCCTGGACGACCACCTCGTCGCCTGCACGGAGCTTGAGGATCTCGGCCTCGTCGGTGATGGGAAAGGTGACCTCGTGC
>Ga0081540_1001964_pt1 | contig 17152 bp, 17 predicted proteins | sample TabmetS2T1R1_FD_71024 | JGI IMG/M metagenome (GOLD analysis project Ga0081540, IMG submission 71024) | Tabebuia heterophylla rhizosphere microbial communities from the University of Puerto Rico - S2T1R1 | ecosystem: Host-associated > Plants > Roots > Rhizosphere ... | reverse complement strand
CGGCTCGAATAAGGGGCTGGTGCTTGGGGCCGTCACGATCATGGCGCTGATCGAGAGCACCCGGTTCCTGAAGGACGCCGTCGATATCGTCGATGCTGGTCAACTTGCCGCGATCCGCCTTATTCTCGTGGGCGTCGGCCTCGTCCTCGTCTTGATCTATAGGCCTCACGGAATTGCATCGGAATATCAGTTGAAGTCCACCTCGCTTTTCGACCGGGAGGACACAAGGGCGATCGAAGCCGCACCCGCGGAAGGAGAGACATCATGAGCCGCGTCCGTCACATTCCGGCTTCCGAGCTTCCTGCCGGTGTCGCCGATGTCTATCGGCGATTTGGCACCTACGGCCCGTTTGCCAATCAGGTGGCAGTCATGGCGCATGTGCCGTCCGCGCTCACGCATCTGATGAGCCTGCTCATGGAGCTGAAATCGCAGCGCAATGTGAGATGGCGCTATGTCGAGCTTGCCATCGTGACGACGTCGAAGCTCAACGAGTGCCATTACTGCGTTGCGCATCATGCAGAGCCGCTGCGCATAGAAGGCATTGCCGAGGAAACCGTCGAGAGATTGCCGGAATTTGAGAACAATCCCGGGCTCGATGCCGTGGACCGTCTCGTCGTCGAGTACACGATTGCCGTCACCTTGACCCCGCAGAGAATTCCCGATTGGTTTTTCACGCGTCTGCGAGAACATTTTTCCGAAGCGCAAATTGTCGAGCTCACACTGAGGATTGCGCTCTGCGGCTTCTTCAATCGTTTCAACTATGCGCTGCAGATCGACGACGAATTGGAAAGACACTTTCCTCCAGATGCGGCGCACATCTGAGCTTTCCGGGGTGGGCGACCTCGTTCAAATTGTGGCACTTCCTCGTAACTTTAAGGGGTTACCGCATGCCGCACGACAAGCACAGCAGTCTCAATCGGCCGGTCGATCGCCGAAAAGTCCTTTCGGGCATCGTTGCGGGAACCACAGCGATGCTTGGCGCACCCTATGTCGCGCGCGCTCAAGGCGAGGATATCGCGATCGGTGTCCTCCTGCCGTTTACCGGATCGCAGGGCGCTTACGGCGCCGACATGCGCAAGGCGGCCGAGCTTACGACGAAGCTCATCAACGACGCTGGCGGGGTCTTGGGGGGGCGCAAGTTCAAGCTCTATTTCGAGGACGATGAATCGACCCCAACCGCGGGCCTCATCGCAACGAAGAAGCTGCTCGAGATCAACAAATGCCAGGCGATCATCGGCGTCTGGGGTAGCCCGATCGCGGTTGCAATCAAGAACGTGACCATAGCAGCCAATGCCTGTCTCATGGTCTCGGGCGCGGCGAACGCGATCACGGAGGGCGACACCAAGGGCCTCGTCTGGCGGTATCAGGCCAAGGCCACCGATTGGGGACCCGGCATGGCCAGGGCGATGATCTCGCGCGGCTGGACGAAAACCTCCATCCTGGGGCAGCAGAATCCTTTCATCATCCCGATGATCGAGCCAGCCAAGACGGAGTTCCAGAAGGCGGGAGGCAAGGTTTTCGACACCGTCATCTACAATCCCAACCAGCCGTCCTACCGGGCCGAGGTGCAGAGGATCTTCAATACGAGCAATCCACTTGATGCGGTGATGTGCCTTGGGCTTCTGACCGACTTCGTCTCCATCGTGAGGGAGGTGAGGCGCAATTCCTACCCGACCAAGATCATGGCCTTATCGATCGCTGCCGACGCGGAAGGTCAGTTCATCAAGGCCGTCGGCCCCGAACTGGCTGAAGGCATCGAGCATTTCCAGCCGGCACCACCCCTCGACAGCCCCAGCTACAAGCGCTTCGTCAAGCTGATGGGCGCGAGCCAGGATACGATCTATTTCTTTGCCGGCAATACTCACGATCAGGTCTGCACCCTCGCCTATGCGATGGAGAAGACTAAGAGCACCGATCCCCTGGTCTATACCAAAGCCATCCGGGAGGTGTGCAATCCGCCGGGGCGGGATGTCGACGACGAGATCGAGGCGCTCAAGCTCGTGCGCTCCGGTGTCGACATCAACTTCAATGGCGCCGGCTCGATTTGCGATTTCGACGCGCAAGGCGACCAGCTCAACCGCCACTATGCGCATTTCCGCATTGAGAAAGGAAAGTCGGTCCTGGTGCAGATCCTGAAAGGGCCGGAGACCAAGATCTGATGGTTGGCGCCGGGCGCCATGCCGGGCCTTGCCATTGCACGGCAGCGGGTCTTCCTGCTGCCGCGGCCCATTCGGCGCGACCAGCCTCGCGCCCTATTACCGGCTTCCGGTCGGGTTGGGCGACGTTGAAACGCTTCTCCTCGACTGTCCACCACACAAATGAAGGAAGACCCTGATTAATTGCCAAGTGACAACCGAGCGTAAACGAGGCTCACGGCGCTTTGGCAAGATCGGCGAGCCGCGTGCGCAGCCAACGATGGGCGACGTCCTTGTCGACGCGCGGATGCCAAACGGCGATGACATCGAAGCCAGGAATTTCGATTGGCGGTTCGAGAACGACCAGCCTCCTGTCGTTCTCGCGGAGCAACCTGGCCGGCACGAGTGCGACGAGATCGTCCGTTTGCAGAATTTCCGGGACCAGCAGGAAGCTCGGCACCGAGTAGCGAACCTTCCGCCTCAGTCCTAGCTCGGCGAGCGCCAAATCGGTTGGCCCTTCGAAGGACCCGCCCGTCGGCGACACGAGGACATGGTCAAAGCTGCAAAAGCTCTCGAGGGTTACTGCCAGGCGATTCGCAAGCGGATGCTCCGCGCGGACCACAGCGACATAGCGCTCTCGATAGAGCAATCGCGATCGCAGATCGGACATGGCGAATTCGGGAATGGTGACCGCCAGATCGAACTGCCCACGCGTTAGCGCATCCTTGAGACCTTCGATCATCGGCGGCGCGATCGCGACCCGGACTTGCCTTGCCTCGCTCCGGAGCACCTTGACAAACGGAACCAGCAGGGCGTGCTGCATATAGTCGTTACTCGAGATGGTGAAGGTCATCTCCGAGGTGGATGGATTGAACAGGTCGCGCACGATCAAGCGTCGACTGTCGGCGATCAATTGCTTCACGGGCGCGGCCAGCGCCAAGGCTTGAGGAGTTGGAATAAGGCCGCGCTGCGCGCGCACAAACAGCGGGTCATCGAACACGTCGCGCAGGCGGGCCAACATCCCGCTGATCGTTGGCTGGGTGTAGCCGAGCTGGATCGCGGCGCGCGTGACATTGCGCTCGTCGAGTAGCGCGTCGAACACGACCAGCAGTTTCAGGTCGAGCTCTTTGATATCGGTCATACTGATATCAGAACCATAATCTTATGATTTTTGGAATGACAAGGTGACAGCTAGCATGATCTCCGACGCAATTTTTTCTGCAGGAGATCGGCAATGCTGGCAGCGACCGTTTGCCGTTTACGGCCGAGCGCTTCCGCCACAGGGCATCTCGCTGATGCGGGACCTATGGACGTGGATTGCTGCACTCTTGGCCAATTCTTGGCCGCGACACTTCTGCTTCTCGTAACGCCCGGCCCCGCGAGGTGATCATGGCTCGTCAGCTTTCGCCTACAGCGCCTCCGACCAAGCATGCAAATGTCCAGCCGATTGATGCCGTGCCGGAGCTTTCTTCCGCCGTGCCGCTGATGGCGCTTTCGACCGGTTTCTGGGCGTTCAAGACTCTGGCCGCTGCGCACGAGCTGGACCTCTTCAGCCGCCTCGCGGGCGGCCTAGGCACGACTGCTGGCGAGCTCGCGCAAGCGCTCGGCCTGCATCCACGCCCGGCCGAGATGCTGTTGACCGGCTGCGCTGCACTCGGGCTTGTGGAGAAAACGGACGGCCGTTATCGCAATACGCCCTTAAGCGAAGCCTATCTCGTGCGCGGGAAGCCGTATTACTTCGGTGGCTTCGTGCAGATGGCCGACAAGCGGCTCTACGCGGGCTGGGGCAAACTTACCGAAGCGCTGCGCACGAACCGGCCGACCACGTGGGACCCGGCAGTGCAATCCTCGATGTTCGACGGCGAGGATCCGACGATGCTGGCACTCTTCTGGGAGGCGATGCATTCGGTCTCCACGATGACCGCGCGCAAGCTCGGCGAAGCCGTGGATCTCAATCATTTCCGCCGCCTTCTGGACATCGGCGGCGGGTCGGGCGCGTACGACATCGAACTTTGCAAACAGTATGGGGAGCTGCGCGCGACCGTATTTGATCTGCCGCATGTGGCCGCGATCGCCGCGGGAAAAATTACCGAGGCCGGCTTGACCGACCGCATCGAGACCGCCGGCGGCAACTTCTTCGAACAGCTTCCCGAGGATCACGACGTGCACCTCCTGTCGATGATCTTGCACGATTGGGATGAGGCGAAGAACCGCGCGCTGCTGCGCCGGTCCTTCGAGGCTTTGCCGAGCGGCGGCGCTGTCGTCATCAGCGAGCTTCTCGTCAATGACGAAAAGACCGGCCCGGCGCCGGCCGCGCTGATGAGCCTCAACATGCTGATCGAGACGGAAGGACGAAACTACACGCCGACCGAATATTCGGCGTGGCTCGAGGAAGCCGGCTTCCGGCACATTGAGACGGTCTGGTTCGACGCACCCGCCGCGAACGGTGCCGTTATCGGCCGCAAACCATAGGGCGCAAAGCTGACCGATCGAAGCCAGGGAGGTAAATCATGTTGCGGATTTCAGTTTGTCTTGCATTCGTGACCGCGTCAGTTATCGCGCTTCCAGCGTTCGCGGCCATGGCTGACGATTCACAGATCACGCGCGGCAAATATCTCGTCACGCTCGGCGGCTGCAACGACTGCCACACGCCGGGATACTTCTTTGGGAATCCCGACATGTCACGCTTTCTTGGCGGCTCGGATGTGGGCTTCGAGATTCCGGGTCAAGGTGTCTTTGCGGGCCCAAACATCACACCCGACAAAAAGACCGGCATCGGTAGTTGGACCCGAGAGCAGATCGTGAAGGCGATACAGGCCGGTGAACGGCCGGACGGCCGCATCCTGGCGCCGATCATGCCTTGGCACGCTTTTGCGACACTCACAGCGGATGACGCCAAGGCGATCGCGGCTTTTCTCCAAAGTTTGACCCCGGTCAGCAACCAGATTCCCGGTCCGTTCAAACCCGGGGAGAAGGTTTCGACCTTCATGTTCCGGATTGGGCCACCGGGCGAAACCGCAGCGGCTGCGACCAAGTAATCTGGGTCCGGGGATCCTAAGTTGAGCAGGAACCGAAGGCCATCGACATGCACATGCGACCTTGGACATATCTGCAGTTTACTTCGTTGTGGCGATCGCTTCGTCGTTTGATGCGGCCACTCGATGGCGGGGCGTCGGGCGAGACCTCACCGCTCCTCATTTGCATCGCGATCGTTCTTGTCTTTGTTGTGGTTGTTCTGGAGATTGATGCTCATCAAATCGAGCTGGAAACGCTCGGGCTCCTGGCGAACAACTACCCGGTGGCCCTGTTGGGCCCCTAAAGCCGCGCAACCTCCACGGCCGGCTGAACCTGCCGTGTCGCAGGCCGAGCGGGCGTTCGCATTACCCGAGGAGCTCTGAAGTGACTGCAAACCTCTTGACGCTGACCACGATCGGCATTGTCCATCTTCTCGCGGCCATGAGTCCGGGCCCGAGCTTCCTTGTCACGGCGCGGACCGCCGTTGCGCAGTCACGGGGCGATGGCATCAAGGTGGCGCTGGGCCTCGGCGCGGGCACGACCCTGTGGTCAGCCGCAGCCATCTTCGGCCTCAATCTCCTGTTCGCTCAATTTCATTGGCTGTTCATGGGCATGAAAGTGGCGGGCGCGCTGTTTCTGCTGTGGATCGCCTGTCAGATTTTCCGGCACGCCGCCGAACCCCTCGAGATGAACGAAGGAGCGAACATCGCTAACGGCCATGGTCCGTTGCTGCGCGGATTTCTGATTCAGGTTTCGAATCCCAAGGTTGTCGTCTTCTTCGGCTCGATCTTCGTTGCCATGCTGCCCCGCGAAGTGCCTGCGTGGATGACCGTGGCGCTGATCGTCATTCTCACAATGAATGAAATCGTCTGGTATAGCCTGGTGTCGCTGTTTTTCGGATCATCACCGGTGCGCCGCCTCTACCTCACCACCAAACGCTGGATCGATCGCACGACGGGAGCCTTCCTTGGTCTTCTCGGCTTGCGTCTTCTCTGGCAAGCGAGCGACACGGCTTGAGGTCGCGAAGTTTCATCAGGGTTCGCTACGGCGATACCTGTTAGCTTACAGCCGCGCCTTTCGAAGCCGCGTGTCGCGATCGGCCGACGCGTTCTTGCACTAGCCACGGGCGCACGGGTGCGGCAAATTGGCACGACGGGCAAATAACTTCTGGTTTAGCGAATCGTGTCAAGTCCAAAATAAAAAATATTTCTCTTTACCAGAATTCTGATTTCCGTTATGAATCTCCCGTCCCGCACCCCCAGGAGGGGCGATGCGCATCGTCACGTTTCGTTGGGCGCGGGATGCGATGGCCGCTGGCTGGCGTCAGGTGACCCGTTCACCTGGACGAAACGCTTAACCGGCGGACGGCGAAGTCGTGTGGTCCTGGCGCCGCGACCCTGGCGTCAATCCCTGCCGCCCTGTGGCGGCTGGGGTAACGGTGACAACAAAGGCCGCTCCCCGGGGAGCAACTGTGCTGAAGTAGACCGCCGATCGGTCGGCCTCAAGGCTGGCGCTGGACGCGCCACCGCCTTCGGCGGCTGACGGCCTTGACCCCGTCCGCTCGCCGGTCTGTCGGCTTTGCATGCGCTCGGTCGAGGACCGAACGCGGTAGGGCGCGCTCGATCAGCTCACCGCAACGCGTAGCGGCTTCGATCCCATTTCTCGCCGCGGGCGATCATCGTATTGAGGATGACGATCAGCTTGCGCATGCAGGCGATCAGCGCAACTTTCGGCTCCTTTCCTTTGGCAATCAGCCGCTGATAGAAGGCCTTGAGCACCGGGTTGTGCTGGGTGGCTGCGCCGAGACAGGGCATATAGAGGGCGTTACGAACCCAGCGACGGCCGCCCTTGATGTGGCGCTCGCCGCGTCGCTTGCCACTGTCGTCATCATAAGGCGCAGCTCCCAACAACGCGACGGCGATCTCCTCGCGGACCGTCCCGAGCTCCGGGAGCCCCGCAATGAGGACCGCAGAGACCGTTTCGGCGAGGCCCGGCACGCTCTCGATGATCTCGGCGCGCGCGGCAAACGCCGGTGTGGCCTTGACCGTGACGACGATTGCATCCTCGAGCTTGGCAATCTCAGCATCCAGGCCCTTCAAGACGCGGGCGTGGGCTTTCTGCACCGCTCCCGGCACGGCATGCTCGTTCTGGCTTTGCAAGCGGGTCTTCAGATCGATCACGGCTTTCCGTGCTTTGACCAGTGCCGCCAGCTCCTCGCGCGCCACATCGTGGGTTTGGCTCGGCGCATCTTCAAACGTCTCGGCGAACCAGGCGATCATCTCTGCATCGATGACGTCGTTCTTGGCGAGCCGCCCCGCCGATCGGGCGAAGTTGCGCACTCTCTTTGGATCGACGATCCGTACCTCGAAGCAGGCTTCGCGTAGCGCCTTGGCCCAGTCCTGCTCGTAGCCGCCGGACGCCTCCATCACCGCCCTGTCGACCTTGTGCTTGCGCAGCCAGGCGATCAGCTTGCGTCGCCCCTCCGCACTGCTCGGGAACGTTTGCCGTTGCGACAGCGAGCGAATGCACCCATCCACCTTGTCCTTGGCCACATCAATCCCGACGACAACGCGACTGTTTTGTGCCATCATCCACTCCCTTCCTTGCTCGGTTCGGGCTCGAAGCCCATGCAACTGTTCGGGTTGAGGAAGAATACCGGACCTGTCCCACGCTCCCCGACAGGCTCATAGCCTTTGAGCGCGTACGGGCTCAGATCCAGCAACGGGCGGTTGGTGAGAACCGCCCGTTTGCACATTCTGGCAGAATCTCTGGACACAAGAGCACGTATAAGCCGTAAAACCATTGCGCGGGGAAAGTCGGGATGTCTCGGCTGTACCTGTCTAATCCGTGTGCTTTCTTTCACTACCAGCGCACACGGTGCTGCGGGCGCAGTCGGCGCCCGGCTTTCCCTGCGCCCTCTGTCAGAGAGAGGGACAATGAATTGCAAACCTCAGGCGAAATTGCGCCGTGAGAATAATGTTTGTCGTCCCGGCGAACGACGAGACCCATACGCTGCGGCGGGAATTATTTTGCGCGATGGTGGCCGGCTTTCCCTCAACAACAACGCCCTGTGGTTATGGGTCCCGGCATTCGCCGGGCCGACAGTGGAGGAAGCGACTCCTAAATCGGCTTGCCCGCATACGGCATCGACGCGGTGAGGCCGCCGTCCACCGGGATCGCCTGGCCGTTGACATACGATGCCTCGTCGCTCGCCAAAAACAGTCCCATGGCCGCGAGCTCATGCGGCTGGCCGGGACGCTTGAGCGGATTGAGCTGGCCGATCTTGTGATCGGTGCCGCGCTGCTTGGCATTGTCGAAGATCGGCTTGGTCATGCCGGTTTCGATCAGGCCGGGACAAACCGCATTGATGCGCACGCCGGTGCCGGACAGCGAATAGGCGGTGATCTGCACGAGACTGATGACGCCGGCCTTGCTCGCGCCATAAGGGTGTCCGCTGGCGCCGGACTTCAGGCCCGCTACCGATGCGGTGCAGATGATCGAGCCGTGGCCCTGTTTGGTCATGTGCGGGATCGAGTGCTTGATGGCGAGGAATGGCCCGATCAAATTGACGCGCAGCACTTCCTGCCAGTGCTCGACCGTCTGGTCGGCGAGCGGCACCAGCCCGCCGCTGACGCCGGCATTGGCCCAGATCGCGTCGAGCTTGCCGTATTTCGACACTGCCTTGTCGATGAACGCCCTTACGTCGGCTTCATTGCCGGCATCCGCCATCACCGCTTCCACGGTGCCGCCGGCGTCGCTCACGAGCTTTGCGGTTTCCTTGACGCCTTCGGTCTTGTCCACCGCGATCAGCTTTGCGCCTTCTTTCGTGAACAGCAGCGACGCCGCGCGTCCAATGCCGCTGCCGGCGCCGGTGATTACGACAGATTTGCCCTCGAGGCGGCCCATGAGTTTCTCCCTGACAGTTTCCCGCAACGCTTGCCGGGCTGCGGAATTTCAAACAAGATTTCAAACGTCAAGTCACTTGAGACGGTGCCTGCTCTGACGTAGGACGAACGGATCGTGGGGCGACACTAGTGAAGGGTGCTTGCGATGTCCAATGGCAACAAGAGCGATGTGGTGGTGACGCGCTGGTGGTGGATTCGTCATGCGCCGGTGCGCAGCGACGGCGGCAACATCTACGGCCAGCAGGACATCGAATGCGACTGCAGCGATCGCCAGGTATTCGAGGCCGTCGCAAAAATCCTGCCGCGCGACGCGGTGTGGTACTCCAGCAATTTGCAGCGCACCTACAAGACGGCGGAAGCGATCTGGGCTGCCGGATTTCCACAGCCCGCGGGCATGGTGCGCGAGGTCGCGTTCACCGAACAGAATCTCGGCAAATGGCAAGGCATGAATCGCGCCGCCTTCCTTGCCAGTCGCCCGCCGGGCAACCAATGGTTTGCCGCCATCGACGAGCCTGCGCCTGATGGCGAGAGCTTTATGGATCTCTATAACCGCACCTGCCATGCGATCGAGCGAATCACCGCGGAGCAGGCGGGGAGGGATGTGATCGTCGCCGCGCACGGCGGCACGATCAGGGCCGCGGTAGGTCTCGCGCTGGGCGGATTGCCGGAACGCGGACTTGCCTTCGACATCGACAATTGCTCGGTGACGCGGCTGGATCATTATGCAAGCTCTGGCCGAAGCGTCTGGCGGCTGCCGATGGTCAACCAGCAGCCGTGGATTGCCGACGCGGCGCACGCAGCGATGCATCAGCCGTCGGGGCCGCAGGTTGCGCAAAGCAAATTGGCCTGAACTTGAAACGAAACCGGCGCAATCGCCGGAACCTGATCTGGGAGAGAGACAAATGAGCTTGTTCGACATGAAGGGAAAAGTCGCCGTCATCACCGGCTCGACGCGCGGCATCGGTCGTGCCATTGCCGAACGGATGGCCGAGCATGGCGCGAAAGTAGTGATCTCCTCGCGCAAGGCCGACGTCTGCGACAAGGTGGCCAAGGAGATCAACGACAAATATGGCAAGGGCACTGCGGTTGCGATCGCCGCCAATATCTCGTCGAAGGAAAATCTGCAAAACCTCGTCGACGAGTCCAACCGCGCCTTCGGCAAGATCGACGTGCTGGTCTGCAACGCCGCGTCCAATCCTTACTATGGTCCGCTCGCGGGCATCTCCGACGACCAGTTCCGGAAAATTCTCGACAACAACATCGTCGCCAACAACTGGCTGATCTCGATGGTGGTGCCGCAAATGATCGAGCGCAAGGACGGCTCGATCATCATCGTCTCCTCAGTCGGCGGCCTCAAGGGCTCGACCAACCTCGGCGCCTACGCCATCTCCAAGGCCGCCGACATGCAGCTCGCGCGCAATCTCGCCTGCGAATACGGCAAGCACAATATTCGCGTGAACTGCATCGCGCCCGGCCTGATCAAGACCGATTTTGCCAAGGCGCTGTGGGACAATCCCGAGAACCTGAAGGCCTCGACCTCGCGCTCGCCGCTCTTGCGCATTGGCATCCCCGACGAGATTGCGGGCGCCGCGGTGTTCATGGGATCGAGCGCCGGCGACTTCATGACCGGCCAGACCCTCGTGATCGACGGAGGCGCGACGATAAGCTGACCGGAGCGCGCTCGCACATTCGTGATGCGCGAGACCGAGTCGTGACCGTAACGCGCTGCCCACCGCCCCGTACCTGCAATGCAGTGTTGGCACCGTAACGGAGATGAAGATGCCCAACGGTTGGAGGGGCGCCGCGGCCGCGGCGCTGTTGATCGGATTGCTGGTCCCCGCCCAGGCGGAGCAGCGGGATTTGTCGGGCGAATACGTCATGTCCGGCAAAGGCGTCGGCGAGAACGACCAGCCCTATGTCGGGACCTGTACGCTGACAGCCGTCGACACGATCTACGAGGTCTCCTGCTTCAACTCGGATACGAAGCACACCTACACGGGCAAGGGCGTCCTGCTGGGCGAACAATTCTCGACCGTGATCGGCGATACGCTCAAGGGCGATCACTCCGCCGCCGTCTATGCGGGCGAGTACCTCGTGGTCTATCGGATTTCGCCGGACAAGGGCATGAAGGGCCGTTGGGTTCACATGACGTCGGGCGCGCATGGCGAGGAGACGCTCACTCCGAAGAAGTGAGCGCCTCCGGGCAATCACTCCACCGCCGCATACACCAGATTTCGCACCAGCGTGCGCGTGTACTGGCGCTGGCCCGGGCCCTGCATCATGAAGACGGCAAACAGCTCCTCCTTCGGGTCGATCCAGAAGAAGGTGCCGGCCATGCCGCTCCAGAAGAACTGGCCGGTCGAACCGAGGAAGGGGGCGATGCCGGCTTCGGTGCGCACGGCAAAGCCGAGGCCGAAGCGGTGGCCGGGCGGCACCAGCTCGCCCTTGATCTTGACGTCCGGGCCGAGGTGATCGGACGCCATCAGCTCCAGCGTTTTGCGGCCGATGATCCGGTTGCCCTCGAGCGCGCCGCCATTGAGCAGCATCTGGCAGAACCGCGCATAGTCCATGGTGGTCGACACCAGCCCGCCGCCGCCGGATTCCATTACGGGCTTTTCGAGCATGTTGAACAGCTTCACCTCTTCGCCATTCCAGGGGTCCTTGGCAAACGGCTCGGCCAGCCGACCGGCATTTTCCTCGCCGGTGAAGAATGCGGTCTCCGTCATCTGCAGCGGCGCAAGGATGCGCTCGGCGAGGTAAGCGCCCAGCGACTTGCCGCTGACGACCTCGATGATGCGGCCGAGGATGTCGGTGGAACGGCTGTAATTCCATTCCGCGCCGGGCTGGCAGATCAGCGGCATCGCAGCGAGCATAGTGGCATGCTCGGCATTGCTGATCTTGCGGCTGCGCAGCCGCGACTCCTTGTAGAGCTGCTGCACCAGCCCATTGCCCGTATGGTCGTAGGTAAGGCCGGAGGTGTGCCGCAGCAGATCCTGCACCGTCATCTGCCTTTTGGCGGGCACAAGCTCGATCTTGCCATTGCTCTCGACGCCGACCTTGGTGTCGGAAAACTCCGGAATGAATTTTGCGACGGGATCGTTGAGCAGGAAGTGGCCGTCTTCCAGCAGCTGCATGATGCCGATCGAGACGATCGGCTTGGTCATCGAGAAGATGCGGAAGATGGTGTCATGCGCCATTGGCGCTGCGGCAGTCGGGCTTTGCCGGCCGATGGCGTCGAACCAGCCGATCTGCCCCTTGCGCGCCACCAGCACCGTTGCCCCGGGCAGCGTGCCCTTGTCGACGTCGCGCTTGAACGCATCCGACAGTTTTTGCAGCCGCGCGGCAGAAAGCCCGATCGCCTCCGGTTTGGCCTGGGGCAGGGACGGCGTCTGCGGAGCGGATGTTTTGAGGGCGGCGGTTTGCGCGTTCATGGTCTCTCCCGTTGCTCTTGTTGCTTGAAGGAGAGTGTGGCGCAGAAAAAATCGAATGAACAGGGCGCCTTAGGCGCTTCGCACTTGCAATTCGGGCATGGCCTATGCTTGAAACGGCGCGAACCGGCGGCGACGCCAGGTTCCCTGCAGGAGTGTAGCTCAATTGGTAGAGCACCGGTCTCCAAAACCGGGGGTTGGGAGTTCGAGCCTCTCCACTCCTGCCATCTTTTCAATCACTTAGCGAAAAATCCAACACCGGCGCAACAATCAGTCGGCCGCCGCGCTCAGCCATGCGCGGTGCGGCCGAGCGGCGAGGTGGCGCGCAACTCGATGGCGTCGGCAAAGATGGTCCAGCGCCCGAACTCAGTGCGACATCAGGGTCGGCACGGTCATCGACTCCAGCATCTCGCGGGTGACGCCGCCGAACATGATTTCCTTCAGACGGGAATGGCCATAGCCGCCCATCACAAGCAAATTCAGGCTCTCGTCGGCCGCCAGCGACAGGATGCTCGTCTGGATATTGGCCTTTTCCGTCTTCTTGCTGTCGATCTCTGTCGGCACGCCGAGCCGCGAGAGATAGCGCATCAGATGCGCGGCCGAGGCATCGGCTGGAACGCTGCTCGCCTCATTGATGGTGATGATGGTGATCGCTTCCGCCTGCTCCAGCAGCGGCATGGCATCGCGCACCGCGCGCGCGGCGAGGCGGCTGCCGTCCCAGCAGATGCCGACCCGCCTTGCGTGGAACGCACCTTTGAAGGTGTAAGGCACGAACAGCACCGGGCCGCCCGACTGGAACAGGATTTCCTGGGCCAGCGTGTTGTCAAACGTGTCGCGCTCGAATTCCGGCTGCGCGACGACTGCGAGATCGTAAAGCCGAGCGGTTGCGCCGAGGATGGCCGCAGCTTCGCCTTGCAGTGCGCTGATGGCGCGGCTGGAATGGATCACGCCGGCGCGCTTGGCTTCCGTCTCGAATATGGCGAGCGCGGCATGGGCGCGCTCCAGCGCCTTCTCGTGCTCGACCTCGAAAATCGCGGCGACGGCAGCGCCCCCTTCGGCGACCAGCGGCATGCTGCCGGATTCATAGCCGACCGACACCGCATCGAGCTTGGCCTGACAGCGCGCCGCCAGCGAAATCGCGCCATCGATCACCGGCTGCGGCGAACGTTCGGTAGGAATGTTGACCAGAAGATTCTTGTACATGTGCCTCTCCATCAAGGAAATCCGCACGCCGGTTTTCTTCTAGTACCGCCCGGGTCCGGCGAGTTGAGCCAAATCAAAGGCCGTCCGCAGCAAGTGCCTAAAGTTCCGCCTGCAAATGCAGTCGCTTCCTGCGACGCGGATTCGAGGACGGCAGACACCAATGACCAAAACGAATGCAAAACCGGCCGATATCGAGCATGCCCATGCCGTGGTCTGGATCGATCATCTGGCCGCGAAGATTTTCCCGATCGGGTGTGCCGGGATTGGCGAAGTGGTGGTGCATGCGCATCCGTCATCGAACCATTTGCATCACAAGGCCAACAGCATCGGCGAGATCGTCGCGCTCGGCCGCCGCCGCTTCGGCCTCGACTGAGGGGCGCGATGATGTCGTCGCGATCGGCAAGCCATCACGTCGTGCCATTTCCAGCGCCCGCCGGTGTCGCCCGGCAGGCGCTGTGTCCCGCCGCCCCACCTTCGCCGCCGACGATCGCTGAAGCCATCGATCGTTCGGTGACTGCTACCATCGCGCATTTCACCGGCGGCGTCTCGCCGGCAGCACTCGCGCTGGCCTTTGCCGACTGGCAGGTGCATCTGGCGGCATCGCCCGGCAAGCAGCTTGCGCTTGCAGGAGAGGCCGTCCGGGCCGCCTATCGATTTGCCGAAGCACTGGTGCTTCCGGATGCGCAGTTCGAGCCGTGGTCGCTCGGCAAGCCTGCGCCCGCCGATCATCGTTTCTCGGCACCTGACTGGGAGCTGCCGCCCGCTAACGTGATGGCGCAGGCTTTTCTGCTCACTGAGCAATGGTGGCATTCCGCCACAACAGGCGTGCGGGGGCTGTCGCGGTCCAACGCCGCGGTCGCCGACTTTGCGATGCGGCAATGGCTGGACATGGTGGCGCCGTCCAATTTCGCCTTCAGCAACCCGGAAGTCTTGCGCAAGACGTTGGAAACAGGCGGCGGCAATCTCGCTGCCGGCCTGCACAACTGGCTGGAGGATGCGCGCGCTCTCCTCGGGTCGGACCGGCCGGGTGATGCGACGCCGTTTGCGGTCGGCAAGGATGTCGCGACCATGCCCGGCAAGGTGGTCTGTCGCAATCGGCTGATCGAGCTGATCCAGTATGCGCCGCGGACGGCGGAAGTGCATCCCGAGCCGGTGTTGATCGTGCCGGCGTGGATCATGAAATACTACATCCTCGATCTTTCGCCGCATAATTCGCTGGTGCGCTATTTGGTTGGGCAGGGATACACCGTCTTCATGATCTCCTGGCGCAATCCGACGGAGGAGGATCGCGACCTCGGCCTGGAGGACTACCGCAAGCTCGGCATTGAGGCGGCGATTGCCGCCATCAATGCGATCGTGCCGGGGCAGCCGATCCATGCTGCGGGTTATTGCCTCGGTGGCACGCTGCTTTCGATCGCCGCTGCGCATCTCGCTACCGCGCGGCCTGATTGCCTGCGCTCGCTGACACTGCTCGCCGCGCAAACCGATTTCACCGAGGCGGGCGAACTGACGCTGTTCATCAATGAGAGCCAGGTCGCCTTTCTCGAAGACATGATGTGGGAGCGCGGCGTGCTCGGCACCGAGCAGATGGCGGGCGCGTTCCAGATCCTGCGCTCCAACGACCTGATCTGGTCGCGCGCGATCCGCGCCTATCTGCTGGGCGAGCGCTCGAGCCCGAACGACCTGATGTCGTGGAATGCGGATGCCACGCGGATGCCGTACCGGATGCACTCCGAATATCTGCGCAAGTTGTTCCTGAACAACGAGCTGGCGGAGGGGCGCTACTATGCCGGTTGCGATCTGGTCTCGCTGTCCGATCTGCGCGCGCCGATGTTCGTGGTTGGGACGCAGCGCGATCACGTCGCGCCATGGCGCTCGACCTACAAGATTCATTACCTCGCTGCTGATACCGACATCACCTATGTGCTGGCCAGCGGTGGCCACAATGCCGGTATCGTCGCGCCGCCGGGCGAGGAGGGGCACAGCTGCCAGGTGCTCGGCAAGAAGGCCGATGCGCCATATGTCGGCCCCGACGAGTGGTTGCGGCTGGCGCCAAAGCAGGAGGGATCGTGGTGGCCGGAATGGGTGCGCTTTCTTGGCCAGCATTCCGGCGCACCCGTCGCGCCGCCGCCGATGGGCGGATTGCAGCAGGCAGGTACGCAACTGGATGACGCGCCTGGTCACTATGTGTTGCAACCTTGAAACGGAGGCAAATGCTGCGCGGCCCGCGCCAGCGTTTCGCCTGTTGTCCCGGAGGCGTCGATGAGTGGCCAGTCCATCCTGCCGGTATCGATGTCTTCCTGACCGCGTGCGACGGCCTCGGTGGCATCGGACGGATCAGCGCGCCGCAGGCCGATGCGCTGCACGCGGATGTCAGGCGCTGCCGTCAGGAAGAAGCCGTGAAAGCCGACGCCGGCGGCCACGGCGATGCCGGCCGCGGTTGTCCGCTCCGCCTCCAGCAGGAAGGCGGCATCGAGCACGGCGGAATGTCCTTGCGCGAGCACCTTGCGGGCGCGCTGGAACATCTCGCCATAGACCTGATCGGAGCTCTCTCGGGTGTAGGCGGAGGCGGGCAGCCGCGTCAGCGCATCGACGCCGGCAAGCTCTTTCCGGATGACGTCGGAGCGCAGCCACACCGCGCCGGGCGGCGGCGGAATGTAGTCGGCAATGTCGCCCGCCAGCACGCTCTTGCCGGTTCCGGAGCGGCCGCCGACCGCGATCAAGACCGGCTTTGCCGGCGCAATCAGATGCAGCGCCAGCGCGAAGTAGGAGTTCGCATCGGCGAGGCAGCCTGCGTCGTCCGGGCGGATTTCATGCTTGGTGTACGCCACCAGAGACCGGACGGCGGCTCGCATGGAAAGAAACAGCGGCAGCAGCGAGAGCGCATCGCTATTGTCTTGCCAGCCGCGCTGCAGATAGAAGTTGAACAGGCGGTTGGCCGCGCCTTTGTCGCCGTAGTGCAGGAAATCCATGACCGGGAAGGCGAGGTCGTAGAGCAGGTCGGTTGTCGCAATCACCGGATCGAACTCGATTGCGTCGAACAGGACGGGTTTGCCGTCGATCATGACGATATTGGCGAGATGCGCATCGCCATGGCAGCGGCGCACCAGCCCGCCTGCCGCGCGCCGCTGCAGCAGCGCGCGATGGTTGCGCAGCTGGCGGTGACTGAGCTCATGCAGGCGATCGACATCGCGGACCGGCAGCGCGCGCTGATCGCGGAATTTTTCGGTATTGCGATCGATGATGGGCCCAATCGAGGCCAGCCATTGCGCGCCGTCGCCGACCGGCGCACGCGCGTGCGAGGTGCGCATCGTCTCGGCCAGCTCATCGGCAACGCCGGGCGGAATTGCACGGGCCGCGGCGAGATGGTCGAGCGTCCGCTTCTCGTCGAACCGCGCCATCTCCACCGCCCATTCGATCGGCGGTCCCTTGCCGTCGAGCGCAAGGCCATCCGCCTCGCGCGTGA
>Ga0081540_1001963_pt1 | contig 17161 bp, 19 predicted proteins | sample TabmetS2T1R1_FD_71024 | JGI IMG/M metagenome (GOLD analysis project Ga0081540, IMG submission 71024) | Tabebuia heterophylla rhizosphere microbial communities from the University of Puerto Rico - S2T1R1 | ecosystem: Host-associated > Plants > Roots > Rhizosphere ... | reverse complement strand
TCGGCCTGCAATCGCCCGCGCGGCGCGGCGACCCACACGCGAACGGCGAGAGCCACCGCGAGGCCGGTGCCCGCGAGGGCCCACCAGTAGGTGCGAATCCAGGCGCTGATGACGAGGAGGACCTGGGTAGGAAGAGGAATCGCGCTCCCCAGATCACGGAAGATGTCGGCGAAGCGCGGGATGACGAAGGTCATGAGGAAGATGACGGCGGCTCCCCCGACCGCGGCGAGAAGCGTCGGGTAGATGAGGGCAGAGAGGAGCGCGTCGCGAAACTCCTGCGCCTCCTCGAGGAACTCGGCGAGACGGCGAAGGGTCTGCTCGAGGACGCCGCCCTTCTCTCCCGCGCGCACCATGTTGACGTAGAGGCGCGAGAAGGGACGGGGCTGATGCTTGGCCAGCGCTTCGCCGAGCGAGGTGCCGCCGCGCACGCTTTTCCGCACGTCCTCGACGATGGCGCGAAGGCGGGAGTTCGCGACGAGCCCCTCCTGGATGCCGAGGGCGCGATCGAGGGGCAGCCCGGCTTCGAGGAGGGTGGCCAGCTGCTGGGTGAAGGCGACGAGGTCCCGCCCGCGCACTCCGCGCGGCCGGAGACCCAGGCGCGCGAGGCCCGCCATGCTGAGGCGCTCGCGCTGGGGAGCGACCTCGATGGGGAAGTAGGCGTCGCGCTGGAGCTGCTCGACGACGCTGCGCGCGTCGGCCGCCTCCATCACGCCGTCCACGGTCTGGCCCCGCCGGTCAGCAGCCTTGTACGCGAAGAACGGCACGCTCGTTCGCCTTTCAGAGGGAGCGGAGGGAACGTGAAGCGTCCCCCGTTCACGACCGATAGTGCGCCGGGCCGCGCCGGTCCGTCAAGATTTACGCGCGCGGCGAACGAGAGCGAGCGCAAGAAGCTGAGCAGGTCCTGCTGCACGGAGTTGACGGCGGGAACGTTCGGCGCGAGACGAAGCGTAAAGCGGGCCGTCAGCGGGTCGCGTCTACGGTTGAAGCAGGAGCTTAGCCATCTTCCTGGGTCACCCTCAAGATTTCCTCGACCGTGGTGATGCCCGCGCGAGCCTTGGCCCAGCCGTCGTCGCGCAGGGTGACCATGCCGCGCTCGATGGCGTGACGGCGAATCTCGCCGGAGGGCCGCTTGGAGAGGATGAGGCTCCGCGCTTCCTCGCCGATGAGGAAGAGCTCGTAGATCCCGATGCGGCCCCGATAACCGGTGCCCCGGCAGTCGTCGCACCCCTTGCCCTGAAACAGCTCGACCCCGGTCGCGTCGGCGACGCCGATAGCGAGGAGATCGCGCGCCTCCGGCTCGTAGGGTGCGCGGCAGGTCCCACACACGCGGCGGACCAGACGCTGGGCGAGGACGCCGTTGAGCACGGAGGCGACCAGATACGACTCCGCGCCCATGTCCTGGAGACGCGCGACGGCGCTCGGCGCGTCATTGGTGTGCAGGGTGGAGAGCACGAGGTGGCCGGTGAGGGCGGCCTGGATGGCGATCTCCGCCGTCTCGAGGTCGCGGATCTCGCCGACCATGATCACGTCGGGATCCTGGCGCACGATGTGACGCAGTCCCGCCGCGAAGGAGAGCCCGATGGTAGGGCGCACGGGGATCTGGTTGATGCCGCCCAGCTGGTACTCGACGGGATCTTCGATGGTGATGATCTTCTTGTCGGGCGAGTTGATCTTGTCGAGGGCGGCGTAGAGCGTGGTGGTCTTTCCGGAGCCCGTGGGTCCCGTCACGAGGAGGATCCCGTGGGGGCGCCGGACAAGCGCTTCGTAGCTCTCCGCTACCGGCGGGGAGAAGCCGAGCCGATGGAAGGGCAGGAAGACGGAGGAGCGATCGAGGAGGCGCATGACGAGCGACTCGCCGTGCACGGTGGGCACGGTAGAGACGCGGATGTCGACGCGCCGCCCGCCCGCCGTCACGCGGATGCGGCCGTCCTGAGGAAGCCGGCGCTCGGCGATGTTCATCTCCGCCATGAGCTTGATGCGCGAGGTGAGCGCGGCCTGCAGCTTGCGCGGCGGCGACTCCCGATCGTAGAGGATGCCGTCCATGCGATAGCGAACGCGCAGGCGATCCTCGAAGGGCTCCACGTGGATGTCCGAGGCCTCGGAGGCGACCGCTTCCTCGATGAGGAGATTCACGAGGCGCACCACCGGCGCTTCGAAGGCCATGTCTCGTAGGTGATTGATGTCCTCCTCGCCCTCCGCCGCTTCGCCGGGTGCGATGCCTTCCACGATCTTCTGGAGCGGCGTCGAGGCCCCGTACGCGCGCTCGATCGCCTCGAGGATGGCGGGAGCCGGCGCGACACACAGCGATACCTTGGCGCCCAGCATCTGACGCAAGTCGTCGATGAGCACGGGATTGGCGGGGTCGGCGGTGGCTACCGTCACAGCGGCGCCGTCCACCGCGATGGGACAGGACATGTACTGGCGGAGATACTTGGGGGAGAGGTTCTTGACCACGGGTGGAGCGCTCGGCAGCTCCTCGGCGGCCACGAAGGGCAGCCCGTTCTGCTCGGCCAGCGCCCGCAGCACCTCCTCGGGGGAGGCCGCTCCCATGGAGATGAGGGTTTCCCCAAGCTTCTCGTGGTTTTGCTTGGAACGGAGAAGGGCATCACGGAGGACGTCCTGGGTAAGTACGCGCGCCTTGAGCAGGATTTGCCCGAGGCGCTGGACCATGGTTGTCGCGCTCGGCGAGTTTGCCACGATGGGAAGAGTATGAGCCGAGTGCGGCTTCGGCGTCAAATCGGATCGAGCAGGGACTCCGCGGGACCGGCCCTCTCGCGTCGTTGCGTGTAACTTCCGGATGTAATTCCTAAGCGACCGGCGGCTTACCGAGACTCCGGCGCGCCCCCGAGTCGGGCCAGGGGCGACACGATCGTGAGCCCGCCGTCCAGGACGATGGTCTGGCCGGTGAGGAAACTCGCGCGATCCGAGGCGAGCCAGGCGACGCACTCAGCCACGTCCTCCACGGTACCGATCCGGCGCATGGGGGTGATGGCGGCGACCTCGGCCATGGCCTCGGCGTGATCGCGGCGCAACCCCGTCTCGATGTAGAGGCGCGACGAGTCCGTGGCAATCATCCCGGGGTTGACGCCGTTGACGGTGATGCCCTCCGGCCCCAGCTCGAAGGCGAAGGCGCGCACGAGGCTCTCCGCGGCGGCCTTGGCCCCGCCGAGGAGGCCGTGACCCGGCATGGCGTGGAAGGAATCGATGCCGGAGACGATCACGATGCGCCCTGGCCGACCGCGCATGAGAGGGACCGTCCCCTGGACGGCCGCGATGAAGGAGTCGACGGTGATGGCGAAGGTGCGGCGGACGTTGTGGTCCTTCTGCTCGGCGAGGGGCCGGAACGAGGTGGCCGCGGCATTGGCCACGAGGATGTCCACGCGACCGAAGGTCTCGCCGATGCGCTCGAACACCGCGGGCACTTGCGCCGGCTCGGCCAGCTCGAGCGGCACGGCGCGGGCCTTGACGCCCTCGCGCTCCAGCTCCCGCACGACGGCCGCCGCGCCGTCCGCGCCGCGACGATAGGTGATCACGCAATGGGCGCCGTCGCGCGCGAAGCGCAGCGCGATGCCGCGGCCGATGCCGCGCGCCCCGCCGGTGATCACGGCCACTCGGCCCTCGAAGGGCCTGCTCATGATCGGGCTCTTAGCCGAGGAAATCGCGGCAGAGGGCTTCCCACATGGTGGCGGACAGGCGCAGGCTCTCCGTGTCCACGCGTTCGTTGTTGCCGTGGAACATGAGCGGGTATTCGGTGTACGGGATGCGCCGGGAGTGCAGTCCGAAGCCGTAGGCCGGCACGTTCTTCCAGCGGAAATAGCGCGCGTCGGTGGCGCCCCCGGTGAGCCGCGGGATGATCTTGCTCCCCGGCACGAGGGCCTGCGTCACCCGCCGGAGCGCCTCCACGAGCGGCGTCTCCATGGAGGTGCGCGAGCCTTCCTGCCCGCGCGGCGCCTCGACCTCCACCCGGGAGGCGAGATCGCCCACCGCCTCCTTGAGCATGGCGTCCACGTCGAGCGGGCTCACCCCGGGCAGCGCGCGCACGTCCACGTCCACGGCGATGCGATCGGGGATCACGTTGATCTTGGAGCCGCCGTGCACGACGTTCGGCGAGAACGTGGTGTGGGTGCAGGCATGGGCGAGGCGGGCCAGCCCGAGCGGCTCGAGGTGGCCCACCGCCTCCAGCACCCGGTCGGGATCGGTGAGGGCCGCCTCCAGCTCGGGAGCGAGCTCGAGCTCGGCCACGTAGCGGCGCCATTCGTCGAGGATGCGCGCCTTGGGCTGATACACGGAGAGGCGGCGCACCACCTCCGCCGCGGTGACGAGGGCATTGTCGGTGCGGAAGGGCATCGAGCCGTGGCCAGGGGTGCCCTTGATGATGAGCCGCCGCCAGTTCACGCCCTTCTCACCCACGGTGACGGGGAGCTTGAGCCCGGAGCGCGCGGGAATCGGCACGCCCCCGCTCTCCGTGATCACGTAGTCCGCCTTGACCGCGTCGAACTTCTCGCGCGTGAGATAGCTCGCGCCGTAGACGCTGCCCGCCTCCTCGTCGGCCACCCCGAGGTAGATCAGGGTGCCCCGCGGCGTGAAGCCGCTCGTGGCGAGCCGGCGCGTGGCCACGGCCATGGTTGCGGTGATGTTGAGCATGTCGGTGGCGCCCCGGCCCCACACGATGCCGTCCACGAGATCGGCGCCGAAGGGATCGCGCTCCCAGCCTGCGGCGTTGGCGGGCACCACGTCCGTGTGTCCCATGAGGAGGAGGGTAGGGGCCTTGGGATCGCTGCCCTGGATGCGCGTGATGAGGCTCACGCGACCGGGCGCGGCGGTGTAGCGCTCGCACGAGAGCCCTGATCCCGCGAAGTACGCCTCCAGAGCGTCGGCGTTGCGCTCCTCGTGTCCCGAGGTGGGCGTGCCGTCGTTGACGCAAGCATTCCGGATGAGGGTGCGCAGCAACTCGGTCGCTTCGGTCTCCACGCTCTGGCTCTCCGTCACGTCCTCTCCTCTGAAGGGTCCTACGGGATCAACACGGCGTCACGCACGCGGGCTCATCCGCGCGAGCACCTCGTGAGCCTCCGCCACCAGGCGCTCGATCACCTCTCGCGCGGCCACGATGTCCTCGATGAGGCCTGCGCTTTGGCCGCAGGCGGCGTGGCCGCGGTCGACGTCGCCTTCCTCGCGCGCACGGATGGCCGCGGGGAAGCCCACGCGCTGGGCCTGGAGAGGGAACGGCAGGATCTCCGCCGTCCGCTTCTCCCATTCTCGCGTGAATTCGTTGCGGATGGCGCGGCAGGGCTTGCCGGTGGCGCCGCGATGCACCACCGTCCCTTCCTCGTCGATGGCCACGATCTTCTTCTTGTAGTTGTCGTGTCCGAAGGCCTCGTGGGTGGCGATGAAGCGCGTGCCCATCCAGACGCCCACCGCGCCGAGGGCGAGGGCGGCGACGAGGCCGCGGCCGTCGGCGATGCCGCCCGCCGCCAGCACCGGGATCGGGCGCACCGCGTCCACGACCGCCGGAACGAGGACGAGACCACCGATGCGACCGGTGTGCCCACCCGCCTCATGGCCCTGGGCGATGACGGCGTCCACGCCGTTCTGCGCGTGATCGCGAGCCTGCTTCACGTTGCCACAGAGGGCCATGACCTTCATGCCGAGCTTGTGAGCCTCCGCCGTGACGGGGCCGGGATTGCCGAGCCCGGCCACCAGCACCGGCACGCGCTCCTCCAAGGTTACGTCGATCCAGCCCTTGACCTGGTCCGTGAACTGCTCCACCTCGTCGCCAGCGGCGCGGATGGTGGCGAAGAGCACGTCCACCCCGAAAGGCTGATCGGTCTGGTCGCGCACGCGACGGATCTCCTCGCGGAGATGCTGGGGCGACCCGTGGGCCGCCGCGATGACGCCGAGGCCGCCCGCCGCCGAGACGGCGGCAGCGAGCGAGGAGCGAGCGACCCAGCCCATGCCGGCCTGACAGATCGGATAGCGGATCCCCAACAGATCGCAAAGCGGGGTGCGCAGGGCCTCGTGGACGGCGCGGGCCATGCTCAGGCGCTTCTCGCGACCGACGAGCCCGGATGGCCGAAGAAGATGTGCCACACGCGCTCCCGTCCGATCACGCGGACGAGCTCGCGTGTGGCGCAGTAGACGAAGATCAGCACGATGAGCCAGAGCTGGATGGCCCAGAAGTGCGGCCATACGATCTCCTCCCACAGCCGGTCGTTGGCGGCCGCGAAGCTGCCGAGGCGCCACCAGAGTGGGGCGAGATGCTCGAGGTAGTGGAGGAGGAGCGAGGCGAGCACGTAGATGGCGGTCTTCCAGGCCACGTTGTACATGAGCGGCTTCTCGGGGAAGCGGTTGATGAAAGGCAGCTTGTCGGCGATCAGAACGACCTTGGCCACGAGGAGGGCCATCACGGTCGCCCCCGCCTCCGACGAGAGCTGGAGACCGTACTGCCGCGCCATCAGGGCCCGGTCGAGGAGCACGACGTTGAAGGAGATCAGGAAGAAGATGGTGGGAGGCAGCACCTCGAAGAACTCGTGCGTGATCGTCCTCCAGACCTTGCTCACGTGACCTCCCGCGCTCGAGGTGACCGCTGCGCCCCCGCATTCTACGCCTGTCCGAGCCGCCCCCGCGCCGCCGTGCACGAAGGTATGATCAGCCCATGGAAACCACGGAGCCGGCGGGGCCATTGCTGAAGGCGGTGGAGTTTCTCGAGAAGGGCGAGTGGCAGTCCGCGCACGAGATCGTGCAGGGGGAGAAGTCGAACCTGGCTGCCTGGCTGCACGGCATCGTGCACACGCTGGAGGGCGACCTCGGCAACGCGCGCTACTGGTACCGGCGGGCGGGCCGCGACTTTCCCGGCGTGGAAGGCGTCCAGCGGGAGATCGCGTCCGCCCGCCGGCGCGTTACACGGTGACGGGCCGGTAGACGGGCGTGCGCCACTCCGGGAAGCGCTTGTCCACGCCCCGCACCACGGCCATGTAGGCGTTGTACAGGCGCTGGGTCACGGGCCCCATCTTGCCGTCGCCCAGTGGGAAGCGGTCGATGGACACGATCGGCGTGATCTCGTAGCCGCTGCCGCAGAAGAAGGCCTCGTCCGCCACATAGAGCTCCGTCCGCGCGATGTCGCGCTCCACCACCTCCATGCCGAGGGCGGGGCAGAGCGACTCGATGAGGGTAGCGCGCGTGATGGACTCCAGGATGTCGCTCGTCACGGGCGGCGTTACCAACTTGCCCCGGCGCACCATGAAGAACGTGGCGCCCGTTCCCTCCGCCACCGTGCCGTGGCGGTTGAGGAAGATGGGCGAGTCATAGCCGTCGGCCTTGGCCTGCAGGCCGGCGAGGCGGCCGTTCTGGTAGTTCGCCCCACACTTGAGGCGGATGGGGATGGCATTGTCATTGGTGCGCTGCCACGAGCTGACGCACGCCTTGAGGCCGTTGCCGTCACCGATACGGGGGCGCCGCCGCGGGTTGATGTAGAGCCCGGTGGGCGAAGTCGCCTCGAGACCCGCCCCGGCCACGTAGCCCACGAGGTGCATGTGGATGTCCTCGCGCGCCTCGTTGCCACTCAGGACGGCGCGGACGGCCTCGTAGAGGTCGAGGTCCTGGTAGGGAATGGTGAACCGCATCATCTTCATCGATTCGCGGAAGCGCGCGAAGTGCTCGGAGAGCCGGAAGGCGTAGAGCTCGCCGTCCTGCTCGTTCCAGTAGGCGCGGATGCCCTCGAAGACGTTGCTGGCGTAAAAGACGGCGGCACTATTCACGGGCAGGACCGCCTCCGCCTGGGAGACGAGCTTGCCATTCATCCAGATCTTGAAGTCGCTCATCGCGCGTGTGACCTCCGCTGGGGGTGCCCTGCCTGTACCGACCCGATCGAGTGAGATTAGCAGGAAACGTGACGGCTCGGAAGGCTGTTCGTCAGGTACGCCACCGCTCGCCGATGGCTCTCGAGGAGTCCCGGGATCCGATCGGGATCGCCCCGACCCCAGCCGCACTCGGTGGCGACGCCGAAGGACGGGACGACGGCCCGCGCCGCGTCGATGCGCCGACGGTCGCCCGCCTCGTCGTCGTGATGGATCAGGCCGAGATAGACCCTGGTCGACGTCGGCAGAACGAGGCCGGCCAGGGGCGCGACATATGCGGGGTCGTCGCGATCCTGGGGCACGGGGAGATGGAGGAAGTCGACCGTGCGGGGAACACGAGCGAAGATCCCGGCGGCGATCTCGGCGAGGATGGCCGTGTCCTTCGGCATGACCAGGTGCTGGTCCGCGGGACTGCCGTAGCAGAGATGGTAGCCGAGCTCCACGGAGGGCGGCACGGCGCCGCCCAGCCGTCCCAGCAGGGCGAAGACGCGCTCCTTGTAATCCGCGGGGCGGGTGGGGAAGTAGCTCTCGAAAAGCAGCACCTCCTGGCAGATGTCCCACTGGATCGAGAGATCGGCCGCGGGCACGGTGGCCACGATGCGGTCGAGCGCGCGGAGGAGGGCGCGCTCGTAGGCGCGCATGTACGCGTCGTGCGAGGCCGGACTCACGTACATGAACGCGCTCGACATCGGGGTGGGCAGGCAGACCTGAAAGCGGAGGCGGGGTGGGACGATCCCTCGTCCGCGAAGCCGCTCGAAGACGGCCCACGAGCTGGCGGTGGCTTCGGCGTAGCCCGTGGGGAAGTCGACGGTGTCCGGATCGACACCAGGCTTGAGCCTCAGCAGTGAGGCGCGGCGGAGGAGCGAGCCGTCCCACTGCCTCAGCTCGAGGAGTCCCGCGGCGGGGTCCACCTCCATGGCGGCATGGCGCTCGAGCATGGTGCGCTGCCAGTAGATCCAGCGCCGGCGCTCACCCGTCTCACCGTCCGGCACCCGGCTGAGGCACGGGCCGAGAGCGCCGAGCACCGTCGTGAAGACGGACTCGGCGCTCTCGAGGGGGACGCTCCCGATCAGGTGCGCGAGACCGACGCTCCCCGCCGCCGCCACGGCGTCAGCGTGGAACGGGGGCGTGCTTGCCTGTGAGCTGGGGTGTCGTGCCTTCCAGCCCCTTCTTCTGCCGATCGAGGCGCGTCTCGCGGTCCCAGGTGCGCTTGAGGTCGTCCTTGACGTTGAAGCGGAGCCGGTGAAGGCGGTCGGTCTCGATCTCGATGGCATCCCCGTCCTGGAAGCCGCTGAGCCCGCGATGGTTCGTGCCGGTGGCGAGGATGTCGCCCGGCTCCAGGGCGTGGATGGAGGTGACCCACTCGATGCAGCGGGCGATCTTGTGCGCCATGTCGCTCGTGTTGAAGTTCTGCTTCAGCTCGCCGTTGACCCAGAGCCGCACTTGGAGGTTGAGGGGATCCGGCACCTCGTCCGCGGTGACGATGCACGGCCCGATCGGGGCAAAGGTGTTGCGCGACTTCATCTGATAGAAGGTGTTGCCGGCGGGGGGGAGGCCGCGGGCCGAGCCGTCGACGAAGTTGGTGTAGCCGAAGACGTAGCTCATGGCCTCCTCGGCCTTGACGTTGAAGGCGCGCTTGCCCATGACGACGGCGACTTCGGCCTCGCCCTCGAAGATGGTGGCGGGGACGTCGGGGAGGACCATGGTGTCGCCGTTGCCGATCACCGCCGTGGGTGACTTGAGGAAGGCGTTGATGGGCGCGGGCTCCGACCGGGTGCCGTCCTCCATGTAGTTCACGGCCATGCACACGATGTTGGTGGGGCGGGGCAGGGGCGGGCGGATGCGCACGCGACTCAGCGACGTGCCGCCGGACTTGGTGGCGGCCTCCTCCAGGCGGGTACGGTACTGGCCGAAGCGCGCGATGAGCCCGCTGATGAGATCGTGCGGGCCGGTGCGCGGGATGTCCTGCACGAGAGGGGTCACGTCGAACACGGAATCGCCCTTGAGCACGCCCAGCTTGAAATCGTCGAAGAAGAGCAGCTTCACTGGTCCCTCCCGGTAATGAGTTGGATGGCGAGAAGATGCCGCGAGCGGCCCCGCTCGTCAAGCGGTGGCTTGACAGGCGTGGTCCCCGGGGTGAACGATGCGCGGGACACCACCCACAGGAGGCTTCCGTGACGGCAAAGCCGCAGGTACTGGAGTTCGGGATGGGCGTGGACGTGCATGGCCGGGACGCGACGAAGGCAGCCTGCCGGGCGGTGTCGGATGCCATCCGGCACTCGAGCCTGCCCCTCTTCACGGAGGTGCGCGAGCGAGGCGGCACCATGATGGTGGACGTCACGGTGGCCGTGCCCGATCCTGCCGCGGTGGACGTGGCGGTGGTGAAGCGTGAGCTGCCCCACGGAGAAGTGACGGTGCACGCGGTGGCGGGCGGGCTGCGGGTGCCGGGAGCCGACACCATCATCGCCTGCGCCGCCATCACGGTGAGCGTGGACGTGCCGGGCGGCGGGCGGTGAGCCCGCCGGGCATCGGCCTCAAGCGCCTCCAGCACCTCGTGCTCTGGGTGTCGGACGTGGAGCGCAGCGTGCACTTCTACTGCGAGCTCCTCGGCTTCGAGGTGACGAAGCGCTACCCGAATGCGGCCTTCCTGAAGATTCCCGGCTCGCCCGACGATCACCACCTGGGCCTCTTCGAGCAACCCGGGATGGCGCGCCCTCACGAGGGCGTGGCGCGCATGTATCACTCGGCGTGGGAGGTGGGCGAGATCACCGATCTCGGCCGCGCGCGCCAGCGACTCCTCGACGTGGGCTCGCTCGTCGGCCAGTCGGATCACGGGGTCAGCCTTTCCCTCTATGCCAAGGACCCCGACGGTCTCGAGTTCGAGATCTTCTGGACGGTGCCGGGCGGCACGCCGGTGGGGACGCGGCCCCTCGATCTCGATGCAGAGATCGCCCGGTGGGCATCGCACCGCGTCTGATCAACCCCTGACCAATCCCAAGGAGACGGCATGCTGGCCATCTGGGTGAAGGTGCGCATCAAGCCGGGCGAGCGTCAGCGATTCCTCAAGGCGATCGAGGTGGATGCCCTCGGTTCCGAGCGCGACGAGCCCGGCTGCCTCCGTTTCAACGTGCTCCAGGACGCCAAGGACGAGAACGTCTACTACTTCTACGAGGTCTACAAGGACGAAGCGGCGCTGGAAGCGCACCGGACCATGCCGCACTATGCGGTGTGGCGCGGAGTGGCAGATGTGCTGGACGGGCCCACGGAGCCCACGCGCTGCAACACCGTGTTCCCGGCCGAACGCGGCTACTGGGGCAAGATGTAGCGTCGTCCCAGGCCCTCTACTCCGACTACTACGGCGGGATGTGGAATGGCCCGGGAGCTGATCGCGGTGCGCGGGGTCAGAGTTTTGAACTACGAGATCTCCGTGCGGTGAGGGCGCGCCTAGCCTTTCAGAAGCTCCTCGGCTACCCGCTTCACCTCGGTCGCCTCGACCTGTCCCTTGTGGGTCTTCATGACGTCGCCCACGAGACGTCCCACCTGTTTGAGGTCGGCGATCCCGAGCGCGCGGATGCGCTCCTGCACGAGGGCCCGCACGGCCGCCTCGTCGAGCCCCCTGGGGAGATAGCTCTCGCAGAACGCGATCTCGAAGCGAAGCGTGGCCGCCTGCTCGGCTCCGCGCTCGCCCGCCTTCTCGTACTCCCCGATGGCCTTCTGGAGAAGCTTGCGGTAGGCCCCGATCACGTCGAGGACGAGGGCGTCGTCCACCGTGCCCGAGAAATCCTTGGCGGTGCGGCGCTCCTGGAGGCGCGTCTTCAGCATGCGGACGACGTCTGCGGTGGCGGTGTCCTTGGCCTTGATCGCCTGGGTCAGCCGGTCGTTGAGCTCCTGTTCGAGGCTCATGGGATGGGCAGCTGGACCTTCACATCGCGGGCGCCGTCTCCATCATCCGCCGCACCCGGAACGAGGAGATGATGATCACGATGCCCGCCACGATGGCGAGCACGCCCAGGGTGGGAACGTAGGCGAGCATGCCCACCAGGGGATGCGTGATGAGGAAGATGCCGAGGATGATCTGAGCCAGCCCCAGAAGCGATACGCCCCACGAGAGCGTTTTCTGGAACCCTCCCACGAGGTTGATGATCCCCGTCACGAGGGCGGCGAAGGCGAGGAGGTAGAAGCCGAAGGCGATGGTGACGAGGGTGCCGGCGATGGGATGGATCATGATGATGACGCCGGCTACCATGCCGAGGATGCCGCCCACCACGCGCCAGCCGCGTCCCGGCTGCTCCCGATGCGTGAGGCCGTTCATGAGATCCACCACGCCACCCACGACCCAGAAGACCGCCATGATCTGGACGAGGACGATGGCGGTCATGCCGGGCTGGAAGAGAAGGAAGAATCCCAGGATCATCCACGCAATGCCCCAGAGCAGCAACAGCGCCCAGCCATGATGGGAGGTGTTGGTCGTGGTCGCCATGGCTTTCCTCCTCGTGCGAGTCCAGGGGACGTCAGTGGGAGGACGCGAATCGGCGCGAGTATAGCACGCGGTCTCCGAGCCCAAGCTATACTGGGCGGCCATGAGCCGGGACCTGATCGGATACGGCGAGAGTCCGCCCGCGGCGCGCTGGCCCGGCGGCGCGCGCGTGGCCGTCAACATCGTCATCAACTACGAGGAAGGCTCCGAGAACCGGCGAGAAGACGGGCAGGCCTCGCGCGAGAGCATGGGCGAGGCGCCCTCTCCCGTGCCCGTGCAGGACCGCGATCTCGCCAACGAGTCGTTCTTCGAGTACGGCAGCCGGGCAGGCTACTGGCGGCTCCTGCGCGTGCTCGACGCGCATCGGGTGCGGGGCACCATCTTCGCATGCGCGGTGGCCTTCGAGGCCAATCCCGCCGCCGCGCGCGGGGCCATCGCGCGCGGCTGGGACATCTGCGCCCACGGCAATCGCTGGGAGGAGCACTGGCTCATGGACCGGGAGACGGAGCGCGCAGCCATCGCGCGCGCCGTGGCGTCCATCGAGAAGACAGCGGGCCAGCCGCCCGTGGGCTGGTACTGCCGCTATGGCCCTTCCGTCAACACGCGCGAGCTCGTGGTGGCCCAGTCGTCGTTCCTGTTCGACAGCGACTCGTACGCGGACGACTTGCCCTATTACGTGACGAGCGCGGCCGGTCCCTGGCTCGTCATTCCCTATGCGCTCGACACCAACGACATCCGCTTCTGGCGCGGCTCGTTCCAGGTGGCGGACGACTTCGCCGCCTATCTCTGCGACGCCTTCGACCAGCTCTGGGAGGAGGGCGCGACCCAGCCGCGCATGATGTCGGTGGGCCTGCACTGCCGGATCGCGGGTCGCCCGGGCCGGGCGCGCGGGCTCGCCCGCTTCCTCGAGCACGCCCAGCGCCGCGGGCGCGTGTGGTTCGCCACGCGCGGCGAGATCGCCCGGCACTGGCGCGCGCAGCATCCGCCCGCGCGTCCTTGACAGCCGCCGCTGCGAAGGCGTTAGATAGCGCGGGCAAGGCCATTCTCTGTGGTTCGGCAAAGGAGAGCGACGTGCGGAAGAACACGGTGAGGGAGATCTGGGCGCGCGGCGAGGCGGTGGTAAACGGGTGGCTGTCCATTCCCTCCGGGTTCTCTGCCGAGGTGATGGCGCATCAGGGCTTCGATTCGCTGACGGTGGACATGCAGCACGGGGTCGTGGACTACCAGACCGGCGTCTCCATGCTCCAGGGCATCTCGACGACCGGCGTGATTCCCTTCGCGCGCGTGCCGTGGAACGATCCCGCGCGACTCATGAAGATTCTCGACGCGGGCGCCTACGGCGTCATCTGTCCCATGATCAACACGCGTGAGCAGGCGGAGGCGCTGGTCCAGGCGTGCAAGTATCCGCCGCGCGGGTTCCGCTCGTGGGGACCGGTGCGGGCGAGCCTCTACATGGGCACGGACTACGGGGACCACGCCAACGACGACGTGGTCGTGATGCCCATGATCGAGACGGCGGAGGCCCTCAAGAACCTGGACGACATCCTGAGCGTGCCGGGCGTCGACGCGATCTACGTGGGCCCTTCGGATCTTTCCCTCGCGCTCGGCTGCAAGCCACGGCTCGACCAGACGGATCCTCCCGTGGTCGAGGCGCAGCAGACGATCATGAAGGCCTGCAAGAAGCACGGGGTCGTGGCGGGGATCCACAACGCCACCGCGGCCTACGCCGTGAAGATGATCGCCGAGGGCTATCAGTTCGTGACCCTCGCCAGCGACAGCCGCCACATGGCCATGAAGGCGGCCGAGGAAGTCGGTGTCGTGCGCAAGACCGGCACGGCGGGGGGCAAGCTGCCCGCGTACTAGTCATGCGTCGGAGCATGGGGCGCGCGGCTCCTGTCCGAACCGTCCAGCATGCGCCGGCCGCTTCGAGCGCGGGCTTGGCCCGCGCCATCCGTTTTTGGGGGGAGGTTCGGAAGGGGGGAGGAGCCCCCCTCCGAGTCTCCTAGTCGTGCGCTTCGACGAGGCGTTGCTCACGCGAGCGCGCCACAACCTGGCCGCCTTCGAGCGGCGAGCCCTCGACGTGGACGGACGGAAGTCGGCGGCGGTGGCGCTGGTCCTCCTTCCCGACGAGGAAGGTCGCGGCTGCTTCCTCCTCACCAAGCGTGCTCCGACCCTCCGCGCCCACACCGGGCAATGGGCGCTCCCCGGCGGCCGCATCGACGCGGGGGAGAGCCCGCTCGCGGCAGCGCGGCGCGAACTGCACGAGGAGCTGGGACTCCACCTCGGCGAGGCGTCAGCCCTCGGGGTCCTCGACGACTATCCGACGCGCTCTGGCTTCGTGATTACGCCGGTCGTCTTCTGGGCGGAGGCTCCCGGCCCCCTCGCCCCGAACCCCGCGGAGGTTGCGCGCGTGCACCACGTTCCCCTCGAGGCCCTGGACGCGCCGGACGTGCCGCGCTTCATCAGCATTCCCGAAAGCGATCGGCCGGTGATCCAGCTCCCCATCCTGGGCGCCCTCATCCATGCTCCCACCGCCGCCGTCATCTATCAGATGCGCGAGGTGGTGAGCCACGGCCGCTCCACGCGCGTGGATCACCTCGAACAGCCCGTCTGGGCATGGAGATAGGAGGCGTATGACAAAGCTCGCGGGACAGATCGCCATCGTGACGGGAGCGGGGACGGGCATCGGCCGCTCCACGGCGCACATGCTCGCCGCGGAGGGCGCGCACATTGTGCTGTCCGGCCGTCGGCGAGCGCCCCTCGACGTGGTGGCGACGGAGATTGCCAAGGCGGGCGGCAAGGCGGTGGCGCGGGAGAGCGACGTCTCGCGGCCGGAGCAGGGGCGCGCCCTCGTGGAGTGGGCGATCAAGACGCTCGGCCGCGTGGACATCCTGATCAACAACGCCGGCCACTCCAGCAAGGCGCGCAACGTCCGCTGGATCGGCCAGGAGGAGTGGGATGCCGTCATCAACGTGAATCTCACGGGCGTCTACGCTCTTATCCAGGCCGTGCTCCCGGGCATGATCGAGCGAGGCGGCGGGAGCATCGTCACCGTGGGCTCGGTCGCCGCCCTACGCCCTGGCCTCATCGGCGGAGCGCCCTACGGCGCAGCCAAGGCGGCCGTGCTGAACCTCATGGGGCACGTGCACACCGTGCTGCGCGACAAGGGCATCCGTGCCACCACCGTGATGCCGGCCGAGGTGGATACGCCGATCCTCGACAACCGACCCTTGCCGCCCGACGCGGCGGCGCGCGCCACGATGATGCAGCCCGAGGACGTGGCCGCGGCCATCTTGATGTGCGTCACCCTGCCTGCGCGCACGGTGGTCGAGGAGATCATCCTGAGCCCCACGCGCACGCGCGACCAGAGCCGCGACCTCGAAGTCTCGCGGAATCTGGGCGCGCCTCCCGGCGCCAAGTAGATCTAGCAGGAATTCCACCCGCCCCGCCTCGCGCTCAGTATGTCCACTATGAAGGATCCGGTCAGCGTCTGCCCGTCCCTCGCCTAGTGGACGCGATAGTCGCGATGCCAGAGATCCAGATAGTCTTTGGCGTTGCGGCGGATGTCCTCCAGCTCCGCTTCGTCCATCTTGCGGATGGGCTTGGCGGGCACGCCCATGACGAGCCAGCCTGCTGGCACCACCTTGCCCTGCGGCACGAGCGCCCCCGCACCGACCTGGGCGCCTTCCTCCACCACGGCGCCGGTGAGGACCACCGCCCCGATGCCGATGCGGACGTTATCCATGATGGTGCAGGCGTGGACGACGCAGCGATGCCCGATGGTGACGTTGGCTCCCACGATGCACGGGAATTCCGGCGTGACATGGAGCACGGAGTTGTCCTGGACGTTGGAGTTGCGGCCGAGCGTCACGTAGTTGTCCTGGTCGCCGCGGAGCACGGAGAGCGGCCACACGCTGGCCCCCTCGTCGATGGTGACGTCGCCAATGACCTGCGCGGAGGGATCGACCCACGCGCTCGGATGCACGCGCGGGGTGCGGCCGGGAACGCTGCGGATCATGGCGCGCTTACTTGCCCGTCCAGCGCGGCGGCCGCTTCTCGAGGAACGCGCTCATGCCCTCGCGGAAGTCCGCGCTCGTGTAGGTCAGCGCGATGAGATCGTCGCCGCCTTCCAGGCGACGGCGCTCCTGGATGCGGCGCACCGCTTCCTTGGTCACCCGAAGGGTGATGGGCGCATGGCTGGCGACCTCGAGGGCGATGGTCTTGACGCGCGCCTCGATCTCCGGCGCGGGCACGATCTCGTGCACGAAGCCCGCGGCGTGCGCCTCCGCCGCCGAGATGAGCCGGGCCCGCATGATCATCTCCTTCACGCGGGAGGGGCCGAAGAGCTCCACGCAGCGCGAGTAGTTCTCCATGGAGAGGCAGTTGCCGAGGGTGCGCGCGATGGGAAAGCCGAAGCGCGACTCGGGCGTGGCGATGCGGATGTCGCACACGGCGGCGATGGCGAAGCCGCCCCCCACCGCGAAGCCCTCGATCTGGGCGATGACGGGCTTGCCCACCCGTTCCAGCCGCGCCGTGCGCCGCTCGCCGTCGCGCTCGTACGTGAGCCCGTCCTCGGCCGTCTTGAAGCTCTTGAACTGGCTGATGTCGGTGCCGGCCACGAAGGCCTTGCCACCCGCTCCGCGCAGCACGAGGACCCGCACGAGATCGTCGGCGTCCACCTCCTCGGCGGTCTGGTAGAGCCGCTCGTACATGTTCCAGGTCATGGCGTTCCGCGCCTCGGGGCGGTTGAAGGTCACGGTCAGCACCGCGCCGTCTCGGTGAACGAGGATCTCGCTCTGCTCGGGGTCTTTGGTGGGCACCGCTCCTCCTC
>Ga0081540_1001962_pt1 | contig 17171 bp, 15 predicted proteins | sample TabmetS2T1R1_FD_71024 | JGI IMG/M metagenome (GOLD analysis project Ga0081540, IMG submission 71024) | Tabebuia heterophylla rhizosphere microbial communities from the University of Puerto Rico - S2T1R1 | ecosystem: Host-associated > Plants > Roots > Rhizosphere ... | reverse complement strand
CCGGGGGCCCCGGTCCCCCCCCCGCCCCCCGCCGGTCGGCCGTCGTGTGCGTACCGCCGAACGAGGTGGCCGCCGACACCAGGGTGGACGCCATGAGGAACCGGGTCGCGTGCGCCGCGTCGGGCAGCGTGAACGTGACGACGCCCGGGACGCGGCGCATCTGCCGGGAGGCCACCGGATATGCCGGGTCGGTCGGCAGCCCGGGCCAGCGCACCGACACGACTTCCGGGCGCCCGGACAGCAGCGCCGCCACCGCGGCCGCGTTGGCTGACTGGCGACGGAGTCGAAGGTCCAGAGTGGACAGTGACCGGTGGGCGAGCCACGCCTCGAAGGGTCCAGGTACCGCGCCGGCCGAGTCCCGCCACACGCGGAGCCGGGCGGCCAGCTCCGGCACGCCCGCCGCGTACCCGAGGACCACGTCGGAGTGGCCGGTCAGCGCCTTGGTGCCGCTGGCCACCACCAGGTCCGCGCCGAGTGCGAGCGGCTGCTGGCCGAGCGGGGTGGCCGTCGTCGAGTCGACGGCGAGCAGGGCACCGGCCACGTGTGCCTGCTCGGCGAGCGCGGCGATGTCGCACACGTCCAGCCCCGGGTTGGCCGGCGTCTCCAGCAGCACCAGCCGCACACCGTCCAGCGACGGGTACGGGCCGGCCGTGGGTACCTCGCGGATGGTCACGCCGGGCAGCCCGGCGGCCGCGAACGCGCGCGTCTTGTAGTACCCGTCGGAGGGCAGCAGCACCGTGTCGCCCGGGCGCAGCAGGGTCAGCAGGGCAGCCGAGACGGCCGCCATCCCCGAGCCGAACACGACGCAGTCGCCGCCCTCCAGCTCACCGATCGCGGACTCCAGGGCGCGCCAGGTCGGGTTGTCCACCCGCCCGTACCCGTTGGCCGCCGCGCCCGGCCCGGACTCGGGATCCAGATGGTAGGGCGCGGCGAACACCGGCCCGGGCAGGAACGGCTCCCCCGGTACCGGCGCCGGCAGGCCAGCCCGCACGCACCGCGTGCCGTCCCCGAGGCCCCCGTCCGTGTGGCTCATTCCGGCTTCGTCTCCCGGCTCATCAGCGCGGCCAGCGCGGCCCTGGGGTCGACACCCTCGTGGCACACCAGCTCGACCTGCTCAGTGATCGGCATTTCCACGTCGTGCCGGCGCGCGAGGTCCCGGATGGCCAGGCAGCTCTTGACGCCCTCGGCGGTCTGGCGGGTGGCCGCCTGCGCCTGCTCCAGAGTCTCGCCCCGGCCCAGGTGCTCGCCGAAGGTGCGGTTGCGCGACAGGTGCGAGGAGCAGGTGGCGACGAGGTCGCCGAGGCCGGCCAGGCCGGCGAACGTCAGCGGGTCGGCACCCAGCCGCACCCCCAGCCGGGCGGTCTCGGCCAGCCCCCGGGTGATCAGCGTGGCCCGGGTGTTGTCGCCGAAGCCCATCGCCGTGGCCATCCCGTAGGCCAGCGCGATCACGTTCTTGACCGCGCCGCCCAGCTCGCAGCCGACCACGTCGTCGTTCGTGTACGGGCGGAAGTAGCGCGCGGTGACCGCCCGCTGGACCAGCGCCGCGCGCAGCGGGTCGACACCCGCGATCACCGAGGCGGCGGGCTGCTCGGCGGCGATCTCCGCGGCCAGGTTGGGGCCGGACACCACGACGACGCGGTCGACCGGTACCCCGGCGGTCTCGACGATGACCTCGCTCATCCGCTTGGTGCTGCCCAGCTCGATGCCCTTGGCGAGACTGACCAGGGTCGCATCCGGCGCGAGGCTGGGCGCCCAGGTGGCCAGGTTGGCGCGCAGCGTCTGCGCCGGTACCGCGAGGACCACGAGGTCGGCGCCGGCCAGGGCGGCGGCGGCGTCACCGGTCGCGGCGACCCGGTCGGGCAGCCGCAACTGCGGCAGGTAGTCCGCGTTGCGCCGGGTCAGGTTGACCGCCTCGGCAAGCTCGGGACGGCGCGCCCAGAGCACCACGTCGGTACCGGCGTCCGCCAGCACCTTGGCGAAGGCGGTACCCCACGAGCCGGCGCCCAGGACGGCGGCGCGGCCGACCGTCTTCACGCCGTGCCTTCACCGCGGCGGGAGGCACTCGGCTGGGGCGGCGCCTCTTCGCCGCGCACCTTGGCCAGCATGTCCCGCAGTACCGTCATGATCTCGTCGGTGATCGCGTAGAGGTTGGCGGCGCTCGGCTGCGCCCCGTCCCACTTCGACAGGTCGATCGGCGGTCCGGCGACGACGGTCACCGGGGTACGCGGGCGGATGCGCACCTTCCGGGTACGAGGGTCGATGAGGCGCTGCGGTCCCCAGGTGACGACCGGGATCACCGGCGCGCCCGTCTCCAGTACCAGCCGGGCGATCCCGGTCTTGCCGCGCTGCGGCCAGAGGTCACCCTGCTTCGGTGTGGTCCCCTCGGGGTAGATGATCACCGCGTCGCCGCCGCGGATCGCGGCCGCCGCGGCCTCTAGCGACTTCGCCGCGTCCGTGGTGCCCCGGTAGACCGGGATCTGGCTGACCGCGCGGAGGTAGGGGCCGAGCGCCGGGATCTTGAACAGGCTGGACTTGGCCAGGAACTGCGGCCAGCGGCCGGCGTCCCAGACGTAGTGGGCGACCACCATCGGATCGGCCTCGGAGAGGTGGTTGACCGCGAAGATCATCCCGCCCTCGGCCGGCACGTTCTCCATGCCCGACCAGTCCCGCCTGGTCAGCAGGGTCATCGACGGTTTGACCACGACCCACGCGATCCCCCGCCAGAACCCGAGCCTGCGACCCACCCGGCCCTCCCTGCTGCCCGACCTGCCCCGCGGGCCGATCGGCGCCGCCACAGTGCGAATCATGCCTGGCGCCGGTACCCGCTGGCCAGCGCGGGGTCACCCATCACGGTGGCGACGCTCGCGGAGCCGCCGACCGGCGAGCGCTCGACAGAGGAACGGCAGAATGGTGGGGGTGTGGGTCGCTGTGGTACCGGTCAAGTCGCTCACCCGGGCGAAGAGCCGACTTCGCGGTGCCCTGCCCGGGGTCTCCCACGACCAGCTCGTGCTCGGGCTGCTGCGCGACACGATCACCGCGGTACTGGACTGCCCGCTCGTCGACGAGGTGATCGTGGTGACCAACGAGCCGCGGGCGGCGGAGGCGGCGACCGGTCTCGGCGCCAGGGTCGAGCCGGACGCGCCGGACGCCGGGCTCAACGCCGCGTTCGCGCACGGGGCGGCGCTGGCCGGCGGGGTACCGGTCGCGGCGCTCACCGGCGACCTGCCCGCGCTGCGACCGGCCGAGCTGGCCGCCGCCCTGGTCGCCGCCTCCCCGGTGGTGCCGGCGCCGTCGACCGCCGCGGCCGGCGTCGGGCGCGGGTTCGTGCCGGACGCCACGGGTACCGGCACGACGCTGCTGACCGCACCGTCGGGTACCGCTCTGCGTCCGCTGTTCGGGCCGGGCTCGGCGGCGGCCCACGCCGCGTCCGGCGCCACGCCCCTGGTCGGCCCGTGGCCGAGCCTGCGCCGCGACGTCGACACCCCGGAAGACCTCGCCGCGGCCGCCGCGCTCGGGCTCGGCGCGCACACCGCGAGGTTGTACCGTTCTGGCATGCAGGGCACGGTGGCCAGCTACGACCCGCGGGAGCGGTCCGGCACGGTGCTGCTGGACGACGGCAGCGAGCTGGCGTTCCCGTCCACCGCCTTCGACGCGTCCGGGCTGCGGTTGCTGCGCCCGGGTCAGCGGGTCCGGCTGGAGCGCCGCGACGGCGTGGTCACCGGGCTCGGACTGATCACGATGGAGTAGCGCGTCGCATCGGGTGGTGCCCCGCCCATGGGCTGGAATCCTGGTCCAAGCCCGTTTCGCCGGCCGGGCGCCCACGTCATGATTGCCAGATGACGACCTCTCCGTCCCAGCCCCCGCGCCGGGGCCGCACGGCGACGGCGACGCCGAAGCCGGAAACGGCCAAGGCAGCGCCCGCCAAGGCACAGTCGGCCAAGGCGCAGCGCGCCAAGGCAGCGCCCGAGGCGGCGGCCGGGGCGGAGCGGGCGAAACGCCAGCGGACCCCGAAGCGGGCGGCACCGGCCGCACCGGCCGTCGCGCCGGTCGTCGCGCCGGAGCCGGAGCCGGTCGCCGCGGAACCGGACGTCGCGCCCTTCGCGCAGGCGGCGGCCTCGGCGGCCGCGCAGGTCGAGGATGTCCTGCCCACCGTGGTCGGGTTGGCGGTCCCGGAGGGGACGGTCGCCGAGGGGGCGGTCGCCGAGCGGGCGCTGGCCGACGAGCTGCCCGATGACCGGTTCTTCAACCGGGAGCTGTCCTGGCTCGACTTCAACGCGCGGGTGCTGACCCTGGCCACCGACCCGGCCACGCCGCTGCTGGAGCGAGCCAAGTTCCTGGCCATCTTCGCCAGCAACCTGGACGAGTTCTACATGGTCCGGGTCGCCGGGTTGAAGCGCCGGCTGCAGACCGGCCTGCCGGTGCGCAGTGCGGACGGCCTGTCCACCCGCGAGCAGCTTGAGCTGATCGCCGAGTGCAGCGCCGAACTGGTCGGGCGGCACGCGCTCTCGTTCATCCGGGACATCGAGCCGGCCCTGTCCGCCGAGGAGGTCCACATCGTTCGATGGGCGGACCTCGATCCCGGCGAGCGGGACGTGATGCGCGACTACTTCCGCGACCAGGTGTTCCCGGTACTCACGCCGCTTGCCGTGGACCCGGCGCACCCGTTCCCCTACATCTCCGGGCTGTCGCTGAACCTCGCCGTGGTCGTGCGCGACCCGGACGGCGGACCCGACCTGTTCGCCCGGGTCAAGGTACCCAACAACGTGCCCCGGCTGGTGTCCGTGGAGTCCGGCCGCCGGTACCGGTTCCTGCCCGTCGAGGAGCTGATCGCCGCCCACCTGGGCCAGCTGTTCTCCGGCATGCAGATCGTCGAGCACCACCTGTTCCGGGTCACCCGCAACGCCGAGCTCGAGGTGGACGACGACCGGGACGAGGACCTCCTGCAGGCGCTGGAGCGGGAGCTGGCCCGGCGCCGGTTCGGTCCGCCGGTGCGGCTGGAGGTCGCCTCGACCGTCTCCGACCACGTGCTGGACACGCTCGTCCGCGAGCTGGACATGGACTCCCACGACGTGTTGCGCATCCCCGGGCTGCTCGACCTGTCCGCGCTGTGGCAGGTCTACGACGAGGTGGACCGGCCCGACCTCAAGGACCGCCCTTTCGTCCCGGCCACCCACCCGCGCTTCGTGGAGGGCGAGACGCCGCGCAGCGTCTTCGCCACCCTGCGGGACGGTGACATCCTCGTGCACCACCCGTACCACTCGTTCTCCACCAGCGTGCAGCGCTTCATCGAGCAGGCGGCCGCCGACCCCAACGTGCTCGCCATCAAGCAGACGCTGTACCGAACGAGTGGCGACTCCCCGGTTGTCGACGCGCTGATCGACGCCGCGGAGGCGGGCAAGCAGGTGGTGGTGCTCGTCGAGATCAAGGCGCGGTTCGACGAGGTGGCCAACATCGGCTGGGCGAGGAAGCTGGAGAAGGCCGGCTGCCACGTCGTGTACGGCATGGTGGGGCTCAAGACGCACTGCAAGACCGCGCTGGTGGTGCGCCAGGAGGGTGGCCAGATCCGCCGGTACGCGCACATCGGCACCGGCAACTACCACCCGAAGACGGCCCGGCTCTACGAGGACTTCGGGCTGCTGACGGCCGACCCGGAGGTGGGCGCCGACCTGACCGACCTGTTCAACGTCCTGTCCGGGTACAGCCGGCAGACCGCGTACCGGCGGCTGCTCGTCGCGCCGCACGGGGTCCGGGCCGGGATCGTGGAGCGGATCGAGCGCGAGGCGAAGCTGGCCACCGAGGGCCGGCCCGCGCTCATCCAGATCAAGGTGAACTCGCTCGTGGACGAGGAGGTCATCGACGCGCTCTACAAGGCGAGCCGGGCCGGGGTACGCATCGATCTGATCATCCGTGGCATCTGCACGCTGCGGCCGGGGGTACCGGGGCTGTCGGAGACGGTCCGGGTGCGCTCGATCCTGGGCCGTTTCCTGGAACACTCCCGGGTCTTCCGCTTCGGCAACGACGACGACCCGGAGGTGTGGATCGGCTCGGCCGACCTGATGCACCGCAATCTCGACCGCCGCGTGGAGGCGCTGGTACGGGTGACGGATCCCACCGCGCAGGCCGAGCTGACCAGCGTGCTGGACATGTCGATGAGCGAGGACATCACGGCGTTCGAGCTTTCCCCGGACGGGCACTGGCGGCAGTCCACCGTTGTCGGGGACGGACCGCCCCAGCACCTGCAAACCGCCCTACTGCGCCGCATCGTCGATCGCACCGACTGAGCGGAGTCGGAGCCGGTTTTTGGCGGAGACGAGCACAGTCCCCCGCGTCCCCGACTGAGCGGAGTCGGAGCCGGTTTTTGGCGGAGACGAGCACAGTCCACCCGCTCACCGACTGATCGGACAGCACCTGGGCAGCGACATCGTGCCGATATACGCTGCCGGGATGTTCGAGGAGGAGCGCAAATACGAGGTCGACCCGCGGTTCACCGTGCCGGAGCTGTCCGGCGCGTTACCCGCCGGCGGTCAGGTCGTGCCGTGCGCTCCGGTCTCGCTGCGGGCGACCTACTACGACACCGCCGACCTGAGACTCGCCCGGGCCGGAGCCTCGCTGCGGTACCGGCGGGGCGACGAGCAGCCGTGGACCGTCAAGCTGCCGACCGACGTTCCCGGCATCCGTCACGAGATCTCCCGGCCCGGCCCGCCCGGTACCATCCCGACCGAGCTGGCCGGCGTGGTCACCGCGTACACGCGGGGTGCCTCCCTGGCGCCGGCCACCGTGCTGCGCACCACGCGCCGGGTCTACGAGTTGCGCGGCCGGGACGGCAGCCTGCTCGCCGAGCTGGACGACGACACCGTCGCGGTGCTCGACGGGAAGTCGGTGCGCAGCCGCTTCCGCGAGATCGAGGTCGAGCGGCACGCGGGCGGGCGCAAGCTGCTCGACCGCCTCGGCGACGAGTTGCGTGCCGCCGGCGCCGCCACCGGTACCTTCACCCCCAAGCACGTCCGGGCGCTCGGCGGCGTCGGCCCGGCCGACCTGGTCCGGCCGTGCGGCACGCTGTCGCGCCGCGCGACGGCCGGCGAGGTGGTCACCGAGGCGCTGCGCGCGGACGTCACGCGGATGCTCAGCCACGACCCGCTGGTGCGGCTGCGGATCCCGCTGCCCGACGGGGACACGGCGGTGCACCAGATGCGGGTGGGCTGCCGCCGGCTGCGCAGCGACCTGCGCACCTTCCGCCCGCTGCTGGACCAGGCGTGGGTCGCCAGGGTCCGTGAAGAACTGGCGTGGATCGCGGACGTCCTGGGCGCCGCGCGCGACGCGGAGGTGCTGCGCGCCCGGCTGCGCCGCACGGCCGGCGCGGACCCGTTGGCGCCGCTGGACGACGCGGCGGTCGCGCGGATCGACGCGGAGCTCGCCGCCCGCTACGAGGAGGCGCTGACCGCGCTGGACGCGGCGATGGGCACCGAGCGGTACGTGGCCCTGCTGGACACGTTGGTGGGGGTCGCCGCGGCACCCCGCCTGGCGGCCTCCAGAGCCGCGCTGCCGGCCCGGGACCTGCTGCCCCGACTGGTGGCCAAGCCGTGGCGCCAACTCGCCCACGGCGCCGATGGAGTCACCGGCGCCGGCGAGCTGGATCCGGCGGCTCCCGACGACGAGTGGCACGAGGTCCGCATCCGGGCCAAGCGCGCCCGGTACGCGGCGGAGGCGGTGGCCGGTCTGCTCGGCGGCCCCGCGGCGGAGCTGTCCCGCGCGGTGGGCGCGGTGCAGAACCTGCTGGGCGAGCACCAGGACGCGGTCATCGCGGCGGACACCTGGCTCGCCGTCGCGCAGTCCGACCCGGACGACCACACCCTCGCGGTGACCGCGGGACGCCTCGTGGAGCGCGAGCGTGCGGCGGTGCGCCAGGCGCGTGCGGCGTTCCCGGAGGCGTGGGCGGCGGCGGCCCGGCGCAGGCTCACGGAATGGCTGCCGTGAGCGCGGACGGGTCGGCGCCGCCGGGAGAACCGGTACGGGCGGCCGGCGGGGTGCTGTGGCGCGAAGGCGACCCGGGTGGTGTCGAGGTGGCGCTGGTGCACCGGCCGCGGTACGACGACTGGACGCTGCCCAAGGGCAAGCTGCAGGCGGGCGAGTTTCCGGTACAGGCGGCCATCCGCGAGGTCTTCGAGGAGACCGGCGTGGAGGGGGTACCGCAGGTGCGCCTGCCCTCGGTGCACTACCTGACCGGCGAGCCGGGGCAGCGCAAGAGCGTCGACTTCTGGTCCATGCGCAGCCGCCTGGACCTCGGCCACAAGCCGGACGACGAGGTGTCCGAGGTCCGTTGGCTTTCCCCGCGCGCCGCCGGAAGTCTCCTCACCTACGGGCACGATCGCGGCGTGCTGGCCGCGTTCCTGGCGCTGCCCCGGATCACCGCCGAGGTGCTCCTGGTGCGGCACGCCCGCGCCGGTTCGCGGCAGTCGTGGCACGGCCCGGACGAACTGCGCCCGCTGGACTCGGTCGGCGTGCGCCAGGCCGCACAGCTGTCATCGGTGCTGGCGCTGTTCGCACCGGCCGCCGTCGTCTCGGCCTCACCGCTGCGATGCCGGGACACCGTTGCGCCGATGGGCGTCCCGGTCACCGTCGACCGGGCCCTCGACGAAACCTCGCCCGACGGGCTGCCGGGTGCGCGGCGAGCCTTGCTGGCGCTGGCCTCCGCCGCCACCCCGACCGTCATCTGCAGCCAGGGCAAGGTGATCCCGCCGCTGCTGGCCGACCTGCACCCGGGCAACGCCACGGCCACCGAGGGGTACCGGACGCCGAAGGGTACGGGCTGGCTGCTGGCCCTGTCCGGTACCGGTGTGGTGTCGGCGGATCGCCTGTCGTGAATAGCGCGACTGATCGACGCGGGTAAATAGCTCCGGACAGTCGAAGGCGCCCGCGGGGATCGCGGGCGCCTTCGGCGTGGAGCTTCTGGAGTGCTCAGCGGGCAGCGGTCTTGCGGGCCGTCGCCGCCTTGCGGACGGGCGCCGCGGCGGTGGCCGTACGGCGGGTGGTGCTGGCGGCCGCGCGCGTGGTCTTCGCCGCGGTCTTCTTGGCAGCCGCCGTCTTCGCCGGTGCCTTGGTGGCGGTCCGCGTCGCGGTCGCCTTCGTGGCCGTCGCCTTGGTGGCGGTGGCCGCCTTCTTCGCCGGCGCGGCGGCGGTCTTCTTCGCCGCGGCGGTGGCCTTCGGCACCTTGCCGCTCGCCACCTGGTCCTTGAAGCTCGCACCGGCGCGGAACGCCGGTACCGAGGTCTTCTTCACCTTGACGCTCTCGCCAGTCCGCGGGTTGCGGGCGGTGCGGGCAGCCCGCACGCGCTTCTCGAAGACACCGAAACCGGTGATCGCCACCTTGTCGCCCTTGGTGACCGCCGTCTGGATCTCGGCGAGCACCGCGTCGAGCGCCGAGGCCGCCGACTTCTTGTCCCCCAAGCGGACTGCGAGCGCATCGATGAGCTCGGCCTTGTTCACGACTTCCCTCCCGTACACAATGTTGGCCTCACGACGGCCATTCTGCGCGCACGTTATGCCTTCCGCGCCAAAAGCACAAACATCTGGCCAAAAAAAGTCGTTGTGTCGTAACGGAAACTCCCCCGGTCGGCTGACCAACCGGGGGAGTTTCAGGGTTCCGCGACTACCTCACGACGGGCTTGAAGGCCGGCCTCGTCGTCTCGAACTCGGCGATGAGCGCATCGTGCCGAAGGGTCAAACCGATGTCGTCCAAGCCTTCCAGCAACCGCCATCGACTGAAGTCATCAATGGGAAATCGCCAGGTCAGGCCGCCCGCACGTACCTCTCGGCTTTCCAGGTCGACGGTCACCGCGGTGGTCGGATCGGCCTCTACCGCGTCCCACAACTGTTCGATGGCTGTCAATTCAAGCTCGACCGGCAGGAGCCCTTCCTTGAGGGCGTTGCCCCGGAAGATGTCCCCGAACCGGGGAGCCAGCACCGCGGCGAAGCCCCAGTCGCGCAACGCCCACACGGCGTGTTCGCGCGATGACCCCGTGCCGAACTCGGGGCCGGCGACAAGGATCGACGCCCCCGAATACCGCGGATCGTTGAGGACGAAGCCCGGATCGGCGTCGCGCCACGAGCGGAACAACCCGTCCTCGAATCCGGAGCGGGTGACCCGCTTGAGGTACACGGCCGGGATGATCTGGTCGGTGTCCACGTTGGACCGCCGCAGCGGCACGGCCGTTCCTGTGTGGACGGTGAACTTCTCCATCTGGTCCTCCTGCGTCAGCTCAGGTCGGCGGGCGCGGCCAGGTGGCCGAGGACCGCGGTGGCGGCGGCGACCGGCGGGGACACCAGGTGGGTACGCCCGCCCTTGCCCTGCCGGCCCTCGAAGTTGCGGTTGGACGTGGAGGCCGAGCGCTGGCCCGGCTTGAGGGTGTCCGGGTTCATGCCCAGGCACATCGAGCAGCCCGCGAAACGCCACTCGGCGCCCGCCGCGGTGAACACCTCGTGCAGTCCCTCCGCCTCGGCCGCCGCCCGTACCGCGGCAGAGCCCGGTACCACCAGCATCCGCACGCCTTCGGCGACGCGGCGCCCCTCGATGACGGTCGCCGCCGCCCTGAGGTCCTCCAGCCGCCCGTTGGTGCAGGAGCCCACGAACACCACGTCGACCGGTACCTCGCGCAGCGGGGTACCGGGAGTCAGCGCCATGTACTCCAGCGCCCGACTCGCCGCGTTGCGCTCGGCCTCGGAGCCGAAGCTGTCCGGGTCCGGTACCGACGCGGACAGCGGGGCGCCCTGCCCCGGGTTGGTGCCCCACGTGACGAACGGCGTGACCGCGCTCGCGTCCAGGGTCACCTCGGTGTCGAACACCGCGCCCTCGTCGGTCACAAGAGTCCGCCAGGACGCCACCGCCTCGTCCCACGCCTCGCCCTGCGGCGCGTACTCGCGACCGGCCAGGTAGGCGAACGTGGTCTCGTCCGGCGCCACCATGCCAGCCCGGGCGCCCCACTCGATGGACATGTTGGAGACCGTCATGCGGCCCTCCATGGACAGCTTGCGGATGGCCTCACCGCGGTACTCCACGATGTGGCCGCGGCCGCCGCCGGTGCCGACCTGGGCGATCAGCGCGAGGATCAGGTCCTTGGCGGTCACCCCGTCGGCCAGCTCGCCGACCACGTTCACCGCCATGGTCTTCGGGCGCGACTGGGGCAGGGTCTGAGTCGCGAGGACGTGCTCCACCTCGCTGGTACCGATGCCGAACGCGATGGCGCCGAACGCACCGTGCGTCGAGGTGTGCGAATCGCCGCACACGATGGTCATTCCCGGCTGGGTGAGCCCGATCTGCGGACCGAGCACGTGCACGACCCCCTGTTGGGCGTCGCCGAGCGAGTGCAGCCGGATCCCGAAGTCCGCGCAGTTCTTGCGCAGCGTCTCGATCTGGGTGCGGGACACCGGATCGGCGATGGTCAGCAGGTTGTCGGTCGGCGTGTTGTGGTCCTCGGTCGCGATCGTCAGGTCCGGCCGGCGCACCGACCGCCCGGCCGTCCGCAGGCCGTCGAACGCCTGCGGGCTGGTCACTTCGTGGACCAGATGCAGGTCGATGTAGAGCAGGTCCGGCTCGCCCTCGGCCGACCGGACGACGTGCGCGTCCCAGACCTTTTCGGCCAGGGTCCGTGGTGCGTTCTCGGGTACTCCCACCATCTGGACATCCTAAAGTTTGGGAGGTATGTTTCGCTTTATGGGACACAGTATGAGCGGTGTCGGCGTTCTCGACAAGGCGGTGGTCATTCTCGCCGCCTGCGTCGACGGCGCCAGCCTGGCCGAACTCGTCGAACGGACGAAGCTTCCCCGGGCCACCGCGCACCGGCTGGCCCAGGCACTGGAGATCCACCGCATGCTGGTCCGGGACCAACACGGACGCTGGCGTCCCGGCCCGCGACTGGGCGAACTGGCCAACGCCGCACCCGATGTCCTGCTGACCGCGGCCGAGCCGATGCTGACCGCACTGCGCGACGCGACCGGCGAGAGCGCCCAACTCTACCTGCGCCGCGCGGACGAACGGATCTGTGTGGCCGCCGCGGAACGCGCCAGCGGGCTGCGTGACACGGTGCCGGTGGGTGCCGTGCTGCCGATGACGGCCGGCTCGGCGGCGCAGGTGCTGCTGGCATGGGAGCCGCCGGAGGCGGTCATGCCGCTGCTGCCCCGCAGCAAGTTCACCGGTCGCACGCTGGCCGAGGTGCGGCGGCGCGGCTGGGCCCAGAGCGTGGCCGAACGCGAGCCGGGTGTGGCTAGTGTCTCCGCGCCGATCCGCGACCGCACGGGCCGGGTGATCGCCGCGATCAGCGTGTCCGGACCGATCGAGCGACTCGGCCGGCGGCCGGGCGACCGTCATGCGATGGCGGTGGTGCGGGCGGGTCAGCGCCTGTCCGGCCTCTGACGGCGCGCACCAAGCTTGCAGATTTTGCATGCTATCATGCATGATGTGCAAGCTCGGTCGCAGTTGCTGCCGCTTCTCCGCTCGCCCTTGCTGGGCGATCTCCTGGCCTGGCTCTATCTCCACCCGGACGCCGCGTTCTCCTCGACCGATCTCGCCAGGAGATTCGGCGTCTCACAATCGACCATCAGCCGGGAGGCCGACCGGCTCACCGTGGCGGGCCTCATCGACGAGACGCGACGGGGGAACCTCCGGCTGCTGCAGGCGAACCTGGACAGTCCGTTGGCGCCGCCGCTCACCGAACTCCTGATACAGACCTATGGGCCTGCGGCGGTGCTGGGCGATCTGCTCTCGCCGGTGCGGGGCATTGACGAGGCTTATGTCTACGGCTCCTGGGCCGCGAGATATGCCGGTGAGGCCGGCCCGCCCCCACGCGACGTCGACGTCATGGTGGTGGGAGAGGCGGACGAGGACGACCTGTTCGAGGTGGCCCGTGCCGCCGAACGGATGCTGGGCCGGGAGGTCAACGTCCACCGGGTTTCCGCCAAGTCCTGGCACGCTCCGGGTCGCGATCCGTTCCTGACCTCGGTGCGTGCCCGTCCACTGTTCACCATCGAGCTTTCGAGGGAACGTGCATGAGATGGCAGCAGGGTCGCGACGCCGTACTCGGGATGGTGGCGAGGGGGGAGTTCGAGCGGGTACCGGCGAGTCGCGAACATGCAGATCTCCTGCTGGCTCAGGCGGATCGGCACGTCGCTTCCGCGGAACTGATCGCCGCCTCCGACGCGGCCGGCGCCTACCAACTCCTCTACGACGCCGCCCGCAAGGCGCTCGCGGCGGTGCTGGAGAACCAGGGACTGCGCGCCACCAGCCGCGGTGGTCACATCGCCGTCCTGGACGGGGTGTCCGCCCAACTCGACCCGCCGCTCGGCGCGATTCTGCGACCCTTCGACCGCTTGCGGCGACGCCGCAACCAGGCCGAATATCCGGCCTCGGAGCAGCCCGGCTTCCGGTCCGAGGAGGTCATTCGCGACCTGCCCAAGGTCCGTGACATCGTGGCGGCGGCACAGAAGGTGCTCGACCAGATGAGCCCGTTCTAGCCACAGCCCAGCAGAGGTCCGTGAAAATACCGAAGGCCCGCGTCGATGACGCGGGCCTTTTTGTAGCCCCGACCGGATTCGAACCGGCGCTACCGCCTTGAGAGGGCGGCGTCCTGGGCCACTAGACGACGGGGCCAAGACTTTCGTTTCGGGCTGGGGTACCAGGACTCGAACCTAGACTAACTGAACCAGAATCAGTTGGGCTGCCAATTACCCCATACCCCATCGGCACCCGACCGCAGTGCCGAGGCTGAACTTTACCCGACCGCCAGGGTCGCGCCAAATCGGATCGGACCCTACCGGTCACTCCACAGCGGCGACCGTGTTGACCAGGGTACCGATGCCCTCGATGGACACCGTGACCGTGTCTCCGGCCACGATCGGGCTCACCCCGGCCGGGGTACCGGTCAGCAGGACATCGCCGGGCAGCAGCGTCATGATGTGGGACACATACGACACCAGGGTCGGTACGTCGAAGATCATGTCCTTGGTCCGGCCGAGCTGTCGCACCTCGTCGTTGACCTCGCAGCGGACCTCGAGATCGGCCACCGACACGTCCGTGCTGATCCACGGTCCCAGCGGGCAGAACGAGTCGAAGCCCTTGGCCCGCGTCCACTGGCCGTCGCTGCGCTGCAGATCCCGCGCCGTCACATCGTTGGCGCAGGTGTACCCGAAGATGGCCGCCGCGGCCGCGGCCCGGTCCAGGCGCCGCGCGCCGGTCGCGCCGATCACCACGGCCAGCTCCGCCTCGTGCTCGACCTGGTGGGACTGCGGAGGCAGCCGGATCACGCCGTGCGGCCCGATCACCGAGCTGGACGGCTTGAGGAACAGCAGCGGCTCCTTGGGCACCTCGGCGCCGTGCTCGGCCGCGTGTTCGGCGTAGTTGCGGCCGACGCACACGATCTTGCTGGCGAACACCGGCGTGAGCAGCCGCACGTCGGCCAGCGCCCAGCGCTGCCCGGTGAACCGCACGCCCTCGTCCATCGGCAGCCCGCTGAGCTCCGCGACGGTCAGCGCCCCGGGCCCCGCGTCCGCCTCACCCTCGACCGCGCCGAAGGAGATCCCACCCGCATGCCTGAACCGAGCTACCCGCACGCCCCCAATCTAGCGGCCGGCAGTCGGCCCCGGCGCCGCGGCGCCCGGCAACCGCGGGCCGGGCCACAATGGTGGGCGTGACCCGACCGGTACCCGAGACGCAGTGGCGCGCCCGTCAGGCCGCCCACCAGCGGCGGGTCGACGGCTGGACGGCGGGGCACCTGGCGCGGCGGGAGCGCGGCGAGAAGCACCCGGTCGCCGACTTCCTGTTCACCTACTACTCCCACCGCCCGGCCCAGCTGCGCCGCTGGCACCCGGGCGCCGGAGTCGAACTGCTCGGCGCCGACGCGGGCGAGTTGGGCCCGGAGTACTGCGGCACCGGCCGCGGCGCCACCCTCGACACCGCGGGCATCCTGTCCAGGCGCGGGGACTCCGTCGTCTGGATCGCCGACCTGCAGCGCAGCGTCGCCGGCCGCCCGGCACACCTGGGCTGCTTCGGCATGCACGAGTGGGCCATGGTCTACCAGGCACCCGAGCAGCGCCGGCACGAGGCGTGGCCGCTGCGGCTGAGCCCCGCGGACACCGCCCGGGTGGTCGAGCAGAACCGGGTGCGCTGCTCGCACTTTGACGCGTACCGGTTCTTCACGCCGGCCGCCCGCCCGCTCAATGTGCTGACGCCGACCCGGGAACGGCAGCGGGAACTGGAGCAGCCGGGCTGCCTGCACGCGAACATGGACCTCTACAAGTGGGCCTACAAGCTGTCCCCGCTGGTCGACTCGGAGCTGGTCGCGGACTGCTTCGCGCTGGCCCGGGACATCCGGGAGCTGGACATGCGGGCCAGTCCCTACGACCTGTCCGCGCTGGGTTTCGCGCCGGTACCGGTCGAGACGCCCGAGGGTCGCGCGCAGTACGCGACCGCGCAGCGTGCCTTCGCGGTGCGCGCGGCGCCGCTGCGGGACCGCCTCATCGCGGCGGTCGCGGGCCTCTCCCCCAACGTGGCGCCCGACCCGGTCAGGTGAAGATGTTCACCGCGCGGGACACCACCAGCGCGACGGTGATCAGCGAGATGGCCGACTGGAACATCATGGCCAGCTTCGCCCAGCGCGACATCGGCAGCGTGTCGGTGGGGCTGAACGCGGTGGCGTTGGTGAACGACAGGTAGAGGTAGTCCACGAAGCCCGGCTCCCAGTCCCGATCCACTAGCTCGGGGGCGGTCATCTGGGAGAACAGGAAGTCGGGGTGGGGCTTGCGGGCCACCGCCCGGGCCGCCGGGCCACCCCGGTCGAACTCCCAGTACCACAGGGCGAACACGATGACGTTGGTGAGCCAGATGATGCCTCCGTCGAGCAGCAGTTGGCCCGCGTTCGGTGGTCCTTGGCCGTGCGCCAGCCGCCAGACCAGCAGGACCACCGACCAGGCGACGGTGAAGCTGAGCACCAGGGCCAGCAGCAGCGCGGCCAGCCGCAGCGGCTTGGACTCCCGGGTGATCCGCTTCGGGTTGCCGATGCTGAGCAGGACGAACAGCAGACCCGAGACGACGGGCAGCAGCCACCGGGGCTGGAAGGCCAGGTTGACCGGGATGGCCCACTGCAGGCCGATCACGGCCAGCACCGCGATGACCACGCCCACCCGGGTCTCGCCCCGCGTCCTGCGCAGCCAGGCCGGCAGGTGGTGGGCCGCGGTACCGGCGGAGGTGTGGCCGAGCCCGGCGAGCAGCTCCAGCCGCGCCAGGCGGACCTTCATGGCGGCGTGGGCGGCCCGCTCGCGCTCCTCGTCCGCGTCGTGGGCGTGCCCGTGGTCGTACTCGTAAGCGAGCAGCTCCGCTTCGGTGGCCGGCGCCGGGCCGGGGACCGGCGGCTCCTGGTCCGCCTGGTCGGCCTGGGGTACGTCTGGCATTGCGCCATTCTGCGCCCGACACCGTGTCAGAGAAAGCCGAAGATCCGGTGAAGATTCGGCTCGACCGGACAGGCCTCCGAGACTCGGCTGCTAACTTCGGCCCCGTGTCTCGAACAGTCGTCGCGTGGTTGATCGTCGTGCCGGGCGTGCTGTGGGTCGCGCTGCGACTGTCGGGACTGGCGGTGGGCTGGCCGCTGGTCGCGCTGATGGCGTTCACCCCCTACGCGCTCGTCGCGACCGTGGTGCCGCTGGTTGTCACGCTGCTGCTGCGCCAGTGGTGGGCCGCGGGCGTGGCGCTGGCCGTGACCGCGGCGCTGGCCGCCGTCGTGCTGCCGCGCGGCTTCGGCGGGCCGGATCCGACCGGTACCGCGACCGGACCGACCCTGCGCGTGATGACCCTCAACATGAAGTTCGGCGCGGCCGACCCCGAGGAGATCGTCCAGCTGGTCCGGGACAACCACGTCGACCTGCTGGCACTGCAGGAGTACACGAACCGGGCCGTCCGGTCGCTGGACGCCGCCGGGCTGCAGTCCCTCCTGCCGGTCACCGTCCAGTACCCGTTCAAGTCGGACCGCCCGGGCGGGTCGGCGCTGTACTCCCGGTTCCCGCTGACCGACAGCGGGTACCGGCAGCTGTCCACCTACTTCGGCCAGGCCTACGCGACCGTGCACGTACCGGGTGCCCCGCCGCTGCTGGTCGAGTCGGTGCTTCCCTTCGCCCCCTCCGCGCAGACCCAC
>Ga0081540_1001961_pt1 | contig 17176 bp, 16 predicted proteins | sample TabmetS2T1R1_FD_71024 | JGI IMG/M metagenome (GOLD analysis project Ga0081540, IMG submission 71024) | Tabebuia heterophylla rhizosphere microbial communities from the University of Puerto Rico - S2T1R1 | ecosystem: Host-associated > Plants > Roots > Rhizosphere ... | reverse complement strand
TGGTCGGGAAGGTGGGGGTGAACAGCGGCCAGCTCGTAGCAAACTCTCCGATCCCCGAGGTGCGTACCATGTCGTCCCCGAAATTGCTGAACGCATTGAGCACGCGCTGGGAGGTCAGCGGAACGTCCGGATTCTTGTCCATGCTGAGGAAGAAGATGCGCACACGGACCGATACCTTGCCTTCGTCATACAATGAGAGAAGCGGGTCGTAGGCTGTGAACGGGTCCCAGCTTGCCAGCGTGTCGAACACCTCGGAATCCTGGACGTTCTGGCTTCCCGGAAGCACGAAGCCCCCCATGTCGACATTGGTGGTCACGCCGACGCTTGCAGAATAAGCCATGGCATCGAGCGTTCCCCGCTTCTTGTCGTCGAACGTTTGGATGGCACGCAGCGCGTTCAGTGCCGCGAGCGAAGGGGCATTAAACGCGATATTGCCGGCTGGATCGACTTCAATTCCCTTACTGCTGAAGAAGGTTCTTCCCAACGAGTTGGTCACCGACGGCCCCAAGAATGTCTGGAAGACGAGCACGGGATTGCCCGGAGCCGCGGCATCCAGCTCCGTCAGGGTCGGCAGGCGGTTTTCAACGAACTGTGCAGGTACCCACCCGCCCATGGCGGTGATGAACTCGCCAGCTTTGACGGTTGCGGCCCGCGCGCGAATCTCGTTTTGGACGTCGGCTATCGAGGTTGCGGTCTCGAGGCGCGTGTCGCGGCCCGGACGCAAGCCGAGCAGCAGAAAGTGATTGTGATTATCCACGAGGCCCGGAACAGCCGTGCGCCCGTCCAGATTGATCGTGCGCATACAGGGTCCGCCGTCGGACCCTTCTCCACCACCGACCGCGGTGAACTTTCCGTCCTTGATCGTGACCGACGACACGATCGAGTTGCGACTGTCAAACGTATGAATCCTTCCGTTGACCAGTCGCACATCGCGCGATCCGGCGCAGCGGTCGTCGTCTTTGCCCTGTACCGACGCAGGATTGCAGATGGCCGCCGTCAACAGAAGCAGCGACCCAACGAACAATGAAGTTCTATGCTGCCCGCCCATGACATCTCCTCCTGCCGTGGTTTCTCAGCACACGTGCCGGTAGAGCGTAACCCCCTTCGCCAATATCCGAACAAGCTAAATGCAGGAGGCTAGGTCTACCCAGCCATGACGAGGGCGCATTCGAGCGGGCTGTTGCCCAACTCTGAGCGATACTCGGTGCGGTCGATGCGAAACTGGGCAGGCGCCACCCTGTGCGCTACTCGCTGCTCACCAGCGACCACACCGCCGTGCGCTTGATCTCCTGATCTTCCAGGTCACGCGTGACCGGCACGGCGTAGTCGCATTCGTGTCGCAGGCGCTCGCGCGGCAGGTAGGCGCGGCCGGGATCGCCGATCAGCACGCGAACCCCTAAGGCGGCCTGGCGGAGCAGAAACGCGAAGGCGCGCTCGGCGGTGACACGCTCGTAGAACAGGTCGCCGACCAGGATCATGTCGTAGCGCGGCGCCGGCGGGACCGGTGCGTCGAGCAGATCGGCAATCATGATCTCGATCGAAACGCCGTTGGCATCGGCATTGAGCGCGATGGCGCTCTCCGCGAAGGGATCGATGTCGGCGGCGACCACCGGCGCGGCACCGGCCTTGGCGGCGGCGATCGCCACCAGGCCGGAACCGGCCGCGAGATCGAGCACGCGCCGGCCGGCGACGAGGTCGCGACGATCGAGCACGTAGCGCGCCAGCGCCTGGCCGCCGGCCCAGGCAAAGGCCCAGTACGGCGGCGGCAGCCCGATCTCGCCCAGTTCTTCCTCGGTCTTCTGCCACAGCGGCACCGATTCATCGGCGACGTGGAGCACGATCTCCGGCACGTGCGGCACCGGCCGCAGTCGCGTGTTGGCGAGCAGGAAGGCGCGCGGGTCGGAGATCATCGAAACACAATCTCTCGATTGTCATCCCGGCCGAGCGCAGCGAGAGCCGGGATCTATGTACCCCTGCCGTGCCTTGTTGGTGATGCCGGGGTACGTGGGTCCCGGGTCTGCAGCGCACCGTTCCGCTTCGCTCCACGCTGCGCTGCGCCCGGGATGACAATCGATGGGCACCGCTAACCCTTCACGCCGCCCATTTCGCACACGATAGCCCATTCCTCGTCGGTCACCGGCTGCACCGACAGGCGCGGCTGGTGCACCAGCACCATGTCCTTCAGCCGCTTCTCGGCGCGCACCGCGGCGAGCGTCACCGGAACGGGAACCGGCTCGACGGCCTTCACGTCGACGCACACGAACTTGCCCTCTTCGTCGGTCGGATCCGGATAGGCTTCGCGGATCACCTCGACGATGCCGACGATCCGCTTCTCGTCGCCGGTGTGATAGAAGAACGCGCGCTCGCCCGTCTTCATGGCTTTGAGGTGCGAGCGGGCGCGGAAGTTGCGCACGCCGGTCCACGGCTCGCCGGCTGCTCCTTTCGCCACCTGATGATCCCAGCCGAACGTCTCGGGCTCGGTCTTCAACAGCCAATGCGCCATTGCGGCCTCCTACTTGACGCGCCTAGGACACGCCGGCACGCTCCGCCGCTTGCCTGACGAGCTGGCTGCGGTACTGCCCGGGCGAAATGTCGAACCAGCGCTTGCAGGCACGGAAGAAGCTGCTCTGGTCGGCGAAGCCGAGCAGGTAGGCCGCCTGGGCCAGAGAGAGCTGGAGACGGCCGAGATACTGCTCGGCGAGCTCGCGGCGCGTGTCGTCCAGCAACTGCACAAAAGAGGTCGCTTCATCCTCCAAGCGCCGCTGCAGCGTGCGCTCGCTCATGCACAGCTCGCCGGCGACCTGGTCGCGCCGCGGTTCGCCGTCCGGCAGCCGGCGGATGATCACCTCCCGCGCCCGGTAGCTGATCAGGGCGCGATCGAAATGCCGGAGGTATTCGCCGGCGAAGCGCTCGTGCAGCTCGGCGAGCGTCGGGTTCGACGTGGGGAGCGGCGTGGTCAGGTCGGCATAGGCAAACAGCAGGCTGTTGCCAGGCGCGTCGAACAGTACCGGGCAGCGAAAGGCCGCTCGGTAGGGCGCGGGATCCGCCGGCGCGGGGTACGCCAGTTCGATGGCCAGTGGATGGACTTCGCGCCCAGTGATCCAGCGGCAGAAGCCGATCACCGTGACGAAAATAAACTCGATGCGCTGCCGCGGCACCGGCCGATCGCCGCCGAAGAGCACGAACGTCAGCCGGTATCCGGCGCGCTCTTCGCAAAGCGTCATCGTCAGCGCATCGCTGAGGATGAGCAGGTAGCGGACCAGGCGTTCGAACGCCGCGCGTAGATTGGCGCATGACATCATGGTGTAGCCGACCACGTCGAAGCTCGCTGGTCTCGCCACCTGGTGCTGCGCCAAGCCGATCGCCGGATTGCCCGATCGTTCGGCCGCGAGCTCCCACAGAAGGCTGATCTTTTCGCTCGGCAGGCGCCCCCCCGGCGCGTCCAGTGCGGCCGGGTCGATCCCGGCCGCAGCGAGCAGGGCGCGCGCGTCCAGGCCCTCGGCGGCAAGCATCTCGGCGACGCCCTTCACCCAGATCGCGGCCGTCGTCTTCTTGCTCATCCTTCGCCCCTCCCACGGCGCAGGTTGGTGTCTTCGGGCCAATAGATTGGCCGGCGCAGTCACTGACACGCAGCGGCGTGCCGTCTAGCGTTTCCAGTGGTGGGGCGGCTTCAACCCGCAAAACAGGTGCGCGGCCTTCTCACCCAGACTTTGAAGGGGAGCATGCCATGGAACCGCAGCCCTCGCCTAGCGCGGCCTACCAACGCATTTTGGTCAATCCGAAGTTTCGCGAGTTGGAGGCCCGGCGCTCGCGCCTGGCCTGGGTGCTGTCCGCGATCGTCCTGGCCGCCTACTACGGCCTGATGATCGTGGTGGCGTTCTGGCCGCATTCACTTCACGCGCCGCTGTCGGAGGGCGGGGTGGTCACGATCGGAGTGCCGATCGGAGCTGCCGTCATCGTCCTGTCCTGGCTCCTGACGGGACTTTACGTCTACCGGGCCAACACCACTTTCGACGCCTTGAATGAACAGATCCTCAGCGAGACACGCCAATGAAACGCCCCATTCTCACGGTTGCGACCAGCGCTTTCACTGCCCTCGAGTCCGCCGCGGCCCTCGCTGCCCCCGCCGCACAGGCAGCCGAAAAGCCGCCCCTGAATCTCGCCGCGGTCGCGATGTTCGTCCTGTTCGTCCTGGCGACGTTGGGCATCACCTATTGGGCGGCGCGTCGAACCAAGACGGCCAACGATTTCTTCGCCGCGGGCGGGGGAATCAGCGGCTTCCACAACGGACTGGCAATCGCCGGCGATTACATGTCGGCGGCCACGCTGCTCGGAGCCTGCGCGCTCGTATACGGCAGAGGCTATGACGGGTTGCTTTATGTCGCCGGCTTCTTCGTGGGCTGGCCGGTCCTCCTCTTCCTGATGGCCGAACGGCTGCGCAATCTGGGCAAGTTTACCTTTGCGGACGTCATCTCCGAGCGCCTCGATCCCACCAAGATGCGTTGCCTTGCAGCGCTGGGCGCGCTGACGGTCGTGTTCTTCTACCTCATCGTGCAGATGGTCGGCGCCGGCGAACTGGTCCAGTTGCTGTTCAACATCGATTACGACTACGCGGTTATCGCGGTCGGCGCGCTGATGATGGTCTACGTTGCATTCGGCGGCATGATCGCCACGACGTGGGTGCAGATCGTCAAGGCCGTGCTGCTGCTGTTCGGCGGCACCCTGCTCGGTATCCTGGCTTTCGCGCAATTCGGCTTCAGCTTCGAGGCGCTTGCCGCTCAGGCGGTCGCCACGCACAAGAGCGGCCTCAAGATCATGGGACCCGGCACGTTGCTGGCCGATCCCGTCTCGACCTTGTCGCTTTCCCTCGGTGCCGTGTTCGGCCTGGCCGGACTGCCCCACATTCTGATGCGCTTCTTCACGGTGCCGAACGCCAAGGAGGCGCGCAAGAGCGTGTTCTACGCGAGTGGCTTCATCGGCTACTTTTTTCTGCTCACCTTCGTTCTCGGGCTCGCGGCAGTGGTCATCGTCGGCACCGATCCCCAGTTCTTCCAAGGCGGAAGGGTCGGCGGCGCGCTGATCGGCGGCGGGAACATGGTCGCGCTCCATCTCGCCAAGGCGGTCGGAGGCAACCTCTTGTTGGGCTTTCTCGCCGCGGTCGCCTTCGCGACGATCCTCGCCGTGGTCGCTGGTCTGGCGCTGGCGGGTGCTGCGGCCATCTCGCACGATCTTTACGCCAACGTGCTCCGCCGGGATAAGACGAGCGAGGACTTCGAAGTGCGCGTTACCAAGATCGCAACATTGGTCATCGGCGTCATCGCGATCGCACTCGGGATTTTGTTCAAAGGACAGAATCTGGCGTTCCTCGTTGCGCTAGCGTTCGGCATCGCGGCTTCGGCCAATTTCCCCGTGCTGTTCCTCGCGATGTATTGGCAGGGGCTCACCACCAGGGGTGCGCTGTGGGGCGGCCTCGCCGGGCTGATCTGCGCGGTCGTGCTGGTGATCCTGTCGCCGGCCGTGTGGAAGGCGGTGCTCGGCAATCCAGCCGCGATTTTCCCCTACGATCATCCTGCGCTCATCTCAATGCCGCTGGCCTTCCTGGTGGCCTACGTGGTTTCCAAGCTGGACACGAGCGCCAAGGCTGCGACCGAGCGGGCGGCTTTCGGCGATCAGTATGTGCGCGCACAGATCGGCTTCGGCGCCGCCGCAGCCGCGAACCACTGAGAGGGCGGAAGCCGAAAGCCCGCGCCACCAACGGCGCCGGCACTGGAGATCACCACCAATGTCGGCGCAGCACGAGGCACGATACGCCGGGTCGAAGAGAGCGATGGCTGACGCGTTGCATCCCGCCGTGGACGGCGATTTCTACAAGGTTGCGCAACTGGTCAACGCCGAGGACCAGGCCCTGTTGCGCCACGTGCGGGCGTTCGCTGACGAGAGGGTCGCGCCCGTCATCAATCGCTATTGGGGTCGCGCCGAATTCCCGTTCGAGCTGATCGCCCCGTACGGCGCCCTGGGGATCGCCGGCGCGTCGTACCGCGGCTTCGGCTGTCTTGGAAAAAGCACGCTGCTCGACGGCCTCGTCACGATGGAACTTGCGCGCGTCGATTGCTCCATCGCGACCTTCCACGGCGTCCACAGCGGTCTTGCGATGGGGTCGATCCACCTGTGCGGTTCCGACGAGCAAAGACAGCGCTGGTTGCCGGCGATGCAGCGCGCCGAGAAGATCGGCGCATTCGGATTGACGGAACCCGAGGTCGGCTCCGGTGCAGCGCGTGGCCTGACGACCACCGCGCGGCGCTGCGGCAAGGACTGGATCCTGAACGGCCGCAAGCGGTGGATCGGCAATGCGACATTCGCCGACTTGACGATCATCTGGGCGCGCGACGTGGACGACGATCAGGTCAAGGGATTCGTGGTCGAGAAGGGGACACCGGGCTTCGCGGCGGAAAAGATGGAGCACAAGATGGCCCTGCGCGCCGTGCAGAACGCGACCATCGATCTCCAGGACTGCCAGGTGGCGGACGACAACCGGCTGGCGAATGCGCGTTCGTTCAAGGACACGGCCGCCGTGTTGCGCATGACGCGCGCCGGCGTCGCGTGGCAAGCCGTCGGCTGCGCCCAGGGCGCATACGAGCACGCCTTGCGCTACGCCTGTCAGCGCCAGCAATTCGATCGGCCGATCGCGCGCTTTCAGCTGGTGCAGGACCTGCTCGTGCGCATGCTCGCGAATGTGACCGCGTCGCAATGCATGGTGCTGCGCTTGTCGCAGCTGCAGGACGCCGGCTTGATGCGCGAAGAACACGCCTCGCTGGCAAAGGCCTTCTGCACCGCAAGGGCGCGCGAGACGGTCGGTTGGGCGCGCGAGCTGCTCGGCGGAAACGGCATCCTGCTGGATCATCACGTCGCCCGCTTCGTGGCCGACGCCGAGGCCATCTATTCCTATGAGGGTACGCGCGAGATCAATGCGCTCGTCGTCGGTCGCGCCATCACTGGATTTGGTGCGTTCGTGTAGCAGCCAATAGCGAGTAGTGAACGACGGGGCAGCCGTCATGGTCACCGCTCGCTACTCCCTCGTCGCATTCGCCAGGTCTGTATCCTGCGCATCCTTCCTCCTTCGCTCCGGTTGGCGCTGTCGGGTCAATAGATTGGCCGCCTCGGTCACTGACATGCCGCGGCCCGACGCGTAGTGTTTTTGCCATTGGTGCTGCCGGAGGGACAGACATGTCGCGCAAGCATTGGCTCGCCGCGTACGGCGAACGAATTCCGACCGGGATCGATCCGGACGCCCATGGCTCCGTGCTGGAGATGCTCGAGGGCGCCATGCATCGCTTCGCGGACAGGCCCGCGTTTCGCTGCTTCGGCCAGACGCTGACCTATGCCGACACTTATCGCCTGTCGCGCCACTTCGCCGCCTGCCTGCAGGACGAGCTGGGCGTGAAGAAAGGCGACCGCGTTGCCGTCATGCTCCCCAACATCCCGGCGTTCCCGCTCGCCATGCTGGGGATCGTCCGCGCCGGCGCCGTGCAGGTGAACGTGAATCCCCTCTACACGCCGCGCGAGCTCGAGCATCAGCTCAATGACGCCGGTGCCGAGACGATCGTCATCTTCAGCGGTGTCTCAGCGACGCTCGCCCAAATCATCGACAAGACGCCAATCAAGCAGGTCATCAGCGTGCGCTTGGGCGACGGCACCGGCGCGGCGCTTGCGAGCCCGCCGGTGGATGCACGCCTGACGAACGTCATCGCATTCTCCGACGCCCTCGCGCGCGGCGCGGACCTCGCCTTCACGCCTGTGGCACTGAACGGCGACGATCTCATCTTCCTGCAATACACTGGCGGAACCACCGGGCTTTCCAAGGGCGCGGCGTTGTCCCACCGCAACCTCGTCGCCAACACCGAGCAGTTCAAGGCCTTCGTGCCGGATGCCGTGCGTCCCGGGCAGGAGGTCGTGGTCACGGCGCTGCCGCTCTACCATATCTTTGCGCTGATGGTGAATTTCATTACCTACTATTCGATCGGCGCCGAGAACTGGCTGGTTCCCAATCCACGCGACTTGGCGAGCTTCATCGACATCCTCCGCCAGGCGCGCTGCACGATCTTCACTGGCGTGAATACGCTGTTCGGCGGGCTGCTCATGCACGCCGACATCGGCGACGTGGACTTCTCCGGGTTGCGCGTGGCCATCGGCGGCGGTGCCGCCGTGCTGCCGACGACCTCGGCGCGATGGAAGGCGCTGACCGGTAAGGACATCCTCGAAGGCTACGGTCTCTCGGAAACGTCTCCGATTCTCACCCTCAATCCGATGACGGCTACTGGATTCTCGGCGACGGTGGGCCTGCCGTTGCCGTCCACCGACATCAAGCTGCTCGACGCGGCCGACCAGGAAGCGGCAGTCGGCGAGCCCGGCGAAATCTGCGCCAAGGGGCCGCAGGTGATGACGGGCTACTGGCGCAAACCGGACGCCAATGCGGCCGCCTTCACCGCCGACGGTTATTTCCACACCGGCGACATCGGTGTGTTCGACGAGAAGGGATACCTCAAGATCGTCGACCGCAAGAAGGACATGATCCTCGTTTCCGGCTTCAACGTTTACCCGAACGAGGTCGAAGCCATCGCCGCGGCCTGCGCCGGGGTTGCCGAATGCGCCTGCGTCGGCAAGCCGGACGAGAAGACCGGCGAGGCCGTGCGGCTTTTCGTGGCCAAGGCGGCGGGCGCGACGCTTACCGAAGCGTGTGTGATCGCGCACTGCCAGCGGGAGCTCGCGGCCTACAAGGTGCCGAAGGAGGTATGCTTCCTCGACGCTCTGCCAAAGTCGAACGTCGGCAAGATCCTGCGCAAGGATCTGCGGGCGATCCCGTGAGACGTCAGGCAAGTACCATGACCATCCCCAACTACGACATGACGACGGCCGCGCAGTTCGTCGGCCGCGAGCTGGGGGGCTCGGATTGGGTCGCGGTCGGACAGGACCGCATCGAACAGTTCGCGGCGTGCACCGGCGATCGGCAGTGGATCCACGTCGACGTCGAGCGCGCCAGGCGCGAGGGCCCGTTCGGCGGGCCGGTCGCGCACGGCTACCTCAGTCTGTCGCTGGTCGCCGCGATGGTGATGGAGCTCGGCGTGGTTCCGCCGGATGCCGCCACCGTGCTCAACTACGGACTGGACAAGGTCCGCTTCATCGCGCCCGTCAAGGCCGGCGCACGCGTGCGCATGCGCGCGAGCCTTGCCGCGGCCGAGCCGCAGGGCGGCGGACGGATGCTTGTCAAGCTGCAATGCACGCTGGAGATCGAAGGCGAAACCAAGCCCGCCCTCGTGGCCGACGTGTTGTGCATGCTGATCGGCAAGCACCATGGCACATGAAAACCGCGAAGCCGGAATGTCGGATTACGACATCCGTAACGAAGCGGCGCAGCACACGCTAGCGGCAAATCCGCTGGTCGGCGTGCGCGGTCGAGACATCCTCGATTCGGCGCGCGTGCTGCTGAGCCAGATGATGAGCAATCCAGGGGTGGCGGCGCGGCAGTATCTGTCCTTCCTCGGCGAGCTCGGCCGCATCGCGACCGGCGGCTCCGAGCTTGCTCCCGATGCCGGGGACAAGCGCTTTGCCGATCCGGCGTGGAAAGAAAGCGTTCCCTATCGGGCCCTCGCGCAGTGCTACTTGGCCTGGGACGGCGCGCTCAACCGGTTCGTCGACGAGGCGAAGATGGACAAGCGCGAAAGGGAGCGAGCGCGCTTCGTCGTTGCGCTCCTGGTGGACGCGATGTCGCCGACGAACTCGCTCGCGGGCAATCCGGCGGCGCTGAAGAAGCTGATCGACAGCGGCGGCGCAAGTCTCGTGCACGGCCTGGAAAATCTGGTCAGCGACCTGGCGCGCAACGGCGGCCTGCCAGCACAGGTCGACACCCGGAAGTTCGCCGTCGGCAAAAACCTGGCGACCACTCCGGGCGCGGTCGTTCATCGCAGCCCGGTAATGGAGCTGATCCAGTACCGGCCGATGACAGACGAGGTGCACAAGCGGCCGCTCCTCATTGCCCCGCCGCAGATCAACAAGTTCTATGTCTTCGACCTGGTGCCGGAAAAGAGCATCGTTCAGTTCGCCCTCAAGGGCGGGCTGCAGACCTTCGCCATCAGCTGGAAGAACCCGACCCAGGCCGAAAGCCACTTCGGGCTCGATACCTATGTTGAGGCGCTGGAAGAAGCCGTGGACGTGATGTGCAACATCACGGGAAGCGAGGACGTCAACATCTGGGGCGCTTGCTCGGGCGGCATCACGACGTCGGCCTTCCTGGCGAACCTCGCGACGCGCCGCGAGCCCAAGGTCCACAGCGCCACCGTGGCGGTCTGCGTGCTCGACATGGCGGTCGCGCAGAACACGACGGCGGGACTTTTTGTCACGCCAGAATCGATCGTCGCGGCGAAGAGCGCCTCGCAACTCGCCGGCGTGGTCGAAGGGCAGGAACTGGCGCACATGTTCGCCTGGATGCGGCCCAACGATCTGATCTGGAACTACTGGGTCAACAATTACCTGCTCGGCAATGCGCCGCCCGCCTTCGATATCCTCTACTGGAACAACGACACGACGCGGCTCCCCGCACGCCTGCACGCCGATTTCCTCGATCTCATCGGCGCCAATCCGTACGTCAATGTGGGCCACCTCGAGGTGCGTGGAACGCCGCTCGACATGGGCCGGATCCGCCTGGACAGCTATGTGGTCGCCGGCGTGACCGACCACATCACGCCGTGGCAGGGCTGCTACAGTACGGCGAAGCTCTACGGCAAGCGGAGCACGTTCGTGCTCGCCAACAGCGGCCATATCCAGAGCCTGATCAATCCGCCGGGCAACCCCAGAACATTCTTCTGGGCTGGCGCGGCGGGCCAGCCCACGGCGGAGGCATGGCTGGAACGAGCCGTGAGGCATACAGGAAGTTGGTGGCCGCATTGGCTCGCGTGGATCAAGGCGCGCTCGGGAGCCGTTGTGCCCGCGCCGAGCTCATCGGGCAACGCAGAGCATCCGTCCCTCGGCGAGGCACCCGGCCGATACGTCATGGAGAAATAGGTGCAGATCAGTCTGCGCGACGTTGGGGGTCAGACGTTGCGCGTGGGTATCCGGCCCGGCGAGAAGATGCGTCCGCCGCTGCTTCTGTTCAACGGGATCGGCGCCAATATCGAGCTGGTCGAGCCATTTCTCGATGCGCTGGACGGACCCGACGCGATCATCTTCGATGTGCCGGGGGTCGGCGGCTCGCCGGCACCGAGGCTGCCGTATCGCCCGTCGATGCTGACGCGCCTGAGCGCCCGGCTGCTCGATCAGTTGGGGTACGCGCAGGTGGACGTGCTGGGTGTGTCGTGGGGCGGGGCGCTGGCACAACAATTCGCGTTCCAGCAAGCGCAACGCTGTCGGCGGCTCGTTCTCGCCGCCACCTCGCCCGGCCACCTGATGCTGCCGGGGAAGCTGACTGTGCTGCTCAAGATGGCGACGCCGCGACGCTACAAGGATCCCGACTATATGCAGCGAATTGCCGGGGACATCTATGGCGGGGCATTCCGCGGCTCGCCTGAGCTCGTGCCCAAGCACCTTCGCCATGTCCGCTGGGCGAGCGACTACGGCTATTACCTGCAGCTGATTGCCGGCTTCGGCTGGAGCAGCCTGCCTTGGCTCCGGTTCCTGGGGCAGTCGACGCTCGTGGTCATGGGGACGGACGATCCGATCGTGCCGCTGGCGAATGGCCGCATCCTGGCGACGCTGATCCCCGATGCGCGCCTGGTGACCATCGACGACGGCCATCTGTTTCTCGTCACCAGTCCGTGCGAGTCCGCAAAAATCGTTTCTGAATTTCTGCTTCAAAGTGGCTGTCGGGATTGAGCCTGTAGCAGGCGCTGCCGCTGCAGATCTAAAGGTGCGGCTCCCGCTTCATGGCGCAAGCCGGCCAGGGCGAAGTTAGCAACGTTCCTCAAGCCTGAGCGTTCCCGCGCAGTCGATCGTCAAGGCGCTGCGACGCCCGCGCTCACCCAACAGCCGTTCAAGGATTCCAGCCGCCGCTGCCATAGGGGCGGGTAATGACCTCGAGCAGGTGACCGTTGGGGTCTTCGAAGTAGAACCCGCGGCCGCCGTCGTGACGATTGATCTCCCCCCGCGTCGTTTGACCGGGATCGGCCCAGTAGGAAAGCTTCCGGTCGCGGACTCGTGCGAAGATCTTGTCGAATTCCGCTTCATCGACCAGGAAGGCGTAGTGCTGCGGTACGATCTTTTCCTTGACCTGCATGTAGTCGAGGTTCGCTCCGTTCTCGGTCGTGACCACGTCGAACGGACCCCAATGCGTGGGGGCCGGCAAGCCGAGCATCTCGGCCAAGAACCGGGCCGAGGCTTGACTGTCGCGGGCCGACAAGATGGTGTGATTGAAATGGATCGCCATGTCGTCCTCTTCGCGAGCGCTCGCAGCAATTTACTCCCATCCGATGAGCCCTGAATTCGAGGCGGATAGTAGCGATTGTCTGGGCTGTTCGGAAGTCCCGCGAACCAAGGGCCATCTGGCAACGGGCAGCACTCAAACGGCGGCGTGAGGAGATGCGCACGAAAGCAACTATAGCGATCGGCTTATGCGTCGCGTTTCTGACCATTCTTTCCGTGCTTCACGTGTTGGAGCCAGAGTTCAACCCGCCCCATTTTATTAGCGAATACCAGTTGGGCCGCTTTGGCTGGTTGATGTCGTTCGCCTTCTTCTGTCTGGGAGCGGCTTCGCTCGCACTCTTCGCAGCAGCAAGGCGAGAGATTCATACAAGATCCGGACGCATTGGGATCTGGGGGTTGCTTGTCACGGGCGGCGCCTATTTCTGCGGGGGCATATTCCCTCCTGATCCAAAATGGTTCGTCGGCAGTGTGCTGCACGGCCTCGGTGGACTGGTCGTCATCTTCGGGTCGCCCATCGTGTTTACGCTTGTGAGCAAGGGCTTCGCTCGCAACGAGGCTTCCTCAACGGCACCACGACCGCTGTTTTGGACGGCCATTTTGACGTGGCTGAGCTTGGTGTTGTTTTACGGGTCCAGCGTCGCTTTTCGTGGTCCGCCGCGTAGCATCGTTGTCGGTTGGACAAACCGAATCCTGGTCACGACCTATGTCTTGTGGCTCTTGGTCGCGGCCTTTCACGTTCGCAGCAGAAGCCGATAAGGGTTATTCGAAGCACGCGACCGCTTGATGGAAGCCGCAAACCTGCAGCGCGCCCGGGACACGAACTCACCCCTCCGCCCGGAACGGGCGCGTCAGCAGCGCCTCGATAGCGGCGTCGACGCTCAGCGAGTTGTCGAGGATGGCCGCCACCGCCGCCGCGATCGGCATATCGATACCTCGCGCGGCGGCCATCTCGGTGAGCACCGAGGCGGTGAAGGCGCCTTCCGCGAGCTTCGGCCCTTCGGCCGCGAGGTCGGCTGATAAGCCTTTGCCCAGCGCGACGCCGAGGGAGAAGTTGCGCGACTGCGCACTGGAGCAGGTGAGAACGAGGTCGCCCAGGCCGGACAACCCGGTCAGCGTTTCCACCCGCGCCCCGAAGGCGCGGCCGAAGCGGATCAGCTCGGCAAAGCCGCGCGTGGTGAGCGCCGCCGCCGCGCTGGCGCCGAGCCCGCGCCCGGTCACGATGCCGGCCGCGATGGCGAGCACGTTCTTGGCGGCGCCGCCGATCTCCACGCCGCGCACGTCGGTCGATCGATAAGGCCGGAACGTGGCGGAGCCGAGCGCCTGCGTCAGCGCCGCGGCCAGGTCTTCGTCGGGCGTCGCCAGCGTCACCGCAGTCGGCAGCCCGCGCGCGACGTCATCGGCGAAGCTCGGGCCGGACAGGATTGCCGGCACCGCATGCGGCAGGCACTCGGTGATGATCTCGGTCATGAAGCGCTGCGTGCCGCGCTCGATTCCCTTGGCGCAGGCCACCACCGGCACACGCAGATCGAATGCGGCCAGTGCCGCTGTCACGTCTCGCATTGCCTGGGCCGGGACCACCAGCAGCATGGCATCGGCGCGCGCCGCATCGGCGAGACTGGCGGTCAAGGTGACGCGCGTGTCGAGGCGGATGCCGGGCAGGCGCGGGCTCTCGCGGCGCTCCGCGATGGTGCGCACCGCGTGCGCGTCGCGGCCCCACAGCGTGACGGTGCGTCCGGCGCGCGCCGCGCAATTGGCGAGCGCGGTTCCCCAGGCGCCGGCGCCGATCACCGCGATGGTGTCGACGCTCATTGTGCGTCGAGAGGCGCCGCGCCGGATGGCGGCGTGCCGTCAGCGGACGTCGCGCGTTCCAGCGGCCAGCGCGCGCGCGGACTTGCCTCCAGCGTATCGGTGAGACCGCGCGCCAGCCGTTCGGCGCCGGCCCACGCGATGATAGCGCCGTTGTCGGTGCATAGCGGCGCCGGCGGCGCCACCAGCGGTGTGTCGACGCTGAACGCCATGCGGTCGATGGCGTCGCGGATACTCTGGTTGGCGGCAACGCCGCCGGCGATGACCAGCGCGGTCGGCGCCCCGAAGCGCTCGCGAAACAGGCGCAGGCCGACGCCCAGCCGGTCAGTGACGATTTCGATCACCGCATCCTGGAAGGCCGCGCACAGGTCCGACACGTCCTGCTCGGTGAGCGGCACGTTGCGTTCGGCCTCCAGGCGCAGCGCGGTCTTGAGGCCGGACAGCGAGAAGTCGGGCTCCGGCCGCCCGACCATCGGCCGCGGCAGATGGAATCTGCGCACATCGCCGCGCGTGGCTTCGAATTCCACCTCGGGTCCGCCCGGATAGGGCAGGCCCAGCACCTTGGCGGTTTTGTCGAAGGCTTCGCCGAGCGCGTCGTCGAGGGTGGTGCCGAGCCGGACATAATCACCGACGTCGAGCACGGCGACGATCTGCGTGTGACCGCCGGAGGCTAGGAACAGGCAGTAGGGAAACGCGACGTTGTCGGTGAGCCGCGCGGTGAGCGCATGCGCCTCGAGGTGGTTGACGGCGACCAGCGGCTTCTCGGCGACCAGCGCGATGGCTTTTGCGGTGGTGAGGCCGACGATGACGCCGCCGATCAGCCCCGGCCCGGCCGCCGCCGCGATGCCGTCGAGATGGCCGAAGCCGAGCCGTGCCTCGACCATGGCCTTCGCCACCACCATGTCGAGCACCTCGACATGGGCACGCGCGGCGATCTCCGGCACCACACCGCCATAGGCGGCATGCGCGGCCTGCGACAGCACCACGTTGGAGAGAATCTCGCCGGTGCCGTCGTCATGACGGCGCACCACTGCCGCGGCGGTCTCGTCGCACGTCGTCTCGATACCTAGCACCAGCATGCGTGCTTCATACAGGGAATGGCGAGTGGTGAGTAGGGTGAGTGGTAAGTGGTGAGTGTGTGGCGGCGAATAGCGAAGGCGGGGCAGGGTGCGGCGGTTGCCTACCTACTCACTACTCACTACTCACTACTCACTTTTGATCCCTGAGAGGTCCCTCATGGCGTCATTGATGCGGATCGGCACGCGCGGCTCGCCGCTCGCTCTGGCGCAGGCGCGCACCGTGCGGGACGCGCTCGCCGGCGCCCATGGCCTCGACCCCGACAGCATCGAGCTTTCCGTCATCCGCACCTCCGGCGACGCGGTGCAGGACCGCGCCCTTACCGACATCGGCGGCAAAGGCCTGTTCACCAAGGAGATCGACCAGGCGCTGATCGAGGGCACCATCGATCTTGCCGTGCACTCGGCGAAGGATCTGCCCACCGTCCTGCCGTTGGAGCTGATCATCGCCGGCTACCTGCCGCGCGAGGACGCGCGCGATGCCTTCATCAGCCGCAAGGCGATGACGCTCGCCGAGCTGGCGCCCGGCGCCGTCGTCGGCACCGCGTCGCTGCGCCGCCAGGCCATGGTGAAGCGTCTGCGCCCCGATCTCGCGCTCACGCTGTTGCGCGGCAATGTGGAGACGCGGCTGCGCAAGCTCGAAGAGGACGCGGTCGACGCCACGCTGCTCGCCATCGCCGGCCTCAATCGGCTCGGCCGCGCCGATGCCGCGACATCGATCCTCAGCGTCGAAGCATTCACGCCGGCCGTGGGGCAGGGCGCCATCGCCATCTGCACGCGCCTCGACGACGAGCGCACGCGGGCGCTGCTCGCCGCCATCACCGACGTCGAGACCGGACATGCGCTGGCGGCCGAGCGGGCTTTCCTTGCCGTGCTCGATGGGTCGTGCCGTACGCCGATCGGCGGCCACGCGGTGGTCAGCGGCGACGTGGTGCAATTCCACGGCGTGGTGCTGCGCCCCGACGGCAGCGAAGCCTTCGAGGCGCGACGCAACGGCGCGGCTGCCGATGCGGCGGCGCTCGGCGCCGATGCCGGCGCCGCCGTGAAGGCGGCGGCACCGTCGGACATTTTTGCGCATGAGTGAGCCGCGCCCCATGCATCTCCTGGTGACGCGCCCTTTGCCCGATGCCGAACGCACCGCGCAGGTGCTGCGGGAGGGCGGGCATCGGGTGACGCTGGTACCGGTGCTGCAGCTCGCGGCCATCGCGGTCGCGCTGGGCGACAGTCGATATGCGGCCGTGGTCATGACCAGCGCCAATGCGGCGCGCGCCATCGCGCAGCATCCGCGTCTTGCCTCGCTGACCGTGCTGCCGGCTTTCACCGTCGGCGCGCACACGGCGGCGGCGGCGCGTCGCATCGGCTTTGCCCGCGTCACGTCGGCCGATGGCGCCTTGCCGGATCTTGCACGCCTGGTCGCCGCCTCCCTGCCGCCCGGGCGCCTGCTCTACCTGGCGGCAGAACAGCGCGCGGGCGATCTCGACAGCATGCTGGCGGCTGACGGGTTCGAGGTCGACACACTGGTCGCCTATCGCATGGTTGCCAATCCGGCGTTGGCGCAGGACCTGCGTGCGGCTCTGGCGGCGCGCCCCGACGGCGTGCTGCATTATTCGGGCCGCAGCGCGCAGATGTTTCTCGCCGGCGCCGAGGCTGCCGGCGTCCTCGATGCGGTCCGGACGCTCACCCACTACTGCCTCTCCGCCGATGTGTCGGCACCGCTGCACGACGCCGGGGCCGGGACAGTCAAGATTGCGGCGCAGCCGAATGAAGCCGCGATGATGGCGCTCCTGTAAGCCGAGGCGCGGGCAGGCGGCGGCGTTGCCGCCATGCACCGGCCGCGCTATGCCCGGCCAAGGTTCAAATGCGGAGGACAGCATGGCGAGCACGCC
>Ga0081540_1001960_pt1 | contig 17184 bp, 16 predicted proteins | sample TabmetS2T1R1_FD_71024 | JGI IMG/M metagenome (GOLD analysis project Ga0081540, IMG submission 71024) | Tabebuia heterophylla rhizosphere microbial communities from the University of Puerto Rico - S2T1R1 | ecosystem: Host-associated > Plants > Roots > Rhizosphere ... | reverse complement strand
GCCGCGGCCAGGGCCAGGATCGCCGCGTCGTCCGCGCCGACCGGGCGGACCGCGTCGTTGGCCGCGGCGTGCTTGCGCATCACCCGCTGGTGCGACAGCGCGTTGCGAGCGTATCCGTCGTACGGGCCGACGACGCCGGCCAGCTCGGCCGAGCGCCGGTAGGCGGTGCCGGTCATCAGCGAGGTGATCGCCGCGGCCAGCGTCCGGCCGCCCTCGGAGTCGTACGCGTGCCCGGTCGCCATCAGCAGCGCGCCCAGGTTGGCGTAGCCGATGCCCAGCTGCCGGTAGGCGCGGGTGGTCTCGGTGATCGCCTCGGTCGGGAAGTCGGCGAACGAGATCGAGATGTCCATCGCGGTGATGACCAGCTCGACCGCCTTGGCGAACGTCGCCCCGTCGAACGTGCCGTCCTCGCGCAGGAACGTCAGCAGGTTGAGCGAGGCCAGGTTGCAGGACGAGTTGTCCAGCGACATGTACTCCGAGCACGGGTTGCTGGCGGTGATCCGGCCGGTCTCCGGGTTGGTGTGCCAGTCGTTGATCGTGTCGTCGTACTGGATGCCCGGATCGGCGCACTCCCACGCCGCCTGGGCCATGCTGCGGAACAGCGCGCGGGCGTCGAGGTTTTCGATCACCCTGTGGTCGAGCCGGGCGCGCAGGCTGAACTCGCGACTCTCGGCAACCGCCCGCATGAACTCGTCGGTGACCCGGACCGAGTTGTTGGCGTTCTGGTATTGGACCGAGGTGATGTCCTTACCGCCGAGGTCCATGTCGAAGCCCGCGTCGCGCAGGACGCGGATCTTCTCCTCCTCGCGCCGCTTGGTCTCGATGAACTCCTCGATGTCGGGGTGATCGACGTCGAGCACGACCATCTTCGCGGCTCGCCGGGTCGCGCCGCCGGACTTGATCGTCCCCGCGCTGGCGTCCGCGCCGCGCATGAAGCTGACCGGGCCGGATGCGGTGCCGCCGGAGGACAGCAGCTCCTTGGACGACCGGATCCGAGACAGGTTGAGGCCGGCGCCGGATCCGCCCTTGAAGATCAGCCCCTCTTCCCGATACCAGTTCAGGATCGAGTCCATCGTGTCGTCGACCGCGAGGATGAAACAGGCTGAGACTTGCTGGGGCGCTGAGGTGCCGACGTTGAACCAGACCGGCGAGTTGAAGCTGAACACCTGGTGCACGAGCATCCAGGTCAGCTCGTGCGCAAAGACCTCGGCGTCCTCCGGGGTGGCGAAGTAGCTGTGCTCCTCGCCGGCCGCCCGGTATTTCTCCACCACGCGGTCGACCAGCTGCCTGAGGCTGGACTCGCGGGTGTCGCTACCGACAGCGCCGCGGAAGTATTTCGAGGCGACGATGTTCGTCGCGTTCACCGACCAGAAGTCCGGGAACTCCACGCCGCGCTGCTCGAAGTTGATCGAGCCGTCGCGCCAGTTGGTCATCACCACGTCCCGGCGCTGCCAGGTGACCTCGTCGTACGGGTGCACGCCGGGGGTGGTGTAGACCCGCTCGACGTGCAGCCCACCCCACCGCTTCTCGCGCTGGGTGCCGACGGTCTCGGTCATGACTTGGTCCCCCTCGTGGCTGTCGGACTCCTGCGGCGCTCCCGCCTCCGCGGTCGTGGTGTTCGTGGTCGCGACCCGATCTCGGCGCCGGCTCATCGGGCCGGTTCCAGGTCGCGCAGCGCGTCCTCGTGGGTCGCTCGCTGCTGGTGGTCAGCCAGGTCATCGGTGTGCCCCCGCAATACGCGGATCTCGGCCTCGAAGTCCTCGATGCTCGTGAACGCGCGGTAGACGCTGGCGAAGCGCAGGTAGGCCACCTCGTCCAACTCGCGGAGCGGACCGAGGATCGCCAGGCCCACCTCGTTGCTCGGGATCTCGGCGCAGCCGGTGGCCCGGACCACGTCCTCGACCCGCTGCGCGAGCAAGGCGAGGTCATCGTCGCCGACCGGGCGGCCCTGACAGGCACGGCGGACGCCGGTGATGACCTTGTCCCGGCTGAACGGCTCGGTGACCCCGCTGCGCTTGATCACGGCGAGGGTGGCTTCCTCGACGGTCGTGAAGCGCCGGCCGCACGCCTGGCAGGACCGCCGGCGCCGGATGACCTGACCCTCGTCGACCTCACGCGAGTCGACGACGCGCGAGTCGGCGTGTCGGCAGTACGGGCAGCGCATGATTCCTGCTCCTCCCCCGTCCGTCCTGTGGATGGGGCTGGGGACGTCCTGTGGATCTTTTGTGGACCGTGCACCCCAACCTGTGGACGACTTACACCAGTGTAACTACTAGATGTTGGGGTTGACGTTATGCCGCTGCCGACGCCCGCGCAAGTCGAACCGCCGATTCGACACGAGTCGTGTCACACATCTTGGGGACAACCCTTCGCGAGGCCACATCTTCTAGGGGCGGACGGCTGGCGGGCGGTGGACGGGGACACGGGTGCCGCCCCGGTCTTCGCGCGCTGGCAGCGCCCTCCCGACGGCCGGGTCTGGTTCGCCACGGTCACCGGCGACCCGCTGGCCGTCCGGCTGATCGGCTCCGCCCGGGACGTGCTGCAGGACGGCTGCCACACGGACGGCCCGTACCTGAGCTGCCAGACGCTGGACGGGGCCGTGCGGCTGTGGCGGTACCGGCGGTAGCGACCTGCGCCTTTGCTGCCGGGCCGGCTCCGGTTACCGTTTGGCTCGAGGAAGGGTGGGCTGGTGCGGGTACTGGTCGTGGAGGACGAGCGCAACCTCGCCGACGCCATCGGTCGGGGCCTGCGCCGCGAGGGCATGGCCGTGGACGTCGCGTACGACGGCCGGGCCGGTCACGAGATGGCCTTCGTCACCCGTTATGACGTGATCGTCCTGGACCGCGACCTGCCCGGCGTGCCCGGCGACGAGATCTGCGCCGACCTGGTCGCCTCGGGCGCGCTGACCCGGGTGCTGATGCTCACCGCCAGTGCCAGCGTCGCGGACCGGGTGGAGGGGCTCGGGCTGGGCGCGGACGACTACCTGGCCAAGCCGTTCGCCTTCGACGAGCTGGTGGCCCGGGTCCGGGCGCTGGGCCGCCGGGCCACCCCGGCCGCGCCGCCCGTTCTGGCAGTCGGCGACCTGCTGCTCGACCAGGCCCGGCGCTCGGTCACCCGGGCCGGCCGGACGCTGGAGCTGACCCGCAAGGAGTTCGGCATCCTGGAGGAGCTGATCAAGGCGCGCGGCGGCGTGGTCTCCAGCGAGGAACTGCTGGAGCGGGTCTGGGACGCCAACGCCGACCCGTTCACCACCACCGTCAGGGTCACCGTCATGACCCTGCGCAAGAAGCTCGGCGATCCGCCGCTCATCGAGACCGTGGTCGGCGCCGGCTACCGGGTCACCGTGCCGGAAGCGGTCAGATGATGGGCCGGGCCACCGTCTACGACGCCCGGCCCGAACGCGGCGGCCTGCGCCCCACCCTCCGCCTGCGGCTGACCCTGCTCAACGGCATCCTGCTGGTCGGCGCCGCCGCCCTGCTGGTGATCCTCGCCGCCCTGCTGGTCGCCCAGGCGGTCCGGCCGGCGCACGAGCTCGCCGCCGGTACCCAGGTTCGGATGTCCGACGGGCGGGTCCTCGACGCCCAGCAGTGGCAGCGCCAGCTGCTCGCCTCCGCCGAGTCCGAGCTGCTGGCGAAGGGGCTGGTCACGGTACTGGCGATCAGCATCGTCGGGGTGGCCGGCGCCTACGTGGTGGCCGGCCGGGCACTGCGCCCGCTGCACCGGGTCACCTCGACCGCGCGCCGCCTGTCCGGCGAGACGATGGACCAGCGCATCCTCTACAGCGGCGCCGACGACGAGGTGGCCGAGCTGGCCGCCACCTTCGACGCGATGCTGGACCGGCTCAACGAGTCCTTCGAGAGCCAGAAGCGGTTCGTCGCCAACGCCTCCCACGAACTGCGCACGCCGCTGGCCGTCATGCGCACCGAGATCGACGTGACGCTGTCCGACCCGGACGCCGACGTCGCCGAGTACCGGCGGATGGCCACCGTGGTGCGCGACGCCTCGGAGCGCGCCAACGCCCTGGTCGAGGCGCTGCTGGTGCTGGCGCGGACCGAGGCGCAGGCCGGCCGCCGGCTGGTCCGGAAGGTACCGGCGGACCTGTCCGCGGGCGTCTCCTCGGCACTGGCCTCGGTGCAGCAGGAGACGGGCCGGCTGGGCCTGGTCGTGGACGTGGACCTGCAGCCGGCCCCGGTGGTCGGCGACCCGAGCCTGCTCGACCGGCTGGCCGGCAACCTGATCGAGAACGCGGTGCGCTACAACCACCTCCAGGGCCGGCTGTGGGTACGCACCTCGTCGGACGACCAGTACGCGACGCTGGTCGTCGGCAACACCGGCTTCGAGGTCGAGCAGGCGGACGTGCCGGGGCTGTTCGAGCCGTTCCGCCGCGGGGGCCGGGAGCGCACCGGGGTCCGCGGGGCGGGGCTGGGCCTGTCGATCGTGCGGGCGGTGTGCGACGCACACGGCGGTACCGTCAACGCCGTCGCGCTGCCCGGCGGCGGCCTGGAGGTCACGGTCACCCTGCCGGCCGCCGCGACGACCCCGGTCGTGGCCGCCTCGGCGAGCGTGCCCGCGCCACGCTAGTTTTGGGCTGTGCCTGTGGAGCATTCGATCGTACTGGTCCTCGGCGTGGCCGGCAGCGGGAAGACCACCGTCGGCGCCATGCTCGCCGGCCGGCTGGGCTGGCAGTACGCGGACGCGGACGACTTCCACCCGGTGGCCAACGTGGAGAAGATGGCGGCCGGCCACCCGCTGACGGACGCGGACCGGTGGCCCTGGCTGCACGGCATCGCCGCGTGGATCGACGTGCAGATTGCGTCCGGCCAGCCGGCCGTGGTCAGCTGCTCGGCGCTGAAGCGGGCCTACCGCGACGTGATGCGCCGCCCCGAGGTGCAGATGATCTACCTGCACGGCAGCCCGGACCTGATCGCGGCCCGGCTCGCCTCCCGGCAGGGACACTTCTTCAAGCGGGAGATGCTGGACGGCCAGTTCGCCACGCTGCAGGAGCCGGAGCCGGACGAGAATGTCATCACGGTGTCCATCGAGGGCACACCGCTGCACGTGGTCGACCGGATCCTCGGGCAACTGACAAAGTAGCGGGATGACGGTCTCGATCAGGAACATCACCTTCGACTGCGCGGACCCGTGGGCGCTGTCGGAGTTCTGGAGCCAGGTGACGGGGTGGCCGCGCCACCCGGAGAACGTGCCGACCGACGAAGAGGTGCTGCTGGTGGCGCCGGAGGACGCCTACCCGCGGCTGCTGTTCATCCGGGTACCGGAGCCGAAGACGGTGAAGAACCGGGTGCACCTGGACGTGCAGCCGGACGTTCCCCGGGAGGAGCAGGTGGCCGCGCTGCAGGAGCTGGGCGCGACGTTCGTCGAGGACCACCGGCAGCCGGACGGCAAGGGCTGGGTGGTGCTGGCTGACCCGGAGGGCAACGAGTTCTGCGTGGAGCGCTCGGCGGCCGAGCGGGCGGCCACGTCGTAGGTCCCGCGCCGCCGCGGCAGAGGGCCCGCCAGCGACAGAGGGGCCGGGCGGCGCCTCGCGGGACAGCGAGGCGCCGCCCGGCCGGCTGTCTCAGGCCGGCAGGCTCGCCACGCCCGGCGGCAGGAAGCGCGGCTGCGCGTACCCGGCACGGTCCAGGTATGGCGTCACGCCGCCGAGGTGGAACGGCCAACCGGCGCCGAGGATCATGCAGAGGTCGATGTCCCGCGGATCGGCCACCACGCCCTCGTCCAGCATCAGCCGGATCTCCTCGACCAGCGCACCCAGCGCCCGGTCCCGCACCTGCTCGGCCGTCAACGGCTGGTCGCCGACCACGAGCAGCGCGGCCACCTCCGGGTCGATGGTGCCGTCCCGGTCGGTGAGCGGCTTGCCCGCCTCGACGATCCGGCCCAGGTTGTCGCTGACCGCGAACCGGTCGGGGAACGCCTCGTGCAGGGTCTGCGCCACGTGCCGGGCGACGGCCGGGCCGACCATGGTCAGCAGGGGCAGCGGCCGCATCGGCAGGCCCAGCGGGTCCAGCGCCTCGTTGGCCACGTCCAGCGGGGTACCGGCGTCGACCGCCGCGAACGTCTCGCCGAGGAACCGGGTCAGCAGCCGGTTGACCACGAAGGACGGCGCGTCCTTGACCAGTACGCAGGACTTCTTCAGCGCCTTGCCGACCGCGAACGCGGTGGCCAGGGTGGCGTCGTCGGTGCGATCCGCCCGGACGATCTCGACCAGCGGCATGACCGACACCGGGTTGAAGAAGTGGAAGCCGACCACCCGCTCGGGGTGGGCCAGGTCGGCGGCCATCGCGGTGACCGACAGCGAGGACGTGTTGGTGGCCAGCACGCACTCGGGCCCGACGACCTGCTCGACCTCGGCCCAGACCTGCTTCTTGACCTTCAGGTCCTCGAACACCGCCTCGATCACCAACTCGGCGTCGGCGAACCCGGCCTTGTCGACCGCGCCGGTCACCAGGCCGCGCAGCTTGGCCGCCTTGCCCGCGTCCAGCCGGCCCTTGGCGGCCAGCTTGCCGATCTCGCCGTGGACGTAGGACACGCCCTTGTCGACCCGCTCCTGGTCGAGGTCGGTCAGCACGACCGGTACCTCGAGGCGGCGGGCGAACAGCAGGGCGATCTGCCCGGCCATCAGGCCGGCGCCGACGATGCCCACCTTGGTGACGTCGCGGGCCAGGGCGGGAGCCGGCGCGCCGGCCGGGCGCTTGGCCCGGCGCTGGACGAGGTCGAAGGCGTAGAGCGAGGCGCGCTGCTCGTCGCTCATGATCATGTCGGCGAGCGCCTCGTCCTCGGCCGCGGTACCGGCGGTGAAGTCCGCGTCCTTCGCCAGTGCCAGCAGCTCCAGCGCCTTGTACGCGGAGGGGACCGCGCCGTGCAGCCGCTCGTCGAGCTGCTGCCGGGCGAACCCGAGCACGGCGTCCCACATCTCGCTGCGGTCCACCTCGGGACGGTCCACTGTGGTCTGTCCACTAACGACAGAGGCGGCCCAGGCGAGCGAGCGCTCCAGGAAGTCGGCCGGCTCGAACAGCACGTCCGCGATGCCCAGCTCGCCGGCGTCCGCCGGGCGGAGCATCTTGTTGAGCTGCAACGGGTTCTGCACGATGACCTGTGCCGCGCCGATGATGCCGATGAGGTTGGGCAGCAACTGGGTGCCGCCCCAGCCGGGGATCAGCCCCAGCGACACCTCGGGCAGCGCGAGCGCGCCGGCACCCGTGGACAGCGTCCGGTACCGGCAGTGCAGCGCCAGCTCCAGGCCGCCGCCCATGGCCGCACCGTTGACGAAGGCGAACGTCGGTACCGGCGCGTCACGCAGCCGGCGGAACACGCGGTGGCCCTCGCGGCCGATCGCCAGAGCCTGCTCCCGCGACCCGATCAGCGGCAGGCCCGTGACGTCCGCGCCGACGCTGAAGATGTAGGGCTTGCCGGTGACCGCGACGAACGCGGGATCGGCGGCGAGCGCCCCGGTGATGGCGGCGTCCAGGGAGGCGAGTCCACCCGGCCCGAAGGTGTTCGGCTTGGTGTGGTCGAACCCGTTGTCCAGCGTGATGAGCGCGGCCTTCTTCGCCAGCCCCGGTACCGCGACCAGGCGCACCAGCGCCTTCGTCACGACCTCGTTCGGAAACTCGCCCGTCGTCACTTGTTACCCTCCCAGGCCGGGTTCTCCCAGATGACCGTGCCGCCCATGCCGATGCCGATGCACATGGCCGTGAGCCCGTACCGCACCTCGGGGTGCTCGGCGAAATGCCGGGACAGCTGGGTCATCAGCCGCACCCCGGAGGACGCCAGCGGGTGGCCGATCGCGATCGCGCCGCCCCACGGGTTGACCCGCTCGTCGTCGTCGGCGATGCCGAAGTGGTCGAGGAACGCCAGCACCTGCACGGCGAACGCCTCGTTCAGCTCGAACAGCCCGATGTCCTCAATGGACAGTCCGGCCAGCCGCAGCGCCTTCTCGGTGGACGGGATCGGCCCGTACCCCATGACCTCCGGCTCGACCCCGGCGAAGCCGTAGGACACCAGCCGCATGCCGATCGGCAGTCCCAGCTCGACGGCGACGTCCTCGGCGGCCAGCAGGCAAGCGGTGGCCCCATCGTTGAGGCCGGCCGCGTTGCCCGCGGTGACCTTCCCGTGTGGACGGAACGGGGTCTTCAGCGTGGCCAGCTTCTCCATGCTGGTCTCGCGCGGCGCCTCGTCCGCGGTGGCCAGTCCCCAGCCGGTCTCGGGGTCGCGGGTGGCGACGGTGACCAGGTCGGGCTGGATCTTCCCGTTCGCGTACGCCTTGGCGGTGCGCTGCTGGCTGGCCAGGCCGAAGCGGTCCGCCCGCTCCTTGGTGATGGCCGGCTCGCGGTCGTGCAGGTTCTCGGCGGTCGAGCCCATCACGAGCGCGGACGGGTCGACCAGCTTCTCGGCGAGGATCCGCGGGTTGGGGTCGACGCCCTCGCCCATCGGGTGGCGGCCCATGTGCTCGACGCCGCCGGCGATGGCCACGTCGTAGGCGCCGATCGCGATGCCGGAGGAGACCGTGGTGACCGCGGTCATCGCCCCGGCGCACATCCGGTCGATGGCGAAGCCGGGCACGGTCTTGGGCAGGCCGGCGAGCAGGGCGGCGGTGCGGCCGATGGTCAGGCCCTGGTCGCCGATCTGCGTGGTGGCCGCGACGGCCACCTCATCGACCCGCTCGGGTGGCAGGCCGGGGTTGCGGCGCAGCAGTTCGCGGATGCAGCGGATCACGAGATCGTCGGCGCGGGTGTGCGCGTACATGCCGCCGGCCTTGCCGAACGGCGTGCGGACGCCGTCGACGAACACGACGTCGCGGACGGTGCGGGGCATTGGGAGCCTCCTGCGGGAGAGGGTGACGTCACGATGCTACTCGTGAGTAACTAAACGCGCGACGCCGGTGTGGTCTGCTTCACGCCTCGCCGGGGTCGGGCTCCGGGACGATCCCGGCCGGCGGGGACAGCGCCTCGACCAGCGGCCCGACGGTCAGGTTGAGCTGCCAGTTCCGCGCCCCGTACCCGGCCAGTGCCGCGCGTACCGTCGTGGCGTCGACCGGAGCCGGCGGCTCCCAGGCGAGCCGGCGGATCGCGTCCGGGGCCAGCAGGTTCTCCGGCGGCATCCGGTGCTCGGCCGCCAGGCGGCTGACCGCCTCACGGCAGCGGGCCAGCCGGGCGGCGGCCACCGGGTCGCGCTCCGCCCAGCGGTGCGGCGGGGGGGGACCGTCGCTCGGCGGCGTCACCGGCAGCTCGGAGGCGGGCAGCTCGCGCGCCTCGTCCAGGGCGTCGAGCCACGTCCGGGCCAGCCGGCGCACCGACCGGCCGCCGTACCCGGCCAGCGCGACCAGGCTCCGCTCGTCCTTGGGGTCCGACTCGGCGGCCGCGATGATGGCCGCGTCCGGCAGTACCCGACCGGGCGCGGTGTCCCGGCGGGCGGCGATCGCGTCCCGGGCCAGCCACAGCGCGCGCACCCGCGCCAGCGCCCGGGGACCGCGCACCCGGTGGATGCCCGAGGTGCGCCGCCAGGGGTCGGGGCGCGGGCGGTGCGGCGCGGCACCGGTGGCGACCAGCGCGGCGAACTCCTCGGCCGCCCACTCCGTCTTGCCCTGCCGCGCGAGTTCGGCCTCCAGCAGGTCACGCAGCCCCACCAGCAGCTCCACGTCCAGCGCCGCGTAGGTGAGCCAGGAGTCCGGCAGCGGCCGGGTCGACCAGTCCGCCGCCGAGTGGTGCTTCTCCAGCTGGTACCCGAGAAGGTGCTCGGTCAGCGCGGCCAGCCCCACCCGCTCGTACCCGAGCAGCCGCGCGGCCAGCTCGGTGTCGAACAGCAGCTTCGGGCGCAGCCCGACCTCGGCGAGGCAGGGCAGGTCCTGGCTGGCGGCGTGCAGCACCCACTCCGCGTCCTCGATCGCCTCGCTCAGCACGGTGAGGTCGTCGAAGGGCGTCGGGTCGATCAGGGCGGTACCGGCGCCCTCCCGGCGCAACTGCACCAGGTAGGCGCGGTGGGTGTACCGGTACCCGGAGGCGCGCTCGGCGTCCACGGCGACCGGACCGGTACCGGCGGCGAACCGCGCCACCACGTCGGCCAGCGCCTCGATGGTGGCGACCGGCTCGGGAACTCCGTCGCGCGGCTCGGTCAGCGGGACGGCCGCGGGCGCTGTGTCACTGTCCGGGCCGCTGTCCGGGCCGTCGATGCTGGTGGGGATTTCGTCGCCTTCGGGGTGGTTTCCGGCGCGCCGGTCCCGACTGTGCAGGTCCCGGGGCCGCCCGGGTGTCTCGTCGGTCATTTACCAAACTTACGAGGCCCGACCCGCCGCCGGCTCGCGGCCCGCCCGGCGCGTCGCGAGTGATCGCGACCGGGGCGGCGGACTCACGAGAATGGCGGTAGGTTGCAGCCTGCCGCAGGTTGGCCAGTCGCCCGCCGGCGACGGACACCAGGCACCGACGGAGGACGTGCGTTTCATGACCGCTGGGTACGACCCGACCGGCAACCCCGCACGACCCGGCCCGACGCCGCCGGTACCCGTTCAGCCGCAGGCACCCGCATACCCGCAGCAGGTGTACCCGCAGCAGGTGTCCGCACCGGCCACGCCCTGGTCCGCCCCGCCGTTCGCGCCGCAGTACCCGCCCGCGCCGGCCCTGCCCCAGTCGCCGCCGGTGCCGCCCCAGTTGCCGCCCGTGCCGGCCCGGCGGCGTCCGCGCCTCGTGCTGGCGGTGCTGGTCGTGGTGCTGTTCCTTGTCGCGGCGGGGGAGGGTTACCAGCTGGTGCGGCTCGGCGACCGGTTGGACGCGGCGAGCCGGACGGCGGCCGACGACCGCGTCGCGGCCGGCAAGAGCGCCGACGACATGGACCGCCGGATCAAGGCGCTTGAGTCGCGGGTCGCGGGCTCGCTCGACTCGACGGCCGTGGCCAACGCGGTGCTGCCCAGCGTCTTCCGGGTGGACGCCGGCCAGTTCACCGGCACCGCGTTCGCCGTGGGCAAGGCTCCGGCGGGCGGCGGTACCGATCTCATCACGAATTACCACGTGATCGAGTCGATCTACGAGAAGGGCACCAAGGACGCGGCGCTGGAGCGGGACAGCCAGCGGTTCCCGGTGAAGATCACCCAGGTCGACCAGAAGGACGACCTCGCCCTGCTGCACTCCACGGAGTCGTTCCACCGGCTGGTGTCGGCCTCGGCGCAGGTGCAGCCCGGCGCGCCGATCGTGGTGGTCGGCGCCCCGCTCGGCCTCGCGCAGACGGTCACCACGGGCGTGGTCAGCGCGGTCCGCAACGACTTCCCGGGCGAGGGTGGCAAGACATTTATCCAGTTCGATGCTCCGATCAACCCTGGCAACTCCGGCGGGCCGGTGGTCAACGCCCAGCAGCAGGTGGTCGGCATCGCTTCGGCCAAGGCGAACAATGCCGAAGGCATCGGCCTGGCCATCCCGATCGCGCTGGCCTGCCAGGCGTTCTCGATCTGCTGACCCCCGCACAGCCCCGATCCGCCCCACCGACCGGGGACGAACCCTGGAGGAGAACATGACCGACCCTTCGACCGGCCCGGACAGCGACCGCTGGTCCGCCGGTTCAGCCTGGTCCGCCGACCCGGCACCGACCAGTACCCCGTCCGACCCGGAGCCGACCACCCGAGCGGCCTACGAGCCGTGGGCGACCGCGCCGGCCGATCCGACCGCGCCGGCCGTGACCGCGCCGGCCGTGACCGCGCCGGCCGTGACCGCGCCGGCCGTGACCGTGCCGGTCAGCTACCTGCCGGGCTCATCGGCGGTACCGCCGCCGCCGGCCGCAACCCTCCCGCCGGCCAGCGCCCCGCCGACCGAGGGCTACCCGGTCCCCACTCAGGCCTACCCGGCGTACCCGGTCTCGGCACCCGGCTACCCGGTCTCGGCCCCTGGGTACCCGGTCTCGGCCCCTGGGTACCCGGTCTCGGCTCCCGCGGGCTACCCGGTCTCCGCGCCGGGTTACCCGATGCCGCCGGCCGCGCCGGCCAAGCCACGGCGCACCGCGGTCCTCGTGCTGTCCATCCTGATGGTCGTGTTCCTGCTCGCCGCCGGCGCACTCGGCGGCCTGTACGTGACCAAGAACAACGCCTACCAGCAGGAGGCGAGGACGCTGTCCGCCAGCAACGCGAAAGTCGACACCCAGAAGACTCAGATCGACGAGCTTCAGCAGCAGCTCAAGTCCACCCAGGACAAGCTGACCGACGCGACGCAGAAGGCGACCGGTGTCCAGAACCAGGTCGACGAGCTGACCCACGAGAAGCAGGTCATCACGCAGTGCCTCGACCTGGTCGGCCAGGCCAACGCCGCGGCGGCGCGGGGCGACCGGACCAACGCGAACAAGCTGCTCGCCCAGGCACAGAAGCCGTGCGACGAGGCGGACAACTACCTCAACTGACCGGCCCGCGAAACGCCGGCCGCCACCGACTCAGACGCCGGAGGCGGCCGGCCAGGCCAGGGCGGTGACTCCCGGTGGCGGCAGCCCGGCCGTGGAGGCGAGCAGCGCGTACCACCCCTCCACGTGCCGGCGCAGGTCGGTACCGAGCGGGGTCCACGACGCCCGGATCTCCAGGTCGGCGGTTGCCGGCGGGCCGGCCAGGTCGCCGAACCGGGTCGACGAGGTCTGCGTGACCGTACCCCCGGCCGCCGTGTATCGGGCTCCGTGCGCGTCCAGCGCGTCGGTCAGCCAGCTCCAGCCGACGGCGGGCAGCAGCGGGTCGGCGGCCAGCTCCGGCTCCAACTCGGCGGTGACGTAGGTGACCAGGCGCAGGGTGCCCTCCCAGGCCTCCTGCCCGGCCGGGTCGTGCAGCAGGATGAGCCGGCCGGTGGCCACCTCGTCGCCGGACCGGCTGACGATGCCGGAGACGGCGTGGGCGAACGGGGCCAACCGCTGCGGTGGCGCGAGGTCCTCCAGCACGATCTCCGGTCGTGGTGTGACCGACCGCAGACTGGCCACGGCGCGCACGAACGTCTCCGGAAACACGGACGAGGGCGCCATGCTCGCAGCCTAAGGCGACCGCGGTCGCCGGCCTGGCCACGGCGCGCCGAGTGGCCATCGTTACCCGTGCGATGATGGCCCGCGATGGTTGCTGAAGAGTCGGCATTTGTCCGAGCGTGTCGTGGTGAATCCGTTCCGTACACCCCGGTCTGGTTCATGCGCCAGGCCGGCCGGTCGCTACCCGAGTACCGGGCGGTGCGCGCCGGCATCCCGATGCTGGACGCCTGCCGCAGCCCCGAGCTGATCCGCGAGATCACCCTGCAGCCCGTGCGGCGGCTGGGCGTGGACGCGGCGATCCTGTTCAGCGACATCGTGGTACCACTGGCGGCGGCCGGCGTGGACCTGGACATCAAGCCGGGAGTCGGCCCGGTCATCGCCGCCCCGGTGCGGGACGCGGCCTCGGTCGCGGCCCTGCCGGTGCTCGACCCGCAGGCGGTGGGCTTCGTCGCCGAGGCGATCGCCGGCCTGCTGGGCGACCTGGCCGGTACCCCGCTGATCGGCTTCGCCGGTGCACCGTTCACGCTGGCCAGCTACCTCGTGGAGGGCGGGCCGTCGCGCAACCACGAGCGGACCAAGGCGCTGATGTACGGGGCGCCGGACGTGTGGCACGCGCTGTGCGCGAGGCTCGCGGAGACCACGCTGACGTTCCTGCGGGTACAGGTGGCCGCCGGGGTGTCCGCGGTGCAGCTGTTCGACTCGTGGGCCGGGGCCCTGTCGCTGGCCGACTACCGCCGGTTCGTCGCGCCGCACTCGGCCGCGGTACTGGGCGGGCTGGCGGAGGCGGGCGTGCCGCGGATCCACTTCGGCGTGGGTACCGGCGCCCTGCTGCCGGCCATGGCGGAGGCGGGTGCCGACGTGGTGGGCGTCGACTGGCGCACCCCGCTGGACGAGGCGGCCGAGGCGGTCGGGCCGGACGTCTCGGTGCAGGGCAACCTTGACCCGGCGGTGCTGTTCGCGCCGTGGCCGGCGATCGAGGAGCAGGTGCGCCGCATCCTGGCCGAGGGCCGGGCCGCCCGGGGACACGTGTTCAACCTGGGGCACGGGGTGCTGCCGGAGACCGATCCGGACGTGTTGGCCCGGGTGGTCGCGCTGGTCCACGAGGTGTCCGCGCGCTGACCGGGCCGGCGCGGGGCGGCCCCGACCGGTACCCTGTGCGCCGTGGCGGGGGTGACGGTGTCGGCGGCCGCGCACCGGCGGCGGTGGTGGCTGCGCCGCTCGGCGCTGGCCGATGTGACCGCGGTGCTGCGCAGCGCGGTAACTGTCCTCTTTGGACACTGGCCGGTGCTGTTCGCGCTCGCCTTCGCGGGCCTCGGCGCGCGGCACTACCTGATCTCCGCCGCCGTGCAGGCGAGCAAGGTCAACGGCGTGCTCGGCTTCATGGTGCTCGTGCTGGTGCCGATAACGACCATGACCGCGCTGGTCTTCATGCTGCTCGCGGTGCGCGCCTCGCTGCCCTGGCTGGTCACCGCGGCCTCGACCGGGCCGTCGGCGGCGGAGGCCGGTGACGGCGAGCCGGACCCGCGCCGGGCCAGGCTCGTCGACCACCTGGGCAGCGTGCTGGTGCCGTTCCTCGCGGTCTACGCCTCCTACGGATACCTCAGGGACGATCGGGTCGCCTACCTCAACGCGCTCCTCGAGGACGCGCCGTTCGGCGGGGACGAGGACGCCTTTCTGCGCCGGCTGCCGTTCGACTTCGGCTTCACCCTCGGCGCGGTCGTCGTGGGCGCGCTCGTGGTGCGGTGGCTGATGGGCCGCTGGAAGGTCGTCAAGCGCCGGCCGTCGCTGGGCATCCTCGCCGCCTACGTCGAGGTCGTGTGGATCAGCCTCAGCGCCGTCGCGCTCTACCCGATCGTCACCGGCGCCCGCGCCTGGCTTGAGGGCCGCCGGGTGGTGCACGGCCTGACGGACGCGGGCAACGCGGTGGTCGACCGACTGGGGCCGCTCGCCCCGCCGACGCACAGCGGCCTGGATCTGATCGGTACCCTCGTCGGCTCGGTCGACGACGTCATCGTGGTACCGGTCGCCTGGCTCGCGGTCGGTGCGGTGGTCTACGGCCACCGCATCCGGCCGCCCGCGGCGCCCTCCCACGACGTGCTGGACCTGACGGCGCGTCGATGGCTGCGGCTGCCCGCGCCGCTGCGCAGGATCGGCGCGGAGATCGGCGACGACCTCAAGGAGCGGTTCGGCCCGCTGTGGTTCGGGCTGCGCCTGCTGCTGCGCACCGGACTGCGCCCGATGCTGCTGTTCTGCCTGGCCTTCCTGCTGGTACAGAAGACCGGCATCTGGCTGTTCCAACTCGAGCGGTGGATTGTCGGCCCGCACGACCTGGGCACCGTGTGGATGCCGCTGTCCGGGCCGCTGAGCGTGTTCAACGACGGTGTGCGCACGGTCCTGCTGGTGGCCCTGCTCGGTGCCGCGGTCGACCGGGTGCTCCGCGCCGAGGACAGCCTTACGGCGTGAGGCGGGCGTACCGCGGCAGCTTCGTCGCCAGCGCGACCCGTACCGCGACCGGCCGGGCCGTGGACGGCAGCACGAAGTAGGCGACCGTCTTGTACTGGGGCGGGGGCGTACCGATCCCGCCCGGCGTGCAGCCGGCGTACCGGAGGTCCGCGCCGAACAGTTCGTTGGGGTTGGCCTCGAAGGTCGAACCGGCGGCCGACTCCATCGTCAGCTGGCAACCGATGATCTTGTCCGAGTCGGCGGCGACGAACTCCAGCGTCGCGCTCCAGACCCGCACGCCGGCCGGAAGCTTGAAGGGCTTGTCGTCGTAGTCCGTGACCTGGGTGGTCACGTCGCGCATGTCCACCAGTCGCATGCGGGCGTCGGCGTAGTCGACCCAGCCGCCCGGGGCCGCGCTCAGCGGCTGGTGCGGCTTGCCGAACCAGTACCGCTCGTGGAAGTCGTGGATCGGCGCGTAGAACGCCAGCACCAGGGCGGGTACCAGCGCCAGGAGCCCCCACCGGTTGCGCCGCCACCACTGTCCACTCACGACGTCACCGCCGGCTTGGTCAGCGGTACCGGCGTGGTCTGCGCCTTCCACGAGCGCACCGAGGCGTCGTCGATCGGCAGCGGTACCTCGGCCATCGCGGCCAACCGCAGTTCGAGGGTCGGCTTCGCCAGCAGGATCGCGACGTGGGTGGCGACCGCGACGGGTACCTCGAAGGCGACCTCGCCGGCCACCGGTACCCCGGGTTGGAGGGTCCAGCCGCCCTCCAGCACCTGGTCCACGCGGGTACTGGACCGGTAGGTGCGACCCTGCTCGTCGCGCAGCGCCATGTAACCGACGCCGATCGGCTTGTGCCGGGAGGTCAACCGCACGGTCACGAGTACCCAGATCCCGCTGGTGTCGTGGGTGGCGCCGGACTGGCTGATCACGGCGGCCCCGCGTACCGACAGCACGCGCACGTCGAAGTCGCCCAGGTCGAGGGTCTGGCCGATCCGGCCGGCGCGCACGTACGGCCCCTGCCGCGCGTCGGCGTCCGGCGTGTTGCGGGTGATCAGGGCGCCGGCGGCGAGCGCGAGGACCAGCAGGGCAACGGCGCCGAGCCGGCTGGCCAGCCGCGCGTCCTCCGGCCGGTACGCGGGAAGCGCGCGGCCGAGCACGACCCGGAAGTAGTCGGGCAGGGTCAGGTCGGCGCCGACGCCGCGCAGCGGTGCCTGCCAGACGTGGCGGTGGCTGTCCACCAGGCCCGGGAGCACGACCAGGCCCGTAGCGTCGATGACGCTGGCCCCACCGGCGGGCAGGTCGGGCCCGACGGCGGCGATCGCGCCCCCGGAGACGAGCACGTCGGCGCGCGGCAGCTCGGGCGCGCCGTCGCCGGGTACCACGTGACCGCCCTTGATCAGGATCGACATGATTGCTCCTCTCAAAGCTTTCTAAAAAGCTATACACAAAGCTTTTGCGATGCAATACGGTCGGTACCATTCGGGGGTGCGCAAGGACGTGGTCGACGCGATCGCCGAGGCCTGGGAGGCCGAGCTTCCCGGCGTCGCCGGCGTCGGCCTCGACCTGGGCAAGCGCGTCGGCCGGCTGTCAGCGATGCTCGGCGAGCGGGTCAACGCCGAGCTCGCCCGGCTGAGCCTGACCAAGGCGGAGTACGAGATCCTCGCCGTGCTGCGCGCGTCCGGGCCGCCCTACCGGCTGCGCCCCTCCGACCTCACCAGCCGGCTGCTGCTGTCGTCCGGCGGCACCAGCAA
>Ga0081540_1001959_pt1 | contig 17198 bp, 15 predicted proteins | sample TabmetS2T1R1_FD_71024 | JGI IMG/M metagenome (GOLD analysis project Ga0081540, IMG submission 71024) | Tabebuia heterophylla rhizosphere microbial communities from the University of Puerto Rico - S2T1R1 | ecosystem: Host-associated > Plants > Roots > Rhizosphere ... | reverse complement strand
CCTGGTGGGCGGGGGGCTGCCGAGTGGGGAGTTGCTGGGCGCGGGTAGAGCAGACGGCGGGTTCCGGCTGTCGCTCAGCAGTCCCGGACGTAGTCGCCGTTGTAGAAGTCGAAGTGCGTGGGGCTCGCACCGGGGTTGTCGATCACGTAACCCGGCTGGGCCGTGTAGCCAATCCAGAACTGGGGCGCCGTCCCGTCCGCGCCGGCGAGGCCGCCCGTGACGGTGACGTCATGGGTGATCGGCGTCTCCTGGTAGCCGTTCACGCCGTAGAGGACGGTGTCGATGCCCTGGGTGTACGGAACCGTGACGGAGCACGAGCTGCCATCAAGGGCGAAAAGCGGCTCCGAGACCGCCTTGATGGGGGCCGGCTTCGTGTTCAGCGCGCCGCCCTGCGCGGCGTAGGAGACACAGTCACCGGTGTTCTTGAAGCCTGAGCCGTCCTGGCGGATGAGGTCTTGCCAGCCGCCCTGCTGACACGCCTTGGCGTTGTCGGAGTTGCCGCCGCCGGCGAGTGCCACCGGCACCATCAGCGCCGCCGTCAGAGCCGCAATCAGCAGCCCGAAGATGACCTTGTTCATGAGGGGCCTTCCCTTCCCTTGAGATTTGGTGCGACGAGTTCGGAAGCCCGGGAGTGCTTCGGCGTTGCCGCCGAGCTCGCACGCGACCTCCTGATTGGAAGGTACAAACGTCCCCACCGCGTGTCACTGACACGATGGTGTCTATTCGTGGGAACGCCGGGCCGCGGGCGGCGACACCCGCTGGTCACTTCGCCACAACCTGGCCCGACCTCAGGCACTTCCATTACGTCGCCGAGCTCGACCTCGGCGTCCTGGCGCACGAAGCGAGAGGCGATCGCGGCGGTGAGCAGCGAGAGGAAACCGATCCCCGTGAACATCAGCACGATCCCGATCAGCCGCCCCTGCACGCTGGTCGGGTAGAGGTCGCCGTAGCCGACGGTCGTGACCGTGACGACCGACCACCAGACACCGTCCCAGAGCGTGTAGACGACCCGCACGTTCGACCAACCGAGCCCGCCCAACGCTAAGCCGGCGCGGGAGCGCGATCGACAGCGGGCTCCTCCTCGACGTCCGGCTCGAGCTGGCCGACCCGGTCGCGGCGGAGCCGCATCGCGACCAGCGGATAGATGAGCGTCGAGAGGATCGCAGCGCCGATGAGAGCCGAGGCCGTCGACAGGCGCATGTGTCCGGTCTCGACCGCGATGGCGGTGATCGCGACCACGAGCGGCAGCTCGGTCGCGTTGTAGAAGGCGAGGGCGGTCCGGTCGCGAGCGTCGAACAGGCCGGCGTACAGGAGGAAGACCGGAGCTCCCCGCACGAGCAGGAAGAGCCCGAGGAAGAGCGGCAGCTTCGAGAGCGCCGAGGCACTCTCGAAGAGCGAGCCGAGGTCGAACCTCATCCCGGCCGTGATGAAGAAGAACGGGATCAGGAAGCCGTAGCCGACGGCGGTGATCTTGGACTCGAAGAGGGCCAGCTCCTGGTCGCGAAGCGCCTGGCGTGTGATCAGCCCAGCCACGAACCCGCCCAGTAGGAGGTCGAGCCCGAGGTGGCTGGCAAGAGTCAGCAGCGCGAAGACGAGCACGACCGCGAGCCGGATGGGCAGCTGGCTGCTCGACTCGAACGTGCGCTCGAGCAAGGGCCAGCCTCGGCTGACCGCGCGGACCGCGAAGACGCCGGTACCGACCGCGAGCACGACGAAGACGACGAGGATCGCCGCCTCCCTGAGCGGATGCGTGGTCGAGAGCACCAGCGTGATGAGGAGGATCGGCCCGAACTCGCCGACCGCGCCCGAGGCGAGGAGATACTTCCCGAAGCGGGTGCGGAGCTCGCCCTCGTCCCGGAGAATCGGGATCAGCGTGCCGATCGCGGTCGTCGCCAGGGCGGAGCCGGTGTAGAGGAGCGACACCACGATGCCGAGCGCCGCCAGCACGCCGCCGACTGCGAACGCGATCGCGAGCGACGACACCCACGCGATCATCCCGAGGTTGAGCGCCCGGCCGCGGATGCGCTCGAAGTCGATCTCGTAGCCGGCGAAGAAGAACAGCATTCCGAGTCCGAGGTTCCCGAAGAAGTCCGTGAACCGGTCGACCTGGGCGATGTCGAGGGCGTGCGGCCCAATGATCATCCCGAGGATCAGCTCGACGACGACCACCGGGATCACGACCCGCGGCGCCGCTGCGGCGACGATCGTCCCGGCCACCGCGGCGGCGAAGACGATCACGAGGAATGAACCGGTGTCGATCACGCTTGCGCGCCCCCTGCGCTCAATCGTGCCTGGTTCGAGCGCGGAATACGAGTAGCGCGAACCTTCGGCCGGTCATAGAGTCGTCGGCGTGGATGTCGCCCTTGCTCTCGCCGCGGCATTCTTCTTCGCCCTCGGTCTCGTGCTGCAGGAGAAAGCCGCCTCCGAGCAGCCGGACGAGACGGTCGCAGCCGGCTTTCTGGTCCGCCTCGCCCGACAGCCGATCTGGCTGCTGGGGCTCGCGATGCAAGGGATCGGGTTCGTGGCGCAGGCGATCGCCCTCGGCGTCGGACGCATGGTCGTGGTGCAGCCGCTGCTCGTCGCGAGCATCGTCTTCGCACTGCCGCTGGGGCGGCTGATCGAGAAGCGGATGATCGAGCGCGCGGAGTGGATCGGCGCGGCCATGGTCACCGGAGGGCTCGCTGTCCTGCTGATCACCAGCAAGCCGGCCGCGGGCGACGACGACGCGTCGCTACTCGCGTGGGCGGTGATCGGAGGTGGAGCGGCCGGGGTCGCCGCCGTTCTGTTCGTGCTCGCCCAGGGCCGGCGGGCTCAGGTCCGCGCGGGGCTGCTCGGCACTGCGTCCGGGATCCTGTTCGGCCTCGGCGCGGCGTTGACGAAGACGGCGGTGTCGCTGCTCGACGACGGCATCGGAGCGGTTTTCGGGGACTGGCACGTCTACGCGCTCGTCGTCGTCAGCATCGCCGCGTTCTGGCTCGAGCAGGCCGCGCTGCAGACCGGTGCGCTCGCGGTGGCGGTGGCGACGACGATGGCGTTCGACCCGCTCTCGAGCCTCGTGTTCGGGATCGGCCTCTTCGACGAGACGCTCCACGAGGGCCTGCTCGGCTACGTCGCCGCGGCGGCGCTGCTCGGCGTCACGCTCGCCGGCCTCGTCATCCTCGCCCGGGCGAAGGGCGCCAAGCCACCGCCGCAGCTGGCTCCCGCCCCGGCGCCCGCCTAGCCGCGTGAGTGCGGTCGACGCTGCGGTCGCGGTCGCGGAGGCCCACGGCGTGCGGTGCGAGAAGCCGATCGTGTTGCGCGAGTCATGGCACGTGCTCGTGCACCTGTGGCCTGCGCCGGTCGTGGCGCGTGTCACCAGCGGCGCCCCGGGTGTCAATCCGGACGACGTGGCACAGGAGCTGCGTGTCGCACAGCACGCGGCCCGTGCGGGCGCGCCGGTCGTCCGGCCGAGCGACCTGCTCCCGCCCGGCCCGCACCACCACGGCGGACACACGCTCGTGTTCTGGCGCTACCTCGAGCAGCACGGCACACTCGACGCGCCCGCAGCGGGTCGAGGGCTGCGAACGATCCACGACTCGCTGGCCGACTACACCGGCGAGCTGCCCCGCGCAGGACGCGCGGACGAGGTGCAGGCGATGCTCGAGCCCTTCGCGCCCTCCGACGACGTCGACCTTCTCTGCGAGCTCGCCTCGCGCGAGCTCCCGGAGGGGCAAGCGCTGCACGGCGATGCCCACCTCTTCAACTGCATCCAGACCCGAGACGGGCCGATCTGGCACGACCTGGAGACGGCTTGCCGCGGCCCGCGTGAATACGACCTCGCAGCACTCATGCTGAGCGACCGCTCGGGCGAGACAGATCCGGAGGCCCGGCTCGCCCTCGCTGCGTACGGGGACTACGACGAGGAGCTCCTCGCCCAGGCGCTCTCTGTGTACGCCGCCTGGGTCGCCGCCTCGTTCATGGTTGCGGTCGCCCGCCGCCCCGAGGCCGCGCCGGCCCTCGAACGCCGGCTGCGGTTCCTGCGACGGTTTCGAAGCTAGCTCGGCGGTTCGGAGTCGTAGCCTCCCGCGGCCGACGAGACGCTGGGCGCGCCGCCGATCAGGTCGTCGACCTTCCGCTGCAGCTGGCCCTGCCAGCCGGTGTCGAATCGCCGGCAGGCGCGATCGAGCTTGTCGGCACGCACGGTGCGCTGCTGCTCGGAGCCTCGATCCGGGTCGTAGAACCACCGCGCCCACGGTGAGCGCGGGGTCGCCAGCCGAACCGCGCCGACGATGGCGACGAACGGGACGAGCAGGCCAACCGCGCCGAGTACGGGCTTGCCCTTGAAGAAGCAGATCACCGCGAAGAACCAGTTCACCGCGAGGAACACGAACACGCCGGTGCGCGAGCCCGAGTACTGCGACTCGTCCAGGCCGAACGGCGACGCGGTGTGCAGCAGGATCGAGGCCAGGGCCGTACCGATGATCACGGCGTCGATCGAGCTGCGGCCCGCATCCGACCAGTACACGTCGTCGAGGTGGAAGATCAGGGCCCACTCGTCGAGGACCAGCCCGGCCCCCGCGCCGAAGACGATCGCCAGGACCTCCAGCACGGGGCTGTTCCCGCCCCACGAGGTGAACGCCAGCAGGCCGGCCGTGAGCGCGAGGATGAGCCCGGGCACGGCGTGGTGGATGTGGACTCCTCCGACGTTCGCGCTCCCCCAGCCGTAGATGCGGGCCAGCCGCGTGTACAGACGCGCGCAGAAGAAGGCGATCAGAAAGGACAGGAGCAGGAGGAAGAGGGCTTCCTTGCCGCCGTCGTAGATGTGCGTCTCGTAGCCTGGGACGGGGCTGAAGAGATCCACTTTTCACCTAGCCTAGCGCTGCAGAACCCTGCAAACTAGACCGTGTGAGGATCCTGTACGGGGCCGTTGGGGAGGGCCTCGGTCACGCGACGCGATCCCGGGTTGTCGCCGAGCACCTCCTCGCTCGGGGCCACCAGGTGAAGATGGTGGCGTCCGGCCGCGCGCTGCCGTACCTGCAGCAGCACCTTCCGGACGTGGAGGAGATCTGGGGCCTCTCCTTCGCGCTCGAGCACGGACACGTCGAAGCGTGGAAGACGCTCACGGTGAACGTTCGCGGGGGCGCTCGCGGCGTCCCGGCCGACTGGCGCCGAGGTCACGCGCTCGCGCGTTCCTACGCGCCCGACCTCGTCATCGCCGACTTCGACGGCTTCGCGTACCTGTTCGCGAAGTCCCACCGGCTCCCGGTCATCAGCATCGACAACATCCAGATGGTCGACCGCTGCCATCACGACGCGTCGATCCTGAAGGGGCTCCACGAGGACTACTACGGGGCCCGCGCCTTCGTTCGCTGCAAGATCCCGCGCGCCAACCGCTACCTGATCACGACTTTCTTCCATCCTCCGGTTCGCAAGCAGCGGACGAGGCTCGTCCCGTCGATCCTGCGACCAGAGATCCTCGCGGCCCGGCCGGAGCCCGGCGAGCACCTGGTCGTCTACGGCCGAATCAGCGAGACCGCGCGCGCGGCGCTGCAGGCGAGCGGCGTCCCGTGTCGCGTCTACGGCGCCCGCGACGGCCTCACGGCCGACGAAGACGAGGACAATCTCCGCTTCCGCCCGTTCTCGAACGACGCCTTCGTCGAGGATCTCCGCACGAGTCGCGGGGTCGTCGCCTCCGCGGGATACTCGCTCATGAGTGAGGTCGTCTACCTGCGCAAGCCGATGCTCGCGCTCCCGCTCGCAGGGCAGTTCGAGCAGGAGATGAACGCGCGCTACCTCGTCCGCCTGGGGTACGGCGCGGAGTCGACCGCGCTGGACGAGCCGTCGCTGGAGCGGTTCCTCGAGCAGGAGCCGCGGTACGCCGAGGAGCTCTCGAGCTACGAGCAGGACGGGAACAGCGAGGCGCTCGCAGCGGCCGACGAGGCGATCGCCGAAGTGACGGACGGGCAGCGATGAGCGAGGTCGATGTCGGCCGCACGCTGCTGCTGTTCTTCTGGGCCTTCGGGCTCGCCGGGATCGAGATCGAGATCGAGGGCGGCTACGGCTGGGCGGAGCGGCTGCCGACCTGGTTCAGGAAGCGCGGGGCCGTCGGCCGGACCTACGGGCTGGCGATGGGACACCGGCCGCTGACGGGCTACCACGTCTACGCCTTCACGATCCCGCTGCTCCTCCTGCACCTGCCGTTCGTGAGCGGGGTCGACTGGACGCTCGCGGGCGAGCTCCGGACGATCGCCACGTATTTCGCGCTCGCGGTCGTCTGGGACTACCTCTGGTTCGTGCTCAACCCCGCCTACACGGTGCGGCGCTTCGCCCGCGGGAAGGTCTGGTGGTTCGAGGTGCCCTGGATCTGGCGCTTCCCGCTCGACTACTACGTCGGCGTCGGCCTCTCGATCGCACTCGCCGCGTTCGCCGCATGGTCGGCCGGAGACGGTGAGCCCCTCCGGCGCCACCTCTGGATGCTCGCCGGGCTCGCGGTCCTGGTAGCACTGACGGTTCTGCTGGCCCCGCTCTACCACCGCTGGTACCGGCACATGCGCAGGGGCGGCGCCGACGACCGCGCCGCAACTCCCATGTACCCGCCCCCGGCGCCCCAGGAGGTCTGGGCCTCCGGCGTGCCGGAGCTCCAACCGCTCGAAGGTGGTGAACAGTGAGGAGGTGGCCGTTCGTCGCGGGCGGGCTGCTCGGAGCGGGCGGCTGGGCGTTCTACAACGGGCAGGCGCCGAAGCCCCAGGGGTTCGGCAGGACGTTCGTCGGGACTCCCGGTGAAGGCCGGCTGATGGCGCTGACCTACGACGACGGGCCCAACACCGCCTGGACACCGAAGCTGCTCGAGCTCCTGGCCAAGCACGACGTGAAGGCGACCTTCTTCAGCATCGGGCACTACGCACGCGAGCAGCCGGAGCTGCTGCGCGAGGTGGCCGCGGCCGGCCACGCGATCGGGAACCACACCTACTCCCACGTCACGATGCCGTTCCACACGGACGAGACCATTCGCCAGGAGCTGCGGCTGACAACCGAGGCGATCGAGGACGCGGGAGTCGAGCTGCCGCAGGTCCAGGGCAAGCGCCTGATGCGGCCACCGTACGGGCGGCGCCGGCCCGGGACGCTGCGCGTGCTGCGCGAGGAGGGCTACGTTCCGATCGTCTGGTCGGTGACCCTCTGGGACTGGACCAAGAAGGTCACGACCGAGAAGATCATGCAGAAGGCGGAGCGGCAGATCCGCGGCGGCGACGTGATCCTCCTCCATGACGGGTGCAACGAAGGCATGGGCTGGGATCGCAGCCACTCGGTCCAGGCGACCCAGCTGATCCTCGAGCAGTGGAAGGAGCAGCAGGGCTTCGAGTTCGTCTCGATCCCCGAGATGATCGAGCGGACCGGCTTCGTCGTTCCGTGAAGATCTTCGTCTGGCACGGCTATCTGCTCGGCGGGACGGGCTCGAACATCTACGCACGCTCGCTCTCACGCGAGTGGAGCCGTGAGGGGCACGACGTCACCGTCTTCTCGCAGGAGCCGCAGCCCGAGCACTTCGACCTCGGGTCGGCCGCGACCGTTCGCCCCGACGTCGGCGGGTTGCTGCCGGTCTTCGTGATCGACCGCTACGACGGGTACCGGGTCGAGCTCGTCCAGGACTGTTCGCCGGAGGAGCTCTCGGCCTGGGTCGAGTCGAACGCGTCGGCCATGCGGGAGCGCCTGCCCGCCGACCTCGTCTTCGTCAACCACGTGATCCTCGGCGGGCCCGTCGGCGCGGCCACCGGCGCGCCGTACGTCGTGAAGGCGCACGGGTCGGAGCTCGAGTACTCGATGCGCGGCAACGCCCGGCTCTCGAACTGGGGCGCCGAGGCGCTCGGGGGAGCGGGCGCCGTGATCGCCGGGTCCGAGCACATCCGCGAGGTGCTCGAGGAGGTGTGCGGGCACGTCGAGCGCGTGCACGAGATTCCGCCGGGCGTCGACGTCGAGCTCTGGCGCCCCCAGCCGAGAGAGGAGGCGCTGGCGGCGTTGCTGGAGGAAGCGCGGCACGACCCGCCCAACCCGGGGAACGAGGAGGAACGGCTCCCCGACGAGGACAACGCCGACCGGCTGGCCGCCTTCCTCGCGGGCGACCGGCCGACGATCGTCTACTTCGGGAAGCTGATCTACAACAAGGGCGTCCAGCTCCTCCTCGAGGCGCTGAGGGAGGTCGACGCGCGGGCGGTGATCGTCGGCTTCGGGGACTACCGCGAGACGCTCGAGCAGCAGGCCGAGGGGCTGCCGGTCCTGTTCACCGGCCCGCTCGAGCATCGCCACCTCGTCCACCTGCTCGCGCTCGCCGACGTCGCGGTCGTGCCCTCGATCTTCCCGGAGGCGTTCGGGATGGTGGCCGCGGAGGCGGCGGCGGCCGGATGTCCGCCCGTGGTCGCGAACCACTCGGGGCTCGCGGAGATCGCGCAGGGGCTCGACGAGGACTACCCGCCCGCGCTCCGGCACCTGGCCAGCTTTCCGAAGGGCGACGAGGCCGTTCTCGCGCAGCGGCTGAACGAGATTCTCGGCCTGCCGGAAAGCGACCGGGCGGCCCTGCGCGCGGCTGCGCGACAGGCTGCGGTCGAGCGCTGGAGCTGGACGAACGTGGCGCGTCGGATTCTCGCGGCAGCCGAGGGATAGCCCGTGCCGGGCCGGCTGCGCCACGTGGTCGTCGGCGCGCTGATCGCTGCGGCCGCGACCGGGTTCGCGGACGCAGCGACCGCCGCGTCCCCCGAGCAGCGGCTGGCGTCTCGCTACGCGCCGGTCGTCGAGCTGAAGAAACAGCAACGGCTCTGCGGCAAGGGCGAGGCGTACAGGCCGGTCCCGGTCGACCTCGTGCTCGGCCGAAGGGACGTGTCCCTGTTCGAGGTCTCCGCGCGCAGCTATCGGCGGCTCCGGCGGGCGCCGACTCTCTCGGACCTCGCCTCCGGTCCGTCCACCTACTACGTCGACCTCCCGGGACACCCGATCACGGGCCGCTGCGGCTACCAGCGGTGGTTCAGGCGCGTCGGCGCCACGGCACCGAACGTCGTGTACGCGCACGTCGCCAGCGAGCGCGGGCAGCCCGGCCGGCTCGCGCTCCAGTACTGGCTCTACTACGTCTACAACGACTACAACGACAAGCACGAGTCGGACTGGGAGATGGTGCAGCTCGAGTTCGACGCCGGCACGGTCGAAGAGGCGCTGCGGCGAGCGCCCGTCGACGTGCTCTACTCGCAGCACAAGGGCGCCGAGCGCGCGAGCTGGGACGACGACAAGCTCCGCAGGGTCGACGGAACGCACGTCGTCACGTACCCCGCGGCAGGGTCGCACGCGAACTACTTCCGCAACGCGCTCTGGCTCGGCCGGAGCGCCAACGAAGGGCTCGGCTGCGACGACTCGACCGGCCCTTCGACGACGGTCAGGCCGCGAGCGATCGTGGTGCCTACCCGCGCCCCGCCCACCTCGAAGCTCGCCTGGATCAACTTCCAGGGCCACTGGGGACAGCGCGAGCGGTCGTTCAACGACGGGCCGTTCGGGCCGAACGCCAACCTGCAGTGGACGCAGCCGTTCACCTGGGCGGAGAACGTCGAGCGCAGTCGGAGCTTCACCGTTCCAGGCACCGCCCATGCGGGCCTCGACTCCAGCGACGTCTTCTGCACCGGCGTCACGGCCGTGAGCGACGCAATCGACGAGATCTACAAATCCACCTGGCTCGTCGCTGCGGCGGCCTGTCTGCTCATTGCGCTCCTCGCCTTCCTGGTCACCCGGACGCGCTGGGGGCCGGCTCCCCTACGTCCGTTGGAGCAGCGTCGTTCGGCCGGCCAGATCCTCCGCGTCTCGCTCGGCGTCTACCGGCTCGACTGGCGGTCGCTCTTCGTGATCAGCGCGCTCGTCTTCCCGGTCACGTTCCTCGCGGCGCTCGGCGCGCACCTGCTGCTGGACGTCGGCCCGGCCCAGGACCTCATGCAGGCGCTCGGCCGCGAGCGGATGCTGCCGATTCACGTCTACGTGCTCGTGTTCGCGGTGATCGAGGTGGTCCCGCTCGGCTTCGCAGTCGCTGCCACCGCGGTCGCGGCCGCCTCGCTCCGTCTGGGCGTCGAACAGGTTGGAACGAGGGGCGCCTACGAGCGCGCGGTTCACCGTGGTCGGCCGCTGGCCGGTGTCCTCTTGCGCGTCGCCGGCATCCCTCTGCTCCTCGCGGCCACGATCGTCGGTCTGCCGGTCGCGGTCTGGTACCTCGGTCGCACGGCCGTCGCCCTTCCGGCCTGCGTGCTCGAGGACATCGACACGCGGGCCGCGATTCGCCGGAGCAAGCAGCTCGTCGGGCCGCACTTCTGGCGCGTGAGCGCTCTCACCACGCTCACGGTCGCCGTCGCCTTGCTCGTGGGACCGATCGTCGGAGCGGTGGTGCTGCTGAAGACGGATCTCCCGGTCCTGCTCGCGAACCTGATCGGCGTCGCGGTCTCCGCCGCGGTGCTGCCTCTCGTCGGGATCACGATCACGCTGCTGTTTCTCGACCTCCGTGCCCGCGAGGCCGACGGGGCGCCCGAAGTCGTCCCCGCACCCGCGCCGGCGGGCTGAGGTCACGTCGCTTCGAGGACGGGAAGTGCGTCGGCTTCCTTGGCGGGCAACGCGGAGAAGCAGGCCACGGCGGCGAACGCGATGACGGGCGCCGCGGCGAGCATCCAGCCGAAGTGGCCGCTGCCGACGAGAACCAGGCCGAGCGAGACCGCCGGAACCGAGGCCGCTCCATAGCCGCTGTCGAGGAAGCTCTGGTAGGAGCCGCGCAGGCGCTCGGGCGCGAGCGTTCCCGCCAGTGCGCTCGCCACCGGCGTGAGCAGCATCTCCCCCAGGGTCAGCAGCACGATCGAGACGACGAGGACCCAGATCTCGTCGAACGGCAGCACCAGGAAGACGGCGATCCCGTTGAGGATCGCGCCGAGCGAGAGCATCAGGCGCGCCGAGCGCCCGCGAGCCCAGCGGACGACCGGATACTGCCCCAGCGTCACGAGCACCGGGTTGATCGTGAAGAGCAGGCCCCATGTCGAGATCGCGATCCCGCGCTCGTCGTGCAGGAACACGCCGAAGACCTCGTCGTAGAGCGCGAAGAGGAACCAGGCGAGCGCGGTGCCGGCCGTGAGCAGGAGCAGCTTGCGGTCGCGCAGGGCTTCGACGAGCCGCGGCGGCTCCTCGTCCGCCCCGCCGGCGGTGCGGCTCTCCGGCAGCAGCAGGAGCGCGATCGCCAGAAAGCAGAGCTCGGTGACGAACGGGATCAGGAAGATGTCGCGCAGCGAGGCGACCGTCAGGACGAGCGCACCGAGCGGCGGCCCGAGCGCGAACGACGCGTTCGCGACCAGGCGGTCGATCCCGAAGGCCTCGATCCGCAGCGACGGGTCGATCACGTCCACGACGTAGGCCCGCATCGCGGGCCGCATGACCGCGAAACAGAGCGCCCAGACCGGCACGAGCACCAGCAGCACCCAGACACTCGAGGCGAGGAAGAACGCGAGCGCGCACGCCGAGGAGCCGGCGAGGCCCGAGAGGATCAGCGGCCGCCGGCCGAGCCGGTCGGAGAGCAGCCCGCCGAAGGGAGCGGTCGCGATGGTCACGATGCCCCAGCCGGCGAGCACGAGCCCGGTGACGGTCGTCGACGCGTCCATCGGCCCCGTCAGGTACAGCGCGACGTAGGGCACGAACACGCCGTAGCCGAGATGCGCGACGCCGTCGCCGGCGAGGAGAACCCAGAAGTTGCGCGGGAAGCGCCTCAGGAGCTGAGGGTAGACAGAAACCGGGATTCCGGTTAGCGACGCTCGACACGCGGGCGCAGGACGGCGCCGATCAGGAAGCCGGCGACCAGCAGCTGAGCCCAGGCCGGAACGCCGCCGCTTCTGTGCCAGCCGCGGAAGCGATGACTGGGGAACAGCTTGTGGCCACGCGGGCGCGGGAACCTGACGACGTGCTCCAGATCCGGGCTCGAAGCCGCAAGCGCGCCCGTCACCGCGGGATCGAACGGCCCACGGACGAGAGCGAGAAGCACGACGGCGGCAATCCCTGAGCCGATCTCGAAGCGGCGATCGCCGATGTCCTGGTGCGGCATCCGATCGCCCGCCAGGTGAAGCACCAGGCCGAGCGGGAGCGAGCGGCTCCTCGAGCCGGCAAGGGCGCCGCCGACCGCGCCGGTTGCAACGTGGAGCGAGACGATCAACGCTCCGACCGCCGACCGGGCGGCGCGCCGAAGTGGCTCACGAAGGCCCGCACTGTGCTTCGAGCGTACAAGGCACGGGGAGCCGCTCTGTCTCGCCTCGCCTGGCCTTATTGACCGTCCCGCCAGCCGCGTGGATTCACCGCCGGGTCGTGCTGGGCGACTGTCCTGTCTCCAACCTGTCCGAGCACGCCCGCCAGCGCCAGCGCGAACCCGCCGAGCGTGAGCGGGATGAGCAGGACGCCTCCGGGCACGAGCAGCAGCGCGGCCGACGCTACGAGCGAGAGAGCCGCAACCAAGGCACTCATGTGATCGCCTCCTTTCCTGAGCTCTTGATCCGGTTCGAGGGTGCCACCCGAACCGCGCGAGTCGCATCGGGGGCACCCCCCGAACAGAACCGAAGTCTTTCGCCTCCGCGAACGGCGTCCGCGCGGACGCCCTAACCGCGTGGCTCGGATCGACTGCCGCGTAGCGCGGCCGCGAGCTGCGAGCGCGAGGTGATTCCGAGCTTTCGGTAGGTGCTCGTGAGATGGACCTCGACGGTCCTCTGGGTGACGAAGAGCTCCTGCGCGATCTCCCGGTTGGTCGGGCCTTTCGCCGCCAGCTCAGCTATGCGCCGCTCGCTCGGCGTCAGCGACTCGACCCCGCTCAGGGCGATCCGCCGTGGCCGGGCGCCCGTGGCGAGGAGCTCGGTCTCGGCGCGCTCGGCGAGCGCCGTGGCGCCGCAGATCGTCGACAGCTCGACGGCGTGCCGAAGCTGATCGCGCGCGTGTGCCCGCCGGTTGGCCCGGCGCAGGGCCGCTCCCAGCTCGAAGCGCGCCTTCGCGTGCTCGAGCTTGGCCGGAGAATCGCTCAGCACCTCGACCGCCTCCTCGAGCAGCGCGAGACCTTGTTCTCCACCCTCGACCGTTCCCGCGGCGCGGAGCGCCGCGCCGAGGGCGCGGGGAGCACCCCACCGGCGGGCGAGCTCGAGCTCCTCACGTGCGAGCTGCCGCGCTTCCTCCCCCTCGCCGAGCTGAAGTTTGGCGAGCGCCGCCGACGAGCGCCACGCGATGAAGGCGGGGTTGCGGCTCCCGACCGCGTCGAAGTCGCGACCGGCCGCCAGGAGCTCGTCGGCGCCTCGCGCCGGGTCGCCCCGCTGGATTCGGAGGCGGGCGTTGCTGTCGCGGAGGAACAGCTGGCGCACCATCCTCGGAAGGGATTCCTCCGAGACCGCGTCGTTCAACACGTCCGCGGCCTCGTCGAGCCTCCCCTGCTCCATTAGCGCGTCCGCGAGGAAGGCCGCGGCGTGTCCCGAGAAGCGTGCGGAGGTGCCCCACTCTTCACCAAGCGCCAGGGCCTCGCGCGCATGCTCCTCTGCATCGACGAGGTCGCCTCTCCAGAGGAGCGGCTGGGCGCCGAAGACCTTCGCGGCGGCGAGCTGGAGCGTCGAGCCGCGTCGGTGGGCATCCACCTGCAGGTCGCCGTAGATGACCAGTACCTCGTCGAGGTCCGCCATCGCGAGCACCGTGCAAGCCGGGACCGTCGAGCCGCCGAACCCCTTCAGCAGCTCGCCGCCCGCCAGCGCCCGCCGGGCGAGCTCGACGGGCCCACCGGCCGGGACGCCCGCACGCGCATCGTGGTACGCGAGCAGCGCCAACAGCAGCTGCTCGCCCGGAGTCTCCCCCTCGAGACGGCCGCGTACCGCCTCCAGGCGCTCGAGCGCGGACTCATGGAGCCCGGGCATGAACAGGTCGTTCGTGATCAACGCCGCTTCGAGCAACCGCTCGAGCTCGGGGTCGGCGCCCCCGAGCTCCTCCAGAGCCTGCTCGTAGACGCGATCCGCCTCCTCGCCGTGAAGAAAGAAGAGCTGACGGCCGAGCAGGAGGCCTGCGTGCGCCTTCTTGACCGGATCGTCGATCAGCCCGTGAGCCGTCTGCAGGTGCTCGGCCGCGTCGTCGCCGCTCACGCGAACCTCGGCCGTGCCGAGCTCGAGCAGCAAGTCGGCGAGCTCATCCGTCGAGGGCGGCTCCGCCAGCGCACGACGAAGGTAGGCGACCGCGTTCTCGGAAGCCCCGCGAGCGCCCGCGCGGCGGGCAGCCTCTCGGAGCGTCGCGACTGCCCGGGGATCGGAGACGGGAGGACTGTGCAGCACGTGTGCGGCGACGAGCTCCTGGTCTGCGCCGGCCTCCGCCAGCAGCTGCGCCGCGCGGGCGTGCCCACTGTCACGCTCCAGCGCCGGCATCGACTCGTAGACCGCGGTGCGGAGCAGCGGGTGGACGAAGCCGAACGGCCAGTGGGGCCGCAGAAGGTCGACGCGGGCGAGCGCGTCCGCAGCCTCGAACATCGTCGCGTCGTCCAGACCGGCCAGCTCGGACGCGAGTCGCGGTTCGACGTCGTCCTCGAGGATGGCGACCGCGTGTGCGAGCGCCGTCGCCTCGGGCGGAAGCCGGGAAAGTCGTAGCGCCACCGCCCGCGAGCCGGCCTGCGCACCCAGGTCGTGGAGCCGGTCGGCGTTCCCCGCGATCGGGATCAGCCCCTCCGCGGCCACCACGCGCACGAGCTCCCGCAAGAGCAGCGGATTTCCACCGGTCTCCTCCCAGCAGGCCTTGCAAAAAGCATCGTCGGCCGCGGAGGTGAGGGTCTCGCGCACGATGCTCGCCGCGGCGTCATTGGTCAGCGGCGCGGGCCGGATCACGGTGGCCAGCGGGTCGGTGAGGATCCGGCCGAGGAGCTCGGGATCCTCTCCCGACTCCGCCACTCGGAGACCGACCAGCAACGAGACGTCCAGCCCTTCGATCCGCGGCAGGAGATAGGCGAGCCAGCGCAACGAAAGCAGATCGCACCAGTGGAGATCGTCGATGACGAGCAGCAGCGGCCCGCCCGCCGTTGCGTTCGCGGTCAGCCAGTAGAGGCCGTGCAAGGTGCCGAGCGACGACTCCGGGGCCTGTCCTGCAGCGACCTGGCCGGGCTCGAAGAGCGGCGCCGCGAGCGATGCCGCTCCGGTGAGGAGCTCGGCTCGCTCCGGCGGAAGCAGCGACGCGAGGAACGGCTCGAACAGCTGCCGTACGACCCCGCCGGAGAACGACCGCTCGAGCTCCGAGCCGCGCGCGCTCAGCAGGCGCAGGTCGGCCTCCCGGGCGAGCGCCTTCGCCTCTGACATCAAGGCCGTCTTGCCGATTCCAGGCGGGCCCTCGATCGCAAGCAGCGTGCCACCGGAGGGAGCGCGGACGAGGCTCTCGACGGCCGCCAGCTCGGCGTCACGCTCGAGCAGCGTCGCCCGGGCGAGGGCGGTCGATTGGGTCACCCCGGGAGTCTAGGGGGCACCCGAAACCTTGTGGTTCAGATCGTGGTGCTTCCACGAGGCGACCCCCTTCCGCCTCGAGCACCATCGACGTATGTCACGTCGTCCGCCACCCGGGGGTCATCGCAGTAGACAACTCGTCGTTCCGAAGGAGGCCGCGGTATGACCGCAGAGACCTATCCGAAAGCCGTGTCCACTACCCGATCCCAGGACGCGACGTCACTGTCGTCGAGGCGAGGCGTCGCGATCCTGATCCTGCTGTGTCTCGTCCAGTTCATGGACGTGCTCGACGCCTCGATCCTCAACATCGCCCTCCCGTCGATCAAGCGCGACCTGGGCTTCTCCCAGGAGAGCCTGCAGTGGGTCGTCAACGGGTACATCCTCACCTACGGCGGCTTCCTGCTCCTGGGCGGTCGGGTGGCCGACCTGCTCGGCCGTCGCCGGATCCTCGTCACCGGTCTCGTCGTCTTCGCGAGCGCCTCGCTCGTCGGCGGCCTGGCTCACAGCGAGTCACTGCTCATCGGCGCCCGCTTCGTGCAGGGGATGGGCGCGGCAATGCTCTCGCCGGCCGCCCTGTCGTCGCTGACGACGATCTTCCGCTCGGGCCGCGAGCGGAACACCGCCCTCGGCGCGTGGGCCGCCGTCTCGGGCCTCGGCGGTGCCGCCGGCGTCCTCTTCGGCGGTGTTCTGACCGAGGGGCCGGGCTGGCGGTGGGTGTTGTGGGTCAACGTCCCATTCGCCGCGATCGCCCTCGTGGGCGCGTTCGTGCTGCTCCAGGGAGAGCGAGCTTCCGCCCGCCTGAGGAACTTCGACGCGCTCGGCGCCCTGCTCGTGACGGGCGGGATGCTGCTCCTCGTCTTCTCGCTCGTGAAGGCCCCCGACGTCGGCTGGGGCGCGACTCGCACGATCGGCGGGCTCGCCGTCGCGGGGGCAATGCTGTCAGCCTTCGTCGTCAACGAGCTGCGGGTGCGCAACCCGCTCGTGCCGATGTCGATCCTGCGCGTCAAGGGGGTTCCTGTCGCCGACGCGACGATGCTGGTGACGGCCGCGGGCTTCCTCCCGATGTTCTTCTTCCTGACGCTGTACATGCAGACCGTGCTGGACTACTCGCCGATCCAGACTGGCCTCGCCTACCTCCCCTTGACGGCCGGGTTCATCGTCGCGACGAGCATCGCGTCCCAGCTGTTCGCGCGGATCGGGACCAAGCCCGTGATCGTCGTCGGAGCCGTGATCGCCGCCGCCGGCCTCTACTGGCTGTCACGGATCCCGGTCGACGGCTCGTACGTGTCGGACATCCTGCCCGGCCTGGTCGTGGCCTCGATCGGCCTCGGGGGCGTGTTCGTGGGCGCGACCACCGCCGCCAACGCGGGAATCAGCACCGACAAGGCCGGGCTCGCTGCGGGCCTGCTCAACACCGGGACGCAGCTCGGAGGCGCACTCGGCCTGGCGATCTTCTCGGCGCTCGCGACGGAGCGAACCACGTCGGTCCTGCAGGCCGGCCAGTCGACGGTCGCCGACGCCGCGACCCAGGGCTACCAGCTCGCGCTCCTGGTCGGAGCCATCTTCGTGCTCGCCGCCGGCGCCGTCGCGCTCCTGGCCGGCAACAAGCGCCAGTCCGCGGCGATCGAGGAAGAGCCGGCGCTCGACCTCGCGGCCTAGTAAAGCCTTGGGGGAGCCGGCTCCCTCCGGCCCCCCCAGGCCAATTTCGGCCTGGTTGCTAGGCTTCGCCCACCACAA
>Ga0081540_1001958_pt1 | contig 17209 bp, 16 predicted proteins | sample TabmetS2T1R1_FD_71024 | JGI IMG/M metagenome (GOLD analysis project Ga0081540, IMG submission 71024) | Tabebuia heterophylla rhizosphere microbial communities from the University of Puerto Rico - S2T1R1 | ecosystem: Host-associated > Plants > Roots > Rhizosphere ... | reverse complement strand
GTCTGCCGGTCGCACTCCGCGAGCCGCCGCTCGAGGAAGGTCCGCTCCGTCGGGTTGCGCGCCAGCCGGTGCGCCGCGCGCAGGTGACGGCGTGCCTCGGCGACGTGCCCGCGCCGCAGCTCGAGCTCTCCGAGCGCGGCCGGATAGAAGGGGTAGGCGGCGAGCCGCTCGGCGCCGGGGATCGACCTCAGGGCCTCGAGCCCGTGCTCCGGCCCCAGCTGCTCGGCGAGCGCCACCGCCCGGTTCAGCGCGACCACCGGCGAGGGGCGGATCCGCATCATCGCGTCGTAGAGCTCGACGATGTCGGCCCACGGCGTCTCCTCCGCGCTCGGGGCGAGCGCGTGCGTCGCGGCGATGGCCGCCTCGAGGTGGTACTCGGACACGACCTGACCGCGGGCCGACGTCTCGAGGAGCTGGAGCCCGCGCGCGATGAGCGCTGCGTCCCAGCGGCTCCGGTCCTGCCGCGAGAGCTCGGTGAGGTCACCCGCCTCGTTCACCCGGGCCGGCAGCCGGGCCGCGTCGAGGGCCATCAGCGCCGCCAGCGCGTGAGTCGCCGGGGTCGCCGACGGAGCGTGCTCCACGAGGAGCGCCACCAGTCGCATCGCCTCGCGACAGAGGTCGAGGCGCACCGCCGCGTCCGGACAGGCTCCGTGGTAGCCCTCGTTGAAGAGGAGGTAGAGCGCCCGGCGCACCGCCGAAAGGCGCGTCTCGAAGTCCCTCGCCCCGAGCTCGAACAGCGAACGGCTCGCGGAGAGGACCTTCTTCGCGCGCGTGATCCGCTTCTCCATCGCCGCACGGGAGACGAGGAATGCGCCCGCGACTTCCTGGGCCGAGAAGCCACCGAGCAGCGACAGCACCAGCGCGATCTGCGCGTCCTCCGGGATGTCCGGGTGGCAGCAGGAGAGCATCATCCGCAGCTCGTCGTCGCGAAGCGCAGGCGGCAGGCTCACCTCGCCCGCGTCCGGAGCCTCGGCGCTCACGGCGTCGGCCTGGCGTCCGAGCTCCGGCGCGAATCGCCGTGCGGTCCGCTCCCGGCGCAGCAGGCTGACGGCCCGGTTCCTCGCCGCGGTCATCAGCCAGGCCGAGGGATTGTCCGGCACGCCGCGGAAGGCCCAGATCTCGACCGCCGCGGCGAGCGTCTCCTGCACCGCGTCCTCGGCGAGCGCGACCTGGTGCAGGCCGAGCATCCGGGTCAGCGTCGACACGAGCCGGCCCGATTCGCGCCGGAAGAAGTGCTCGTCGGGGAGCGCAGCCGTCACATCTGCATGATGGGTCGAACCTCGACCATCCCTCCGTAAGAAAGGACCGGACACCCGCCGGCGATCGCCCGGGCCTCGGTCAGGTCCTTCGCCTGCACGACGCTGTACCCGAGCACGATGTCCTTGGACTCGGCGTACGGGCCATCGTGCACCGTTCGCCCACCGTCGGCGAGCACCGCGCCGCCGACCTCGAGGGGATGACCGATCGCCCGGAGCGTCCCGCGGGCCTCCAGATCCCGGAACCAGGTGGTCCACTTCTGCAGCCGCTCCTGCATGTTCCGCGGAGAGCCCGGCAACTCCGGGGAGTCCGCCGGCAACCGATACAGATAGAGAAACTCGCTCACTGCCATCTCCTTTCCTCGTCGTACACCCGTCGAGCGTAGGGCTCGAGCCAGCCCAGAACGCGCTCCCAGCCGAACGCGTGCTCGGTCGCCGCGTCGTCGAGACCGCGAAATCCCTCGTGCACGACCGTCAGCCGCGCGCCGCCTCCGCGGGGTGTCAGCCGGTAGGTGACCAGCGTCGGCCGCCGGCCGAGCGTCGGATGGTCGAACTCGTAGCGCCGCGTCTGGACGATGCGCTCCGGGGGATCGAACTCCACGAAGCTGCCCGACGCGGGGAGCTGCCGGCCGTCCGCGAAGCAGACGAGCACGCGCCACGTGCCACCGGGGCGCAGCTCGGCGTTCCACTCCCGCATCGCGTAGGTCTCGGCCGAGCCCCACCAGCGCTCGGCCTCCGCGGTGATCAGCATGCGGTACACCCGCTCGGGTGGACAGACGAGGTCCACCGAGGCGATGACCGTTCCCGTCGCGGGGTCCATGACCGCGCGGGCCTCCGCTGCGTCCGGTTCCACCATCCTTCGCATCGCTCTCATGGTGCCCTGATGACGCGCGAGCAACCCGGATCCGGACAGGGTGGGTCCGGCATCTCGAAAGCGGAGAAGTTGCGCGCGCTTGCCGCGTCAGAGGGCGCGCAGCGCGCGAAGGACCTCCGCCAGGCGCTCGTCGTCGCGGCGGTAGAAGGTCCACTGCTTGATGCGCTTCGGTCGCACCAGGCCCGCGCGGACCAGGAGGCGCATGTGCTCGCTCACCGTGGGCTGGCTCACCCCGAGCTTCTCGGCGATGAGGAGCCCGCAGACCCCGTCCTCCACCAGGTCCCCGTCGATCTGAGGCCGGAAGTGCCGGGTCGGGTCGCGGAGCCAGCGGAGGATCTGCAACCGCCGATCGTTGTCCAGCGCCCGGAGCGCGTCGAGGAGCTCGGCCCCGGGATCGCCGGCGGGCGCTGCACGCGCCTTGCGCGCCGGCTTGCTCACTTCCGGCGGTCCGCCACTGTCATCTCGATCTCCACCGCCGCACCGAGTGGCAGCTCGCGGACCGCGACCGTGGTCCGGGCGGGGAACGGCGTCCGGAAGTACCGCGCGTAGACGGCGTTCATCGCCCCGAAGGACTCCATGCTGGTGAGGAACACGCCGACCCGCAGCACGTCGTCCATGGACGCGCCCGCCGACTCCAGCAGGGCCCGGATGTTCTCCAGCGTTCGCTCGGTCTGGGCGGCCACGTCCTCCTGGATCAGCCGCCCGGTGGCCGGATCCAGCGCCACCTGCCCGCTCAGGTAGAGGACGCCCGGACCGCGCACCGCGGCGGACAGGGGGAGTCCCGACGGCCGCTCCTCGTGAATCGCCTCTCGCATCGTCTGCTCCTCCTATCTTCCGAAGTCGACCGCGGTGGTGTTCCCGCCGCTCACCACCACGCCCAGCCGCTCGCCGTCCCGTGTCCGCACCTTTCCGGCGAGGAGCGCGGCGAAGGGGGCCGCTCCGCCGGGCTCGGCCACCACCCGGAGCAGGTCCCAGAGCTTGCGCTGCCCGGCACGGATCTCCTCGTCGGTCACCAGCGCCACCTCGGCCACCGTGTCGCGGAGGATGGGGAAGTTGCGCTCGCCGATGCGGCGCGGAGCGAGGCTGTCGGCGGCGATGCCTCCCACCGGGGCGTCCACCGGGCAACCCGCCTCGAGGGCGCAGCGGAGGGTCGGCGACAGCTCCGGCTCGACGGCCACCAGCCGCGCCCGGCGTCCGTACCAGCTGGCGACGCCCGAGAGGAGCCCGCCTCCGCCGACGGCCACCAGCACCGTGTCCAGCTCCGGCGCCTGCGACTCGAGCTCGAGGCCGACGGTCCCCGCGCCGAGGATGGTCTCCTCCTGGTCGAAGGCGTGGATGGGCATGGCCTCGTTGCGGCGGGTCCACTCCTCGGCCGCGGCGAGCGCCTCGCCGTACGACTCGCCCAGCACGGCCAGGTCCGCGCCGTACCCGCGGATCCGCTCGATCTTCGCCGGCGACGAGATGCGGGGGACGAAGATCTTCGCCGGGACTCCGAGGCGGCCGGCGGCGTAGGCCACCGCCACACCGTGGTTGCCACCCGAGGCGGCCACCACCCCCGCCGGCGGCACCGGCCGCTGGAGGAGGTTGGAGAACGCACCCCGGGTCTTGAAGGCGCCGGCGTGCTGCAGGAGCTCGAGCTTGAGGGTGACGGACCGGCCGGGCAGCCCCAGCTCCTCACCGGCGACCACGAGCACGGGGGTGAGGCGGACGTGGGGACGGATGGCCTTCTCGGTGGCTGCGATGCGAGGACGGGCGTCGGGGAGCATGACCCTCCGGAGGGTACTTCGTCGATTGGCGAAGTCCCGACACAGCACGCATCGACTCGCACCGGATCAGTCGGCTGGCGTACGCTCCGTCAGGTGCGACTGGCAGTCCCGGCCGCCCTCGGGGTCCTGGCGGTGGTGTTCCTCTCGGCGACCCGCGCCGGGAACCCGCCGTCGGGGAGCGGCCGGAGATCCTTCCCGCCGCGGGTCGTCGCGGGGGACGAGCCGCACTACCTCCTCGCGACCAGCGCCATCCTCCACGGCGAGCTCACGTCGGTCCGTCCCGCCTACGCCCGGGTCCGGGGCGGGGGCCACGACGCGGGTCTGCGGTTCGCCGGCGTTTCACTGGATCACCACACGCTCATCGTCGCTCCCGGGCAGGCCGGGCCGGTCTTCTGGAGAGACGCCTACCAGTGGTGGAAGCCGCGGGACTGCGTGGGGCCGGAGTGCACGCCGTTCATCCCGGCGGGACCGGATCACGACGACGTCCCGGGCGTCCGGGAGGTGCCCTCGCATCCGCTCGCCTTCCCGCTCCTGATCGCCGCCCTGGTCGCGCCCTTCACCCGAGATCCGGATCGCGTGGAGTGGCTCGCCATCACCTGGAACGCAGTCCTCGCCTGGCTCGCGACGCTCGCGGTGTACGGCGCAGCGCGGGGGGCTGGCTTCCCTCGAGGCAGAGCGCTCGCCGCGGCGGTCGTGTGCGGAATCGCCAGCCCGCTGCTCGCCTATGGTCGCGGCTACTTCTCCGACGCAGCGACCGCCTGCGCGCTGGCCATGGCCGCGTGGCTCTTCTTCCGGGGAAGGCTGGAGCTCTCCGGTGTCGTCTGCGCGCTGGCCTTCGCGCTGAAGCCTCCCTTCGTCCTCGCCGGGGCGAGCCTGGTCGCGGATCGACTCCTGGCCCGGCGGTGGCGCGAGGCGCTGCGCCTCGGCGTGCCGCTCGCCGTGGGCGTGGCGCTGACCCTCGGAGCGACGCAGCTGCTCGCCGGCACCCCGCTCATCTCCGGGACCAACCGCTGGACCTTCGCCCGCGGACTGGGGTCGCTCGGCAACACGCTGTTCGGGAGGACCGCGGGGCTGCTCCCCTTCGTTCCCTGGGCGGCGTTCGCGCTCGTGGCCGCGGTGAAGGGGACGCTCGCGCCGACGACGCCCGGTGCGGCGCCCACCCCGGGCCGCGCGCTGGGGCCAGGAGTCCTCGGCTACCTGCTGCTCCTCGCGCTCCGCGCCGACGACGCCGGCGACGGCTGGGGTCCGCGCTACTGGGTGGCCTGGCTTCCCTGGCTCGCGCTGCTGGCGGTGGACCTCGCCGGGCGCGGTGGGCGCTGGCGGCGGATGCTGCTCGCGCTGCTCGTGGCCTGGGCGATTCCCATCTCGCTCGCCGGCGCCTTCCGCTATCCCTCGGTCTGGATGCGGACCCCCTGGGAAACGGTGCGCACCCAGTGGCGCTGGCTTCCCGGCTGACCCGCGCCCCTCAGCGCCGCGCCGGGGTGGCCCTCGACCACCAGGCGTAGGCCGGGAGCCCGGCGGCGATCAGGGCGAGACCGAGCAGCGAGCGGAGCGGCGCCTGGAACAGGGTGACCGAGGCCACGACGAGGCAGGCAGCGACGAAGGCCCCGGTGGTCCAGGGGTGTCCCCAGGCCCGGAACGGCCGCTCGGCATCGGGGCGGGTCCGCCGGAGGACGAAGACCGCCGCCGCGGTGCCCCCGTGAAAGAGCACCTCCGCGAACACCACCAGCGTGTAGAGCTCCGCGTAGGTCCCGGAGAGCGCGAGCACCGCCGCGAGCAACCCCTGCGCGAGCAGGCTCCCGGTGGGCGTGTGGTAGCGCGGGTGGATGCGGGCCAGGCTCCGGAAGAAGAGCCCGTCCTCGGCCATGGGCAGGTAGACGCGGGCGCAGCAGAGGATGTTCGCCGCGAGGCATCCGAACATCGCCAGCAGGACGACGGCCGAGACGGCGCGTGCCGCTCCCGGCCCGAGAAGGGCAGCCGCCGCACCCTCGGCGACCCGTGGGGTCTGCCCGAGCGTCTGGACGTCGAGCGCTCGCAGGTAGACCCAGTTGATGCCGAGGTAGAGCGCGGCCACGACCACGACGCCCACCAGCAGTCCGCGGGGCAGGTTGCGAGACGGCCGGCGCATCTCCCCGGCGGAGAAGGTGAGCACGTACCAGCCGTCGTAGGCCCAGAGCACCGCGACCAGGCCGAGGCCGAGCCCGCTGACGAGGCTCCCCGGCGGGAGGGGCGCTCCCCACGCCGGGGCGACGCGCGGTGCCACCATGAGGCCGAGCGCGACCAGCACGAGGAGCGCTCCGATCTTGAGCGCCGTGGCCACGTTCTGGACCGCGGCCCCCTCGCGCGCTCCGAGCCAGTTCACCGCGGTCAGGCCGAGGATGGCGAGCGCGCCGCTGATCTGGGGTCCGGAGACCGTCCACTGCACGCCGGCCACGGTGAGCGAGAGGAACCGAACGTCGGATCCCAGGGCGGGGACGAACGCTCCGAGGTACTCGCCGAAGCCCACCGCGAGCGCCGAGATGCCGGCGGTCATGATGACGAGGAACGAGGTCCACCCGAAGAGGAACCCCCAGAGCCGTCCGTAGGCCTCCCGGAGGAAGTGGTACTGGCCTCCGGCGCGGGGGAACATCGCGCCGAGCTCGGCGTAGGCCAGCGCGCCGGCGAGCGCGAAGAGCCCGCCCACGCCCCAGAGCGCGAGGATGAGCGACGGCTGCGGGCAGAGCCGAGCGATGTCCGCGGTGGTGAGGAAGATCCCGCTCCCGACCGTGGCTCCGATGGTGATGAGCGCGCCGTCCACCGCCCCCAGGGAGCGGACGAGCGTGGGCGCCGGCGGCGCGGCCTCGTCGTCCACGGCCGGGCGGCCGGCGGCGGTCACGGGCGGCATCCTGCCACGGACTTCCGGGAAGCCGCGCCTGGCAGGTAGCCTGCACGGTCGCGTGGATCCCTCGCTCGAGGAGCTGCTGGCGGAGTTCGACCCGGGCCTGCCGCTGGCCCGGGCCCGCTCGCTTCCTTCGCCCTGGTACCGCGACCCGAGGGTCGAGGCGCTGGAGCGCGAGCGGGTGTTCGGCGAGAGCTGGCAGCTCGTGGCCCGCACCGATCAATTCCAGCGCCCGGGCGACTTCGTGACCGTGGACGTCGCGGGCGAGCCGCTGCTGGTGATCCGCGACGACGCGGGCGAGCTCCGGGCCTTCTTCAACGTCTGCCGCCACCGCGCCGCCTGCGTCATGACCGAGCCGCAGGGCAACGCAAAACGGCTGCGATGCCGGTACCATGGCTGGACCTACGACCTCCGCGGTCGGCTGCGGGGGCTGCCGGAGTTCGAGGGCGTCGAGGACTTCCCCCGCGAGGAGCAGGGGCTGGTCCCGGTGCATGTGGACCGCTGGGGACCGCTGGTCTTCGTGCACCTCGGCGAGTCGCCACCGCCGCTGGCCGGCTGGCTCGCTCCGCTCCCGGCAGAGATGGGCGCGCTCGACGGTCTCTCGTTCCTCGAGCGCCGCGAGTACCCGCTGGCCTGCAACTGGAAGGTCTTCGTCGACAACTATCTGGACGGCGGGTACCACGTGAACTCGGTGCACCCGACGCTGGGCAGCGTGCTGGAGTACTCGGAGTACCGCACCGAGGTCTTCCAGCGGACGAGCCTCCAGTCGAGCCCGCTGCGGGCCTCGGACGACGCCGCGGCGTCCGCGACCCGGAAGGGAGACCGCGCGCGCTACGCGTGGGCGTTCCCCAACGTGATGATCAACCTCTACGCCGGGGTGATGGACACCAACGTCGTCCTGCCCCTCGGCCCCGATCGCTGCCGGGTGCTCATCGACTTCTATTTCGCCGATCTCCACGACGAGCGCGCGCGCGAGCTGGCGCGGCAGAGCATCGAGCTCGGGCACCGGATCCAGCTCGAGGACGTGGGCATCTGCGAGGACGTGCAGAGAGGGCTCGGCAGCCGCTCCTACCGGACCGGGCGGTTCAGCGTGCGCCGCGAGGTCGCGATCCACCACTTCCACCGGCTGGTCGCCGCCAGCCTCCGGAACGGGAGCACCTGAGATGCCCCGGCGCGGCGCGATGATCCGTCTCGGTCTCGCGTTCCTCGCCGGCCTCCTGTTCCCCGCGCTCGTCTTCCTCGTGATCGGAGCGGCCGGGCTCTTCCCGGTCGCGGCGACACCGAGGCCCTCGCACTTCGAGGCCCGCCTCGCCCGCCTCTTCGTCCGGCGCTCCGTCGCCCGGGAGGCGCGGGCGGTGGTCGTTCCCGCCCCACCACAAGACGCGACGCTGCTCCAGGGCATGAAGACCTACCGGCGAAACTGCGCCGGGTGCCACGGCAAGTTCGGCGCGCACAGCCGGTGGGGAACGACGAGCTTCTACCCGCGCGTGCCTCAGTTCGCCGACGAGGGCTCGACGCTCGGCCCCGCGGAGATGTTCGTCGTGGTCAAGCACGGCATCCGCGGCACGGGAATGGCGGCCTGGGAGGTCAACCTCCTGGACGAGGAGATCTGGCCGGTGGTCTGGTTCCTCCAGCGGATGCGGGCGCTGCCCTCCGAGGTGGATCGGGCCTGGAAGGCGCCGCCGCAGTAGACGATGTCACGCCGCGGGCAACCCCGCGGGCAGGCCTCGGTTCGCTGTTGCCGCAGTGCCCGGAGCACGCTAGGGAGCCGCCTCCTCGCTCGGGCTGACATGGCACGGCGACCGTTCGATGGGGTTCCGGCCCGCGCCGGGCACTGGTGGAGGGGTTCATGCACGCTCGACGATCGTTCGCCTCGGCGCTCCTACTCGGCATCCTCGGTGCTGGTGGCGCCGGCGCGCAGGTTCCTCCGTGGACCGGCTTCGCCACCGGCTATCCCACGGCGGAGGTCGCGGCCAAGCTCCGTGGCGACGCCACCCTGCAGCGCGCGGTCGTCGCCTACCGCTTCTGGTACCCGACCGTTTCCACCGAGGCGATCTTCCGGGGCACGCGGTCGGCGGGGGTGAAGGACAACGTCGGCCTCCCCATCCTGTCCGCGGCGCCGAGGCACATCGGGTTCACCCTCAACTCGGACACTCCCTACTCCGGGGGCGCCATCGACCTGAGCGGCGGCCCGATGGTGATCGAGCTGCCGCCCGGCGCGTACATCGGCCTGGTCAACGACCACCACCAGCGCTGGATCCTCGACATGGGGATTCCTGGTCCGGACGGCGGCAAGGGTGGGAAGCATCTGGTGCTCCCTCCCGGGTACAAGGGGGCGGTCCCCAAGGGGTACTTCGTCGGCCGATCGGCGACCTTCAAGGCGCTGGTCGCGCTGCGCTCCTTGCCGGTGGGCGGCGACGTCCCGAAGGCAAAGGCCGCCCTGGGAGCGATCAAGATGTACCCGCTCTCCGCGGCGAAGAACCCTTCGAAGAACGAGTTCGTTGACGCGGACAAGATCCCGATGAACACGACGCCGCTCGAGTGGGAGGACAATCTCGCCTTCTGGCAGGTGCTCCACGAGGTGCTCGACGCGGAACCCGTCCTCGAGGAGTACCGGCCGATGTACGGCTTGCTCGCGACGCTGGGCATCGAGAAGGGAAAGCCCTTCGTCCCCGACGACCGGATGAAGAAGATCCTCGGCGAGGCGGCGAAGGCCGGTCGCGACCAAATGCTGGTATCCGCGTACGCCAGCGATCGACCGGATCGCATCGCCTGGCCGGATCGGAAGTGGGAATGGGTGGGGCTCGTCCCGGACGATGCGAACTTCGTCACCAGCTCGGGGCTGGACAGCGAGGCCCGGGACCGCTGGTTCGCCCAGGCCATCGTCACCTCGCCGGCGATGTTCCGCCGGAAGGCCGGCTCCGGATCGCTCTACTGGCTGGGCCTGCGGGACGCGGGCGGCGCGTACCTCGATGGGGGAAAGACCTACAAGCTCTCGGTCCCCCAGCCGGTGCCGGGGAAGCTCTTCTGGTCGGTGACGGTCTACGACGCGCAGACGCGGAGCGAGGTCCAGGCGGCGCAGGACAAGGCCGCGCTGCGTTCGCTGTTCGAGCTCAAGGACGTCTCGCGCACGGCTCCGACCGAGCTGTGGTTCGGGCCGACCGCTCCTCCCGGCAAGGAGGACCGCTGGATCCAGACGCTTCCTGGGCGAGGCTGGTTCGCGTACTTCCGGATCTACGGGCCGGAGGCAGCGGCGTTCGACGGTTCGTGGAAGCCGGGCGACTTCGTCGTGGCTCCGTAGCGCCGTTCAGTCGCTCGTCGGCGGACGTTCGAGCGCCTCGCGCACGCCGGCCGCGGCCAGCTCCATGGCGTCGCGGCCCCGCGCGAGGCGGAAGGGTCCGAGCCGAGGAAGCCCGGCCAGGGCGATGGCCTGGAGCCCGCGGCGCTCGGGGACCTGGAGCGCGGGGCTGTTCCGCCGGCGCCACGGCGAGCGCGCGGTGAGGTGGTGGTAGAGCACGCGCTCTCCCTGGGGCACGCCCGCGAGGCCCGGGCGGTCGGCGATGCCTCCGTCCGCGTAGAGGCGTCCCTCGTGCCGCACCGGGTGGAAGAGCACCGGCAGCGCGCAGGAGGCGTGGATGGCCGGGGCGAGCGGTCCACGCTCGAGCACCGCGGTCCGTCGCGCGAAGAGGTCCCACACCGAGAGCGCCAGAGGAACCGGGCTCTCCTCGAAGGTCTTCACCGGGAGCACCCGCTCGAGCAGCGCGCGGAAGAGTCCGCCGCGCAGCAGCCCGAGGCCGGGCCACAGGTCCCAGAAGTCCGAGCGCCGCAGACCGAGCAGCTCCTCGCGGATCCGCGCGGCAGGGATGCCCGCACCCCAGAGCGCGCCCACCAGGGCTCCGGCGCTTGAGCCGGCGATGCGCGTGGGACGGAGCCCCTGCTCCTCGAGCACCGTGACGACACCGGTGTGGGCGAAGAAGCCGAAGAACCCCGACGACATCACGAGGGTGAAGGGTCTCTCGGCCAGCCAGTCCCGGAGCGTGCGCATCGACGAAGGGACGGAGCCTACTTCGGCGGCGGCGGTTCCTCGCGCGCGACCCGGCGACTGTCGCGCAGAATCGCATCGGACTGGCTTGACGGGCGGCGGCGATCGCAGGACGGGTGGACCGTCAGGGACAGCACCGACCCGGTGGCTCACGGGGCAGGCTTCTTTCCCTCGGGAAGCACGAGCGAGACCTGCGTGCGAAAGAGCCATTGCGGCGCGCCGTCGGGGCGGACCACGTTGTAGTAGCCCGCGAACTGGAGCTGGAGCGCCAGCGTGGAGAGCACGAAGGTCTTCACCACGAGGGCGCCGACCGGGACCGTCCAGCGATCGCTGCTCCGCGAGAAGTCGACCAGGACGTCGGGCGCGGTCCCCACTGCCCAGCCCTGCGGCAAGTTGAAGTTCACGAAGTACTGCACGTCGAGCAGGCTGATGTTCGGCCGTGCCGAATTTCCGGCCACCGACCCGGTGTAGGTCGCGAGCGCGCCGAGCACCCACGGGCCCGGAGTGACCAGGACCACCGCCGATGCGCCGAGGCCGAACTTCTCGGTGGCGAAGGCGGAGTCGGTCGCGGTCGGCAGGTACACCACGGGCCCCACTCCCCAGATGACGGATCCCGCGTTCGAGGGCGAGACGAACATCTGGAGCTGGGTGTCCCCCAGGCCGGAGGCGCGATCGGTCGTCCCGACCGGCTGGCTGTAGAAGGAGAAGATGGTCCGGAGGATGAGATTCACCTCCGGGAACAGGTGCATCGGCAGGACCGGCTGGATCTTCCAGAGGCTCTGGACCCGGTCGTTGGGAAGCCCGAACGAGATGTCGTTCCGGATCGGAATGCTGACGACGTCGGCGACCGGGTTTTGCGTCTTCTTCGAGATCTCCGTCGCCTCGTCTCCCTCCGCACGCGGCGCCGTCCCGGGGACGAGAACGACGAGCACGAGGAGCCCTCCCACTGCCTGGCGCACGAATCACCCCCGTCTGGCCGAGGAAGCGCGGTGACCTAGCTTGGCCGGGAATTCACGGCAAGCACGGGCTCGCGTGGCCGGCCCCCATCCGTCGACCAGGCCTCACGGGCCAGCCCAGGGCACCCGGCTGGGATTCCGGTTCGACGTCACCCCCCTGACGGTGCGCAGCTACGCGGGTCCACGCCGGAGCTGGCGCGCGGCGACGATCCCGATCACGGCGACGATCACCGCGGAGACCACCGCCGTCAGCCGGAGCGATCCGACGAAGGCCTCGCGCGCCGTGGCGATCAGCTCCTCGCCGCGCTGGCCTCCGAGGTCCCGGCCGATGGCAAGCGCGGCGCCGAGGGTGTCCCGCGCCGCCTCGGGGGCATCGCTCATCCGCGCCCGGTAGAGGGCCGTGCCGATGCTGCCCAGGAGCGCGATGCCGAGCGCGCCCCCGAGCTCCGAGCCCGTCTGGGAGAGCGCGGCCGCCGCTCCCGCGCGCTCGGGCGGCGCATGCCCGATGACCACGTCGTTGGAGAGCGTGAACACCGGGGCGAGCCCGAGCGAATACACGACGAAGCCGGTCACCAGGAGCGCGAGCCCGGAGGTGCCCACCAGTCCGATCATCCCGAACCCCACCGCCGACAGACCCAGGCCCGCCCCGATCAGCGACCCCAGGGAGATCCGGCGGAGGAGGAGCGGAGTGACCAGGGACCCGAGGATGAAGGCTGCCGCGAATGGCGTCGTCCAGAGGCCGGCTTGCAGCGGCGACAACCCCAGCACGAGCTGCAGGTACTGACCGATGAAGACGAAGACGCCGAAGGCGACGAAGGTGCCGAGCGTGTAGGTGAGCAGCGCGGTGGTGAAGGCCCGGGAGCGAAACAGCCCGAGATCGACCAGCGGGTGGGCCAGCGTCTTCTGCCGGCGAACGAACACCACGGTGGTGGCGAGACCGGCGACGACGAAGAGAATCGCCGGCCAGGGCCGCATCGTCTCCGCCATCCGCTTGAGCCCGTAGATGATCGACAGGACGCTTCCCAGCGACAGCGTGGCGCTGAAGAGATCGAGGCGTCCCGCCCGGGGATCCTTGAACTCGGGGAGCAGAAGCGGCCCCAGGACGAGCAGGAGCAGCATCACCGGGACGCCGATCAGGAACACCGAGCCCCACCAGAAGCGCTCGAGGAGCACGCCTCCCAGCAGCGGGCCGATGGCTCCGCCGGCCGAGTAGCTGGAGATCCAGATCCCGACGGCCACGGTGCGCTGCCCGGGGTCGTGGAACATGTTGCGGATCAGCGAGAGCGTCGATGGGGCGAGCGTGGCCCCGGCGATCCCGAGCAAGGCGCGGGTAGCGATCAGCATCCGGGCGGTGGTGGAGAACGCAGCGAGGACCGAGGCGACCCCGAAGGCCGCCGCGCCGATGAGGAGGAGGCGACGCCGCCCGATCCGATCGCCCAGGGTCCCCATGGTGATGAGGGAGCCGGCGACCAGGAACCCGTAGATGTCGATGATCCACAGCAGCTCGGTGCTGCTGGGACGGAGGTGGGCGCTGAGCGAGGGGATCGCGAGGTTCAGGACCGTGAGGTCCATCGCGTAGAGGAGGCAGGGCAGCGCGATGACCGCGAGGCCGATCCACTCCCGCGCCGTCGCCTTCCGGCCGTCCCCGGGAGCGTCGATGGCCTGACCGGCTTCCGAGCGCTCCACCACCGGTTCGCCGTCCGCGCCGCTCGCCTCCATCCGTGACTCCTCCGAGGTTCCGGGGGTGAGACGGCCTCTGCTAACGAGAGTCATCGGGCGAGTCAGCTCGAAGCGCAGCCGGCGGTGCTCGATCCTCAGGGAGCTGGACCCCGGGGTGCCGACTCGCCTGGATCCAGACGTCGTCCCGGCGACCGTCCGGCGCGAGCCGCCGACCCACGCCGTTGCGTCTCTTCGCGCTGTTCTCGATCGCCCGTTCTCGCCTCCCCCGCCGCGCGCCCCGGAGACGTGCGGTGTAAGGCTGCGCGAGCCCTTCCGGGAGAACTCCATGGAGCCAGTCGCTGATTGGCGCGAACACCTCGCCGAGGAGCGGACCCTTCTCGCCTGGCTGCGCACCTCGCTCGGACTCGCCGGGCTCGGCTTCGTCCTCGACCGCGCGGGGATCCTGCTGCGAGCGATGCACGTCCCGGCGGCGACGATCGCCGAGGAGGCACCTCACGTTCACGGGGTCTGGCTGGTGGCCCTCAGCCTCCTGGTGAACGTACTCGCGATCTCCCGACACCTCGCCACGCTCCGCGCGATGCGCCGTGCCGGTCTCACGACGGCGACCCCGCAGGGTCCGGTGCTGCTGCTCGCAGTCCTCCTCACCGTCTTCAGTGCCGCCCTGACCATCACGCTCATTCCCGCAGCAAGAGCAGCCACACCGCAGAGGACCGCCGCCATGGACATCGGAGAAGGCATCATCCGGAAGGCAAGCCCGCGGAGCGTCCCGGAGACGCTCGACCGCCTCGAGGGCATCCTGAAAGCGAAGGGTGTCCAGGTCTTCGCCCGGATCGACCACTCCGGCGAGGCGGCCAAGGTCGGGCTGACCATGCCCCCCACCCAGGTCCTGGTCTTCGGCAACCCGAAGGCCGGAACGCCGGTGATGCTCGCCGCGCCGACCTCGGCGATCGATCTCCCGCTCAAGGCCCTGGCCTGGAAGGACTCCGCGGGACAGGTCTGGCTCGGCTACACCGACCCGAGGTACTTCGCCCGCCGCTACGGCCTGAGCGAGCAGCAGGTCGCCCCGCTCGGCGTCATCGCGGACCTCGTGGATGCCACGGTGAAGTGAGAGTCACCAGAGCTGGTCCCCTCGTTCACGAGCTGCCGCAGGTCGTTGACCAGCCCGAGTGGCCGATCGAGCCAGACGAAGCGCATCGCGGTGGCCCAGACGAGGAACCCGACCGTGGCGGCGACGGGACGTCTCCACCGCGCCGCCGCATCGCGGGACATCAGCGGCAGGTAGATCGCGCTGGCGTGCCACCAGTGCGCAACGTCGGCGATCCCGGTGAGGCCGATCAGCGCCACCACTGCCCCGAGCACCCGGTCTCCGGCCAGCACGGCCAGCGCGATGCCCCCGAGCGTGCCCAGGATCGCGATGACCATCCGACCATCGGTGGGTGTCGCGTAGAGCGGCGCCTCGAACCTGAACCTCGCGCTCAGCGCGATCGCCATGCAGAGGCCGCAGATGGCGGCTGCGGCTCCGGCGAGGAACAGCCATCTCCAGCGCCTCGGGTCCGCCGACCGGAGGAGATGCAGGGCGGCCAGCACGCCGAAGGGAAGGAGCACGACGGCCCGGGCGTGCGTCATCCACGCCAGCGCCAGCCAACCCAGGGCGTGGTCGAAGCGACGCGCCTGGAGCGAGGCGAGCATCCCAGCGGCCGGCGCGAACCAGAGCGGCTCGTACTGTCCGCACAGCGCGCACCGCAGGCAGTAGGCCCAGAGCATCACCGCCGCGAGGACCTTCCATCCGCGGGGGAGCGCGAGCATTCGCCCCAGCGCGAACCAGAGCCCGAGATGGACCAGAAGTGCGACGAAGCTCCCGCACAGACGGTGGAAGGTGCCGGTGGAGATGGGCGTCAGCTGGCCGATCAGCGCCAGGGGAATGAAGAGCAGAAGGGGGCCGGGGGGGTAGGGGTACCGCCCGTCCAGCCATTCCGGGACCGGATGGCGGAACGCGCTGTGCGCCACGAGCTCGCGGGCCGTCGCGAGATAGACCGCCGGACCGCGCTCGAGCGCCGCGAAGGCGTAGGCCGCGTGTCGCTGGTGGTCGGTGTAGTGGTGCAGCGCCCCGTTCGAGGAGGAGCGGAGGGTCAGAACGGCCACGCTGAAGAGAAGCGAGACCGCGACGGCGACCGCCAGCGGCAGCGGCAGACGCCCGGATGTCCGCGCCTCGTTCACGCCGGTGAAGGTCCCACGGGTGGCCGCGGATCGTCGTACGGCTCCTCCGGAACGGCAAGTTCAACCGCATTGCCGGGCTCGATTCTGCGGGAGCCTGGTCGTCGATTCCGGGACACCGCCCTTCCGGGATCGTTGACCACCAGCCGGGTTGCGCGGGTTGGATGTGGGGGGAGGCGCTCTCCATGCCGCGACAAGAGATCCTCGACCGCACGCAGAAGTACGTTCAGCCGTTTCGCGTCACCAAGGGCGACGGCTTCCAGCTGAAGAACTTCGATCCCGGCGACACGCTCGGCCTGAAGATGAGCCGGGGCGAGGCCTCCGAGCTCCTCCAGCAGGGAACCCAGTGGCTGGCCGAGGAACAGGACGTCCTCTACGCCCAGGATCGCTGGTCGCTCCTGCTCGTGTTCCAGGCGATGGATGCCGCGGGGAAGGACGGCACCATCAAGCACGTCATGTCGGGGGTGAACCCCCAGGGCTGCCAGGTCGTCTCGTTCAAGCAGCCGTCGCAGGAGGACCTCAACCACGACTTCATGTGGCGGTACTCCAGACGTTTGCCCGAGCGCGGAAAGATCGGGATCTTCAACCGCTCCTACTACGAGGAGGTCCTGATCGTCCGGGTGCACGAGGCGATCCTGAGACAGCAGAAGATCCCCCAGCCGCTGATCGGCAAGCACATCTGGGAGGAGCGGCTCACCGACATCACGCACTTCGAGGACTACCTCGCGCGGCAAGGCATCATCGTCCTCAAGTTCTTCCTCCACCTCTCGCGCGAGGAGCAGAAGAAGCGGTTCATGAAGCGCCTCGACGAGCCGGAGAAGAACTGGAAGTTCTCGGCGTCGGACGTGCAGGAACGCAAGTTCTGGAACGACTACATGCGCGCGTACGATGAGGCGATTGGCGCCACCGCGAGGAAGCACGCTCCATGGTTCGTGGTGCCGGCGGACAACAAGTGGTTCACCCGCCTCGTCGTCTCGGCTGCGATCGTGGAGGCGGTGGAGCACCTGGACCTCGCCTACCCGAAGGTCGACGCAGAGAAGAAGAAGGAGCTGGCGGCGGCGCGCGCGGTGCTGGCCCGGGAGACATAGCGCGACACGTTGCCGCTGCTTGAGGTTGGATGGGCTGAGAGTCGATGCACCCCGGAGGGGCGCGGATGTCGACGACGATCGCGGTTCTCGGCGGCGTGGGCCTGTTCCTGCTCGGGATGAGCGTCATGACCAGCGGCCTCAAGGCACTGGCCGGCTCGGGGCTGCGCACGACCCTGAGCAGAGCAGCGCGGACCCCGCTCTCGGGCGCGTTCTGGGGCGCCTTCGTCACGCTGCTCATCCAGTCGTCGAGCGCGACGACCATGACGACGATCGGCCTCGTCAGCGCCGGTCTGCTCACCTTTTCCCAGGGTCTGGGGCTGGTCTTCGGCGCGAACGTCGGCACCACCGGGACCGGCTGGCTCATCGCGCTCATCGGCGTTCGGGTCTCGCTGACCGCCTGGGCACTGCCGATGATCTTCATCGGCGCGCTGATCAAGCTGATCGGACGCGGACGG
>Ga0081540_1001957_pt1 | contig 17212 bp, 14 predicted proteins | sample TabmetS2T1R1_FD_71024 | JGI IMG/M metagenome (GOLD analysis project Ga0081540, IMG submission 71024) | Tabebuia heterophylla rhizosphere microbial communities from the University of Puerto Rico - S2T1R1 | ecosystem: Host-associated > Plants > Roots > Rhizosphere ... | reverse complement strand
GCGGCGGGGGGCCGGGGCCCGGGTTCTGGGGCGGGGGGGCGGCCGACGGCCGGGCTGAGAGTCCGGGCGGGGGGGGCCCGTCGGGGGGACCGGGGGGGGAGGGGGGGGAGCCGCTGCTCACGCAGCCGCAGCGTCCATTCCTCGTCGGCTGCTTGCAACGGCGGCAACGGCCCAGCCGCCCAGGTCAGCAGCAGGTCCGCCAGGCCCGGGTTGCGCACGAGCACCGGGCCATGCAGGTAGGTGCCGACCATCCGTCCGACGCATGAGCCCTCGGTGCCATCGCCGTTGCCCACCCCAACCGCGACCTTGGCGAGCGGCGCCACTCCCTCCCCCCGCCCGGTGACGCCCTGATGGTTCTCGAACCCTGTGAGCCGGGGCACGCCCAGCGAGGGATCCGCATCGGCCAGGATCTCCCCCACCCCGCGCCGCTGGCCGCGCCCGCTGCGGATGTTCAGGATCTCCAGTCCCTGCACCGGCTGACCCTCTTCGCCACCGAACTCCAGCCCGAGCAGCTGGTAGCCGGCGCAAACGGCGAAGATCACCGCACCGTTATCCGCGGCGGCCGAGAGCCCGCCGTCGGCGCGGAGCCTGCGTGCGGCCAGGACCTGCGGCAGGTCCTCGCCGCCGCCCATGAGGTAGATGTCGGCCTGCCGGGGAATCGGCTGATCGGCGTTGACCATCACCGACTCGACGTCGAGCCCGTGCAACCGGGCGCGGCGCTCGAGCACCAGCAGGTTCCCGCGGTCTCCGTAGGTGCTGAGCAGGTCGGGGTAGACCCAGACCAGGCCGAGGCTGCCCAGGCTTGACGGCTTCCGTGCGTGCGCGCCCCTGGGCGCGGGCATGCTCGCCATCTCAGGCCGCCCGGCCGAGCGAAACCCGGATCTGCTGGAACGCCGTGTAGTTGGCGATGACATCCAGCCTGCCGCCGTCCACCTGGCTCACCGCATCGTCAACGTCCTCCGCGAGTTCGAAAGGCACCCGGTCCGCTTCCAGCCGGACCGCCAGGTCGAGCCTGCGCTCCCCGGTGACGAGCACCGGCCGGCCGCGGAGCACCCGGTAGTCAACGTCCCACAGCCAGGAGGTGTCTTTGCCGTCCGGTTCTCTGGCGTTGACCGAGAGCAGTACCGGGACCGGCGGGGCATCCAGCACGTCGAACGCCTCCAGCCAGCCGGCCGGGTTCTTGGCAAGCAGCAACCGCACCTGCCGCCCCCGGCGCTCCACCTGTGTGTACCGTCCCGCCACCGAGGTCACCGTCCGAAGCTGGGGCAGAGCCTGCTCGGGACCGACCCCGAACTCCCCCGCGACGGCGAGCGCGACCACCGCGTTGGCCCGGTTGGCCCGGCCGGGCAGGGACAGCGACAGATCGTGCGCCTGCCCCGCGGGGTCGATCACCGAACTGCCGTCGAGCACCCAGCTGGGTGGCGGTCTGGTGAACCCGCATTCGCCGCAGTGCCAGTCATGCTCGTCCCTGGACAGGTGGGAGCCGCACCGCGGGCAGCACCAGGAGTCCTCGTGCCACCGCTGGCCGGCGGCCACCCAGGTGACGCGCGGCGCGGCCCCGGCCGCCCACGCGATCAGCGGGTCATCGGCGTTCGCGACCACCCGGCAGTCCGTGGCCGACGCGAGCGCCTCCCGCCACCTCCGCGCCACCAGCCAGATCTCAGCCGCCCGGTCCATCTGGTCGCGGCTCAGGTTGAGCAGCGCGACAACCCACGCCCCGGTCGCGCCGAGCACGGTGGGCAGGTATTTTTCGTCGACCTCCAGCACCGCCATCGGGGCGTCGGGCGCCTGGCCGAGCGCCGCGGCCAGCCCGGCCTCCATGTTCGCGCCGAACGCGTTGGTGGCGACCTCCTGCCCGAGCGCGCCGAGCGCGGCGGTGATGAGGCGCGTGGTGGTGGTTTTCCCGTTGGTCCCCGTGACCAGCACGACCCGGCGGCCGACGGCCAGCAGGGCCAGCAGGTCGGGCTCCACCCGCAGCCCGATCACTCCGCCGATCACCGATCCGTCGCCGCGTCCGGCGAGGCGAGACATCTTCCCGGCCGCGCCGCCGATGGTGGTGGCCAGCCGCGCGCGCAACGGAAGCTTGCCCATGGCCGATGATGCTATCCGGCTCCCGGATACCCCTGGGACATCTCCGTGTCGCTTGCCCACCGGTCATCGCAGGCGATGAACCTGCGTGGCCACGACAGCACCACCTCGAGCCAGGCGCCGGCCTGCATCGCGTCCGCGGCGTGGCGCAGCTGTGCCTCGGGCCCGAGGCCAACGCCGACGGTGGCCAGGTCGTGCGTGAAGCCGCGCTGGTCGTCGTCTCCGAGCAGCGCCGTCCACGCGAGCAGCCGGTTCCGCGGCAGTTCGGTGGACAGCGGATGCCGGCGCAGCGCCCGCAGCCTGTGTCCCGTCCGCATGCCCGGCCAGCCCGCCAGCCCGGGCAGGTCGAAGTCGGGCGGCGGCGCGCGGCCGGCGGGATCGGCCGGGCGGCCGCCCAGCGGGCGCACCCGCTCCATTTCGTGCAGCCAGCGCACCTGCGGGACCACCCAGCCCGGGCCCGGCCTGCTGCCCGCCCCGGGGCCCTGGTCGAGCATCCGCAACGCGGCGCCGGCCGCGCTCGCGGCCAGCGCACCCGGGTCGTAGCAGGTCCCGATCGCCGCTGCCCGGGACAGGACCACCCGGTCGAGCACGGTCGCGAGCAGGCACTCCCGCAACCGGCGATCCAGCGCGGGCCACCGGCGGCGTAACCCGGCCGGCGCGGCCGGCAGGCCGCGGCTGGTCAAGAACGCCAGCACCAGCGTCTCCGCCCACAGCCGCAGCCACACCGCGCCGGGCTCACCGGCACCGCCGGGCGAGGCGAGCAGTTCGGCCCGGCGCATGTCCTGCAGGGTGCAGGCGCGCCCGCCGGTGCAGACGGGACCACAAGCAGGGCTGCGCCGGGCCGCCAGCGGCGGCGCCGGGCCCGGCAGGGCACCCTCCCGGTCTCCGCCGAACGGCACCCGGACCCGGACCGGGCGGTCCATGCCGTCGGCGAAGACCGCCGCCACGCCCGGCGCCAGCGACACGACCTGCCGGGACTGGGCCTCGTCGAGGTTCATGGCCGCTCCGACCAGGTCGCGGTCATCGCGCGCGGGCAGCCGGTGCACGACCTTCAGCGCCGTGTTCTTGACCGCGTCGGGGAGCAGCTTGGCGGGGATCTGCTCGGCGATCACCAGCCCCTCGCCGTACGCGCGGATCTCCGCCAGCATGCTGGCGAACAGCTCCACCGCGTGGGCGCTGGCCCGGCCCTCCCGGCCGGCCCGGAGCAGCCGGTGCGCCTCCTCGATCACGATGACGTGGCGCAGCCCTTGCTGGCACCCCGCCCTGGCCCGCAGCCGCAGGTACTCGACGAGCCTGATGACCAGCGTGCCCATCAAGAACGCCTTGTCCTCATCGTTCGCCACGTCCTCGATCGCGAGCACGACGTTGCGCCCCAGCAGCGCCGCGACGTCGCCGGGGTGGCCGCCCTCGAAGAAGCGCCCAGCCGAGCCGATCCGCAGCGAGCGCAGGCGTACGTCCACGAAGCCGCGTACGTCAGCCTGCAATTGGGCGCCGTACCCGACCTCGTCGATCACGGCGAGGGCGGCCCGCTGTAGCTGGGCCAGGGTGGGGATGGCGGGTTCCGCCGCTGCCCCGGGCACGCGGCCGCCGGTGACCACGTCCCACCCGCACTGCTCGTACACCCGCTGCAGCGCCTGAGACATGATCTGCGGGAACGGCTCGTCGGCGTCGAACGCGGCCAGGAACAGGGCCCGCACCATGTCGATGTGCGCCTGCACCGGATAGCCCGGCTCGGGCGCGAGCGGGTTGACCGAGAACGGAATCGCGGCCGGGTCGGCCGGGTTGATCACCGTAACCGCCGCGCGCTCGCCGAAGCCAGGCCCGGCGGCCACCGCCGGCAGGGCAGCTCCAGCCGGCCGGCCGCCTCCCCCCAGTGGGGCGGCCCCGGCGAGGTGGCCGGCCTCAGCGGGCGCGGCAGCCCCGGCCCGCGCGGCAGCGCCAGCCAGCCGGCCGGCCATCGCCGGGTACTCCGACTTGACCGGCTCGATCACCAGCCAGGGCAGCCCCGCGGCGGCCAGTTGCTCAAGCAGATGCCGGACGGTTTGCGACTTGCCGGCCCCGGTCGCACCGGTCACCAGGGCATGCCGGTTCAGCGTCGCCAGCGGCACACCGAACTCGCCCACCGGCCGGTCCAGGCCGTCCAGGATCATGCCGAGGCGGAGCGCGCCCGCCCGCCCGGCCCGGGCCTCGGCCAACGGACCAGCCGCGCCGACGCCGCTGCTGGCCGTGTCGCCTGTCTCGCTGGTCAGGTCGAAGTAGGTGGCGTCGACCACCCGCAGCCCCGGCACCTCCTGGTTGGGCAGTCCGACGAGCGCGGAGAGCACCCCCGCGGTGGCCGGGAACGGCGCCAGGCCGTCGCTCAGCGGGTCCTCCGCCGTGGCCCGCAGCGCCTCTGCCAGACGGCAGGCAGTCCTGCCGGTCACAAGCCGGTACGGGTGGTGGCTCGTATCTGCCGAGCCCACCAGCACCGGCGCCAGGAGGGCCGCATCGGCCGCCGTGGCGGCGCCCGCCAGGACCCGCACATCCCACAGGCCCGCCTCGCGTAACGCGTCCAGTTCCGCCAGGCGACGCTCGGTGCGCTCGGCGCCGAACCGGGACTGCTCCTCATCGTGGCGGCGGAGCACGTTCACCTGGGTACGCAGCCGCGCGATCTCGGTATCGAGGCGGTCAGTTGGTTCGGCGACAACGAGCCAGCCGAATCGCCGGCCGATGAGCGCGGCGAGCGCCGATTCGAACAGCGTCGGCTGGGGCGGCTCCCGCTGCGCCGCCCCGGCTTGGCCAGCGGCGAGCGCGGGTGACTGGCGGCCGGGGCAGATCACCCACGCCAGCCCGTCCCAGGCGGCCAGCCAGCCCGGCCGGGCCGGAACGCCCCGCGAACCCGGCGGGTACAGCAGCGGCCGGCCCGCGGCATCCGCGGCGCTGACCGGTAAGTCCGCCGGTGCCTGCTCCGAGGCGGCCGCATTGGTGATCAGTTCCAGCGGCGAACCGGCGCCGCGCGACAGCCAGCCGGCCACGAACGCGCGGCCACGGGCCGCGGCGGCGAGCGCGGCGGGCAGGATGCTGACGAAGTCCTGCTCGGCCGAGCCCGCGGGCCGCCCAGCGGTGAGCGATACGACCCGGAACCATGGGCCGGCCTGCCCGTCACCCAAGACGGGGATCGTCGTCACGAGGTGTGCATACCAGCCAGGCGGGGCAGGCGCCACCGATCCTTGGCATCCCTTCATGATCACGCACGATCTCGCGCGTGGCGCCGGAAGTGCCCGCGATCAGAGAGATGGCAAAGCCCGTCCCGACGGGATCGGCGTCGGCCCTGCTCAGGCGTCACACAGGGCGAGCAGCTTGGTGACCGTCGCCCAGTTGCGCGCCGTCCCGTCCGCCACCGCGCCGCGGGAACGGGCGAGCCGCGTTGCGAGTTCGCTGCGGCCGTAGCCGTCCGGGGTGTGCAGGAACAGCGTGCGCCCTACCACCGTGGCCTCGTCGCGGCCGCCTTTGTCGGCGGCCTGCTGCTCCGCTGCCGCGACGGACTCCCGCACCTCCTGCCCGGGTTCGGCCGGGAAGAACATCGCGTGCACGTACTTCGGGTTCGGCTCGGCCTGGTACGGGTTGTCGCTGATCACCTGGGCCAGTTCGGCGCGGGACAGCACGACCACCCGCAGCTTGAGGCCGAATGCCTCCGTGATCGCCCGCTCCAGATCGGCCGCCAGGGCAGTAGCGTCCTGGGCACCCCCGTTGTGCGCGGTGAACAGCACGTTGCCGCTCTGGATGTAGGTCGAGACATCGGCATGGCCCAGCGACGCCACGACATCGCGCAGGTCCGCCATCGCGACCTTGTTGTTGCCGCCGACGTTGATGCCGCGCAGCAGGGCGACGTGGGTGGGCATAGATGCATCCTGCCCCCCCCGCCGCCGCCCATCCACCCGCCGACAGACTCCCCAGCCAACCCGTGATCATGAAGCTGCTGTAGTCGGGTGTGCGCCTACGTCATGACCACGTCCCGTAGGTCAAGATCACGTTGTGGCCTCCGCCTGCGAGGCCTGGAAAGGGCCGTCAGCGCCCGCGGTGCTTGCGCCAGTCGAGCCGTTCCGGCGGCGGCCCGAGGTTCGGCGGGGGCTTGCTCTTCCTCGACCGCCAGCTGACCGGGGTCGGCTGGCCGGGGCCAGGCTGTTGATCATCTCCCGCCGGAGGGCCCTCACCGGGGAAGTCGTCGCCCTCGCCGGCCGCGCCATCGGTGGGCACGCGATCCCCGAGATCTGCTGGCGGCTGCCACCGGCCCACCCCGGCCTGCGGTGCTCCGGTCCCAGGCGCCCATGCGCCCGCCGCCGGTGCCTCCGGCCCCACCTCCGGCCCTGCGTCCGGCCCTGCTGCCGGACCCGCCCGTGCCTCCCATCCCGCCGGCGCCTGCCCGGCCTCGTCCAGGCTCAGCGCGCTGACCGTTGGCAGCGCCAGGATCGCCGGATTGGCGTCCGCCAGCATGACCTGGCGGCCCTCGGGGGAGGCGTAGCTGACGATGACGGCGCTCGGGGGCAGCTGCTGGAGCTGATGCGGCTCGACCAGGAACTCGCGGGACCGCTGCGTGCTCCTGGCGAGCGACTCGTTCACCCCGATCGCGGTGGACGTGCTCCACCCCCACGAGGTGCTCACGTTGATCCCCTCGGTGATCGACTCCGAATCGCTCGTGCCGGTGGACGCGCTCTCCTCCCGGCTGCCCGACCCGGTGCGTCCCCCGAACGGCGCGAGGTCGGTCCTCGTGTGACCGCGGCCCCGGCTCCGTCCCGTGGTCTGGCTGGTGGATACCGAGGCCGTCACCGAGTCGGCGGTGCCCACCGTGCTGGTATAGGACCAGCCGGAGGTGTCGGTGATCGATGCGCCCACGGTGTCGGTGAGCTGGCTGAGCACGAAACGATGTTCGGTCCCGATCTGCTCGCTGGCGACCTTGGCGTCCTCGGCGTTGCCGAGCCGCATGAACGCGACGGCCGCGTTCCCCCGCCCCAGCCTCTCCTTGACCTGAGCGGGGATCGACCGGTAGGCGAGCACCAGCCCGGTCTGCGTGCTCTCGCAGACGTCACACAGCCGGTCGAGTATCTCGCCGCGGAGCTTGTCCGCGCCGGCCAGGCACAGCGTATGCCGCCAGGGCTGGCCCCGCGGCGCATGCCGGAGCAGGTGCGTGAGGGAGACGGTGACATAGGTCCCGAGCATCGTGTTGCCGAACGTGGTCCCGCTCCGGTCCAGCGCGATAACCCGGAGCGCGCTGTGCGGAAGCGGGCCAGGCTCCGACCCGAGCCGGTCCAGCGCCCGCAGCCGCGCCTCCAGTGCCATCGCACGCTCGATCACCACCCGGTCGGTCGCGCCCCGCCCGAACAGGCCAACGACGCGCTCCAGCTGGGCGGCGGTGAGCAGGCCGCGCTCGATGTCGAGAAGGGGGTCGCCAACCTGGGCGAGAGCACGCAGGCCAGCGGTCACGCTCGCGACCCCGGCCCGCTCGCCGAGCGCGCCGATGACCCGCTCCACGATCGCGTGGTCGCGCGCCGGATCGGGCCCGCCACCGGCCTGCGGGTCGGCCGATGCGCTGGCCGCGAGCACATCGGCGAGCGGTTCCGCGGGCATGCCCACCCCGAGGTCGAGCCGTGGCAGGTCATCGGGCAGTACCCAGACCAGCGGCTCGACCCCCATCTCACCGGCCAGCGCCACCAGGTCGCGGGCGACCGCGCCCTCGGACAGATCAACCACGGTCACCTCGCCGCCGGTCGCGAGCCTGGCTCCGGCGGCGACGGTGATCAGGGCCGACCAGCCGGCCAGCGTGCCACCGGCAACGTCTACCCTGTCGATCACGTCCGGGAGCGCGACCGGATACCACAGCGGCTGCCGGGCGAACAGCTGCTGACTTGCCTGCCAGTCGCGGAACTGGCGGGCGTGATCCTCCAGCCGGCCGAACTGCTGGCCCTCCTGGAGGGCACGGGCCGCCACAACCCTGCGCACCTCGGCGGCGATGGTGGCCCGCAGGTCCCGGTTGCCGCGCCAGACGGCCCGCGCGCTCAGGCCAGCCAGGGTCACGAAGACGGCCGCCCCGAGCGCGGTGAGCGCCGGATTCAGCGGGCCGACGGTTCCCAGCACGAGCACCAGCGTGGTCGCTGCCGCGCACACGCCGGCCGACGCCTTCCAGTAGCGGGTGAGCAGCCTCTCCTCCCGCCGCTGTGCCGCCAGCCAGCCGGGGTTGAGCTGGTCCTGCTCGGCGGGGACGGGACGGCGCGGCGGCGGCCCGGGGTCTGGATGAGCCGGCGCATACTGCCAGCCCAGGTAGACCCTGCCTGCGCGAAACACCTGGCTACCGGCCATCGGGGCCAGCCCCAGGAACGTGACCGTCGTCCCATCCCGGCGGAACGGATCCATACGGCGCCCCCGGCCGGGCAGGCCCAGGCGACGGGTCACGCGAAGCGGGCCCGGACGACCGCCCACGCGGAGCGGGTCCGGGCGACGGTCCACGCGCACCGGGGCCGGGCGGCACCCGGCCCGGCGGGATCCGAGCGGGGACGCTCACGGCAAGCGGCACTACCCGGCGGACATCCGCGCGCGGTACCAGGGTGAACTCGTCTTCGGCGAGGGCGCACAGAGCCTCGCCGGTCACGACCGGTGACCAGGCGGTCCCCGATGGCGGGGCGCGGCCAGCGGGCCCGGTGTGCACGGTCCCGGCGTGGACGCCGCCGAGAGCGTCCACGGCCACCCCGCGGGGCTCCGCCCAGCCGGTGCCCGGCTGGGCGGGGATGGAGTAAGCCCACTGCACGTCCGCGGGTACCAGCCGTGTCCCGGTCAGCCAGGCGAGCTGACCGGCCAGCGCCCGATCCTCCAGCCGGTGCAGGACGAGCACGCCGGCCTGATCCGTGAGCCTGCTCACCGCGGCCGCCGAGGTGGTGCTGAACACCGTCGCGAGCCCGGCGTCGGCGCCGACACCGACCAGGCCGGCCAGCGCCTTCGGATCGACCGTCTCGCACTGGGCGAACCACGCCAGACCGTCGCCCCCGAGGGCCACCCGGCGCAGCCCCGCATAGACCTCGGAGATGTCCTGGGCCACCAGGTTCGCGATCGTGTCGGCGAACCGCCCGTGCGCGGCCCGGTCGAGCGTGAACAGCGCCGCTCCGCGCTGCCGGATCACCTCGCCCAGGCTGATCTGAAGACCGGGCTCCGCGGGCGGCCCGGGCTCCAGCCAGCGGCCCAGTGGCGACGCGCGCAAGCTCGTCAGTTGCTCGGCTACGAACGTCGTCATGGACGTCTCTGCCGCCAGGCGGCCGGCCGTGGCCGCGACCCGGCCAGCGAGCGATGTGCGGCGCGGGTGATAGGCGGGGACCCGCTCCATCCGGGCTGCCATCGCCCCGGGGCGCAGCAGGCCGATGACATCATCGAGCATCGCCCGGTCACCAGGGGCGGCTTCGGCCACAGCGAGCACGTCGGTCAGGCAGGACCGGTAACCCAGCCGGGTCGAGTCAGGTGCCTGGTCCCAGTCGATCATGGTCATGACCAGCGCCGCCTTGTGCGCGGGGTCACCGCCGCGCAGCGGCTCGTAGTACCCGGTCCCGGCCGGCCCGAACACCTGCAGCGGCGCCCCGGTGGCCGCGCACACGGCCGCGAGCGAGGCGGCCAGCTCGGCGTCGCCCGCGAGGTCCACCATGATCACCGGCTTGCGGAGCCTGATCGCGGCGTGCACCAGCTGGAATCCCGATGCCGACACGGCCGGCCGCACGGCACCGGTGACCAGTACACCCCGTTCCGCCTCCCGCCAGGACACCGCGGCAGGCTCGCCGGTGTCCCGGCCAACCCCCAGGCACACGCCGGAGCGCGTGAGCACACCTCCGGACTTAACGAATGCGGTGGTCAGCCACCGTCGGCCCACGCTGACCAGTCCTGGACGGTGGGCGGGCAGACGCCATTCGTCGGTGTGCAGCCAGTCCAGCCACCAGGCCACGGCCGCGATGCCCGCGGCAAGGATGAGGGCGATGGGGAACTGCCCGGGAAACCATGGCACGGCGCCGGCAGACGCGGCATCCAGGTGGGTGATGCGCGCGGGGTTGGTGACCGCGCCGCCGATGAGTGTCACGACCGCGCGGGGAGCGGCGAGGAACCCGGCCAGGGCCGCGGCGGGGCCGATCGCGAGTATCCAGACCACTCCGCCGGCCGCTGGCACGGCCAGCCACGCCGGGCGCCACCGAGTGATCTTCCCGATCGCATGGAACGCGACCGCCAGCCCGAGTGTGACCTGGGCGAACAGTAAGCCGACGAGCGCCGCGAGCAGGGTGAGGGCAGCCAGGGCCTCACGACGGTGCGGTGTTCCCGGCGGGATCAGGTAGCGCGCTCGTCGCGGTGCGCGCTGCGCGGAAACAGGAACGGCAGCAGGCATCGGGTCAAGGTTCGCAGCCCTGCACGCCGTGTGTCCAGGCGGACGCGAGCGCGCTCTCCGCTGTTCGCGCTGCTGGGACACGGGGGCAGCCCTCAGGGTGAGGATTCCCAGCCCTCCACATCGTGCGTCCAGACCGCAGCCATACCGTCGGTGAGCCCGGCGGGCGTGGGCTGGGCAGTGGCCTGGATGACGATGCGGAACAGGTCGGGCCGGAGCATGGCCGTGGTGATGGCGACCGGGCGGCCGGTGGCCCCGTCCTCGAAACCGGCGGTGACCGTCGTTACCAGCTCACCGGCGGCCAGGCGCAGGCTCCGGGCCACCGATGAGGGCGGTGGCGCGAGCTCGACCTGCAGCGCCCGGGCGCGAGCGGTCAGGACGGGGCCCGCGCGATCCCCGCCGGCGCCGGTGCCCGGGGAACTGCCGCCGCCCGCGGCCACATCCGCGCCGCCTGCCGGCCCATCCGCCGCGGGCGCGCCTGCCGCCCGGCCAGCCACCTCCGTGTCGCCCACCGTCGCGCCGGCCGTTGGCAGGCCATCCACCGGCGGGCGATCACCCATCGGGCCAAACGGCGGTGCCCCCAGGTCGGGCAGCAGCTGGGCCAGGTGCTCTGGCAGGTAGCTGGCGGACAGCGCGGCCGGCTCGCCACCCACGGTCCATACGCAACGGACCGCCAGCACCGGCTCGCCAGCCTCCAGACCGAGCGAGCGCCCGATGTCCTCCGGCGGGCGGCGGCGCGACACGTGACGGCTCCTGCAGGCAAGCTGGCCACCCATCGGGTCGACCTGTGAGGCCAGACCCGACAGGCCCTCGAGCGGGATCCGGTACTCCGCCGGGCTGGCCCGGTATACCTGCCCGTCGGGCAGCCGGCGCAGCAAGTGCCTGGCGGCCAGCTCGTCGATCGCCGCATCGATCTCGGCCGCGCTCACGTTGTAGCGCCGCGCCAGCGCCGTCAGCCGCGGCAGCCGCCACCCAGGCTCATGATGAACCAGCGTGGCCGCCATCCGGTCGGCCAGCACGCTGGCAGACACCGGCCGCCGGCCGACCGGCCGGCGCACGTCGTCTCCCCCGTCGGCAGTCATTCCGCATTGCGCCGGCAGAGCGCCAGGACTATCCGCCCCGCGATGATGAGCACCGGCACAGCCGCCAGCAGGGTGGCATCACATGCCGGGTACTGCTGAGCCTTGTGGAGCGAGATCGGGATCGCGACGAGCAAGGCGGTGACGATTCCCGGCGGCGCGGCCTTGACGACGACCCCGCGCGGCGCCCGGGTGGCCGGCAGCGCGAGCGCCTCGGCACGTTCCCGGTAAGAACCTGGCACCTTGCTCAGCGCCGTTTCCGTGAGCCTCGTGAGATATGGGATGGCGGGCCTGGCCGGGTCAGCCTCGAAAGACAACGCGCGCCCCACCCTCGATCGCCTGTGGAACCGGCGGAGATCAACCCCGCCTGGTGGACCCATTGATAGGCAGTGTAGGTGGAGCGCTGTTGAACTTTGGGGGAACCAAAAGCTGACGAACAGATGACAAGCCGGGAACGAGCCCTGTGATCTCCTCAGCGGTCGAGGGGAGCGTCAGCCGTCAGATCTTGACCTCCGGCGCCGTCAAATGCTGACCTCCAGCGCCGTGCGCTGGCCGTAATCGGCGGTCACCGCCGTGTCCGCGGTCACCCCGCCCGGCGCAAGCACACGCACGGTCCAGCTCCCGGGGGCGGCGAAGAAGCGGAACCCGCCGTCATCGCCAAGCGGAACCTCGGCGACGAACTCACCGTCGTCGTTGAGCAGCCGGGCGTAGCCGGCCGCCGGCGGTGTGCCGCCGCGCGTCACGTGGCCCTCGATGATGGCCTCGCCCGATGCGCCGGCGCTCACGGCGATACCTCCGGCGGGCGCCCCGCAGCCTTGCTGGGCCCCGGCCGCTTGCTGGGCCCCGGCTGCTTCCTGCCCGGCCTGCCCGGGCGCCTGGGCCGCGTTCACCGGGCCTCGCCGAGCTCGATGGGCACCCCGACCAGCGATCCGTACTCGGTCCAGGAGCCGTCGTAGTTCTTCACGTTCGGCTGGCCGAGCAGCTCATGCAGCACGAACCACGTGTGGGCGCTGCGCTCGCCGATCCGGCAGTAGGCGATGGTGTCCTTGCTGAAGTCCAGGCCCGCCTGGTCCCGGTACAGCGTGCGCAGGTCGTCGTCCGACTTGAAGGTGCCGTCGTCGTTGGCGGCCTTCGACCACGGGACGTTCTTCGCCGTGGGGATGTGCCCGGCGCGCTGCGCCTGTTCCTGCGGCAGGTGAGCGGGTGCCAGCAGCTTGCCGGTGAACTCGTCCGGCGACCTGACGTCGACCAGGTTCCGCTTCCCGATCGAGTTGACGACCTCGTCGCGCAGTGCCCGCAGCGACGAGTCCTGCTCCGTGGCCCGGTAGGACGTCCGCGGCCGCTCCGGAACAGCGGTCACCATCTCACGGGACTCCAGCTCCCACTTCTTGCGGCCGCCGTCGAGGAGTTTGACGTTGCGGTGCCCGTACAGCCGGAAGTACCAGTAGGCGTAAGCGGCGAACCAGTTGTTGTTGCCGCCGTAGAGGACGACCGTGTCGTCGTTGCCGATGCCGCGCTCCGACATCAGCTGCTCGAAGCCGTGCCTGTCGACGAAGTCGCGGCGGACCGGGTCCTGCAGGTCCTTCTTCCAGTCCAGCTTGATGGCACCTCGGATGTGCCCCTTGTCGTAGGCGGTGGTGTCCTCGTCCACCTCGACCAGGACCACGTCCGGGTCGTCGAGGTGGTTTTCCACCCAGTCGGCGTCCACCAGGACGTCAGAGCGGCTCATGCGGCTACCTCCTTGTCAGGCTCTGGCGTCGCTGCCCTCTGATGGCGCGGCCAGATTCGGTGAATAAGCACATACATCTCGCAGCCCAGGCACACGCCGAAGGCCGCGTTGAGGAAAGCGGCGACGAACGCCAGCGCGGCAGCGGTGATGCCGAGCGGGGTGAGGCCGGTCGCGTACCCGATCACCCCGACGATGGCGAAGACCAGGCCGACACCCTGGGCGAACCGCGGCGCGGCCGCGTCCTCCATATCCCTCGGCGGGCCCAGCCGCGGCCTGACCAGCCGGCGGTAGATCAGGCCGTACGGCGAATATGACAACCCCAGCACGGCGCCCACCCCGAACACGACGGCCTGCGCCGCCAGCAGCCACGCGCTGCCCGTGACGAGGACGGCCGCCAGGACGACAGCCGAAAGCGTCGCGCTGAAACGCTGCCCCCTGGGATCGATCATCATGCCCGCAGCCACCTCTTCTAGCTGTTCCGGTCCGGGATGTGTCTTGTCAACGCCATCGACCCGCCCGGTATCGGGAGCACTCACGCCTCCGTTGGGCAGGATCTGGCCCTTTGCCTGCGCTGTCACTGGCCCGCCTCTCCGGCCTGCACCAGCCGGCCGAGCCGGGGTGACTGGCGATCAGGCGGCCTGGCGCAGGCGCGGCGGCCCGGGACACAGCGCCGTCGCCACGCGACAGTAATCAACGGTGCGGCGCCTGGTCAGCGGCGCTGGCGCATGCCAGCCTGGCGTCCGCCAGGCATCCGGCCCGCCAGCGTTCGCGGCGATGGGCATAGGCCCGATGCTATGCGTGCCCACGCCAGAAGTCATTTCGTCCATCCGGTAGCTCTCGGCTGGCCCACGCTAGCAGGTACCGGCCGGATTGCTCACGCCTGGGCCGACAGATCACGGCGCTCCCTCCGCCACGGCCAGGGCGACGGCATCGACCACCTCGGTACGGCGCGGCAGGCCGCTGGCCCGCCGTGCGATCCGCCCGCCCGGGCCGAGCACGAACACGGTCGGGGTCCGCCGGACGTTGAGCTGCCGGGCGAGGTCGGTGCGCGCGGCCACGTCGATCTCAACGTGCGCTATGCCGTCGCCGCGGCCGGCCACGTCGGCAAGCAGTTGCCTCGTCGCGCGGCACGGAGCGCAGAAAGCGGAGGAGAACTGGAGCAAGGTCGCCCGCCTTCCCAGCGGGTGGCCCAGGTCAGCCTCGGTCAGCCGCCGCACCGATGAGTCCCGCATCCGGCCATCACGACGGCGCCAGGCGAATCCGGCCACGGTCCCAAGAACGAGGACGGCGCCAAGCACTATCAATCCGGCTGCCACGATCCCCTACAGCACAGCCCGGGCCACACACATTCCCGGACGAGGCTCCGCGAGAAACGCGCCGCTGCAGGGTCTTTACCCCGCGCTCACCGAGGCAAGCACCTTCCCTCCGGCGGTTACCTCGAAGCTGTGCACGTTCGCGTCGGCGAGCGACGTCGAGGCGGGATACCAGACCGGCCAGCGCTGATAGTTCACCTGCCAGCCACCCACCACCCAATGGTGGCCGCTGGCGTCGGTGACCTGGAACTGGCAGACCGTCCCGGACGGGATGCCCGAGACGCGCACCGCCATGGTGGTTCCCCATGGCCTCGGTGCGTACTTCACCGTCAGGCTCGCCCCGGTACGGGAGTCAATCGCGGACACCGTATGCCAGGCTGTGTGCCAATGACTCCCCGCGGCCACGGATGAGGCCGGCGCGGCCGGGCCGGACCGGAGCAGGGTCGCCCCGGCCGCGCCGGCCCCCCGGGCCAGCACCACGACGGCCGCCGCTACTGCCAGCTCACGCCACCGGCGGACCCGCCGTGCCCGCGCCGTCCGGGCCAGCAGCGACGGCAGCAGCTCGGTCGACGGCGTCTCCTCGGTGACGGCGTCGCCTTGATCGCCGGCCGCCAGGCGTTGTGCCTCGGCTGTGGGCACGCGGCGCAGCAACGCCGGCAGCCCGGCCAGGCTGGCGAGCTCCTCCCGGCAGTCGGGGCAGGTGGCCAGGTGCTCGTCCACGAGCGTGCGTTCGCCGGGCTCGATCGCGCCCAGCACGTAGACGCCGAGCGCGTGCCGGATCTCACGGCAGTCCGCGCCGCTCATGGCGCAAGCCCCCGTTCTTCCAAGGCCAGCTTGAGTGCCCGGAGCGCGTAAAACGCCCGGGATTTGACGGTACCCGCCGGGATGCCGAGAGCGACGGCGGCCTCGGCCACGGACCGCCCGAGATAGTAGGTCTCCAGCAGGACCCGCCGATGTTCTGGCCGGAGCGTGGCGAGCGCGTCGGCCACCGCCCATGATTCGAGCACCCGGTCAGCCTCGTCGGGAACGGGTACGAGTTCCAGCGCGCCCTCCCCCACCTCCTGCGGCCGTGCCTTCCTGGCGCGGTGCGCGTCCACCGCGAGGTTGCGCGCGACCGCGAACAGCCAGGGCCTGGCCGGGCGCTCCGCGATCGCCTCGGGATGCTGCCAGGCGCGGAACAGCGTTTCTTGCACAATGTCCTCGGCTCGCTGCCGGTCTCCATCCGTCATTCGCAGCGCGTACCGCAGCAGCGGGGCCGCGTGCTCGTCGTAGAGCTCACGCACCAGCGACTCATCGCTGACCCGGTCCTTTGGCCGTTGGCCCTCGATACCGCCCTGACGCGCCACATCCTTGTCACGGCCATGAGGCCCGGCAGGTTCATTGGGGGTGCTCACGGTCACACCGGCCGCTCAGCCACCGGCGAAGGGCGGCAGGACCTCGACCACGGCACCCTCGGGCAAGGAAACGTTTTCGGGCGGCCGGGAGCCTGCCTGCTCGCCGTCGATGAGAAACGAGGATCGTGCCAGGACCCCCGCGAGGCCGGGAGCGGCCGGATGCCTCGCCAGCACCGCCGCAACCATCTCGGCCAGCGTGCCGACGGCGAGGATCTCCTCGGCCACCCCGGCGGCCTGTTTCGCGGCTGCCCAGTAGCGCACGGTCACCATCGCCATGTGGGCTATCCTCGCACTCATCGGATCCGGGCGGCGCTGCCCACCGGTGCATCCATGGTCGGTCCGGCCCGTAGAGCGTCCCGCGGCGGAGGTGGCAGCAGTTGAGTGAGCTTCTCCTGCTCACCAGTGCCGCCGATCCGCCTGGGGAGATACTGCCGGCGATCAGCCTGCTGCTCCATACGGTGCGGACGGCTTCTGCCGAGGCTACCGCGCTGGCGGACTCGCCCGCCGCGGACGCCGTCCTCGTTGACGCCCGGCGGGATCTGGTCCGGGCCAGGGAGCTGTGCCGGCTGCTGCGCGGCGTGGGCGTCGATGTCCCGATTCTGGCCGTGCTGACCGAAGGCGGGCTGGCCGCCGTGACGGCGGACTGGGGCACCGACGACGTGATCATCAACACGGCAGGGCCGGCGGAGGTCGAGGCCAGGCTGAGGCTCGCCATCGGTCGGCAGGCCAGCCTCGCGCCAGCGGCACCGGACGAGATCCGCTCCGGCGACCTGGCCATCGACGAAGCCACCTACAGCGCACGGCTGCGCAACCGCCCGCTGGATCTCACATTCAAGGAATTCGAGCTGCTGAAGTTCCTCGCCCAGCATCCCGGGCGGGTCTTTACCCGTGCCCACCTGCTGCAGGAGGTGTGGGGCTACGACTACTTCGGCGGCACGCGGACGGTGGACGTGCACGTACGGCGGCTGCGGGCCAAGCTCGGCGCGGAGCATGAGGCGCTGATCGGTACCGTGCGCAACGTGGGGTACCGCTTCGTCCCGCTCAAGCCCGAGGACGGCAGCCGCGGGCAGCCGCGCGGTTCCGGCGACGGGACGCGGGAGGACACGGCCGCTCCCGCCGGTGCCGGCGCGGACGGCGGCCCCGCCCGCCCGCTTCCCGAGTCCGGCCCGCTTCCCACGGCAGGGGAGCTTCCCCCCCCCCGGCCGCCTCCCGCCCCCCCCCCCGGG
>Ga0081540_1001956_pt1 | contig 17214 bp, 14 predicted proteins | sample TabmetS2T1R1_FD_71024 | JGI IMG/M metagenome (GOLD analysis project Ga0081540, IMG submission 71024) | Tabebuia heterophylla rhizosphere microbial communities from the University of Puerto Rico - S2T1R1 | ecosystem: Host-associated > Plants > Roots > Rhizosphere ... | reverse complement strand
ATCGGAGGCCACCAACCGGGCGAGTCGTGCCCCTCGAGCCGAGGGCGGGCAGGGTTCGCCGTACACCGTCCGTGAGCCGTCATCCGCGTAGAACTGCCGTGCCTTCCCGGAGCGTCGCTTCCGTCGGCTATGACGAGTCGACCGGGACCCTGGCCATCGAGTTCAGGAATGGGTCCGTCTACGAATACTTCGACGTTCCGAGGGCCGTGTATCACGCCCTTCTGAAGTCGACGTCAATTGGTCGATACGTGAACACGAACATCCGGGACAACTATCGGTACGTGCAGCTCGGTACGTACAGCTCTGAACACGCAAAGAGGCGCGACTAGATCCGTTCAGACCTGCGCGTACTCCACGAGGCGGCACAGCGCGTTGACGAGCTGCATCTCCTCGATGGACTGGCAGCGTGCTTCCAGGAGCCGCGGGGAGCAAACGAGGACGGCCAGGCACTGGGCGCGCGAGATGGCCACGTTCAGCCGGTTGCGCGAGAAGAGGAAGGCGAGGCTCCGCGGCACGTCGTCGCCGCTCGACGTGGCCATCGAGAAGAAGACGATGGGCGCCTGCTGTCCCTGAAACTTGTCGACGGTACCCACCCGAACGCCGGCGGGCAGGGCCGCGCGCAGGCGCAGCACCTGCGCGTTGTAGGGCGCGACCACCATGAAGTCGTCGTCGCGAAGCGGTCGCGTGCTGCCGTCCGCGTTGGTGAAGCTGCCGCCACGCATACCGGCGACCATCTCCGCGATCCTCACGACCTCTTCGTCCGAGGACGACTTGTTGCCCTCGTGCTCGACCGGCGCGAAGCGGATGCCCGTCCCGAACGACGTCGTCCGCCGCTTCGCCGACTCATCCGAGTGGAGCCGATCCGCGTAGACGATCTCCGAGATGAACCCGGCCACGTCCGGATGCATGCGGAAGCTGCGCTCGAGGAAGATGCCGCGGTCTTCGGGAATGGTGGGCGCGTCGCCCAGGAGATGCTCGAGCACGGAGGCGCCGCAGCCCAAGGGATGCACACCCTGGGACACCTGCGCCAGCTGAAGCGGGTCGCCGAGCAGGATCAGGTTGCGGGCGGCGGTGCCCATGGCCAGCGCATCCGCGAGAGACACCTGCCCGGCCTCGTCGATCACGAGGTGGTCCAGCATTGTGTCCAGCTCGGGGCGTGAGAAGAGCCAGGCCGTCCCCGCGAGGAGCCGCACGTCGGCCGAGGCGTTCGCGAAGCTCGCGTTGTCCGGGTCGCTCCGGATGAAGTCGCCGGTGAACTCGGACTCGGAGTTGCCGGACGACGACTTCTTGAGTCCCCTGAAGCGCACGCCGAGCTCGCGAGCGACCTTTTCCACCTCCGTGAGCAGATTGTGAATCGCCTTGTGGCTCTGGGCGGCGATGCCCACGCGGCGCCCGGCGGCCAGGAGATGCACGACGATGCGCGCCCCCGTCCACGTCTTCCCCGTCCCGGGCGGTCCTTGCAGGAAGAGATAGCTGCCATCCACGCCGAGCGCATGCGCTTTCATCTCGTCGGGATCCGTGGTCTGCACGCGCGCGCCGTCGTCGAGGCCGCGGATGCGAGGCCGCTCGCGCGCGAGGACGGCCCGGAGCGCCGGATAGCGATCGTCGCCCGCCCGGATCGACTCGGCCACGCGCAGGACGGCATCGCGCTGGGTCCGATCCTCGATCGGGCCGCCTGCGACGATCTCGCTCGGCAGCGGCCTCGAGGCGAAGCTCGGGCCGCGCGAAAGCTCCAGGGTCCCGCTCGAATCGTCGATGCTGACGATCTCCCCCGCGCTTCTCCCCGTGGCCGGATCCCACACCGTCTGTCCGGGGTGAAGCTTGTGATCCTGGGGCGGAAAGCTGAGCGTGTGCACGAGCGACCGCTTCCTCTGCTGAGGCAGCGCGTGGGAATCAGGCACGAGGTAGGCGATCGCCTCGGAGTCTTCCAGCAGCTCGTCCGGTGACTTGCCGAGGCGGTCGAAGTAAGCCCACCAGGCGGGCCGCGCCTCGCGCCGGTGGTACTCCAGCAGCTCGCCCACGATCCAGCGCGGCGTGCCCGACTCCGCACCGGTCACGAGCTCCGCACGCAGCCGCTGCCGCGCATCCAGAGCCTCCGAGGTCTCGGGCGAGGGCGGCGGCACGAGCGGCGGCTCCGGCCACGGCAGATCGGCGGGGCGGGCACCGTGTAGCCACTCGAGCAATCCGAGCGTGGCGCGACAGTCCTCCTCGTTGTAAGCCGAGATCTCGTCGAGGAGGGCCTGATCCTTCCCATGAAGCCAGCGCTCGTAATTGAGAATGGCCTGCGTCCCCGACCCCACGGCGCCCGTCCTCATGAAACCGAAGAGCGCATCGAGCTCCTTGAGCGTGTAGCTCTGTACGCCCGCCCGCAGGGCGCGGCGGACGATGGTGTGGAGATCCACGAACACGCGACGGCGCAGCAGATCGTCGACCTGCGCGTCCCTGGTCAGGTGCTCGGCCATGAGGCGCTTGAGCGTGCTCGGCTCAGAGCCGCTGAAATGGTAGACGTGGAGATTGGGATGCCGCCCGAGCCGCTCGTGCACGAGATCCACCAGCGCCTCGAACGCGCGTCGCTCGCCGTCGCGGTCGTGGGCCCAGAACGCCTGGTAGCGGGGCTCGTCGCCGTCGAGCAGGAGGACGCCGAAGAGATACTCGAGCCCGCGGGCCGGCTCGAAGAACGGGTGGCCTTCCAGATCGAAGACCACGTCGCCGGGCGAGCGCGGGGGCAAGTCGGAGAAACCGCGCCCCGGTTCGACGGGACGCGCCCGCCACTCGAGCGAGCCCGACCGCTGACGGATGAGCTGCAGGCCGGCCTGCTCGCGCAAGCCATCGAAGGTCGAGACCGCCATCCTGGTGATAGCGGTGCCGGGGGCAGCCTCCGCGAGCCCGGTCAGCGTCTCGATGCCTCCCGCAAAGAGCCGCTTCACCTGATCGCGGTGGATGCTCGCGACCCTGACGACGTGATCCTCCTGCTCCAGTCGAGCCTCGCAAAGTCTGCGAAAGTCGCAGAACGAGCAATGGTGGCAGGGGTAGGGCCCAGTGTTCGATCGAGCGGCCGCCGCGGATCCAAAGCGCCGGCGTACGCGACGGTAGTAGGCCGTGACGTCGACCAACCGCACGGGAACGCGCTCGCGGGTGCCGAGGACGATGTAGGCGACCTCGGGCCCGAGCCCCTGGACCTCCTCGAGCGCCTGGCTATAGAAGGAGAGCTGCAGCGCGTGCTCCGGCCGCGGATGCCGGGCCAGCTTCGTGTCGAGAACCTGATAGCTCCACGCGCCCAGGCGCGACGGCCGGTCGACGCGCTCCAGGAAGTCGGCCACTCCACGCCAACCGCCGGTGGAGAAGACGGCCTGATAGACGTAGTCCACGCCCAGACGCACCGCTTCCAGCGTGCGGTGGGCGCCGCCCTCGAAGTCACGCAACCCGTCCCGGCGGACCTCGACCACGCGGTGACCGGCGCCACGAATCGCCGCGAGAAAGGCCTGCTCGTGCTCCTCGCCCTTCCTGCGCAGGAGCTCCGCATAGGCGTTCTCGTAGCTCGGGCGCCGGCCTTCTTGCAGGGCGACGGCCAGCTCGAGCTGGGTCAAATGCTCGCAGGCCAGGAAGCCGCTGAGGTCGGACGGGGAGAAGAGGAGCTCGCCGTTCAGCCGCTGCATGGCTCAGTCCGCGAGCTTGAGTCCCAGCGAGGCCAGCGCCGCGTGGAGGCTCTCGTCATCGCGCCGGATGGGCCGGATTCTCGGGTGGGCGATGGGCTTCTGACGCGGGCGCTCGAAGATCGCCCAGTTCTGATAGTTGTCCCCGAGGCGCGATTCGTACTCGATGCCGGCGAATCGCGGCAGGCCACTCGGCAGGGTGAGCCGGTAGATGTGGTTGGAGATCTCCTGCGTGAAGCGCCGGGGAGCCGAGAGGCGAATGGCCGCGGCGTCGAGGTCGCCAACGTCGTGGTGGACGATCCGCGAGGCCATGGCCGCGCGAAGATAGGTGAGGGACCGGGCGTGGCCGACGTCGGCATAGACGCCGGTGAGGGTGGCTTGGCCGATGGCGCGCGACTCCAGCCATTCAGCCGGCACGATGCCGAACTGGTACTCATCCGCGGCTCCATCGATCTTGCCGAGCTCGGCGACCACGGTGGGGTCAGGCCGAAAGCGCGAGAGGACCTCGGCGTACGCAGCCTCGAGCTCTGTGGCCGCGTAGAGCACACGGTAGATGCCCTCGGGATCGTCCCAGCGGTTGCCGAAGGTGGCGTCGGAGTGCTGCGCCTCCCATGGCGGCCACGCCCACGGGTTTGGCCGGCGGCCGATGCGCGTGACACGCCCAAGAGGGTTGATGCCCTGGAGATCGCTCATCCGCCGACGACGAAGGCGCGTGCGGCTGCCACGATCTCCGGGCCGACCTCGTGGATCTCGCCCTCGCGCAGGAGACGGGCGGGCGACCGGTCGTCGAGCTGCGGGTTCAGCCCCATGAACCAGGCCTGCGTAATCTCCTTGCTGTCGTGCTGGCTCATGAACCTGGCCACGCGCAGCGCGAGGCGGAGCCGCGGCTCGATGGCGGGGTGGCGAGGGCTTCGGTTGTCGTGAGCGTACTGCTGCACGGCGCGGGCCTCGCGAACGCCGGCGATGTACGCCACGAGCTTCGCGCCCAGGATGTCGATCAGCTCCTTCGCGACGGCCTTGAATGGAGTCCGCGTCGCGTAGTCGAAGGCCTCGAGATCGGGTCGTGGCGCCGTCTGGCCTGGGGCCATTTGGTCTTCTCCTTACCAGCTATAGAACACGTATATCACAGTCTTATCACAAGTCAAAAACATGCCTTTGCCGGCCCTGGAACCGAGGCTTCCAGTGTCGATCCCATCGTCCACCATTCGACCTATGGATGAACCCTCATCCATTCGACCTATGGATGAACCCTCATCAACGGAGAGGAGACCATTCCCATGCCCGACACCGTGCAAAAGATCACTCCCTTCCTGTGGTTCGACACCCAGGCCGAGGACGCCGCGACGTTCTACACGTCGCTGTTCAAGAACTCGCGCATCGTGGGCACGACCTACTACGCGGCGGAAGCCGCCAAGGCCTCGGGCAGGCCCGAAGGCTCGGTCATGACCGTGGAGTTCGAGCTCAGCGGGCAGCGATTCACCGCCCTGAACGGCGGCCCGATCTTCAAGTTCACCGAGGCGCTGTCCCTCGTCGTGCACTGCGACACGCAGGAGGAGGTCGACCACTTCTGGCACGGCCTCGCCGCCGGCGGCGAGGAGGTGCAATGCGGTTGGCTCAAGGACAAGTTCGGCCTGTCCTGGCAGGTCGTGCCACGCGTCCTTCTCGAGCTCATCCAGGACAAAGACCCGGCCAGATCCAACCGCGTCATGGCCGAGCTGATGAAGATGAAGAAGATCGACATCGAGCCCCTGCGCAGAGCCGCCGAGGGGCAGGTCGCCTAGTTTCCGGAATCGGACCCAAAAACGCCTCGGGAGAGTGAGGCGCGGGAGCTTCTCTCTGCGCCTCCTCTATCTCGCGCTCGCCCTCGCATCCGCGTCGTTGCCCTGTACGTTCCGCCGGCAGTAGAATCCCGCCACGCCGAGCCGCCATCACCGAGAGAGGAGCCGACCATGCCCACCAGTCACCATGCCCCGCCGAAGTTCGAGACGGTGCTCTACGAGAAGACGGGGCCGATCTGCCGCATCACGTTGAACCGACCGGAGAAGCTCAACGCCGCCACCGACCAGCTGGTGGAGGAGGTCAACGACGCGCTCTTCGAGTTCGACGCCGACCCCGAGCTGAAGGTCGCGATCATCAGCGGCGCCGGTCGCGCGTTCTGCTCGGGCGCCGATGTGCGTCAGCGCCAGCTCCGCACGCGTGAAGAGCTCAAGCGCCTGGGCGGCCCCGCCGGTCGCCGCTCGCGCGAGAACGGGCTTGGCGACGCGGTGAACTGGAAGCCGGTGATCGCCGCGGTCCACGGCTACGCGCTCGGGCTCGGCTACTCACTCTCCCAATCGTGCGATCTGGTCGTGGCCGCCGCGGGCACGAAGTTCCAGATCCGCGAAGTCCAGCGTGGCCTGGCCAGCGGCCAGCACTGGGTGGCCACCTGGTTCTGGACGGGCAGCCGCTTCGCCAACGAGGTGGCGCTGACCGGCCGCATGTTCACCGCCGAGGAAGCGCTCCAGCATGGCATGGTCAACCAGGTCGTGCCGGCGCCCGATCTGATGTCGACCGCCGAAGCGCTCGCCCGGCGGATCATCGAGAATCCGCCGCTGGCCGTGCGGGCCAACGTGCGGGTCATGCGCTGGTTCGTCAACGAGATGCAACGCCAGTCCAAGCTCTACACTCAGGGTCGCGGCTTGCACCTGACCGAGGACTTCCGCGAGTCGGCGGCCGCTTTCGTCGAGAAGCGCAAGCCCGTCTTCAAGGGACGGTGACCGCCATGGCCTACGAGTTCGCCACCTACGAGAAGCAGGGACGCATCGCCGTCGTCACCATCAACCGGCCCGAGCGTATGAACTCGCTCCACCCGCCCGCCAACTTCGAGCTCGACGCGATCTGGACCGACTTCGAGCGCGATCCCGATCTGTGGGTGGGCATCCTCACTGGCACCGGCGACAAGGCCTTCTCCGCAGGCAACGACCTGCGCTTCACCGCCGAGCACGGCCGCGACATGATACGCATGGCCGAGAGCGGCTTCGGTGGCCTCGCCAACCGCACGAGCAACTGGAAACCCATCATCGCCGCCGTCAACGGCTATGCGCTCGGCGGCGGCTTCGAGATGGCGCTGGCCTGCGACATCATCATCGCGGTCGACTCCGCCCGCCTCGGCCTGCCCGAGCCGCGCGTGGGCCTCATGGCCGGCGCCGGCGGCGTCCATCGCCTGCCCCGCATGATCCCGCACAAGATCGCCATGGGCTACATCCTCACCGGCCGTCACATGACGGCCCAGGAGGCGCACCGCCTGGGCGTGGTCAACGAAGTCGTGCCGCGCGCCGAGCTCATGCCTACCGCGATGAAGTGGGCCAACGAGATCCTGGAGTGCGCGCCGCTCTCCATCCGCGCCAGCAAGCAGGCCGCGCTGACGGGACTCGGGCATCCCCTCGACATCGCGCTCAAGCTCAACTACACGGAGGCGGAGCGGCTGCGGCGCTCGGAGGACACCGTGGAGGGCCCGCGCGCCTTCGCGGAGAAGCGGAAGCCGAACTGGAAGGGGCGCTGAAACGACGCACCGCTGAAGTCACGCCGGTGCCGCGCTGAGGGCGGAACTCCTCAGCGCGGCGCCGTCCTTACTTTCCGAGCTCGAGCCCCGATGCCTCCTCGGCCAGCGTCCGCAGCCGCGCCGCGGCCTGGCGCATGGCGATGAAGGTCGCCTCCCGAAGCTCATCCTCGCTTGCTCCCGCTTGCTTCGCGCCCGCGAAGCGATTCTTGCTTCAGGGGAGTCACCCGGCCATGAGCGCGCATGCGTAAGCCAGCAGCGCATCGGTCTTCTTGTCGAGCGATCCTGGTGTGAATCGAAGTCCCGCGAACTCCTGACGGACTCTGGTCCCTTCCATGCACGACCTCCTTGACGGGATGAGCGGCGCGGTGGCGACGGGCCGCCCCGATCATACTCCGCCCGCTCGGCCCTCGACTCCCTTGGCAACACTGAAGGCTTGCGTCGTCCGCGGCCTGCGTTGAGAATGGCCAATCCAGGAGACTCCATGGACGCCCGCGACCAGATCCGCAAGCAGATAGATGAGCGCCAAGAAGAGTGGCTCCGCCTCCTCACCGACCTCGTGCGTCGGCCCAGCGAGAATCCGCCGGGGGACACTCGCGCGGCCGCGGACTGCGTCGTCGAATACCTGAGACGCCAGGGCCACGCCGTGGAAGTGATCGAGCCCCAGCCCGGGATGGCGAACGTGCTGACGGTGACGGAGCGTGGGCCCGGCCGCTCGATGATCCTCAACGGCCATCTCGACACGTTCCCCGTGGGCGACCGCAGCGGCTGGGAGCGCGATCCCTTCAGCGGCGAGGTCGTCGACGGCAAGGTCTTCGGACGCGGCGTGTCGGACATGAAGGCGGGGACGACGGCGTCGCTCATCGCCTTCTGCCTACTTTCCGAGCTACGCTCCGCGTGGAAGGGCCGCCTCACCTTCGCGGCCGTCGCCGACGAGGAGACGATGGGCCCGTGGGGCGCCAACTACCTCGTCGATCACCATCCCAAGCTGCGGGCCGACGCCGTCATCATCGGCGAGCCCAGCACACCCTCGACGGTGCGGTTCGGCGAGAAGGGCATGGTCTGGTTCACGGTGACCGCGCGCGGTCAAATGAGCCACTCCGCGTATCCGCATCACGGCTGGAACGCGATCTTCGAGATCGTCGAGGCGCTCGCCGAACTGCGCGAGCTGGAGGCCATGACGTGGCCGGTGCCGGAAGAATTCCTCCGGAGCATCGACGAGGCTCGCGCCGCCACCACCGCCATGCTGGGCGGCGGGACGACGGACATCCTCTCCTCCGTCACGGTCAATGCCGGGGTGATCGAGGGCGGCACCAAGATCAACCTCACGGCGGACCACTGCCGCGCAGAGGTCGACGTCCGCGTTCCTCCCGGCGTGACCACCGCCGACATCCTGCGCGTGGTCGGCCGCATCGTCCGGCGGCACCGGGGGATGCGCTACGAGCTCATCCAGCGCAGCGAGCCGAACTGGACCTCGCCGAGCCACGAATTCCTCCAGACCGTGCGCAACACGGCGACGGCGGTCTGCGGCACCGCACCGTTCTTCAACATCTCGGCGCCAGGCACCGACTCCCGCGTCTTCCGGCGCGTGGGCATGCCCGTGGCGGTCTTCGGCCCCACTCCCTACTTCCTGGGCGCGGCCAACGAGCACGTCACGGTGCGCGATTACCTCGACGTGATCCGGGTCCACGCGCTCAGCGCGCTGGAGTTCCTCAGGAGCGGCTGAGCTTCGGATTCAGGGCCTCGGTCAGGCCGTCGCCGAGAAGGTTCCAGCCGAGGACGAGGAGCAGGATGGCGAGCCCGGGCACCAGGGAGAGGTGCGGCGCCGTGCGCAGATACTCCCGCGCCGTGCTCAGCATGGCGCCCCATTCCGGCGAGGGAGGCTGCGCGCCCAGGCCGAGGAAGCTGAGCCCGGAGCCGATCACCACCACGGTGCCCATGCGCAGCGTGAACTGTACGACGATCGGCGCCAGGCAATTGGGCAGGATGTGCCGCCACAGGATACGCGGGCCGCTGTTGCCGAGGGCGAGCGCGGCCGCCACGTGCTCCGTCTCCTTCACCGCGTGCGCCGTGCTGTGGGCGATCCGCGCGAAGCCCGGCATGGTGTTGACGCCGACGGCGATCGCCACGTTGGCGATGCCGGGCCCCAGCGCGCTCACCACCGCGATGGCGAGGAGAAACCCTGGGAAAGCGAGGACCACGTCGACTGCGCGCATGAGGATCTCCTCCAGCACGCCGCCACGATAGGCAGCCACGAGCCCCACCGTCACCCCCGCGCCCGCCGCGATGAGGCAGGCGCCCAGCGCCATGCCCAGCGAGATGCGCGCACCGTAGAGAATGCGCGAGAGGATGTCGCGCCCGAGCTCGTCCCGGCCCAGTCCGTGACTCCACGATGGCCCCGCCAGCGAACCGTCGAGCTGTTGCTTCAGCGGATCGCGCGGCGCGACCCAGGGACCCAAGACGGCCATGAGGAGAAAGAACAGCACGAGGGCGAGACCGGCCACGGCCGTCCGGTTGCGCGCGAAGCGCCGCCACGCCGCCGCGGCCGGTCTAGTACTTGATGCGGGGGTCGGCATACCCGTACAGGACGTCGGCGGCCAGATTCACGAGCACGGACACGAAGGTCACGAGCAGGATCGAGCCCTGGACCACCGGAAAATCCCGCATGCTGATCGATTCGACGATGAGCCAGCCGATGCCGGGAAAGGAGAACACCGTCTCCACGAGCACGGAGCCCGCGAGCACGAACCCGAACTGAAGCGCCACCACTGCGATGACGGGCAGGAGCGCGTTGCGGAGCGCATGGCGCGCGACGATCAGGCGTTCCTGGACGCCCTTGGCGCGCGCGGTCCGGATGTAGTCCTCGTCGAGCACGTCGATCATGCTCGCCCGCGTCATCCGCGCCACGATGCCCAGGGTCGAGGCGCCGAGGGTGACCGCGGGCAGGACGAGATGGGCCATGCCCCCGCTGCCGCCCGCGGGGAACAGGCGCAGCATGACGGCGAAGACGACGATGAGCACGATGCCGAGATAGAACGACGGTGTCGAGACACCCATCATCGCTACGACCATGGTGGCGTGATCGAAGGTCGAGTTCCGACGCGCCGCCGCTACGATGCCGGCCAGGAGCCCCACGACCACCGCGAAGAGCGTGCTCAGCACGGCGAGCAGCGCCGTGTTCCCCAGACGCGGCACGATCTCGTCCAGCACCGGGCGCTGCGTTTTCAGCGATCGTCCGAATTCGCCCCGGAGGATGTCACGGAGGTAGCGCGCGAACTGGATGTGGAGCGGCTGGTCGAGCCCGAACTGTTGACGGATGGCCGCGAGCTCTTCCGGCCCCGCGTCGGGTCCAGCCACGAGTCGGGCGGGATCGCCGGGGACGATGCGCATGGTGACGAACACGGCCGCGAGGATCCCGAACAGCACGGGGAGGAGGAACAGCAGGCGACGGCCGATCAGGCGGCCCAGGGCCGCTATCTCTTGATCGAAGCGTCCTTCACCACCGCGCCCCCGAACGGGATCACGTACACGTTCTGCAGCTCCTTCTTGAACGCGCCGATGAACTTGGGCGCGACCAGGAAGAGCCAGGGGGCGTCCTCCATGATCTGCTTCTGGGCGACCTTGTACGCCTCGATCCGCTTGGCGCTGTCCGTGGTCTGGCGCCCGGCGGCCAGCGCGTTGTCGACGACGTCGCTCTTGTAGAAGGCGAGATTGTACGCGCGGGGCGGCCAGTTCGTGGAGAGGAACGTTCCCGCGAGGCCCCAGTCGGCGTCCTGAGTGCCCACCGACCACGCGAGCATGGCGAGATCGTAGGGCGCGACGGGGTCGGGCTTCTGTCCGACGCGCCCGATGTAGGTCGCCCACTCCATCTTCACGATCTGGATGTCGAAGCCGACGTCGCGGAGATAGCCGGCGACGGCCTCGCCGACTTGACGATCCTGGACGTATCGACCATCGGGAATCCACATCACGAGCTTGGTCCCCGGCTTCACCCCCGCCGCCTTCAGGAGCTCCTTCGCCTTGGCGGGATCGTACTTGTAGAAGTCCCCGACCGCGCTGTAGCCCCAGAGGAACGGCGACACGGGCGACTTCGTCAGCGGCACGGCCAGCCCGTTGTAGATGTTCTTGACGATCGAGTCCTTGTCCACCGCGTAATTGACGGCCTGGCGGACGCGCACGTCCTTGAAGACGTCCTTCTGCATGTTCAGGGCGAAGTGCAGGTTGTCGAGGCTGTCGACCATCATCACGTTGAGCTTGGGGTTGCCGCGCAGGCGGGCCACGTCCTGGATGGGGATGGGCGCGGCCGCGTCGGCGTCTCCCGCCTCGAGCATGGCTACGCGGGAAGCCGGCTCGGGAACGGGCTTGAAGGTGATCTTCTCGAGCGCGGGCTTGGTCCCCCAGTAGCCGTCGAAGCGCTTCACGGTGAGGCGGTCCTTGGGCACCCACTCCACGAACTCGAATGGTCCCGTCCCTGTCGGATGCAGGTTGATGTCCTTGCCCCACTTGGCGAGTGCCTTGGGGCTGTTGAACATGGCCCGCCGGCCAGCCAGGGTCTGGAGGAGCGCGCCGTTGGGCTCCTTCAGCGTCATCTTGAGCGTGTACTTATCGACGACCTCGACGCCGTCCACGGTGGCGAACTGCGAGAGGGTGAGGAGCCCATTGGCCTTGTCGAGCCAGCGATCGAAGTTCACCTTGGCGGCCTGCGCGTCGAACTCCTCGCCGTCGTGAAACTTGACGCCATGCCGGAGCTTCCAGGTGATCGACTTCCCGCCGTCGGAGAGGGTCCACGATTCGGCGAGCTGAGGTACCAGCTTCTGATCCTTGTCCCAGCCCACGAGGCCTTCGAACATCACGCTCTGCACCATCATCGAGGGGACGTCGCCCGTGTTGGCCGGGTCGAGTCGTGCGGCATCCGCCTGGGTGGCCAACAGGACCGCACCCCCGCCCGACTGGGCGCCCGCGGCGAGCACGAAGACGCCGGCGCTCAACAGCACCGCGGCGGCACACATCCAGCCGAGACTCCGGAATCGACGGTTCATGATTGTCTCCCTCGTGCGCCGCGGGGCTCGGCTCGATTCGTCACAGGAAGCCCAGATTGTCGTGATGCTCCATCTCCCGGACGAAGCGCGCAACGGTCTGGACAGCACCCGCGACGTCGTCGAGATCGACGACCTCGTTGGGCGAGTAGGAGTACCGTCGCGGCACCCCGATGCTGATGGTCGGAATGCCGTCCCGGCTCAAATGAATCGTGGCCGCCTCCGTGGAGCCTCTCGTCAGGTGCGTGGCGAGCTGCAGCGGCACGCCCTCACCATCGGCGGCCTGGAGGAGATAGCGCTTCATCGCCGGATGAGCGATGCTCCCACGGTAGTTGCCGGTCGAGTTGGCGAGGATGACGACTGGCCCGCGTCCCATGACGACGGAGATGTCGCGGGTGGGGCTCGAGTCCGGGGTGTCGCCGGCCGACGCGCCGTCGATGGCGATGGCGTAGTCGGGCCGCAGCCGGTGCGCGGCCATGGCGGCGCCCCGCAACCCGACTTGCTCGAGCACGGTGCCCACGGCGTGGACGGTGCCGAAGGGCTGGACGTCCTTGAGCTCCGCGAGCACCTGGATGAGGATGGCCACGCCCGCGCGGTCGTCCATGCCCTTGCCGCAGACGCGATGACCGTCGGAGAACTCGGCGAGCTCGCCGATGAAGGTGACGGGGTCGCCCACGCGGATGCCCAGCGCGGCGACATCCGCGGCGCTGGGTGCGCCCACGTCGATGTACATGTCGGCCACGGTGGCCGCCCGTGCCTGCTCTTCCGCCGACTGCAGGTGGCCGGCCTTCGCGCCGATGACGCCGAAGTGGCCGTTGACGGAGACGCGTCGGCTCGGCAAGAACGCGTCGGCGGTGCCGCCCAGGCGATCGAAGCGGAGAAAGCCATCCGGCTCGATGCCCTTCACGATGAACCCGATCTCGTCGAGGTGGGCGCTGATCATCAGCCGCGGCCGGTCCTGGCGTCCGCGGCGGGTAGCGGTGACATTGCCGTAGCGGTCGACGTCCACGGTCTCGGCCAATGGCTCCACCCGCCGACGGAAATACTGGACGAGGGATTGCTCGAATCCGGGAGCTCCGTGGAGGGCGACCAGATCCCTCAGCGTGTCGCGGAGGGCATCTTTGATTGCCGTGGGACGGTCGGCCATGGGGGAACTCTATACGGTTCCCCTCCCTGGGCTGTCAAGGGCCGTATCGGGTGAGAAGATGCGTCACAATCGTGAGAATCTTCGAAGGCGCAGAGGAGGCAGCGATGCCAAGCGATCTGCACTGGGTCGGCACCTGGACCACCGCGCCCGCGCCCGCCGAGGGCGTGGCCTTCAGCAACCACACCCTGCGGATGAACGTCCGCGCGAGCATCGGCGGTGACGAGCTGCGGGTGCGTCTCTCCAACGCTCACGGCAGCCGCAAGCTCCTGGTCGGCGCCGCGCGTATCGGCCTGCGCGAGGCAGGCCCGTGCCTCGTGCCAGACTCCAATCGCCAGCTCACCTTCGGCGGCGCCGAGGCGGCGACGATCGCCGCGGGATCGCTCCTGGTCAGCGACCCCGTCTCCCTTCCTCTGCCGCCGCTCGCGGACCTTGCGATCAGCGTCTACCTGCCGGACGATCTGCCGGCGAGCTTCGGGATCACCGGCCGCTATTCGCGCCAGACGAACTACGTCTCGCCGCCGGGCAACTTCACCGGCGAGGTGGCCATGCCCGTCGGCAAGCTCACCGACGACTGGTACTTCGTCTGCGGCGTCGACGTCCTGGCCTCACCCGGGACGGGCGGCATCGTCGCCCTCGGCGACTCCCTCACCGACGCCAACATCTCCACGATCGATGCTTTCTGCCGCTGGCCCGATCAGCTTTCGCGCCGCCTGCAGGCTCGGTCCACCGGCCGACCTATGGGAGTCATGAACGAGGGGTTGGGCGGCAACCGCATCCTCCACGACATTCGCGGCGACAGCGGGCTGCGGCGCTTCGATCGCGACGTGCTGGCCCAGCCGGGCGTCACCCATGCCATCGTGATGCTCGGCACCAACGATCTCCGCAATCGCTGGGCCAAGCCCGAGGAGGAGGTCACGGCGGAGGAGATGATCGCCGGCCTGAAGCAGCTCGCGGTGCGCGCCCACATGCGCGGCATCAAGATCTTCGGGGGCACCCTGACGCCGTACGAGAACGAGACGTTCCTCCCCGGGGCCTGGACTCCTGAGCGCGAAGCCAAGCGCCAGGCGGTCAACGCCTGGATCCGCGAAGGCGGAGCATTCGATGCGGTCGTCGACTTCGACAAGGCCTTGCGCGACCCAGTGCATCCGACCCGGATGCTGCCGATCTACGATTGCGGCGACCACCTCCACCCGAGCGATCTCGGCTACAACACGATGGGCGACGCGATCGATCTGTCTCTGTTCGAGTAGGCGTCTAGGCGGCGCCTGGACGGTCGGACGCGGCGTCAGCTTCCCCATAGCCGCCCCCTCCCGGAGTCGCCAGTCGCACGCGATCGCCCGCCTTTAGCACATGACCCCACAGCTTGGGCGGCAATAGCGTCTCGCCTTCTGTCCCAGGGTTAAGCACGAGGGCCGCCCGACCTCCGGTACCTCCTCCCCGGAGTCCCCACGGCGCCACCTCCGCCCTCTCGAGCGTGGCGAAAAATTGAGCCTCGTGATCGAGCACCTCGATCGTCCGTCGGATGCCCCGTCCACCGTGGAAGCGACCCTCGCCTCCACTTCCCTCGACGAGGGAGGTCTCTTCGACGAGCAGCGGATACTCGGTCTCTAGGCATTCCACCGGAAGGTTCGAGGTATTCGTGGTGTGGACCTGGATCGCATCGAGCCCGTCGGCATCGGGTAGCGCACCGCCTCCACCGCAGATCGTTTCCAGGTAGACGTAGTAGCGCCCGGTCTTCGGATCGGTTCCGGCAAAGGTCCAGGCGGTGTTCGCGCCGTTTCCCGCCGCCGGCACACGGTCCGGTACCGCCAGGGCAAGGGCGCCGAAGATCACGTCGGCAATCCGCTGGCACGTTTGAGAACGCCAGCCGACGGCCGCGGGCGGCCGAGCATTCACGATCGAGCCTTCCGGGGCCTCGACCTCGATGGCGCGATAGAACCCGCCATTCGCCGGAATCGTGGGATCGAGGACCGCCTTGAGCGCGTAGTAGGCAGTGGCCAGGAGGGCGAGCCACACGACGTTGACGTCGCCGGCCACCTGAGGTCCCGTCCCGGAAAAATCGAGGCGCACCCGATCACCCGTCACCGACATGGCGAGGACAATCGGAATCGGGCCGGGCTGGATCCCATCACCGTCCATGTAGTCCGTGTACCGGTACACGCCATCGGGGATACCGCGGATGGCCGCCCGGATCTTTCGCTCCGCGTACTGGAGATACTCACCGGCGGCCCTTCGCACGGTCTCCGCGCCGTAGCGGCGGCAGAGCTCGAGCACGCGTCTTTCACCCAGACGATTCGCCGCGATCTGCGCCCGAAAATCACCCTGCCGCTGCGTGGGCAAGGCGAAATTCGCCAGCAGCAGCTCCATGACGTCCTCGCGGACCTGGTGGGCCTCCACGATGCGGATCGGCGTGATGCGCAGACCCTCGTCGAAAATGGAACGTATCACCGCGCCCGTGCGATCGGCGTGATGCGCGATGTTCGCCACGAACCCGAACAGCTCTCCCTCTACGAAGACCGGCGCCACCACGGTGATGTCCGGCAGGTGCGTACCGCCCCCTGTGTAGGGATCGTTGGCGGCGAACACGTCCCCCGGCTTCAGAGCCTCGCTCGGGTACCGCCGGAGCACCTCGCGCACCACCCCGAGGAGCGAGCCGAGATGCAGCGGAATGTGCTCGGCCTGGGCAATGACCTCGCCCTCGCGATCGAAGATCGCCGTCGAGCAGTCCCAGCGCTCCTTGATGTTGCTCGAATAGGACGAGCGAATGAGGGCCACCCCCATCTCTTCGGCGATGGCCACGAGCGCGGAGCCCAGAACTTCCAGGGTGATGCGATCCATCACGCCGCACCGATGATGAGGAATCCGTGCTCGTCGACGACCGCACGCTGGCCCGGCTCGACCAGCGTCGTGCTATCGAATTGCTCGATCACCGCCGGGCCGAGCACCTCGTTCCCGGCGAGGAGCCGGGGACGGTCATACACGGGACATTCCACTCGTCCTCCCGCCTCGTCGAAGTCGACGGCGCGAGATCCTTTCGCCGCCGCCCCGGCATCGCGGCCGCCCCCTGGCAGCGGGGCCAGGCGAGGAAGGTCCGGCGTGCCCCGCGCAGTCAGTCGGAGGTTCACGATCTGGATCGGCTCTCGGCTCGCGCTGAAGCCATACGCCTCCTCGTGCGCACGAAGGAACGCGTGCCGGAGAGGCTCGACCGCTCCCTCCGTCCAGACCTCGGCAGGAACGTCGACCACGAGCTCGTAGTTCTGTCCCTCGTATCTGAGATCGAGGCAGCGCGACAGGCGTCGGCGTTCAGGCCCCACGCGCTCGCGGTCGAGCCACTCACTCGCTCTCGCCTCGAGCTCGAGGAACTGCTTGTCGAGCGTCGGGAGCGCGTTCGCCTCCAGTGGTCCGAGCCAGGTCCGGACCTCATCTGAGCGCAGGTCCTCCACGAGCAGGCCGACGGCACAGAGGATCCCGGGATTCGGCGGAACCACGATGCTCGGGATGCCCAGCTCGCGGGCGAGCGCGGCCGCGTGCAGCGGACCCGCGCCCCCGAACGCCACGAGGGCGAGATCGTTCGGGTCGATCCCACGTTGAATCGTCACGAGTCGGAGCGCTCTCGCCATGTTGGCGTTGACGACCTTGATCACGCCACGCGCCGTCTCATCCGGCGAGAGTCCGAGCTCGTGGCCCAGGCGCGAAACCGCCTCCCGGGCCGCGCCCGCGTCCAGGGGCACGCGTCCGTCGAGCAAACCGCGCGGGGAGATGCGGCCGAGCAACAGGTTGGCATCGGTGACCGTCGCCTGCGCACCACCGCGGCCATAGCAGGCGGGTCCCGGATCCGCA
>Ga0081540_1001955_pt1 | contig 17223 bp, 20 predicted proteins | sample TabmetS2T1R1_FD_71024 | JGI IMG/M metagenome (GOLD analysis project Ga0081540, IMG submission 71024) | Tabebuia heterophylla rhizosphere microbial communities from the University of Puerto Rico - S2T1R1 | ecosystem: Host-associated > Plants > Roots > Rhizosphere ... | reverse complement strand
TAGCGGCAGGCGCCGGCGGCCTCGCGCGCCTGGGCCGCCGAGTTGACGTTGGGCACGATGACGCCCTCGCAGCCGAGGTCCAGCGCCCGGCCGATATCGGCCGGGTGCGCGTGCCGGACACGGCCGATGGGAGTCGCGCCGGCCAGCCGGATCGCGCTGGTCAGCCCCGGCAGGTCATGCTCGGTCGCGCCACCGTGCTGCAGATCTACCACGACGTAATCGAGTCCGGCGGCCGCCAGCAGGCGGACACTGAGCGGCGAGGGAATCGTGCACCAGGCCCCGTAGAGCGTTTCACGGGCCACCAACTGTGCGCGGAACGTCGAAGCCGGCGACATGGGCCAAGCCAATCACACGCCGCACCCTCGCGATCGGCGAAGCCGCCAGCGTGAGCCCCGTTGTTCTCGCCGCCCGCAAGCCGGCTCCGGCGAGATTGCCCCAGCGTGATGGCAGCGCGGCTTCTTCTGACGTTCGGCCGCTCAGCCCGCCGGTTTCGAGCACCGACTACCTGACTACCGCGCGAGCGCTGGTCAGATCGTCGGTGCAGATCACGACCTTCATCCCCCCAAAAGTCGTGTACGCAAGCTCGATGTTGACGTGGGCCTCGGCAAACCGCCTGGTCAGCTCGCCGAGGGCGCCGGGCCGGTCCTCGATATCGATCACCAGCACCTCGCGCTGGTCGGCGATCCCCATCCCGGCGCGCTCGAGCGCCTCCCGGCACCGGGTCACGGTCTCGTCGTCGAGGAGCAGATGGACGACGCCCTTGCCCTCACCCGTGAACGCCGCAAGGCCGCGGATGCTGACGCCGACTTCGCCGGTGATCTCACCCAGCCGGGCAAGCTCTCCCGGCCGGTGTTCGAGGATCACAGTCAGGTCCGTGGGCATCGCATCTTTGATCGTGCCACGCGCCCGCCGCTGAGCAAACTGATCGTCACCGCAGTCCTAAGGCCAATTCCTCCCGGAAGTAGGGCGTCTGCCCAATGCGCCCCGCCGGGACTTACGGCGAATCTTGCAGGAGCGGGCGCCGTCGATGCCGCCCGCACAGCGAGCCGGAAGGGGGCAGCACGAGGATGCATCCACAGGCCGCCGTCGAGGCGGAGCTGCTCTGCCAGAGCGACCCGGAGCTGTTCTTCGCCGAGAAGCCGCAGGACATATCGCAGGCAAAGAGCCTTTGCCGCCGCTGCCCGGTGCGGCCTGCTTGCCTCGCGGCGGCGCTGGAGCGCGGCGAGCCATGGGGCGTCTGGGGCGGAGAACTGCTTCAGAACGGCGTGATCACGGCCGGCAAGCGGGCGCGCGGGCGGCCACGCACGACCCGTGTGGCCGCCTGACACCGCGCCGAAGGCTCGTTATGCACCACGCACGTAAACCGCCAGATACCAGGGGAAGCGGCCGGCGGCGGCGACACGCGTGAGCCCGGCCTCGGCGATCCTGGCTTCGATGCGCTCGACGTCGTGCACGAATGCGCGGAACGGCTGCCTACTCACCCGGCGCGTGGCATTTTCCATCACGAACCCGGCCCGGGCCGCCGCGCCGCGCCACCCCGACGAGAACGGGACAACGAAGCCGTATGTGAGCCGCGTCGCCCGAAGCGAGTTGTCGAGCAGGGCATCGGCATCCGGGTAGCAGCAGATCACCTTGTCCAGGACCACCACATCGTGCGGCGGCAGATCCATCCGGGATCCATCGCCAACGGCGAACGTCACCCGGTCCGCCAGCCCGGCCTCGGCGGCCAGCCTGGAGGCCTCACGGATCGCTACCGGTGAGAGGTCGACTCCCGTGGCATGCTCCGCCCCGCGCGAAGCCGACGCGAGCGTGAGCCCGCCCAGCCCGCAGCCCACTTCGAGCACCGTCCTGCCGGCGAATCGCTGCCGGTCCAGGAGGTCGAGGAGAGCCTTGGAGACGCCGCGGACGGATCCGGGGCGGGCTCGCCGCCCCCTCACGCGTGCACACTTGTCGAAGCACTCGGCGACACCGTCAGGTTCGGTGGAAGTCACTCCCTCTTGATAGCCGTCTTCGAGGACCCAGGCAACGGAAGACGAGGTGACGTCGGGCGGCGTGAGCGGCCTACTCCACGGCACTGCTTGTTGTGACGCTGGTGGTCAGCGGTGGCGCGTCGAGACCGCAGTGGAGGCATTCCGCGGGCGCGGGCGCGCCGGCCGGGCGCGGCGCCCGCGCGGGGTTGGTGATCGTGAATGCGGCGAGGACCCCACCCGCGGCGCAGGTCACGCCCGAGATGAGCGCCGCGGTTCGGAATCCCGCGGCGAGCGCGTCCGGGTGCAGGTAGACGGTGCCGGTGATGCCCGCGAGCGCCGGCAGCACGGCCACGGCGAGCAGGCCGCCGAACCGGGCCACGTCGTTGTTGACCGCGGAGGCGATGCCCGAGTGCTCCGCGGGCGCCGAGTTCATCGCGGTCGCGGTGAGCGGCGCGACCGTGATCGCGAGCCCGAGCCCGAACACGACAACCGGCGGCAGCACGTAGATCAGATAGTTGCTGCCATTTGTGGCCAGCGTGAGCAGGGCCAGGCCCGCGCCGACCACGACCGGCCCGACGCTCATCTGCAGGCGGGGCCCGATCTGGGCCGCGAGTTTGCCCGACCGGGCGGACAGCGCCAGCATGATGATCGTCAGCGGCAGCAGCGCCAGGCCGGAGGCGAGCGGCGAGTAACCCGACACGACCTGGAGCACCACCGGGAGCAGGAAGGTCGCCCCGGTCAGCGCCGCGTAGACGATGAACGTCACGGCGTTGGTCGCGGCGAACTGCCGCTCCCGGAAGATCGACAGGGGCAGCATCGGCGATTTCGCGGTGCTCTCCCGGATCAGGAATGCGGCCAGCCCCGCGACGCCCGCCACCGTCATCACGATGACCGACGGCGAGGACCAGCCGAGCGTGGGGGCCTCGATGAACGCGAAAGTGATGCCGGTCAGGAACACCACGCCAAAGAGCGCACCCGCGTAGTCGATGCTGCCGGTGACGCTCGGGTCACGCGACTCGGGGACGTGCTTCATGCCGAGCGCGACCACCGCCACCGCGATCGGGACGTTGATGAAGAAGATCCACCGCCAGGACGCGGCCGAGATCAGGTAGCCGCCGATCAGCGGCCCGGCGGCGATGGCGACGCCGCTGAGGCCGGACCAGGCTCCGATCGCCCGGCCCCGGTCGTCGGGCACGTACGACGCCTCCAGGATCGCCAGGCTCCCGGGCGTGAGCAGCGCCGCGCCCACACCCTGGAGCACCCGGGTGATGATCAGGAACCCCGCGTCGGGGGCGAGCCCGCACGCGATCGATGCCACGGCGAACCAGATCACACCGATCAGATAGACCTTCCGCCGGCCGAAACGGTCGCCGAGCGAGCCGCCGATCAGCAGGAAGGCGGCAAGCGTCAGGGTGTAGCCGTTGATCACCCACTGCAGGTCAGCAATGCCGGTGTGAAAATCGCGCCCGATCGTTGGCAGGGCGATGTTGACGACCGTGGCATCCAGTGAGGCGATCCCCGAACCGAGCACGGTGATCGCCAGCACCCAGCGGCCCGCCGGCGAGGAGTAGGTCAGGGCGGGAGCATCGGCTGTGGTCATATCGCGCGCCAACCCCCGCCTCGATGTCCGGGTTGCCGGCTTGCCTCCTTACGGGCAACCAGCTTTGCCGGCATCTTCCCATTGTGCACGGCCCGACTGACAGCGACGCCGGCCCGCCGTTCGCGTGAGCTCCCCGGGGAGGGCTCACCCGGGCACACCCTCCGGGGCGGATCCGGGCTCACGGGCGGCCGTCAGATGAGGCTGGACGCCCCCTGAGATCCCGGCGACAATCAATGCCACATCCGCGACAGCACGAACACCGGACCTGCCCGGGCCGAGATCACGTTGGGTTGTGGCACCGGCCCGCATCCTGCCCTCGAACTTTTCGCGGGCCGGGCTCGATTGAGGCCTGCCTGCGCCGTCTGACCGCCAGGACGGGCATCTGTTCGCCACACACCGGTGTGGCGGAGAAAGGGTGAGGCGCCGTGGCAACGATCGATGTGGCGGGCGGGTGCGTCATCGCCGGCCGCCCGCTGGTACGGCCGGCCGTGCGGCGGGCTTACCGCCGGTCATGGCGGTAAAAAAACGTTCGGCCGCCGGGCGGCCCGTCGGCACGCCGGAGAAGGCCGCCGGCGGGTGGCGTTCGCTGATCTTCGCCCCGCTGGGCGACGGTCAGCGGCGGCGGCGGGGGTCCGACGGCGTCCGGCTGGCCGTCGCGGTGCTCGGCACCTTGTGCGCGGTGCTCGCCGTCCGGTCCAATTCGCGTCCCGAGCAGATCATCGCTGGCGTGTTGAGCCCTCCGCCGGATGGTGTGCGATGGCTCGTCAACGTCTTCTGGATCGGCGGGTCGTTCGGGACGGTGGCGGTGCTGCTGCTGCTCGCCGCCCTCCGTCGGCGCTGGGATGTGCTGCGGGATCTGGCGATCGCGGCGGGCGGGGCCCTCGCGGTGAGCGGGATCCTGGTCCTGATCCTGGGCGCGGCGGGTGGGCGGCCGGACACGGTCCGCTTCGATGGTTACAGCCTGAACTTCCCGGTTCTTCATGTCGCCGTCGCCGTGGCCGTCGCCACCGTGGCGCTGCCCTATCTCGCCCGGGGCGTCCAGCGGCTGATCGAGTCGGTGCTTGGGCTGGCCATTCTGGCCACCGTGGTCGCCGGTCAGGGCCTGCCCGTCAACGTGATCGGGAGCATGGCCATCGGCTGGGGCGTCACCGCCGCGTTGCACCTGGTCCTCGGTTCCCCGGTCGGGCTGCCGTCCGGGGAGGAGGTCCGGGTCCTGCTGGGGACCGTCGGCCTCAAGCCCAGATCGGTGGTTCCCGCGTCGCACCAGACGTGGGGCGTCGCCCACTACCTGGCCGACATGGGTGAGGGTGAGGCGCTGACCGTCTCTTTCTACGGCCGCGACGCGACCGACGCACAGCTGCTCACCAAGGCGTGGCGCTTTATCATCTATCGTCATTCGGGCGCGGCGCTGGCCCTGACCCGGATCCAGCAGGTCGAGCACGAGTCGTCGATCACCCAGCTTGCCGAGCGGGCCGGGGCCCGCGTCCCCCAGGTACTCATCGCATCGACGCTGGGCCCCAGCCATGACGCCGTCGTCATCACGCGCGCACCGGCCGGGCAGCCGCTCGCCGACCTCGGCCGCAAGCAGATCACCGACGCCCAGCTCGACAACCTGTTCACCCAGATGCTCAAGCTCCGCTCGGCCGCCATCTCCCACGGAGCGGTCAGCCCGCAGACCATCGTGGCCGATCCCGGACTGGAAACCGTGACGATCGTCGACTTCCGCAATGGCACCTCGGCGGCCAGCACGTTCGTCCTGGACCAGGACCTGGCGGGGGCTCTGGCATCGGCGGCCCTGTCGGCCGGGCCGGAGCGCACCGTCGCCGGAGTCGTCCGGGTCGTGCCGCCCGAGCCGCTTACCGGTGCCTTGGGTCACCTCCGCCGCGCCGGGCTCGACCCGGCGGTCAACGCCGGGCTGAGGGGCAGAAGGGAACTGCTCGACCAGGTCCGCACCAAGACGGCGCAGGCCGCCGGCATCAGCGTCCCCGAGCTGGCCGAGCCGCGCAGGCTCAGCTGGAGCCAGGTGCTGGTGGCCGCGGGCACCCTGATCGGCGGCTGGGCGCTGATCCTGACCCTGATCAACGCCGCCCACTCGATCGACACCATCACCAGCGCCGCGTGGGGGTGGGTGGTCGCCACCGCCCTCTTGTGCTCCGCCAGCTTTCTCGGCACCGCCTACGCCGACCTCGGCAGCGTCCCCGGTTCCCTGGCCTACGGCCGGGCCGTCGGGCTCGAGGTGGCGAGCACCTTCACGACCCTGGCCGGTGGCAACGCCGCCGTGATCGCCACAGACGTGCGCTTTCTCCAGCAGCAGGGCTACAACACCGCGGCCGCGGTGACCTCGGGAGCACTCATCAGCGCCGCCAGCTTCATCGTCAAGGGAGCCCTGTTCCTCATCGCCATCCCGCTTGCCTGGCGCTCGTTTCACTTCGGCAACAGCCTGCACCAAGGCGGCCAGTCAAAGATCTTGTGGCTGATCCTGGCGGTCGTCTGCGTCATCGGCGCCGTGATCGCCACCGTCCTGGCCGTCCCCCGATGGCACCAGCGGGTCTCGGAAAAGCTGCGGCCCAAGTTCGCCGCGGCCCGGGACAACTTCAAGCAGCTCGCGACCCAGCCCAGCAAGATCGTCCAGCTCTTCGGCGGCCAGGTCGCGGCGCAGCTCGTCGTGGCCCTGGCCCTTGGCGCGGCGCTGCACGCCGTCGGCGCGCACCTCTCGCTGGCCGCCCTGCTCATCGCGATCACCACGGCCGGCGTCCTGGCCTCGGCCTCTCCCGCCGGAGGCGGCATGGGCGTGGCCGAAGCGGGCCTGATCCTGGCGCTCACCGCCGGCGGCATCCTGAAGAGCGACGCGACCGCGGCGGTGTTCATCCAGCGCTTCTTCTCCGCCTATCTCCCTCCCATCGTCGGCTGGTTCACCCTCATGTGGATGCGCAAGAGGGAATACCTGTGACGTGAGCGGCGCCGGTCCGGGCCGTCGCCCCGTCTCAGACGATCACTGACCCGATGACTGTTGCGTGTCATGCCCGTACAGGGTTGACGTCCAGATGTAAACCAGGGTCTGGACCAGGATGTCCTGATCGTCGAACGGAGGCGTATCGGTCGCGGCGAGATAGTAGAGGCGCTCGCCGAGCCAGGTGAGCGCGCTGGCGATGGCCGGGATGTCAACGCCGTTGAGCTCCCGCAAGGCGCGCGGGTCGGCGGTGATCTGCGCGATGGTGGCCTCGGTGAAGCTTTGCATCTGCTCCAGCCACAACGCGGTGAGCCGGGGGTCGGTGCGCCAGTTGTCGACGATGGCGCGCAGGACGGGCGCGCTGGCCCGCCACAGCTCCGCTCCCGCGGTGGTCCCGGTGCGGAGCGCGGCGGCCGGGTCGGCGGGATTGGCCAGCCAGGGCGCTGCGGCCTGGTGTCCCTGGGCCACGGCGCGCCGGACCAGCTCGGCCAGGACGTCGTGCTTGCTGTCGAAGTAGAAGTAGAAGGTGCCGCGTGACACCCCCGCCGCGGTGAGGATGTCGCTGACGGCGAGGTCGCCGAAGGAACGGTCGGCGAGCAGGCGCGCGGTCGCGTTCAGGATCGCTTCGCGCAGGTTCGCGCCACCCTCGTCAGCGCGCGCCGCGCGGCGGCCCTGCAGCCGGCGGGCGCGCGGCGCAGGGCGCGATGGCATGGCTCACGATCCTATCATGCGCCGTGTATAGACAGAGTGTCTAAACGCTATGTATAGTGCTGGCATGAGCACCCTGACCTGCCACCTGGTGACCCGCCACCCCGACGCGGCGGCGGCCTGGTACGGCTCGGTCCTGGACGCGGTGGAGACCAGCCGAATCGCCCTGCCCGGCGGGCAGGTGCTGACCATCGAGCTGCGCTTCGGCGACAGCACGCTGGCGATCGCGGACGAGTTCCCGGAGATGGGAGTGGTTTCGCCGCTGACGCTCGGTGGCACCTACGGGGCCCTGCACATGGCCGTCGAGGACGCCGATGCCGTGTGGCAGCGAGCCCTGCAGATGGGCGCGACCGTCTTCGAGCCCCTGCACGACGCGTTCTGGGGCGAGCGGACCGGCCAGTTCATCGACCCGTTCGGGCACCGCTGGGCGGTTGACCAGCACCTGCGCGACGTTCCGCACGATGAGGTCGTGCGCCTCGCCGCGGAGGCCTTCGCTGGGAGCGAGGACTGACGCGCCACCGGCTGCCCGGGTCCAGCGGCTTTCGTGTCCGAGCTACGGCCCAGCGCTGACGTTCTGCCCATGGCCGAGGCGCCCAGGCCGACCGCCGCCGTCTAGAGCCCGGCCGCCTGGAGCCCGCCGTCTAGAGCCCGGCTGCGACAGAGCCCGGCCGCCTGGAGCCGGCCATCTGGAGCCCGCCGTCTGGAGCCCGCCGCCCGCCGTCGTCAGGCGGCTTGCTCGCCGTAGCGGGCTGCGAGGCCGTAGATCACCAAGACCGCTATGGCGATATAGATAAGCGACCAGACAGGGTAGTACGGCATCACGAAGACCGCCGAGATCGCGGCGAGCGCCGCGGCGACGATGCCCACCCAGCGGGATATTTCAGCGCTGGGCCGGTTGCTTGGGCCAAGGACCAGTACGCCACCGGCAATCAGGATGATGCCGATGATTAGCCATATCCAGCCGTATGTCGTAAGACTGTGTCCCAAAAGCGCATCCTGAAGACCATTGGGGAGGGCGCCGTGATACCCGAAGGCCCAGATCGCGTCGATCACCCGCATGATCCCCGCGACGATCAGCACCACAGCGGAAAACGTCAGCCAGCCCGAACGCCTCATCTGATTTGCTCCTTCTACCGGATGTCTCCCCATGTAGCACCTGCCCGCGCAGGCCAGGCGGTGACAGCTTTCGTGGCATAGGGCGGGGCTATTCCGGGAGTCTAGCCACGCGGCAGGCCCCTGACCGTGGTGTTGGCCGGATCATCATGGCCGCTTTCCTGAATGGCGGCCCGGAGCGTTCCGGGCAGATCCCGCCCACCCACTCAACCGTTCATGACCGCGATCGCATCGACCTCGATCAGGTAGCCGGGCCTGGCCAGTGCCTCCACTCCTACCACCGTATCGGCGGGCTTGTGGTGGCCGAACAGCGTCACCCGGGCTTCTTCGATCACTGGCAGGTATTCGGGCCGGTGACGAACAACGAAGATCGTGATCTTGGTCACCTGCTCGGGGCGGGCGCCTCCGGCGGCAAGGGCACGGCCCAGGTTGGCGAAAACCTGACGGGCCTGGGCCGCCAGGTCGCTAGGGCCGACGAGGTTGCCCTGGCGGTCCTCGGGCTCCTGGCCGGCGATGAACACCATCTTGCTTCCGCTCGCGATGACGACGTGGGTGTAGGTCGGGGGAGTGGGCAGGTCTTCCGGATTGATGAGCTCGAGCATCATCGGCCCTTTCCATTCTGATCTTGTGGCGTGGGCAGGTTCTGATCCTCGCTGTGTGCCGGCTGGGCGACAATCGCGTCCGCGTGGTGTTCCTTTCAGAGGGCCACCAGGGGCGTTCAGTGGCCCGGATAGGGGGCCGTTGTGGCGAGTCCAGGCATCCGCGAGGCCCACGGCGGTGGCTGGTGTGGTTGGCGCTCGGGACCGGGCCAGTGCGCGCGCTCGCCGCGCAACTGCGCTCAGGCGCCGAGTATCCCGCGCCGACGCCGGCCTCGCCGCGCTCCCGGCACACCGCTCGTCGCTCCCGTTCCCAGCCATAGCCGAGGTAGGCGCGAGCTTGACGGCGAGGATCTGACCGCAGACCTTCGGCAGCCGCCTGCGCGACTGATGGCGGATAAGCAAGGCGCGCAGGATGCCGATCCCGCGGCCCTTGGACACAACCAGGCTTAAAACTCTTTCCCCGGACAAGAGACCGGCCGCCGTTCACGCCGCCGGCACTCTCGCGCCTGGCCGGTACGCCCTGTCGGGCCCCGGTGCGGGACCGGCACCCCGGGCGCTGCCGCAAGCAACGAACGAATACGTTCGCCACGAACTTGACTGTTACGAAGGCCGGTCATGGGCTTCTCCCGTCGTTGTGACCGTTCTTGTTCGGTGATGCCTTTCGGCGGGCTCCGTTGAGGGTGATGAGCAAACTCTCCGGGCGTTGCGCGGGTGAGGGACGGGCCGGGCGGCGGGAGCCTGCTGGGTATGGGCTGTCTGGTTAGCGGACCCGGGCCCGCAGGAACTTCCCGGTCTGCTCGGTGGCCTCGGCTGCCTCGGGGGTGCCGAGCAGGAGCGGGTAGACGTGGGGCAGACCCTCGCCGATCTCCAGGGTGACGTCGGCCCCGGCTTGGGCTGCGGCTGTGGCCAGGCGTTCGGAATCGCTGAGCAGCAGGTCGGCGGTGCCGACCTGGATCAGCAGCGGCGGGAGCCCGGCCAGGGAGGCGAACAGCGGAGACGCCAGGGGCGTCTTGGGGTCGGCACCGGCCAGGTAGTCGGCGGCGAACTGGCGGAGCATGGCGGGGGTGGAGATCGGATCCTGGTCGGCGCGCTCGGTCATCGAGGCCCCCGAGCTGGTCAGGTCCACCGTCGGGGACATCAGCACGGCGGCCGCGGGCAATGCCTGCCCGGCGTCACGCGTGGCCACGAGCAGGGCGACGGCGAGCCCTCCGCCGGCCGAGTCGCCGGCCACCGCCATCGATGGTGCGCTCAGGCCCTGGTCGTCGCGGAGCCAGCGCCAGGCGGCCAGGACGTCGTCGATGGCAGCGGGGAAGGGATGCTCGGGGGCCAGCCGGTATTCCGGGAACAGCACCCGCACACCGCTGGCGCGTCCCAGCCGGGCGGCCAGCTCGCCGTCACTGCGCAGCGACCCGAACTCGTAACCTCCGCCGTGCAGGAACAGAAGCACCCGCCCGGTGTCCGCTGCGGGGGCGGCCAGCCAGTGGGCGGGCACCCCGCCGGCGTTCACGTCCGTCACCTGCACGTCGTCGGGCACCGGATGAAGGCGGTCCCCGGGGATGAAGGCGGCGCGGCGTTCTGCCAGCGTCGACGGGGCCTTGCTGGCACCGGCCTTCTGCCGGTCCCTGAGGGCGTCGATCGCGTCCTGCATCGCCTGGCTCGGCATGCCGGCATCTCCTTTGGCGTGGGCTGGTTGTCTGATTCGGCGCGGATGGCGCTTCGGCGGCCGGGCCAGGCTGCCGGCGCTTCGGCCGATTGCTCCTCACAATCAGCCTCGCCATCCCTGACGACCGCGTTGCGGCACCTCTGCCGCCGCGAGCCATGCCGAGGCGGCGCGCCCTGACTAGCCAGTGACGGTCTGCCCGTCCGGGAACACTTCGCTGAGCCGCCCGGTGTGGACGTCATAGACGAACCCCCGGACGGGGACCTCCGGCGAGATCCATGGATGGGACCTGGCCTTCTGGATCTGCTCCTTGGTGTTCGCCTCGGCGTCGGTGAAGCTGTAGAACTTGGCCGGCGCGATCGGCGACTGTCCCGTCTCCTTGCGGAGCCGGGCCTCCAGCTCGCTGTCGGTGAACCTGAGCATCCCGCAGTCGGTGTGATTGATGATCATTATCTCCCGGGTGCCCAGCAGCCTGGTCGAGAGAACCAGCGACCGGACCGCGTCGTCGTCGATCACGGTGCCGAAGTTCCTGATCATGTCGACATCGGCAGCGGCGAGACCGAGCATCTGCTCGATGCTGGTGAGCCGGGGATCCGCACACGTGACGATCGCGATCTTGGGCGCCGGTGGCCCCCCGCGGCTGGGATCGTAGCCGTGGGCGATGGTCGCATTGGCGCTCAGCGCCTCGTCGATGATGTTAGTCATGACCTTTCTCCTTACTCCCTGGGGCGTGCCGGCTTCGCCCTCGGCCCGGCCGTAGCCGCGCAAGTTCTCCCACCACCAGCAGCGCACCGGTGCGCCCGCCAGGAGCCAGCACGCCCGCGGCACCAGCGAGAACCGCTCCGGCCACAGCGGATACGGGGCATTAACGCACCGGCACACCACCGAGTTGCCCTCGGCCACCTCCGGATCGGCAGCATCCGCGGCCCGCCAGCCGGTCCCCCAAGCGTGACCGGCCGGCGCCGGGACACCGCCCGGACCGCGACACCCAGCCCGGTCAGTCGCGCGGCCAGAGCACTTCCGGCCTGGGCCGCCCCGAACACCACGTGCAGCCGGGCCTCACCCATGACGCCGATCCTCTCGCTGGCCCTCGACCAACCCGGCGGCCAGCGACAGCCCAGCCTCGACCGCTCACGCTGACGCTACGTTTCCTCCTAGAGACTAGGAATAGATCGCTGGAAATCTTTGGCCAAAATTGACTCGGCCGGAAGAGGCTGCCCGGTCGGCCAGGCCCGGGCCTTCGTCCGCCGCGTTCGCGGCCTGGACGATCGAGCACACGGAACGGGCGAAGGTGCCCAGCGATACCCGCATGCTTGGGGTGATCGTTGCCCGGATGTCGGCCCCGCAGCACCATCCTGTGCGCGGTTCGCGTTCCGCGACGGACGCTTACACCTGAACGAGCCGTGCGAGCGTTGGGACAATGGGTGACATGAGCCCGCGAAGCAGAGGACGCCCGCCCGGCCGCGGCCAGCGCCACCCGCAGGCCCGGCGATCGGCAGGCCGCATCAGCCCGCGCCGGGTTACCCACCCCGGAAGGAGTGAGCCAATGCTCGGGGCCGGGGAGACGACGGAGCGCTGGTTCGACGAACCACTGCCCGGTGACCGGCGGTCGTGGGCGGCGCCCCCGGGGCATGGCAGCTACCAGGGCCTTGACCTGGAACTTCTGGACCCGGCCGACGAGGACGAACGCGTCTTCTTGCTGGAAGCGCTGCATCCCGAGTGCGAAGACGCCCTCCGCGACGATCACGAAATGGTCGTCGACGGTGAGCCGTCCAACCCCCAGGCTGCACATCACTCTTCACCAGGTCGTCGCCAATCAGCTGCTGGCCGGCAACCCGCCCCAGACCTGGCGGACCGTGCAGCGGCTGGCCGGACTCGGCTACGACTGGCACAACATCATGCACATGATCGCCCGGCTGGTCAGCGACGACATCTACCAGGCCACGACCGAACAAAAGCCCTTCGACCTTCGTGACTATGTCCAGCGGCTCAGTGAACTACCCGGCGACTGGCCGCCACCGCCCGCCGGGCCGAGCTGACAGCTAGCTCCAGAACGATCTGTAGGGTGCAGTTCAAGAGGCCATCTCCGTTACGAGATCGCCGAGCAGAACGGCGGAAGTGCGCGCGGCCGCCGGGCGCGAGTCGACCACGTTCCGCGTCCAGTGTCAGGCGCGGACCAGCAGTGCACAGGCAACGCGAGCGCCTGCAACTACCGGCTCGGCCGCGAGGAGGAGGGCGAGGAGGCCTCGTTGCTGGACCCGGCCGGCATCAGCCGTGCCGTCCCGGCGTACCCCGATCGCGGCGAGCGCACGCGGGTGTGTGTATCACCGGGCGGCCAGCGCCCTCTGGATGGATGACAGCGGCGCTACCGGCCGCACCGGGCCGGGGGGCCGGTGCCGGCCAGGTACGGCACGGTCGGCAGGGGGGTGGAACCGATGGACTGGATGGTGCTGGTGCTGGTGACGGCGGTCTTTCTTGCCTATTCCGCGGCCATGTGGCTGCTGGTCATCAAGCACGCGGACACCCAGCCGGGCGCCCGCGGCGCGGGCCAGCAGAGCCCGGACCGGGCCGCCGTGGCCCCGGGCACCGACGAGCCGGTGGCCACCGGGCAGCAGGCGGCGTGACAGCGGCGACGCCGGCCCCAACGCGCAGGCCAGCGGCAGCGGGCCCGGCGGTCACTGCGGCCGTCTGGCCGCTGCCCTGGCCCGGCTGAACCACCTGCCTGCCCGGTGGGTCAAGACCCGGGGCGTGGCGCGTTAAACCACGATTGAACCGCCTCCACCCCGGTCGGCTCACGTCCGGGGGCGGCCAGCCCGCACGGTGAAAGCCGCACGTAACGCCAAGTCTGGATGGCGCACGATGCGCGGACCTGCTGAGCGCCCCGCGCGCAGATCAACCGGATCTGCCCGCGGGCTGAGATGGTCATGCAGGGGGATCCCGGGCGGTATCCGGGGGTGGCGAGGAGCCGGCCGGGTGTTCTAGGGAGCCCGGTGTCTGTTCCTGGCGGCTAGCGCTGCCAGGCCTGTTCGGTGCCGTTGGCGTAATCGATGAAGGCCTGCCGGAGGCCGTTAAGTACCTCGGCGCCGGTCTCCAGCACTGCCCGGCCTTGCGGGTCGTCGACCTCGCGGATGGTGTTGCGCATCTCGTCACGCAAGTCGCCGAGTTTGCTTGCGATCGCGTCCGTTGCCGCGAAGCGGCCAGAGTTGTGTTGTGGGTTCATTTCGTCCCCCCTGCTGCTGCGTCGTGCCGGCATTGCCGATGTTGGTCATGGGGCCGGGACGGTGCCGGTCGCTCGCCCGGCCTGCCGGGTCTGCTGGAACCGAAGCTGGGCGGCCGGCGATGTTCGGGTGCGCCACAGGTTGAACCGCCGGGTCCAGCGGCCAGGCACTGTCTTGATGTGGGCGCACCGATGCCCGCTGCCTGCCTGGCGCGCCAGGCGGCTGATCTCCGCGTTGGCCAGCATCTGGGCCTGGCGTTCGGCGGCGAGTGCGCCGGTGATATAGGGATGCATCATCGTCTCCTTACGACTGTGTGCCCGGCGGCGGGCCTACTCGAAGTTGCGGGTGATCGTGGAGGCGTCTTGTCCGGCGCCGCCTACGTGGGACATCGGGTCGCCCGCGCCCAGATCGGTGATCCCGGCGCTGGCCAGCGCGCCGACGGCCAAGGTGCGGCGGACGGCCGAAAAGGTCAGCACGTGGGCCAGGACGCCGCCGAGCGAGAAGGTCTGGGGTGGCATACAGGTGGCGTCGATGAAGGTTTCCTCCGCGCGGCCGGCTTGCACTGGCGTGACGACCGCCGCCCGGAATCGGGGCTCGGCTGCGGTCAGTCGCTCGCGCAGCCCCGCTACGGTGGTGGCGCCGGCCGGGATCTGGGTGCCCCCTTCGATCGCTGTCGCCCACATCTCCAGCTGACGGATCAGCCGGTCGGCCACCCGCCGCAGCGACGGCTCGGCGTCGATATGCTCGACTGACAGCTCGATCCGGCGGTCCAGCGCCGCATCATCGAGCCGGTCAAGCCGATCGAGGATCTCACCGCTGAGCCGGATGTGATGCTCGTACATGCTCGTGAGCACGTCCATGGCGCTGCTCCTTTCGACAGCCGGCAGCCGCAGCCCGCCTGGTGGGTGGAAGTGGATTCTGTTGCCGGCGGCCAGGTGGTAGTCGAGGCGCCGCCCGCGGCGGAACTCGCTCGGCGGCGCGCCATAGGCGCGGGCGAAGGCGCGGGCGAAGGCGTCTGGCGAGGCGTACCCCGCTTCGAGCGCGATCTCGATCACTTTGTCGGCCGCCGTGGCTAGCCGGTACGCCGCCCGCTCGAGCAGGAGCCTGCGCCGGAACACCCCGGGCGGCTCGCCGAGGGCTGCATGCACCAGCCGGTCGAAGTGGTAGCGGGACAGATACGCCCGGCTTGCCAGTTCGGCGCCGTCGATGTCCGGCTCGTCCAAGCTCTCCTCGACCAGTTCGAGGATCGCGCGAAGCCTGGTCGCATCTGCCATAGCCCGATCATGGCAACGGATGAGCCGCGGTGTCCCTGCCGAAATTGCGGTCTCCTCCGGGCCGCCCAGCAGCTGGCTGCCGGACAGCGTGGCCTCCGCCATGCCGATCACCCGGTGGAGCGGACGCCGCGGCAGGACGCCGCCAGCGTGTCCGGGCCGATGTGCCGCGAGCGATCCCCGTCGGGCCTGTCAGTCGGCGGTGGTTACTGCACTACCGCTCCGCGCCCGATCAGCCGGGCCGGCTAGCCGATGATCCGGACCGCGGGTAACACTTGGTGGGTTGCCGGCAGAGAGGCATCCGATGAATCTGGAAGAGGCGCTGGCCAAGGTGGTCGAGCTAAGCCGGGAAGAGCTGAGCATCGTCCGCAAGCGGGCCGAGGAGCGGACCCCGGCGCGGGACAGCGGCCATGACTATGACGAGATGCGGCGCGCTGCCGACCAGCTTGATCATCACGCGCATCTGCTTCGCAGGCTGCACGACGGGGAGTTCGGCGACCGCTGGCGGCACGCGAGCCGTTCAGGCTGAATGACATCTCACCGGCAGCACTGGGCAAACTAGAGTCGGGCCATGATCGACTGGGTGACCATCTCCTCGCTGGCCACCGCGGCTGGCACTCTCGTGCTCGCGGTGGCCACGTTCGCGGCGGTCCGCTCGGCCAACCGTGCGGCGCGGGTGGCCGAGGAGAGCCTGCTCGATGGCCTGCGCCCGCTGCTGGTCAGCTCGCGGTTTCAGGACCCGCCGGAGAAGATCTCGTTCGCCGATCGGCACTGGATCCGGCTGCCGGGCGGCCACGGCGCGGTCGAGGCGAACAACGAGGCCGTCTACCTGGCGCTGGCCCTCCGCAACGTGGGCCGCGGCATGGCCGTGCTGGACAGCTGGGCCGCGCAGCCGGGTTCGGTCTGGTCGCCGCAGGAGCCAGATCACGTCCCGCTGGGCGAGTTCCGCAGGCTGACCCGGGACCTGTATGTGCCGGCTGGAGATTTCGGGTTCTGGCAGGGCGCGATTCGGGAGACCGGCGACCCGTTGTTCGCCCGGCTGCGCGACGCCTGCCTGACTGACGAGGGTCTCACCATCGAGATCCTGTACGGCGACAATGACGGGGGACAGCGGACAATCACAAGGTTCGGCATGATCCCGGGCAAGGACCCGGATTCGGGTGAGCGGACCTGGTATGGCGTCACCGCCCGGCACTGGTACCTGGACCGGGCTGACCCACGCTAGCGGTCAACCCGGCCCGCTCCCAGGTCAGGCGGCGATCGACCCCTCGCCCGGTTCGGGCTCGGCGGCCGGGCGGCGCTGGCGGACTGTGATGGCCAGCGCGGTCAGCGCGCCGAGCAGGGACAGCCCAGTCGCCACGGCCAGCCCGGGCCGGAGCCCGCTGGTCACGTCGGCCGCCGAGCCGAGCCCGCCAAAGGCTGAACACCCGACGTGACGATCGCGATCGCGAACACCGCGCCGGACGCTTACGAGCCCGACAACGTCTGGCTTCACCGGTCGGCGATGTGCTCAGGAGCGAGCCAAAGGACCTTGCGCTCCAATGACCCAGGCACGAAGGGACAGACGGTCCGAGCGCGGCCGAGATCCTTGTGCGGCTTGACCACGAAGGTCTTGATCCAGCCGGCGACGGCTTGCAGCGCTTCTAGATCGCTTTCCGCGAGCTGACCCCTCCTGCCGGCGTCTTCGAGATCTTGGAGGAGGAAGAGATTTGTGGTCGTTGCTGGCATGGAACCCCTCCCCCTGAGCGGAGCACCACCAGGTCCGCGCTGGTGACGGCGGCTAGCGCAGTGTCCGGAACGCCGCCCGGATCTCCTCGGAGAACAACCCGGGCTCTTCCCAGGCGGCGAAGTGGCCGCCCTTGTTCACCTCGTTGAAGTAGATGACGTTGGGGTACGCCTTCTCGACCCAGCTGCGCGGGGTCCGCCAGATCTCCCCGGGGAACGTCGTGAAGCCGACCGGAATCGAGACCGGCGTGGGAGCCTGGCCGGCCGCACGAGCATTTTCTTGTCCTTCTTCCCAGTACGAGCGCGCAGCCGACGCCCCGGTGCCTGTCAGCCAGTACAGGGTGATGTTGTCGACGATGTGCTCCCGGGTGAGATTGCCAGAAGGCTGCCCGTCGACAAAACCGCGGGC
>Ga0081540_1001954_pt1 | contig 17230 bp, 11 predicted proteins | sample TabmetS2T1R1_FD_71024 | JGI IMG/M metagenome (GOLD analysis project Ga0081540, IMG submission 71024) | Tabebuia heterophylla rhizosphere microbial communities from the University of Puerto Rico - S2T1R1 | ecosystem: Host-associated > Plants > Roots > Rhizosphere ... | reverse complement strand
GAACAAGCAGCGCATCACCATCAAGCCGGACGATGCCAACGCCGAGCCCGTGGAGTACCTAATCCCGCGCGGCAAGAGCCTCGCGGTGCAACACGGCGACCGCATCGAGAAGGGTGACTTCGTTTACGACGGGCACCCGGCTCCGCATGACATCCTGGCGATCAAGGGCGTGGAGGAGCTCGCCAACTACCTGATCAACGAGATCCAGGACGTCTACCGGCTGCAGGGCGTTACCATCAACGACAAGCATATCGAAGTGATCGTGCGCCAAATGCTGCAGAAGGTGGAGATCGAGGACCCGGGCGAGACCGACCTGCTCAAGGGTGAGCAGATCGATCGCATCGAGTTCGATGAGAAAAACCTGGCCACCGAGAAGGCGGGCAAACGTGTCGCCACCGCCAAGCCGGTGCTGCTGGGGATCACCAAGGCGTCTCTGCAGACACGCAGCTTCATCTCCGCGGCCTCCTTCCAGGAGACGACGCGGGTGCTGACGGAGGCCGCCGTCAACGGCAAGGCCGATATGCTGGAAGGCCTCAAGGAGAACGTCATTGTTGGTCGCCTGATCCCGGCGGGTACCGGTGGAATGCTGCGTCGCATCCGTAAAGTCGCCGCCAAGCGCGACGAGCTGATCGCCAAGGAAAAGGCGAAGGTGGACGCGGAGCGGGCCCTGGTGGCACCCGAGGGCGGCGTCGTGATCCGCCCGCCCGAGCGCCGACGTCGTCGCACCGAGGCGGCCGCGGAGTAGCGGCAACTTGAGACCGCACGGAGCGGCCCAAACCGATCCGGCTTGGGCCGCTCTGATGTGTTCCAAAAACGTTCGAGTGCGGGCGCGCCAGACGGGCGACGTGCCAAATGCTGCGGGGCTTGGCGCCAAAAAACGCCAGGCGCCTTGCTTGCGGCTCGGCGCCCGCGCGCGGGCCGCAAAGGCGGGCAAATAATTCGGTTTTGGCGGCCGACGGGGTGTTGACGTGTCGGGAGGGCGCGTATATTTTCCGCGCACTCTCGCGGCAGGTGGTAGGCCATTTGGTCGGCGTGGGTACTGTCGTCCCCGCCCAGGCCTAGACGCTGCCGTCGTCAAGCAGAGGACAATTCAGGCCAAGATCCACAGTTCGTGCAAGCGAACGGCTGGATCCTCTGGAATATGCGAGCCGGGCGCCGCTCAGGCGGACCTCCGCGGCGGGTTTTTGGCGTACGGGCTCGTACAAAACGCTGGCAAAGGTGAACGTGGCGCATGCCGACCATTCAGCAATTGATCCGCAAACCGCGGATGCAGAAGACCTACCGCGAAAAGGCGCGCCACATGGAGGCGTGTCCGCAAAAGCGTGGGGTTTGTACGCGCGTCTACACCACCACGCCGAAGAAGCCCAATTCGGCGCTGCGTAAGGTCGCCAAGGTACGCTTGACCAACGGCTTTGAGGTGATCGGCTACATCCCGGGAGAAGGCCACAATCTGCAGGAGCACTCGGTGGTGATGATCCGCGGTGGCCGCGTCAAGGACCTGCCGGGCGTGCGCTATCACATCATCCGCGGCGTCCTCGACACCCAAGGGGTCGCCGACCGCAAGCAGAGGCGCTCCAAATACGGAGCCAAGAGGCCCAAGTAGTGGGCCTTTTTGCATGCGCCGCCGCGCCGCCGGTTTACAAGCGGCACGGGGGGCGAAGGGCAACGGACGAAGCAAGTTTGACTGGTTGAGGAAGAGAGCACATGTCGCGCCGGCACAGGGCTGAGAGACGCGAGGTCAACCCGGACCCGAAGTTCAATGACTTGGTGATTTCCAAGTTCATGAACTCGATCATGCGGCAGGGCAAGAAGTCGGTCGCCGAGCGCATCGTCTACGGCGCGCTCGACCGCATGCAAAGTCGCGCCAAGTCCGATCCGATTCAGATGTTTCACTCGGCCTTGGAGAACGTGATGCCCGCCGTCGAAGTGCGCTCGCGGCGCGTCGGCGGTGCCACCTACCAGGTGCCGGTGGAGGTGCGCACCGAGCGCCGTCAGGCGCTGGCTATCCGCTGGCTCATCACCGCCGCGCGTGGTCGCAACGAAAAGACCATGGAGGAGCGGCTTTCGGGCGAGCTTCTCGATGCTGCCAACAACCGCGGCACAGCGGTGAAAAAGCGGGAGGATACGCACAAGATGGCGGAGGCGAACCGAGCCTTCTCGCATTACCGCTGGTGATCAGGACCCATAGGCGAGCATATGCCGCGAACGCATAAAATCGAGGACTACCGCAACTTCGGCATCATGGCCCACATCGATGCGGGCAAGACCACGACGACCGAGCGGATCCTCTACTATACGGGCAAGACCTACAAGATCGGCGAGGTGCACGACGGCGCCGCGACCATGGATTTCATGGAGCAGGAGCAGGAGCGCGGCATTACCATTACCTCGGCCGCCACCACCTGCTTTTGGGCCGGCAAGCGCCTCAATATCATCGACACGCCAGGCCACGTCGATTTTACCATCGAGGTGGAGCGCTCGCTGCGGGTGCTCGATGGCGCGGTGTGCGTGCTCGATGGCAACCAGGGGGTCGAACCCCAGACCGAGACGGTTTGGCGGCAGGGCGACAAATACGAAGTGCCCCGCATCATCTTCGCCAACAAGATGGACAAGACCGGCGCCGATTTCGATCAATGCGTCAGCGACATCAAAGTGAAGCTCGGCGCTAGGCCGGTGCCCCTGCAGTTGCCGATCGGCGCCGAGTCTAGCTTCAAGGGCGTGATCGATCTGCTGGCCATGAAGGCCATGGTGTGGGAAGGCGACGACAAGGGTGCAAAATTCCACGAGGAGGCGATCCCCGCCGAGCTGCTGGCCAAGGCCGAGCAGTTCCGTGCCGAATTGATCGAAGCGGCCGTCGAGATGGACGACGAGGCGATGGCGGCTTATCTCGACGGCAAGGAGCCGGATCTGGCAACGCTGAAGCGGCTGATCCGCAAGGCCACGGTGACGCGCGCCTTCTATCCCATGTTGTGCGGCTCGGCGTTCAAGAACAAGGGCGTGCAGCCGCTGCTGGACGCGGTGGTGGACTACCTGCCCTCGCCAGCGGACCGCGAGGCCTTCGAGGCCATCGACGTCAAGACCGACCAGCCAACCGTGCGCAAGCCGCTCGACACCGAGCCCTTGTCGATGCTGGCGTTCAAGATCATGGACGACCCGCACGTGGGTTCGATCACCTTCTGCCGGGTCTACTCGGGCACCGTTAAAAGCGGCATGGCCCTCGCCAACACCACGCGCGACAAGAAGGAGCGCGTCGGCCGCATGTACCTCATGCACGCCGATGAGCGCGAGCAGATCGAGGAAGGCTATGCCGGCGATATCATCGCGCTCGCCGGCCTCAAGGATACGCGCACCGGTGAGACCCTGTCGGATCCGTTGCGGCCGGTGCTGCTCGAAAAGATGGAGTTCCCCAACCCCGTCATCGAGATGAAGATCGAGCCGAAGACCAAGGCCGACGTGGAGAAGATGGGCATCGCCCTGCAGAAACTGGCGGCCGAAGATCCCTCCTTCCGGGTGACGACCGACCAGGAAAGCGGCGAGACCATCATCAAGGGCATGGGCGAGCTGCACCTCGACATCAAGGTCGACATCTTGAAGCGGACCCACAAGGTGGAGGTGAACGTCGGGGCGCCACAGGTGGCCTACCGCGAGACCATCGCGCGCTCCGCCGAGGTCGACTACACACACAAGAAGCAGACCGGCGGCACCGGGCAGTTTGCCCGCGTCAAGCTTCGCCTCGCGCCGAACCAAGCCGGCATGGGCAATGAGTTTGAGACCGAGATCGTCGGCGGTGTGGTGCCGAAGGAGTACATTCCCGGCGTCGAAAAGGGCATCGAGTCGGTTTGGGACAGCGGTGTTCTGATCGGCTTCCCGATGGTCGACATGAAGGTGACGCTGTTCGACGGCGCCTATCATGAGGTGGACTCCAGCACCATTGCCTTCGAGATCGCGGCCCGCAACGCCATGCGCGAGGGTGCGGCCAAGGCCGGGGTTAAGTTGCTCGAGCCGATCATGGACGTCGAAGTGGTCACGCCCGGCGACTTCGTTGGCAGCGTCATCGGCGACATCAACAGCCGGCGCGGCCAGATCAGGACCCAGGAGATGCGCGGCAACGCCACCGTGGTGCGCGCCAATGTGCCTCTCGCCAACATGTTCGGCTACGTGAGCCAGCTGCGCTCCATGAGCCAGGGGCGCGCAATGTATACCATGCAGTTTGCCCATTACGCGGAGGTTCCGCGCAACGTGGCCGACGAGGTGAAGGCAAAGTACGCGTAAAGCTTCGAGTGGCGGCCTCGCGGGTGAGGCGAGGTGAAAGGTAGGAGAGCCGAAAATGGCCAAGGCGAAATTCGACCGGACGAAACCGCATTGCAACGTCGGCACGATCGGCCACGTTGACCATGGCAAGACGACTTTGACAGCGGCGCTGACGAAGGTGTCTGCGGACAAAGGTTGGACGTCGACGGCGGTCTCCTACGACCAGGTAGCGAAGGCGTCTGAGAGCCAGGGTCGTCGCGATCCGACGAAGATTTTGACGATTGCGACGTCGCACGTTGAGTATTCGACGGAGAAGCGTCACTACGCGCACGTGGACTGTCCAGGTCACGCGGACTACGTGAAGAACATGATCACGGGTGCGGCGCAGATGGACGGCGCGATCCTGGTTGTTTCAGCGGTCGACGGTCCGATGCCGCAGACACGGGAGCACATTCTCTTGGCGCGTCAGGTCGGGGTTCCCTACATTGTTGTATTTCTGAACAAATGCGATGCGGTGGACGACCAGGAGCTGATTGAGCTTGTGGAGATGGAGGTTCGCGAGCTGCTGTCGAAGTATCAGTTTCCAGGGGACGATGTGCCGGTGATCCGGGGTGCTGCGATCCAGGCGCTGAACGGTGAGAAGGGGCCGTTGGCGGACGAGGCGATATTGAAGCTATTTGAGGCATTGGACACCTACATCCCGCTGCCTGAGCGTCCGAAGGACCAGCCGTTCCTGATGCCGATTGAGGACGTGTTCTCGATATCTGGCCGTGGCACGGTGGTGACGGGTCGCATTGAGCGCGGGACGATCAAGGTAGGCGAGGAGGTTGAGATCGTCGGCATCCGAGACACGCAGAAGTCGGTGGTTACGGGTGTTGAGATGTTTCGCAAGCTGTTGGATGCCGGGGAGGCTGGCGACAACGTCGGCTGCCTGCTGCGGGGCATTGACAAGGATGCGGTTGAGCGTGGTCAGGTGCTTTGCAAGCCGGGCTCGATCAAGCCGCACAAGAAGTTCAAGGCGGAGGCCTACATCCTGACGAAGGAGGAGGGGGGGCGGCATACGCCGTTCTTCACGAACTATCGTCCCCAGTTTTACTTCCGCACGACGGACGTGACGGGGGTGGTGTCGCTGCCGGAGGGGACGGAGATGGTGATGCCGGGCGACAACGTTGCCGTCACCATCGAGCTGATCACGCCGATTGCCATGGAGGAGAAGCTTCGCTTCGCCATCCGTGAGGGCGGCCGCACCGTCGGTGCCGGCGTCGTAACGTCAATTATCGAGTAGGCAAGGAGGTCGCCGAAGCAACTCGAATCGATCGCGGTCTGGCCGGCCTTAGGGCCTTCTCAGACCTTAAGAATTGGTGAAGCTCAAGCCGTTCGGGGGCGCCAACTACCAGTTGCCGGATTTGTCAAGGAAAAAGTGTGACAAGCCGAGCGAACTGGGCTATGTAGGCGCTCCCGCGTGGGCGGCCAGGCTCAAGGGGTGTAGCTCAATTGGTAGAGCGTCGGTCTCCAAAACCGAAGGCTGGGGGTTCGAGACCCTCCGCCCCTGCCAAATATTGGGTGAGCTCATTCTTGGGTTGGAGGCACGCGACGCGGATTGCGGGCAGTAAACCAAATTAGACAAGCAACGAGCCGTGTTGGTAGCGCGGCTTTTGGATCGTGAGCCGAGCGTGAAGAACCCGCTACACTTCATTCAAGAGGTGCGCCAAGAGGTATCGAAGGTCACGTGGCCGACCTGGAAGGAGGTCTGGATCACGACGGCCATGGTGCTGGTCATGGTCGCCTTGACCTCGGTGTTTTTTCTGCTGACCGACATGATCATCGGCGCGCTGGTGCGCTTCATTCTTCAGTTAGGACAGTAGGTGGCAGGTTCCGACGTGCGCGTAACGGATCTGAGGGTAAGAGACGGCATTATGGCCAAGCGCTGGTACATCGTGCACGCCTACTCGAATTTCGAGAAGAAGGTGGCCGAGGACATCAAGAAGCGAGCCAAGGCGGCGGGTCTGGCCGACCTGTTTGAGGAAGTGCTCGTGCCAATGGAGGAGATCGTCGAGGTCCGGCGGGGCCGCAAGGTTCAGGCTGAGCGCAAGTTCTTCCCCGGCTACGTGCTGGTAAAGATGGACATGACCGATGCCGCCTACCACCTGATCAAGAACACGCCAAAAGTGACCGGCTTTCTCGGGGCCGACAACAAGGCGGTGCCGATCACCGAAGACGAGGCGATGCGGATTTTGCATCAGGTGAAGGAGGGCGTCGAGCGACCCAAGCCGATGGTTACCTTCGAGATCGGTGAGCAGGTTCGCGTCGCCGATGGGCCGTTCGCCTCCTTCAGTGGTCATGTCGAGGAGGTCGATGAACAGCGCGCCAGGCTCAAGGTGGCGGTCTCGATCTTCGGCCGCCCGACCCCGGTCGAGCTGGAGTTCGGTCAGGTCGAAAAGGTGTCGTGAGCGGCGCCGAGGCGCGCCGTAAAACAGGAGTGGATAGGGCAGGGTTATGGCGAAGAAAATCGACGGCTACATCAGCTTGCAGGTCCCGGCGGGGCAGGCCAACCCCTCGCCGCCGATCGGACCCGCGCTCGGACAGCGCGGTCTGTCGATTATGGAGTTTTGCAAACAGTTCAACGCCAAGACCAAGGACCTGGAGCAGGGCGCGCCAATTCCCGTGAAGATCACGGTTTACTCGGATCGATCCTTCGCCTTCGAGATGCGCACGCCACCCGCTTCGCATCTCATCAAAAAGGCGGCGCAGGTCAATGGTGGCTCCAAGGAGCCGGGGCGCACCAGTGCCGGCACCATAACGATGGCGCAGGTGCGCGAAGTGGCAAAGCAAAAGATGAAAGATTTGAACACCGACGACCTCGAGGCAGCGGCGCGGACCATTGCCGGCTCCGCGCGCTCGATGGGCTTGCAGGTGGTGGAGTAGGGCAATGGTAAACATCGGCAAGCGTTTGAAAGCCGCCCGCGAGGGCGTCAATCGCGAGAAGTTCTACGCCATCGACGAGGCGGTGAAGGTGGTCAAATCGCGCGCGAAGGCCAAGTTCGATGAAACCGTCGAGATCGCCATGAACCTCGGTGTCGACCCCAAGCACGCCGATCAGATGGTGCGCGGGGTGTGCACGCTTCCCAACGGCACCGGCCGCACGCAGCGCGTGGCGGTGTTCGCCCGCGGGGCCAAGGCCGAGGAGGCGAAAGCGGCGGGCGCGGATGTGGTCGGCGCGGAGGATTTGGTCGAGCAAGTATCGCAAGGCAACATCAATTTCGATCGTTGCATCGCCACCCCCGACCTGATGGGCTTGGTCGGCCGCCTCGGCAAAGTGCTGGGCCCGCGCGGCCTGATGCCGAACCCGCGCGTCGGCACGGTCACCATGGACGTCACGGCGGCGGTCAAGGGTGCGAAGGGCGGCGCCGTCGAGTTCCGTGTCGAGAAGGCCGGCATCGTGCAAGCGGGAGTGGGCAAAGCCAGCTTTGCCGATCAGGCGCTGGTGGAAAACATCCGCGCCTTCGTCGATGCCGTGCTCAAGGCCAAGCCCCCGGGTGCCAAGGGCAATTACTTGAACAAGATTTCGCTCAGCTCCTCCCAGGGGGTGGGTGTCAAGGTCGATGCGGCGACGGTTGCTGGCGCCGCCAGTGCAGCGGGATGAGTGGAGGATAGCGAACGCAACAAACGGTTTCCGGGCGTCATGCCTGGAAGCGGGCGGCCAGCACGCTGGCCGGCCAAGCCTGTCCGAGATTGCCGGTGCTGGAGATGTCCAGCTTAAGCCTCGGGTGCGAGGGCCTGCATGAGACGGGAGACGAACAGGAGCAATGAAAGCACCGGTTCGCAACTCTTGGGTCTGCGCCTTGCGTCACAAGCGCAAGGAAGGACGGGTTCCTGAAGCGCCGTCTTGCCGACGGCAAGGTGCAACCCCGCGGGCTCGGGCCTCGACGGCCCAACCGCTAGATGGAGTGAGCAGAGGTGGATAGAGCGCAAAAGCGCGAACTCGTAAGTAATCTCAACGAGACCTGGAAGGGGATCGGTGCTCTCGTCGTCGCCCACTATACGGGCATGACCGTCGCTGAGATGACCGAGTATCGCAAGCGAATGAAGGCCGCGGGCGGCGCCGTCAAGGTTGCCAAGAATCGGCTGGCCAAATTGTCGCTCAAGGGCACGGGCGCGGAAAAGATTGCCGATTTGCTTAAGGGTCAGACCTGTATCGCCTATTCGGGTGATCCGATCAGCGCGGCAAAGGTCTCGGTCAAGTACGCCAAGGAGAACAACAAGCTTGTGATCCTCGGCGGCGCCATGGGCGAGGCGGTGCTGGACACCAACGCCGTGCAGGCCTTGGCCGAATTGCCATCGCTGGATGAACTGCGTGCGACCTTGATCGGGTTGCTGCAGGCGCCCGCAACCAAGATTGCCCGCGTGCTCAAGGAGCCCGGCGCGCAGCTGGCGCGCGTGCTCCACGCCCAGGGCGCGAAAGCGACGTGAGGCGACAAACGTCTCAAAGCAAAACCCGGTGCCCCCGTGGCGCCCCTGTGAAACGACAGCATGTGAAACGACAGCATTGAAGATTGAAGGAAGGACGTTGAGTTATGGCTGATCTGGCAAGAATTGTGGATGACCTCTCCAAGCTGACGGTCTTGGAAGCGGCGGAGCTCTCCAAGCTCCTCGAAGAAAAGTGGGGTGTCTCGGCCGCGGCTCCGGTTGCGGTTGCCGCCGCTGCCGGCGGCGGCGCGGCCGCGCCTGCCGTCGAGGAACAGACCGAGTTCGCCGTCATTTTGAAGTCCGGCGGCGACAAAAAGATCAATGTCATCAAAGAGGTGCGCGCCATTACCGGCCTCGGCCTCAAGGAGGCGAAAGATCTGGTCGAGGCGGGCGGCAAAACCGTCAAGGACGGCATCAACAAGGAAGAGGCCGCCAAGATCAAAAAGCAGCTCGAGGACCAAGGCGCAACGGTCGAAGTCAAGTAGTTGCGGGCCAGCCCGGCAGGACGTGTTGCCATCCGGGCTGAACTTCCTGTCATGCCGGCGCGGGCATGAGGATTTCTTCACAACAGCGCGCGGGGCGCAAGACTTGCCCCGCACCAACCATCGAAACATCTGCCTTCGCACGCGAAGGACGAGGAGCTGAAATGGCTGAGACCTTCAACGGCCGCAAGCGTATCCGCAAACAGTTTGGTTCGCTCGGCGAAGTCGCCGAGATGCCCAATCTCATCGAAGTGCAGAAGAGCTCCTATGACGACTTTTTGATGGTCAGGGAGCCCGCCGGCGGCAGGCCCGACCAGGGTCTGGAGGCCGTGTTCAGGTCGGTGTTCCCGATCTCGGACTTTTCCGGCCGGGCCACCCTGGAGTTCGTGCGCTACGAGTTCGAGCCACCGAAGTATGACGTCGACGAGTGCCAGCAGCGCGACATGACCTACGCGGCGCCGCTCAAGGTGAAGCTGCGCCTGATCGTGTTCGACGTCAATGAGGAGACCGGCGCCAAGTCGGTGAAGGACGTCAAGGAGCAAGACGTCTACATGGGCGACATGCCCTTCATGACGCCCAACGGCACCTTTGTCATCAACGGCACCGAGCGCGTCATCGTCAGCCAGATGCATCGCTCGCCCGGCGTCTTCTTCGATCACGACAAGGGCAAGACGCATGCTTCCGGCAAGCTGTTGTTTGCCGCCCGCATCATCCCCTATCGCGGCTCTTGGCTCGACTTTGAATTCGACGCCAAGGACATCGTTTATGTGCGTATCGACCGCCGCCGCAAGCTGCCGGTGACGACGCTGCTCTATGCCCTCGGCATGGATGACGAGGAGATCCTCTCGACCTTCTACAAATCCATCCTTGTCAAGGAGAGCAAGCGCGGCTGGAAGGTGCCGTTCGTGTCGGAAAAGATGCGCGGCATGACGCCGTCGGCAGACCTGGTCGACGCCAAGTCGGGGGAGGTTGTCGCCAAAGCCGGCGAGAAAATGACCGCCCGACGGGCGCGAGAGCTGGCCGAGGAAGGCGTCAAGGAGGTGTTGTTCAGCGCCGATGACCTGGCCGGCAAGTATCTGGCCCAAGACATCGTCAACTTGAATACCGGCGAAATTTACGGCGAAGCCGGCGATGAACTCGATGCCAAGCTGCTGGAGAGCTTCAAAGAGGCGAAGATCAAGGAGTTCCCGATCCTCGACATCGATCACGTCACGATCGGCGCCTTCATTCGCAACACGCTCAACGTCGACAAGAATGCCAATCATGAAGAAGCGTTGATGGACGTCTACCGGGTCATGCGCCCAGGCGAGCCGCCGACGCTGGACGCGGCGCAGGCCCTTTTCTATGGGCTGTTTTTCGATCCCGAGCGCTACGACCTTTCCGCCGTCGGTCGGGTAAAAATGAACATGCGCCTCGATCTCAAGGCCGAGGACACCGTGCGCACCCTGCGCAAGGAAGACATTATCGCGGTTATCAGTACGCTGGTCGACCTGCGTGACGGCAAGGGCGAGATCGACGACATCGATCATCTCGGCAACCGGCGCGTGCGCTCGGTGGGCGAGCTGATGGAAAACCAATATCGGCTCGGGCTCCTGCGCATGGAGCGCGCCATCAAGGAGCGCATGTCGTCCGTCGACATCGACACCGTAATGCCGCAGGACCTGATCAACGCCAAGCCCGCGGCGGCGGCGGTGCGCGAGTTCTTCGGCTCCTCGCAGCTCTCCCAGTTTATGGACCAGACCAATCCCTTGTCGGAGATCACGCACAAGCGGCGGCTTTCGGCATTGGGACCCGGCGGGCTCACCCGCGAACGGGCAGGCTTCGAAGTGCGCGACGTGCACCCGACGCATTACGGCCGCATCTGTCCGATCGAGACGCCGGAAGGGCCGAACATCGGTCTCATCAACTCGCTTGCGACCTTCGCCCGCGTCAACAAGTACGGCTTTATCGAAAGCCCCTACCGCAAGGTGGAAAAGGGCAAGGTGACCGACGAGGTGATCTACCTGTCGGCCATGGAGGAGGCCCGCCACCACGTGGCGCAGGCCAACGCGGAGATCGACCCCAAGGGTCGGTTGACGGGTGATCTCATCACCTGCCGCTATCAGGGCGACGTGCTGCTGGTGGCGCCCGACAAGGTCGACTACATCGACGTGTCGCCGAAACAGCTCGTGTCGGTGGCGGCCGCCCTCATCCCGTTCCTTGAGAACGATGACGCCAATCGCGCGTTGATGGGCTCCAACATGCAGCGTCAGGCGGTGCCGCTGATCAAGGCCGAGGCGCCGCTCGTCGGCACCGGTATGGAAGAGGTGGTGGCGCGCGATTCGGGAGCTGCCATTGCCGCCCGCCGCAGCGGCATCATCGATCAGGTGGACTCCACCCGTATCGTTGTGCGCGCTACCGGCGAGACCGATCCCTCGAAACCCGGCGTCGACATCTATCGGCTACGCAAGTTCCAGCGCTCCAATCAGAACACGTGCATCAACCAACGACCGCTGGTCACCGTCGGCGAGAGCGTCAAGGCGGGCGACATCATCGCCGATGGACCCTCGACCGACCTCGGCGACTTGGCCCTCGGCAAAAACGTGCTGGTCGCGTTCATGCCGTGGATGGGCTACAACTTCGAGGACTCCATCCTGCTCTCCGAACGCGTGGTGTTTGACGACATCTTCACTTCGATCCATATCGAGGAATTCGAAGTGATGGCGCGCGACACCAAGCTCGGTCCGGAAGAAATCACCCGCGATATCCCCAACGTCTCGGAAGAGGCGCTGAAGAACCTGGACGAGGCGGGAATCGTCTTCATCGGCGCCGAGGTCAATCCCGGCGACATCTTGGTCGGCAAGATCACGCCGAAGGGCGAAAGCCCGATGACGCCGGAGGAAAAGCTGCTGCGCGCCATCTTCGGCGAAAAGGCGTCTGACGTGCGCGACACGTCGCTGCGCCTGCCGCCGGGCGTCAACGGTACCGTCGTCGAGGTCCGGGTGTTCAACCGTCACGGCGTCGACAAGGACGAGCGCGCCATGGCGATCGAGCGCGAGGAAATCGAGCGTCTTGCCAAGGACCGCGACGACGAGCTCCAGATCTTGGACCGCAACGTCTATGCCCGGCTCAAGACGGCGCTGATCGGCAAGGAGGCCGCCAAGGGTCCGAAGGGCGCCCGGAAGGGCACCACCCTCAATGACGAGGTGCTAAACGACATCCCCCGCAGCCAGTGGTGGGAGATTGGTCTCACGGACGAAGCGGCGATGGCCGAGGTCGAGGCGATCGGCAAGCAGTACGAGGATGCCAAGAAGAGCCTCGAGCGACGCTTTGTCGACAAGGTCGACAAACTGCAGCGCGGCGACGAGCTGCCTCCAGGCGTGATGAAGATGGTCAAGGTCTTCGTCGCCGTGAAGCGCAAGATCCAGCCAGGCGACAAGATGGCCGGGCGGCACGGCAACAAGGGCGTCGTCTCGCAGATCGTGCCCGTTGAGGACATGCCCTATTTGGAGGACGGCACCTACGTCGACGTCGTGCTGAACCCCCTTGGGGTGCCGAGCCGCATGAACGTCGGACAGATCCTGGAGACACATCTGGGCTGGGCCTGCCGCGGTCTGGGTCGGATCATCGATGAGGCCCTGCAGAAGTTCCATGAGAGCGGCGAAGCGAAAGCGCTGCGCGATGCCATGGGTGACATCTATGGCAAAGAGAGTGGTACCACCAAGCTGCGCGACAACGAGTTGGCGGCGCTGGGCGAGCAACTCAAGGGTGGCGTCCCAATCGCCACGCCCGTGTTCGACGGCGCGCGCGAGCCCGATATCGTTGCCCTGCTGCAAAAGGCCGGCTTCGACACCTCGGGTCAGGTGACGCTGTTTGACGGCAGGACCGGCGAACCGTTCGATCGCAAGGTGACGGTTGGCTACAAGTATCTGCTTAAGCTGCACCATCTCGTCGATGACAAGATCCACGCCCGCTCCATCGGTCCCTACAGCCTGGTCACCCAGCAGCCGCTGGGCGGCAAGGCCCAGTTCGGTGGACAGCGCTTTGGCGAGATGGAGGTGTGGGCTCTGGAAGCCTACGGGGCGGCCTACACGCTGCAGGAAATGCTGACCGTGAAGTCGGACGATGTCGCCGGCCGCACCAAGGTGTACGAGGCCATCGTGCGCGGCGACGACGCCTTCGAGGCCGGCATTCCGGAAAGCTTCAACGTGCTAGTCAAGGAGATGCGCGCCTTGGGTCTCAACGTCGAACTCGTCAATTCCGATGCGTCGGCCGCACCGGAGGAGGAAGCCGTAAAGGGTCCTGCCGAACGTCCGCAGCTGCCGCCGGCGGCCGCCGAGTGAGGCCGCAGGCCGCGTTCGGCGACGCGGCCCGCCCGGAGGTTTGGCAAAAAGTTTTGAGGCGCTGGCCGCTCTCGGCCCCGCCAGGAGAAAGCTGATGAACGAGATCACCAATCTATTCAAGCAACAGGCGCCAGTGCCTGCTTTCGATCAGATCCGCATCTCGATCGCGAGCCCGGACGACATCATGTCATGGTCGTTCGGCGAGATTAAAAAGCCCGAAACCATCAACTATCGCACCTTCAAACCGGAGCGTGACGGCCTGTTCTGCGCCCGCATCTTCGGGCCCATCAAGGACTACGAGTGCCTGTGCGGCAAGTACAAGCGCATGAAGTACAAGGGCCTGATCTGCGAGAAATGCGGCGTCGAGGTGACGCTTGCCAAGGTGCGCCGCGAGCGCATGGGTCATATCCAGCTGGCCGCGCCCGTCGCCCACATTTGGTTCCTGAAGTCGCTGCCCTCCCGCATCGGCCTCCTGCTCGACATGACGCTCAAGGATCTTGAGCGCGTGCTCTATTTTGAAAATTACATTGTGACCGAGCCGGGCGTCACCACTTTTGCGGAAAAGCAGCTGCTGACCGAGGAGCAGTACAACCAGGCCATCGAAGAGTACGGACAGGACAGCTTCTCCGCCGGCATCGGCGCGGAGGCGATCCGCGTGCTGCTTGAGAGCATGGACCTGCCGAAGCTGCGCGATCAGCTGCGCCAGGAGATCGCCGAGGCGACGACCGAGCTCAAGCCCAAAAAACTCGGCAAACGCCTCAAGGTGATCGAGGCCTTTCTTGAGTCCGGCAACAAGCCCGAATGGATGGTGCTGACCGTGGTGCCGGTGATCCCACCGGAATTGCGGCCGCTGGTGCCGCTCGACGGCGGCCGGTTCGCCACCTCCGACCTCAATGACCTCTATCGCCGCGTCATCAATCGCAACAACCGGCTCAAGCGCCTGATGGAGTTGCGGGCGCCCGATATCATCATCCGCAACGAGAAGCGGATGCTGCAGGAATCCGTCGACGCCCTGTTCGATAACGGCCGGCGCGGGCGGGTCATCACGGGCGCCAATAAGCGCCCGCTCAAGTCCTTGGCCGACATGTTGAAGGGCAAGCAGGGTAGGTTCCGCCAGAACCTGCTCGGCAAGCGCGTCGACTACTCGGGGCGCTCCGTGATCGTGGTCGGTCCCGAGATGAAGCTGCATCAATGCGGTCTGCCGAAGAAGATGGCATTGGAGCTTTTCAAGCCCTTCATCTACGCGCGCCTGCAGGCGCTCGGCCAGGCGGCCACCGTCAAACAGGCCAAGAAGCTGGTGGAGAAGGAGAAGCCGGAGGTCTGGGACGTGCTCGACGAGGTCATCCGCGAGCATCCGGTGCTGCTCAACCGCGCTCCCACCCTGCACCGGCTCGGCATTCAAGCGTTCGAGCCGGTACTGATCGAGGGCAAGGCGATCCAGCTGCACCCGCTCGTTTGCGCGGCCTTCAACGCCGATTTCGACGGCGACCAGATGGCCGTGCACGTGCCGCTGTCGCTCGAGGCTCAGCTCGAGGCGCGCGTGCTGATGATGTCGACCAACAACATCCTGCATCCGGCCAACGGCTCGCCCATCATCGTGCCGAGCCAAGACATCGTGCTCGGCCTTTATTACCTGTCGCTTTTGCGGGACAAGGAGCCGGGCGAGGGCACCATGCTGGGGTCGATTGCCGAGGTCGAGCACGCGCTTGCCAGCGGCGAGGTCAGCCTGCATGCCAAGGTCAAGGGCCGCTACTACGGGGTGGACAGCGAGGGCAATGAGGTGGTCGAGGTCCACGAGACCACACCTGGCCGATTGCTGCTCGGCGAGCTGTTGCCGCGGCGCTCGGGTGTCAAGTTCGATCTCGTCAATCAGCTGCTGACCAAAAAGAACATCTCTGCCCTGATCGATGCGGTCTATCGCAACTGCGGTCAGAAGGAGACGGTGATTTTCTGTGACCGGATCATGGGACTTGGCTTCTACCACGCCTTCAAGGCCGGCATTTCGTTCGGCAAGGACGACATGCAAATTCCCGACACCAAGGCCAAAATCGTCGACGAGACCAACGAGCTCGTGCGCGAGTACGAGCAGCAGTACAACGATGGCCTCATCACCCAGCTCGAAAAGTACAACAAGGTGGTGGATGCCTGGTCGAAGTGCACCGATCAGATCGCCAAAGAGATGATGGATCGCATCTCGGCTTCCCAGCGGGAGAGCACGACGGACAAGCTGAAGCCGGTCAATTCGGTGTACATGATGGCGCACTCCGGTGCCCGCGGCTCCGAGAAGCAGATGCGGCAGCTCGCCGGGATGCGTGGTCTGATGACCAAGCCCTCCGGCGAGATCATCGAGACGCCGATCATCTCCAACTTCAAGGAAGGCCTCTCCGTGCTCGAGTACTTCAACTCGACACACGGTGCGCGCAAGGGTCTGGCCGATACGGCGCTGAAGACGGCGAACTCGGGCTATCTGACGCGGCGTCTGGTCGACGTGGCGCAGGATTGCATCATCAACGAGGAGGACTGCGGCACCGACGCCGGTATTAACGTGCAGGCGGTGGTGGATGCCGGTCAGGTCATCGTTTCGCTCGGCCAGCGCATTTTGGGGCGGACCGCGGCGGAGGACGTCAAGGACCCGGCCACCAAGAGGGTGATCGTCAAGGCAGGCGAGCTTCTCGAGGAGAAGGAGGTCGAGGCAATCGAGAAGGCACAAATCCAGGAAGTGCGCATCCGCTCGGTCTTGACCTGCGAAACCACCAACGGAGTGTGCGGCAAATGCTACGGCCGTGATCTTGCCCGCGGTACGCCCGTCAATATCGGCGAGGCGGTGGGCGTGATTGCTGCCCAATCGATCGGTGAGCCGGGCACGCAGCTGACGATGCGCACCTTCCACATTGGCGGTGTGGCACAGACGGTCGACCAGTCCTTCATCGAGTCGAACTTCAACGGCAGCGTGAAGATCAAGAACCGCAACGTCGTCAAGGACAGCCAGGGGCGCCTGATTGCCATGGGGCGCAACGTCGTGCTGTCGATCACCGACCAATCGGGCAAGGAGTTGGCATCGCAGAAGATTACCTATGGTGCCCGCTTGCACGTCGACGACGGCGATACCGTTAAGCGCGGCGCACGCCTGGCGCAGTGGGATCCCTACATGCGTCCGATCCTGACCGAGGTCGACGGCGTCGCCGAGTTCGCCGACCTGGTCGAGGGCGTCTCGGTCAAGGAGCAGACGGATGAGGTGAAAGGCACCACCAACCGCGTGATCGTCGATTGGCGAGCGACCCCGCGCGGTTCCGATCTCAAGCCCGCGGTCGTCATCAAGGAGTCGAAGGGCGGCCGGCCCGTGCGCGTTGCACGCGGTGTCGATGCCCGCTATCAGCTCCCGGTCGATGCCATCCTGTCGATCGAGCCGAACGCCAAGGTCAAGGCCGGCGACGTGCTGGCGCGCATTCCGCTGTCATCCGCAAAGACGGGCGACATCACCGGCGGTCTGCCGCGGGTGGCGGAGCTGTTCGAGGCTCGGCGGCCGAAAGACAATGCCATCATTGCGGAGGTCTCCGGTACGGTCGAGTTTGGCAAGGACTACAAGAACAAGCAGCGCATCACCATCAAGCCGGACGATGCCAACGCCGAGCCCGTGGAGTACCTAATCCCGCGCGGCAAGAGCCTCGCGGTGCAACACGGCGACCGCATCGAGAAGGGTGACTTCGT
>Ga0081540_1001953_pt1 | contig 17241 bp, 14 predicted proteins | sample TabmetS2T1R1_FD_71024 | JGI IMG/M metagenome (GOLD analysis project Ga0081540, IMG submission 71024) | Tabebuia heterophylla rhizosphere microbial communities from the University of Puerto Rico - S2T1R1 | ecosystem: Host-associated > Plants > Roots > Rhizosphere ... | reverse complement strand
CGGCGGCGGCGGCGGCGAGGATCTGGCCGGCGCCCCGGGCCGGCCCGTCCGGCAGCGAGCCGACCCCCCAGGCCCGCGCGACCTCGGCTCGCGCCTCCGGGTCGGAGACCGGCCGCCCAAGCGGGAGCAGTCCGGGCAGGGCGCCGGCGTCGATCGCACCGCGCTCCCCAGCCCGCCGCGGCACCCAGGCCAGCTTCGCGCCGGTCGCCCTCGCCAGCGCGGCCACCGCGGACAGCGCGCCCGGCACCTCCGCCAGCCGCTCGCCCGCCACGATCACCGCACCGTCGGTGGCCAGCGCCCGCGCGGCGGCCGTCCCGCCCTCGTCCAGGCGATTGCCGCTGGCCAGCCGGGTGAGCGCGGCGGCCTCGGCGCCGGGCGCCGTGGGCAGCAGGACTCCCGCCATCTTCCTCAGCCCGCTGCTGGCGAACGGCGCGAGCGAGTAGATGGCGATCCCTCCCTTGCGGGCCGCCTTGCGCAGCCGGAGGAAGATGATGGGCGACTCGTCCTCGGGCTCGAACCCGGCAAGCAGCACGGCGGGTGCCCCCTGCAGGTCGGCGTAGCTGACCTCGACGTCCCGGCCGGCGACGGCGGCGGCCAGGAACTGCGCCTCCTCGGGCGAGTGAGGGCGGGCGCGCAGGTCGATGTCGTTGGTTCCCAGCGCGATCCGGGCGAACTTGGCGTACGCGTACGAGTCCTCCAGCGTGAGCCGGCCGCCGGTGAGCACCCCGGCCCGGCCGCGCGCCGCGGCCAGCCCGGCCGCGGCGGCGCCGAGTGCCTCCGGCCAGGACGCCGGCGCCAGCACCCCGTCGGCGCCGCGCACCAGCGGCGTGACCAGCCGGTCGGGCTCGGTGGCGTACGTGAACGCCCAGCGGCCCTTGTCGCAGTTCCATTCCTCGTTGACCTGTGGGTCGTTGCCGGCCAGCCGGCGGGTGACCTGGCCCCGCCGGGAGTCGGTGCGCTGACGGCATCCCGAGGCGCAGTGCTCGCAGATGCTGGGCGTGGAGACCAGGTCGAACGGCCGGCTCCGGAACCGGTAGGCGGCACCCGTCAGCGCCCCCACCGGGCAGATCTGCACCGTGTTGCCGGAGAAATAGGAGTTGAACGGCTTGCCGTCGGCGGTGCCGATGAACTGGTCCGGGCCCCGCTCGAAGAACTCGATGAACGGGTCCCCGGCGATCTCCTCCGAGAACCGGGTGCAGCGGGTACAGGAGATGCAGCGCTCCCGGTCGAGCAGCACCTGGGTGGAGATCGCGACGGGCTTGGCGAACGTGCGCTTTTGGTCGGTGAAGCGGGTGTCGCCCTGGCCGTTCGACATCGCCTGGTTCTGCAGCGGGCACTCGCCGCCCTTGTCGCACATCGGGCAGTCGAGCGGGTGGTTGATGAGCAGGAACTCCATCACCCCGCGCTGCGCCTTCTCCGCGACCGGGGACGTGAGCTGGGTGCGCACGGTCATCCCCTCGGTGCACGTGGTGGTGCACGAGGCGAGCGGCTTGACCTGTCCGGCCACCTCGACCAGGCACTGCCGGCAGGCTCCGGCCGGCTCCAGCAGCGGGTGATCGCAGAACCGGGGGATCTGGATCCCGAGCAGCTCGGCGGCGCGGATGACCAGCGTCCCCTTGGGGACGGTGATCTCAAACCCGTCGATGGTGACGGTGACCCCGTCGGTCAGCGGCGCCACCGAGGCGGGCTCGTTCGTCTGCAGGGTCACTTCGGTGCCTCCCTCGCGGGCGCCGGCGTCACCGGGAATCCCCGAACAGCGTGGCGGCCGCCGGGTCGAACGGGCAGCCGCCCCCCTTCTGGTGCTCGAGGTACTCGTCCCGGAAGTACTTGATCGACGAGACGACGGGGCTGACCGCCCCGTCCGCCAGCGCGCAGAACGCCCGGCCGAGGATGTTGTCGCACATGTCGAGCAGCTTCTCCAGGTCCTCCTCGCTGCCCTGGCCGTGCTCGAGCCGGTCCAGGACGCGGACCATCCAGTACGTTCCCTCCCGGCAGGGGGTGCACTTGCCGCACGACTCGTGCTGGTAGAACTCGGTCCACCGCAGCGTCGCCCGGACCACGCAGCTGGTCTCGTCGAAGATCTGCAGCGCCCGGGTGCCGAGCTGCGAGCCGACCGCGACCATCGACTCGAAGTCGAGCGGCACGTCGACGTGCTCGTCGGTGAGCAGCTGGGTGGACGACCCACCGGGCGTCCAGAACTTGAGCCGGTGCCCGGCCCTGATCCCGCCCGACAGGTCCAGCAGCTCGCGGAGGGTGATGCCGAGCGGTGCCTCGTACTGGCCCGGGGCCACGACGTGCCCGCTGAGCGAGAAGATGCCGAAGCCCTTGGATTTCGCGCTTCCCATCCCCGCGAACCAGTCCGCGCCGTCGGCCACGATCGACGGCACCGACGCGATCGACTCCACGTTGTTGATCACGGTCGGGCACGAGTACAGCCCCTCCACCGCCGGGAAGGGCGGCTTGAGCCTGGGCTGCCCCCGGTAGCCCTCCAGGGAGTCGAGCATCGCGGTCTCCTCGCCGCAGATGTACGCACCGGCCCCGCAGTGCACGATGATGTCGAGGTCATAACCGGAGCCGAGGATGTCGCGGCCGAGGTACCCGGCCTCGTACGCCTCGGCGACCGCCTGCTGAACCCGCCGCACCACGTGCAGCACCTCGCCGCGCACGTAGATGAAGGCCGTGTTGGCCTTGATCGCGAAGCAGGTGATGATGGAGCCCTCGATGAGCAGGTGCGGGGTCGCCATCATCAGCGGGATGTCCTTGCAGGTGCCGGGCTCGGATTCGTCCGCGTTCACGACGAGGTAGTGCGGCTTGCCGTCGCCCTGCGGGATGAAGCCCCATTTCACGCCCGTGGGGAAGCCGGCGCCGCCGCGGCCGCGCAGCCCCGACCCTTTCAACGTCGCGACGATGTCGTCCTGCGGCACGCGCAGCGTCTTCTCCAGCGCCTGGTAGCCGCCCGCCCGGCGGTAGCCCTCAAGGCTGAAGGAGTCCGGCTCGTCCCAGTGGGCGGTGAGGACGGGCGTCAACACGCCGCTCACTGGTCGCTCCCCTCGCCAGGCGCGGCGGTGCTGGCCGGTGGCGGCGGGGCCGTCCAGCCGTGCTCCTTCGCGAGCCGCAGGCCGACCAGGCTGGCGGGCCCGGCTTGCGGGCCGAGCCGCGCCTGCCCGTCGGGGAAGCCCGCCAGGATCCGGGAGGCCTCACGCCAGGTGCACAGGCGATCCGGGCCACGCGGCAGCGTGATCGTGGCGCCGGACCGCAGGTCATCGACCAGCTCACGCGCGCTGTCGGGGGTCATGGTGTCGAAGAACTCCCAGTTGACCATCACGACCGGGGCGTAGTCGCAGGCGGCGTTGCACTCCACGTGCTCCAGGCTCACCTTGCCGTCCGGCGTGGCCTCGTCATCGGCGACGCCGAGGTGCTCGCGCAGGTCGGCCAGGATCTGGTCCCCGCCCATGATGGCGCACAAGGTGTTCGTGCATACCCCCACGTGGTACTCGCCGACCGGATGCCGCTTGAACATGGTGTAGAAGCTGACCACGGAGGCCACCTCCGACTCGGCGAGCCCCAGCCGCTCGGCGCAGTAGGCGATGCCGTCGTCGGAGACGTGACCCTCCTCGGCCTGGACCAGGTGCAGGAGCGGGAGCAGCGCGGACCTGGTGCGCGGGTAGCGCGCGATGACCTGGTCGGCGTCCGCGTCGAGCCGACTGCGCGCGTCGTCGCTGAACGGCATTACCCGCCCACCCCTCCCGTCCGCTCGCTCACCTGTCCACCCCCCCTATGACCGGGTCGGTGCTCGCGACCGCGACGATCACGTCGGCGACGTAGCCACCTTCGGCCATCGCCGAGAGCGCCTGCAGGTTCGTGAACGAGGGGTCACGGAGGTGGACACGGTAGGGGCGTGTGCCGCCGTCGCTGACCACGTGGCAGGCCAGCTCGCCGCGGGGGGATTCCACGGCGGCGTAGACCTGGCCGGCGGGCACGCGGAATCCCTCGGTGACGAGCTTGAAGTGGTGGATAAGCGCCTCCATCGACTGCCCCATGATCCGGGCGATGTGGGCGGGGGAGTTCCCCAGCCCGTCCGCGCCGACCGCGAGCTGGGCCGGCCAGCCGATCTTGGGGTCGTCGATCATCACCGGGTCGTGGGCGGGGCGCTTGGCGGCGAGCCGGTCCACGCACTGCTCGATGATCTTGAGCGACTCGTCCATCTCGTCCATCCGGATGGCGTACCGGTCGTAGGCGTCGCAGGTGTCCCGCGTCGGGACGGCGAACTCGTAGGTTTCGTAGCCGCAGTAGGGCTGGCTCTTGCGCAGGTCCCACGGCAGCCCGGTGGCCCGCAGCATCGGCCCGGTGACCCCGAGCGCCATGCAGCCGGCCAGGTCCAGGTAGGCGACGTTCTTCGAGCGCCCACGGAAGACCGGGTTGTCGTCGAACAGCGCCCGCATCTCCCCGAACAGCGCCGGCTCGACGCCCAGGAACTCGCGCAGCTTCTCCAGCGCGCCCGACGGAAGGTCCTGTGACACGCCGCCGGGACGGATGTAGCCGTTGTTCATCCGCAGGCCGGTGATCAGCTCGAACAGGTCGAGGGCCTTCTCGCGTTCCCGGCAGCCGTAGAGGAACACCGTGGTGGCGCCGAGTTCCAGGCCGAACGTGCCGATCGCCGTCATGTGCGAGGCGATCCGGTTGAGCTCCATCATCAGCACGCGCAGAACGTTGGCCCGCGGCGGGACGTCGGCCTCGATCCCCAGCAGGCGCTCCACGGCCAGGCAGTACGCGGTCTCGTTGAAGATCGGCGCCAGGTAGTCCGCCCGGGTGCAGAACGTCACGCCCTGCGTCCAGGTCCGGAACTCCATGTTCTTCTCGATGCCGGTGTGCAGGTAGCCGATGACCGGCCGCAGTTCGGTGACGGTCTCGCCGTCCAGGGTGAGGATCAGCCGCAGCACGCCGTGCGTGGACGGATGCTGCGGCCCCATGTTGACGACCAGGCGCTCCTCGCCGGGGCGGTCGCCCGCCTCGTCGGCGGCGGCGACCACCTCGTCCCAGTCCTGCCCGGCGAGGTTGTAGACCCGGCCCTCGGTCTCAGCGGTCACTGACGTGCCCTCCGCTCACTACGGCGGCACGGTGCCGCCGCGGGTGGGGCGACCCCCGGCGCCCCGGGCATACCGCGACCTCCGTCATTCGTATGCCCTCCGCTCGTCGGGCGGCGGTATGGTCGCGCCGCGGTATTCGACGGGGATGCCGCCGAGCGGGTAATCCTTGCGCTGGGGGTGGCCCTTCCAGTCGTCGGGCATCTCGATCCGGGTGAGCGCGGGATGCCCGTCGAAGATGATCCCGAAGAAGTCCCAGGTCTCCCGCTCGTGCCAGTCACAGGTCGGGTAGATGTCCACCAGCGACGGTATGTGGGGATCCGCGTCGGGAGCGCTCACCTCCAGCCGCACGCGCCGGTTGTGGGTGATCGACAGCAGCGGGTAGACGGCGTGCAGTTCCCGGCCGGCCTGCCATGGGTAGTGCACGCCGCTCACCCCCAGGCACAGCTCGAACGCCAGCGACGGCTCGTCGCGCAGCATCTTCGCGACGGTGACCAGGTGCTCGCGCCGCACGTACATGTTGAGCTCGCCGTTCTCGACGACCACCTGCTCGATCGCCTCGGCGAACCCGGGGCCGCCGGAGCCCAGGCTGTCGGCCAGCCGGTCGGCGATCTCATCGAAGTAGGAGCCGTAGGGGCGCGGGCTTGAGGGCACCGGGGCGCGGCGGACCCGCAGGCCCCCGTACCCGGACGTGTCGCCTGTGTCCTCGGTGCCGAACATCCCGGTCCGCGCGACCTGCTCGGCCAGCCGTTCCTCGCCGGCCTTGGCCGCACGGTCGGGCAGATTCTCGCTGGTCACTCCCGGCTCTCCTGTTCAGCCTCGGCCGGCGCGGGCTGGTGCCCGCCGACGTTGACCACCAGCGGCAGCCGCCTCAGCCTGGCCTGCTCAAGCTCCTCGATCTCCGCCTCCCGGTGGGGGCCCAGCTTCATGTTCTGGATCTTGTCGTGCAGCTTGACGATCGAGTCCAGCAGCATCTCCGGCCGGGGTGGGCAGCCCGGGAGGTAGATGTCGACCGGGACGATGTGGTCCACTCCCTGGACGATGGCGTAGTTGTTGAACATCCCGCCGCTGGAGGCGCACACCCCCATCGAGATGACCCATTTGGGGTTGGCCATCTGGTCGTAGATCTGACGCAGCACCGGCGCCATCTTCTGGCTGACCCGTCCCGCCACGATCATCAGGTCGGCCTGCCGCGGTGTGGCGGATGCCCGTTCCATGCCGAACCGGGCCAGGTCGTGCCGCGGGCCACCGGCCTGGAACAGCTCGATCGCACAGCAGGCGAGGCCGAAGGTGGCCGGCCACACCGAGCTCTTGCGTGCGTAGCCGGCGACCTTCTCGACCGTCGTCAGCAGGATCCCGCTTGGCAGCTTCTCTTCCACACCCATGTGCCTAGTCCCACTCCAGTCCGCCGCGCCGCCAGACATACACGTAAGCGACCAGCACCGTCGCGATGAACAGCACCATTTCGACCAGCCCGAAGACCCCGAGGCCGGTAAAGGCGACCGCCCACGGGTACAGGAAGATGATCTCGATGTCGAAGAGGATGAACAGCATCGCGGTCAGGTAGTACTTCACCGGGAACCGGCCGCCGCCGCGCGGCTGCGGAGTCGGCTCGATGCCGCACTCGTAGGCCTGCAGCTTCGCCCGGTTCCACCGTTTCGGTCCCGCAACTGCGCCGGCGACCAGTGAGAAGACCGCGAAGAGCGCGGCCAGCCCCGCGAGCACAAGGACCGGCACGTACAAGCTCAGCACCGCTGGTCCTCCCTTCTCGTGTCTCCCGCCGTGGGCGGCCTCCTAGGCCGCAGGCGTGATTCTAGACAGCGCATTGATCACCCGGTCGGCGGCGTCGCCGCCGCGCGGCTCAGTCAGGTTGGCCAGGAGTTTCATAGTGAACCGCATGATCGCCGGGCGTGGCAGGCCATGCCGGGTCGCGAACTTCATGAACGAGGGATGGCCTATCGCCCCGACGAACTTGCGCCCGAGAGTGTAGTAGCCGCCGTAGGCGTCTTTCAGGGCCCGCGGGTAGCCCTGCAGTGCCAGTTCCGCGCCGGCCCGGTCCGGGCGTGCCAGCGCCTGGACGATCACCTGCGCGGCGATCTCGCCCGACTCCATGGCACAGGAGATGCCCTCGCCGTTGAACGGGTTGACCATCCCGCCAGCGTCGCCCACGAGCAGCAGGCCGCTGGTGTAGTGGGGGGTGCGGTTGAAGCCCATCGGCAGCGCCGCGCCGCGGACGGGGGCGACCCGGTTCTCCTCGGCGAAGCCCCACTCGCCCGGCATCGACGCCAGCCAGCGGCGCAGCATCGCCCGGTAGTCGACGTGGCCGAAGGATGCGCTGGTGTTGAGCAGGCCCAGGCCCACGTTGCTGGTGCCGTCGCCGACGCCGAAGATCCACCCGTAACCGGGCAGCAGCGCGCTGCCGTCCCACAGGTCGAGCCAGGTCTCCAGGTAGTCGTCGTCATGCCGGGGGCTGGTGTAGTAGGTCCTGATCGCCACCCCCAGCGGGCGGTCGTCCCGCTTGCGCAGGCCCATGGCGAGGGACAGCCGGGACGAGTTGCCGTCGGCCGCCACGACGAGACGCGCCCGGTAGGTCCGGCCGTCCGCGGTGACGCCGGCGATCCGGCCGGTCGCCTCGTCGATGACGGGCCCGGTGACCGTGACGCCCTCGGCCAGCCGGGCACCGGCCCGCTGGGCCGCCCTGGCGACGATCTCGTCGAAGCCGCGCCTGGTGCGGACGAGACCGAACCCCGGGTAGCTGGACAGCTCCGGCCAGTCGAGCTCGATCCTGACCCCGCCCCCGATGATCCGGATCCCCTTGTTGGGGAACCAGCCGTCGTCCGGCCCCAGGGTGATGCCCATCCCGACGAGCTGCTTGACGGCGCGGGGCGTCAGCCCGTCGCCGCAGACCTTCTCCCGGGGGAACGTGCTCTTCTCCAGCACGAGCACGTCCAGGCCGGCCCGCGCGAGGTGGTAGGCGGCCGACGAGCCGCCGGGCCCGGCGCCCACCACGATGACGTCGGCGTCATCGGCCGCGGGGCGCACACGCGGTTGCCCCGTGGGGAATGCGTCCTGGGTCACCGAATCTGTCCTGACTGTGGTGCAAGACGTGCAGGCAAGCACCGTCTTGTGAAGTCGTTCACAAGTGCTTTCTCTCCGGAGTCTAGACCTTTCACCGCGGCGGCGGTGATCCGCCCTACCCGCTCCGGCGGCGTGCCGCGTGCACGGTCACCACGCCCAGCGTCAGGTCACGCCAGCGTACTGCCGACCATCCCGCGCCGTTGATCCGCCGGGCCAGTTCCTCCCGCCCCGGCCAGTCCCGGATGGACTCGGCCAGGTACTCGTAGGCGTCGCCGGCCGGGGAGAGCCGCCGCGCTACCGCGGGCAGCGCTGCCATCAGGGAGCGCCCGTAGATCGCGTCAAGGCGGGGCGAGGGCAGGTGCCCGAACTCGCAGATGACCAGGCGGCCTCCCGGCTTGGTAACGCGGAACATCTCGGCCAGCGCGGCGTCGGGGTCGGCCACGTTACGCAGCCCGAACGAGCTCGTGACCGCGTCGAAGGACCGATCCGCGAACGGGAGCCCGAGCGCGTCGCCAGCCACGAAACGCAGCGGTCCTGGCTCCCCGTGGCCGCCCGCGAGATCACCGCGGCGCCCGTGCCGTCCCAGCCTGCCCACTCCCACCCGGAGCATGCCGAGTGAGAAGTCGCACGCGACGCACGCCGCCCCGCCGGCGGTGAACGTCACCGAGGAGGTCCCGGTGCCCGCCGCGAGGTCGAGGATGCGTTCGCCGGCCCGGGCGCCGACGGCCCTCGCGACGACCTTGCGCCAGAACCGGTCCTGGCCGAGCGACAGGACGTCGTTGAGCAGGTCATAGCGCTGCGCGACCTTGTCGAACATCGCGGAAACGTCGCTGGGCCGCTTGTCCAGCTGGGCGCGGGTCATGCGCCCAGCCTGGCACACCGGCGGGCCCGTGGGCGCGCCAGGTCAGCCCGCGCGGCTGTCGTTTGGCTGCCTGGTCTTGATGGTGGTGACGATCGCCGCGGGCCACCGGGATTGCCTCACAGCAGGTCCGGGCGCTGCCACTGCTCCCCGAGCATGTGGGTGGCGAGGAACGCGAGCACGGCCTGATACCAGACCACGGCGTGGCCGGGGCTCAGGATCCAGTGGTTCTCGTCCGGGAAGTACAGGAACTTCATGTCCGGGGCCCCGCCCGGCCGGGTGGTGAGCTCGGCCCACAGGCGCAGCGCCTCGCCGACCGGCACGCGGTAGTCCTTGTCCCCGTGGATCACGAGCATGGGGGTGCCGATCCCCGCCACGTGGTAGTGGGGTGAGCTCGCCCGGTAGCGCTCCGGCTGGGTGAGCGGGTCGCCGAACAGGCGCCGCCAGTACGCGGGCACGTCGGTGGTGCCGAACATCTGGTCCAGCGCCCACAGGCCCGCGTGGCTGACGATCGCCTTGAACCTGCCGGTGTGGCCGGCGATCCAGTTCGCCATGTAGCCGCCGTAGGAACCGCCCATCGCCGCCATCCGGGTGGCGTCGATGTCGGGCCGGGCGGCGGTGGCGTCCGTGATCGCCATCAGGTCGGCGAAGGGGCGCGCTCCCCAGTCGCCGTGGCCACGCGCGACGAAGTCGTGACCGTAGCCGGTGGACAGGCCGGGATCGGGCAGCAGCACGGCGTACCCGCGGGCGGCCATCAGCCACGGGTTCCAGCGCCATGACCAGGAATTCCAGCTCATGCGCGGACCGCCGTGGACCCAGAGCAGCAGCGGCGCGGGCTGGTGCTCCGACGCGGCCGCGGGCAGCGCCAGCCAGCCGCGGACCACGGCCCCGTCGTCGGCGGTGGCCTCAACCTCGGTGAGCCGGCCGGGAACCTGGACCCGGCCGGCGGGGCTGGGCAGGTAGTGCGGGGGGCTGCCGGGGAGCGCGAGGTCGAGCCGGACCGGGGCCGGAGGGCTGTCCACCGCGGCGCGCAGCGCGTACAGGAACCGCCCGTCCGGCGACGGGCACAGGTGGCTGTAGGCGCCGTCGTCGGTGGTGATCCTGGTGACCGCGGACCCGCTGAGGCCGGCCCGGAAGACGGGGCGCCTGCCGTGGTCATCGGCGGTGAAGTAGACCGCCCGCGAATCGGGTGCCCAGGCGGCCTCCTCCGGCCGCCGGTCGAGCCCGGCGAGCAGGCCGGCGGGCTCGCCGCCGGTCACGGGCACGACCACCAGGGTCGCGTCGCCGGGCCGGTCATAGGTGTCCTGGGTCTTGGCGGTGCAGACCACCAGGGCGCCATCCGGCGAGATATGCGGGCTTGTGAAGTCGCGAGCGGGCGCGGCCAGCAGCGTGCGGCGCGCGCCGGTGGCGGTGTCGATCACGGCGATCTCCACCCGGATGTCACCCGCGCCGTCCGGCACTGCCCAGCCGGTGACGGCCAGGGAGCCGTCCGGCGCCAGCTCGGCGTGCTGCTCGTCCAGCGCCCGGCCCGGCTGCGGCGTCAGGTCGCGGGGCGGGGAGGCCAGCCCGCCGTCGGCGGCGACGGCCGCCAGCAGCCGCGGCTGATCGGGGCCCAGGTCGTGATCCCAGTACCGGACCGGCGCGGCCTCGTGCAGGATCGCGCTGACACCGGCGTCCTTGCGCTGCCGGCGAAGCCGCGCGTCGTCGTCCGGCCCGGCTGCTCCCGGCAGCATGGGGGACGTGAACATCAGGCCGGGGACCTCACCGGCGGTGACGATCCCACCGACCCCGCCCGGCGGGGCGGCGATCCGGCGGGCGTCGCCGCCGGCCGCGGGCAGCAGCCACAGCGCGGGCCTGGCGCCGTCGTCCTGCCCGGCATCCTTGCTGTCCGCGGCGCCGGCCGCCGGGTCGGGCCGCCCGGATGCGAACAGCAGGGAGCCGTCGGGCAGGAACGCCGGGCTGTCCTCGCCCCGCGCCGACTGGGTCAGCCGCGAGGGCTGCGATGAGGGGCCGGTGAGCCGCTGCCCGCCGGGGCCGGTGACCGGGACCCGCCAAATGCCGGTGCTGTACTTCTTGCCGTCGGGGTCTGGCTGCTGGACCGTGGCGGCCAGCCAGGTCCCGTCGGGCGAGAGCGCCAGGCCGGTCACCCTCGGAATCGAGACATAGGAGTGAAGGTCGTCGAACGGGGTCACCTGGCCGGCCTGCCCCTAATGCCCTTCGGTGATCATGGCGGCGCCGACGGTGGCGCTGGTGGCCTCGTCGATGAGGATCAGGCCGCCGGTCTGCCGGTTCCGGCTGTAGGGGTCGCAGAACAGCGGCTGTGTCAGGCGCAGGGTGATGCGGCCGATCTCGTTCAGGCCGAGCCCGCCGGGGTTCTCCTCCCGGTGCAGCGTGTTCACGTCCAGCCGGTAGTGCAGGTCGCGGACGAGGGCCTTGACCGTGCGGGTGGTGTGCTTGACGATCAGCCGGCTGCGCGGCGTCAGCTTGATGGCGTCGGTCATCCAGCACACCATCGCCTCGACGTCCTGGGCGACCATCGGCTGGTTGTGCGGCCGGCAGATGAGGTCGCCCCGGGAGATGTCCAGGTCGTCTTCCAGCACCAGGGTGACCGACATCGGCGGGAATGCCTCCGGGACCTCGCCGCGGGCGGTGTCGATGCGGCTGATCCTTGTTGTCATGCCGGACGGCAGGTGCATCACCTCGTCGCCGGGCTTGAGCACGCCACCGGCCACCTGGCCGGCGTAGCCGCGGTAGTCGTGCAGCTGGGGGTCGGTGGCCTGATGGGGGCGGATCACGTACTGCACGGGGAAGCGCACGTCGATCAGGTTGCGGTCGGAGGCGATGTGCACGTGCTCCAGGTGCCGCAGCAGCGGCGGCCCGTCGTGCCAGGGCATGTTCTCGCTGCGCTGGACCACGTTGTCGCCGTGCAGCGCGGAGATCGGGACGAACGACAGGTCCCCGATGTCGAGCTTGGCGGCGAACGCGGCGAACTCGGCGGTGATCTCCTCGAAGACGGCCTGGTCGTAGCCGACCAGGTCCATCTTGTTGACGGCGAGCACCAGGTGCGGCACCCGCAGCAAAGTGGCGATGAAGGCGTGGCGCCTGCTCTGCTCGGTCAGCCCGTTCCGCGCGTCCACCAGGATGATCGCGAGGTCGGCGGTCGATGCCCCGGTCACCATGTTCCGCGTGTACTGGATGTGCCCGGGGGTGTCCGCGATGATGAACTTGCGGCGGGGGGTGGCGAAGTAGCGGTAGGCCACGTCGATGGTGATGCCCTGCTCGCGCTCCGCCCGCAGCCCGTCGGTGAGCAGGGCGAGATTGGTGTAATCCTCGCCCCTGGCCCGGCTGGTGCGCTCCACCGCGGCGAGCTGATCCTCGAAGATCGCCTTGGAGTCGTACAGCAGCCGCCCGATGAGCGTGCTCTTGCCGTCGTCGACCGAGCCGGCCGTGGCCAGCCGCAGGATGTCGGTATGCCGGTCCTTCGGCCACGGGCTGATCACAGGGGTTTCCTCGGGTGTGCCCGGCATCAGAAGTACCCCTCCTTCTTGCGGTCCTCCATGGCGGCCTCGCTGGTGCGGTCGTCGGCCCGGGTCTGGCCGCGCTCGGTGATCCGGGTGGCCGCGATCTCCGCGATGACCTCACCGATCGTTGCCGCCGCCGACTCCACCGCCCCGGTGCAGCTCATGTCGCCCACGGTGCGGTAGCGCACGCTCGCCTCGAAGACCGGCTCGTCGTCGCCGCGGGGGATGTACGGGTTGTCCGCCAGCAGCATCCCGTCCCGCTCGAAAACGTTGCGGAGGTGCGCGAGGTAAATGGACGGGATCTCCAGGTTCTCCCTGGCGATGTACTGCCAGACGTCCAGCTCGGTCCAGTTGGACAGCGGGAACACCCGGATGTGCTCACCCATCCTGATCCTGGTGTTGTAGATGTTCCACAGCTCGGGCCGCTGGTTCTTGGGGTCCCACTGGCCGAACTCGTCGCGGAAGGAGAAGACCCGCTCCTTCGCCCGTGCCTTCTCCTCATCCCTGCGGGCACCGCCGAACACCGCGTCGAACCGGTGATCGCTGATCGCGTCCAGCAGGGTGACGGTCTGCAGCCGGTTGCGGCTGGCCCAGCGGCCGGTCTCCTCGGCGACCCGGCCCGCGTCGATCGACTCCTGAACCGACGCCACGACCAGGTGCACCCCGGTCTGCCCGACCCGGCGGTCACGGAACTCGAGCACCTCGGGGAAATTGTGCCCGGTGTCCACGTGCATGACCGGGAACGGGATCTTGGCCGGCCAGAACGCCCGCTCCGCGAGCGCGAGCATGACGATCGAGTCCTTGCCGCCGGAGAACAGCAGCACCGGCCGCTCGAACTCGGCCGCCACCTCGCGCATGATGTGGATGGACTCGGCCTCAAGGACGTCGAGCTGGGTCAGTGAGTAGTCGGAACGCATCAGGGCCATCGGGCGTACTCCGGGTGGTCGGGCGGGACAGGTGGCGCCGGCGAGCGTGAACTCTACCCGGTTCCGGTAGGCCGTACCGCACCGATCGCGGCCAGCAACCGGTCGGCGAGCCTCCCCGGACAGATCAGGATATCCGGCTGCCAGGGTGATGCCCGGTTGTATTCCAGCTTCGAGCCGTCCAGGCGCGAAGCGTGCAGGCCGGCGGCCAGTGCCACCGCCACCGGCGCGGCGGAGTCCCATTCGTACTGGCCGCCGTCGTGCAGGTAGGCGTCGGCTTCTCCGAGGATCACCGCCGCCGCCTTGGCCCCGGCCGACCCGAGCGGCACCAGCGCCGCGCCGATGTCCTCGGCGACCCGCGCGGCGAAGGCCGGGGGGCGGCTGCGGCTGACCACGATCCGCAATCGCTGCCCGGCTGCGGGAGGCGGCGCAGGCGGGTCGGCGGTGCTGAGGACCCGGTCCTGGGCGGGCAGCGCCACCGCCCCCGCGGTCAGCTCCCCGTGCTCCCAGAGCGCCACGTGGACCGCCCAGTCCACCCGGCCGGGCTCACCGAACTCCCTGGTGCCGTCGAGTGGGTCCACGATCCAGACCCGGTCTGCCGTCAGCCGCGCCGGGTCGTCTTTCCCCTCTTCCGAGAGCACGGCGTCGCCGGGGCGCAGACGCGCAAGCTCGGCGATGATGAACTCGTGCGACGACCGGTCGCCCGCCTTGCGCAGCACATCCGGGTCGTCACCGGACGCCCGCAGGGCCAGCAGGCGGGCACCGGCCCGCAGAGCAAGATCGCGGGCAAGGCGACCGTCGTCGGCTGGCATTCGGGCTGGCTCCTCTCCGGCAAGGGCCGATCCCCCGCGACGGGTTCCAGCCCTTCTCCGGCGAGGTCCGGCTCTCACACGTTCGTAGAGGTCCGGCCCTCACACGTTAGTAGGCGCCAGAGCCGCGGGTGACGGCGGAGGCCGTCCTCCACAGGATTTGCAGGTCCAGAGCCAGGGACCAGTTCTCGACGTAGCGCAGGTCCAGCCTCTCCGCCTCGTCCCAGGACAGGTCTGACCGCCCGCTGACCTGCCACAGGCCGGTGATGCCCGGCTTGACCACGAGCCTGCGCCGCATGTGGTCGTGGTACTCCGCTACCTCAAGGGGCAGCGCCGGGCGGGGCCCGACCATGGACATGTTGCCGAGCACCACGTTGAACAGCTGTGGAAGCTCATCCAGCGACCACCGGCGCAGCCAGGAACCCGCCGCCGTGACCCGCGGGTCCTTGCGCATCTTGAAAAGTGTCCCGTCCCCGTCGTTCAGCGCAAGCAGCTGTGCCTTCCGCGCTTCCGCGTCCACGACCATGGTGCGGAACTTCCACACGGTGAAGGGCTGGCCGTCCTTGCCGACTCTGGTCTGGCGGAAGTAGACCGGTCCATGATCGGTGATCTTGATGGCGAGGGCGATCACCGTGAACAGCGGCGCCAGCATTACCAGCAGCAGGGCGGCCGAGACCTTGTCGAACACCCCCTTGATCACCTGCTTGCTCCCGGCGAGCTCGGCGTGGTCGACGTGGAGAAGGGGAAGCCCCGCGACCGGCCGGATGGTGGTCCTCGGCCCGGCGACATCGAGCAGCGCCGACGCCACGCACATCTCGGTGCCGGTCTTTTCCAGATCCCAGGCGAGCGCACGCAGACGGGTGCCGTTCATCTCGGGACACGCCAGGACCGCCACCGTGTCCGCCTGGAAGCGGCTCACCACCGACGGCACGTTGTCGAGGTCGCCGCAGATCGGTATGTCCGCCACCTCGCCCTGGTACTTGGCGCCGGCCACGCACGCCGCGACGACGGAAAGGCCGTGGTGCCTGTCCCTGCGCAACAGCGCCACCAGGTCCTCGACCGGGCCAGGGTGACCGACGGCGACGGTGCGCCGCACGCGCTGACCGCTGCGCCACCGCCGGTGGAGGTGCTTGCGGAGGGCGTACCGGGCGGCCAGGTCGAAGGCGGTGGCGCAGGGCAGTGCCAGTACCACGTACCCGCGCGCGAGGTCGAACTTGGCCGCGTACGAGACGATGGCCACGCCCGCGGTCAGGCTGACGCCCGCGTTGAAGACCTTGCGGAACTCCTCGGGACCGGTCCCGATGAACCGCGGGTCGTAGCCGCCCGCCAGCGCGACCGCGCCCACCCACAAGAACGGCAGGGCCACGGTCAGCGCGAAATACTGGACCGGGATGCCTCCCTCGGGGTCGAACCGGATCTCGAGCGCCATCAGCCCCGCGACAAGGGCGCTAAGGCAGTCCAGCAGGGCCGCCGTTCGGATGTAGGTGGTGGTCCAGGTGGCTCTGATGGCGGCTGCCGGCCCCGCGTGCTCTGCCCGACGTTCGGTTGTGGACACGCTGCCTGACATAACCGCCCCCAAGTTCCGCCCCGAGTCACGCCGAGCCATATAGAAGACGCCCCACCAGTCCCGCCGGTTGACGCCAGGGTCGCAGCCAGTCTGTGTGAGCATTCTCATACGCTGGCAGCTTCAGGAGTGCCCGGACGTCACTGCTACTCGCACAGACGCCAGGCGTCACGCTTGCCGCTACAGGTATACCACGTCACTCTCGCCTGGCGGGAAGTTACATCTTCGCTGGCAGCGGGCCTGGGCGCGCGGGCCGTCCGGCCGCCAGCCGGGCGCTCGCGGGGGCGGCTTGCCGTCCGCACGGCAGCCCACACCGGGGCGCGCGACCGGTAAATCCCTGGCCGCCGTCAACCGCTGGACTCGGCTGGGCGTCTTCTCTATGCGTGCAGGTCATGGCTCGGGCTCCCCAGCAAGCTGCTGTGAGCCCCGTGAAGGGCCACGCGGTGCCGTGGGGAAACAGATCGTCAGGGGGCTTCACGTGAGTGGCCAGGCCGTTGCTCGCCGTCGCGCTGACGGCTGCCTCGCGTTGCAGCCTGCTGCGCGCACAGCCACCACAGCCACACGGAGAACCGGCCAGCTGCGCCGGGCGGCCGAGGCCCACGCTGGCGGTACCGTCCCCGCGACGCAGGAAAGGGACACCTGGGCCCTGGACGCCGGGGCCCTGGACGCCGCGTGGCTGGTTCGGCGCGCCGCCGAGGGGCATCAGTGGGCGTGGGAGCGGCTGGTCGACCAGTACGCCCGGCTCATCTGGGCCATGACCCGCGACTACAAGCTGGCCGAAAGCGATGCCGCCGACGTTGCCCAGGTGACCTGGCTGCGCCTGCTCGAGCACATCGACAGCCTCGAGCACCCGGCCCGGGTGGGCTCCTGGCTGGCGACCACCGCGCGGCACGAGTGCCTTCGCAGCATGGCGGCACGCAAGAAGATCGTGCTGGTTCACGACGACGGCGCGCTCAACGGCGTCGCCGCGCACCAGCAGCCCGAGGTCGACGAGCAGCTTCTCGCCGACGAGCGCGCCGATGAGGTCCGCGAGGCCCTTGCCCGCCTGCCCTGGCGCTGGCGGCGGCTCCTGGAACTGCTCATGGCGGACCCGCCCGCTTCCTACGCCGAGATATCCGACCAGCTCGGGCTCCCGGTTGGCAGCATCGGCCCCACCCGCGGCCGATGCCTGGCCAGGCTGCGCGACCTGCTTCAGGCCTGCTGAGCCGCCGCACGCCGGCCCGGCCCGCCAGGCCGGTCGGCCAAGACGCCCGGCCGGCGGTCAGGAACCAAGCGCGTCGGCGTCCACCCAGCGGCCGCCGGCGGCCTCGACCTCCGGATACGCCGCACGGACCTCGGCGAGCAGGTCCGTCAGGAACAGCAGCACGGCGGCTGGCCGGCGCACCCCCCGCCGTTTCGGGTCG
>Ga0081540_1001952_pt1 | contig 17251 bp, 16 predicted proteins | sample TabmetS2T1R1_FD_71024 | JGI IMG/M metagenome (GOLD analysis project Ga0081540, IMG submission 71024) | Tabebuia heterophylla rhizosphere microbial communities from the University of Puerto Rico - S2T1R1 | ecosystem: Host-associated > Plants > Roots > Rhizosphere ... | reverse complement strand
AGCGCGTTGATGCGGTTGCGCAGCGTCGCGACGTTCTGTCGGATCGTGTTCTGCGCGATCTCCTTGATGCGCGTGTCCTTGACGCTCGCGTTCAGCGTGTACGCCTCGCCGACGGTCTGGCCGACGGCGATCGTGAGATCCGGCATCTTCGCTTGGATCGCCGTGAGCGCCGCGTCGCGATCCTCGGCGCTGCGAAGCTGCACCACGAGCCCGGGCCCGCCGCGGCCGACCGACTGATAGCGGATGTTCCTGTCGCGCAGCGCCGAGCGGATGTCGTCGCCGTAGCGCTGCAGCTGCTTGTCCATCACGTCCTTGTCGTCGACTTGCATCAGGAAATGCACGCCGCCGCGAAGGTCGAGGCCCAGCGGCATCGCGTTGGCGCCGATCGCGCGCATCCACCCCGGCACGGTCGAGGCGAGATTCAGCGCGACGATGTAGGAGTCGCCGAGCTCCGTGCGCAGCGCATCGGATGCCTTGGTCTGGTCGTCGACGCCGGCGAAGCGCACGACGAGGTGCTCGCCGGCGAGCTCGATGCGCTGGAACGGAATCTTGCCCTTCTCGAGCACCCCTTGCGCCTTTTCCTTCAGCGCGGCGTCGACGGTCGCGCCGCGATTGGCCGAGACCTGCAGCGCAGGCTGCTGCGGGAACAGGTTCGGGATGCCGTAGAGGACGCCGAGCAGCAGCACGACGGCGACCAGCACATACTTCCAGCGGGGAAATTCGTTCATGTCGTCAGGACTTGCGTAGCCGGTGGGAGGGCCCTTCGAGGGGCCCCGCGTCTCGAATCGGAAGCGGGTGCGGTTCCTGCCGCCGGCTCAGGAAGACGCCTTCAGCGTGCCCTTCGGCAGCACCGCGGAGATCGCCTGTTTCTGCAGCTTGACCGTCACGTTCGGCGCGATCTCGAGCGTCACGAACTGCTCGGCGATGTCCTCGACGCGGCCGAGCAGGCCGCCGTTGGTCAGCACCTCGTCGCCCTTGGCCAGCGCCGCGATCATCGTGCGCTGCTCCTTGGCGCGCTTCATCTGCGGCCGGATCAGCATGAAATAGAAGATGCCGAACAGGATGACGAGCGGCAGGAACGACATCAGCGGATTCGGCGCCGCGCCCGGCGCGGCCGCCTGCGCATACGCACTCGAAATGAAGAAATCCATCGGAACTCCCACGGAGACCCGGCGCCGAAGGCGCGGGCGTTAAAAAAGGGTCGCGGATTATGCCACAGCGGACGCCCCGCTTCGGGGCGGGCCCGCAAACCGCCGGCCGGAGGCCGCGGCCGCCGCTAACCGGCCTCTTCGACCGCGTCGCGGCACCGCAGTTCGTAGAAGGCCGCGACGAAGTCCGAAAGGCCGCCGCGCGCGATCGCCTCGCGAAGGTCGCGCATCAGCTCCTCGTAGTAGTGGAGGTTGTGGATCGTCGCGAGCGCCGGGCCCAGCATCTCGCCGCAGCGGTCGAGGTGACGCAGGTACGCGCGGCTGAATCCCGACCGGCATGTGTAGCAGCCGCAGGCCTCGTCGAGCGGCCGCGTGTCGCGCTCGTACTTCGCGTTGCGGATGCGCAGCGTCCCGTGCCGCGTGAAGAGGTGCGCATTGCGCGCGTTTCGCGTCGGCATCACGCAATCGAACATGTCGATGCCGCGCCGCACGGATTCGACGAGATCCTCGGGCCGGCCGACGCCCATGAGATAACGCGGCCGGTCCCGCGGCAGGCGCGGCTCGACCGATTCGAGGATCGCGTTGCGTTCTTCCTCGGGCTCGCCGACCGCAAGGCCGCCGATCGCATAGCCGTCGAATCCGATCGCGACGAGCGCCTCGGCCGATCGATCGCGCAATGCCGGATAGACGCTGCCCTGCACGATCCCGAACAGCGCGTTCGGATTGCCTTCGTGCGCGCGCCGGCTGCGCTCGGCCCAGCGCAGCGAATGCTCCATCGAGACACGCGCGACGCGCTCGTCGGCCGGATACGGCGTGCACTCGTCGAAGATCATCGCGATGTCGGAATCGAGCACGCGCTGGATGCGCATCGATTCCTCCGGCGAAAGGAACACCGTCGAGCCGTCGACCGGCGACGCGAACGTCACGCCGTCCTCGGTGATCTTGCGTTTGTGCGCTAGGCTGAAGACCTGGAAGCCGCCGGAGTCGGTCAGGATCGGCCGGTCCCAGCCGATGAAGCGGTGCAAGCCGCCGAAATCGCCGATGACATCGAGGCCAGGCCGCAGGAACAGATGGAACGTGTTGCCGAGGATGATCTCGGCGCCGACGTCGACGAGCGCCTGCGGCGACATCGCCTTGACCGAGCCGTACGTGCCGACCGGCATGAACGCGGGCGTTTCGACCGTGCCGCGCGCGAAGGTCATGCGGCCGCGCCGGGCGGCGCCGTCGGTGGTGATGAGCTCGAAATGCATCGTGATCCTTCGTCGTCCCTCTTGCGCGGGGACGACGAGATGGGGTGTCGCGTCAGTGATTTCCAGGAAATATCAGCATCGCATCCCCGTACGAGAAAAAGCGATACCTCTCGCGCACCGCGTGCGCATACGCCGCCAGCATGCGCTCGCGCCCGGCGAACGCCGACACCAGCATCAGCAGCGTCGACTCCGGCAGGTGGAAGTTCGTGATCAGCGCATCGACGCTCGTCACGCGATAGCCCGGAAAGATGAAGATCTGCGTCTCGCCGGCGAAGGGCTCGAGAATGCCCTCGCGCGTCGCGGATTCGAGCGAGCGCACGACCGTCGTGCCGACCGCGACCACGCGCCCGCCGCGCTCGCGCGCGCGGCGTACCTTGTCGACGAGCTCGGCGCCGACGTTGAGCCATTCGCGGTGCATGACGTGATTCTCGACGCGCTCGGCGCGCACCGGCTGGAACGTGCCGGCGCCGACGTGCAGCGTCACGTAGCCGAAGTCGACGCCCCGCGCGCGCAGCGCATCGAGCAGCGGCCGATCGAAGTGCAGGCCCGCGGTCGGCGCCGCGACCGCACCCGCTTCGCGCGCGTAGACGGTTTGATAGCGCTCCTCGTCGGCCGCGTCGGCCGCGCGATCGATGTACGGCGGGAGCGGCATCCGGCCGAGGCGCAACAGCCGCTTCTCGATCGGCTCGCCGGCGCCGAAGTCGAGCAGGAAGAATTCTCCATCGCGGCCCGTCACCGTCGCCGCGCTGCCGTCCTCGAACACGATGCGTCCGCCGGCTTTCGGCTTCTTGCTGACGCCGAGCTGCGCGCGCGCTTCGTGCGCACCGGTGACGCGCTCGATCAGGATCTCGACCGCGCCGCCGCTCTCCTTGCGCCCGTAGAGCCGCGCCGGCAAGACGCGCGTGTCGTTGAACACGAGCAGATCGCCCGGCGCGAGCAGGTCGACGAGATCGGTGACGCGCCGATCTTCCAGCGTATCGTGCGCCGCGTCGACGACGAGCAACCGGCTCGCGGAACGCTCCGGCAGCGGTTGCTGCGCGATGAGCTCGGGCGGGAGATCGAAGTGGAAGTCGGATTTGTTCAAGAGCCGAGGTCGGGGTTCGAGATTGGGGATTCGGATGTTAGGGCGACGCGATCACATTCCCAATCCCAATCCCGAATCTCGAATCCCTAATCCCGGCTCTCTCAGAGCCAGCCCTTCTGCCGCGCGAGCCGAAACGCCTCGATCCGGTTCCCGACGCCGAGCTTTCCGATCGCCTCCGACAAGTAGTTGCGCACCGTTCCCTGCGACAGATTGAGCTTCGCCGCGATGTCGACCGCCGACATGCCCTCGCCGGCGAGCCGCAGCACCTGCCGCTCGCGATCGTTCAGCGGATCGGCTTCGGACCAGGCCTCGAGCGCGAGCTGCGGATCGATCGCGCGACCGCCGCGATGGACCTTGCGCAACGCATCGGCGAGCTGCTCGGCCGGCGCGTCCTTGAGCAGATAGCCGCTGACGCCTGCATCGAGCGCGCGACGCAGGAAACCGGCGCGCGCGAACGTCGTGACGATGACGACCTTCGACGTGATCTCGTGGCGCTGCACGCGCTGCGCGAGCTCGAGACCGGTGATGCCGGGCATCTCGATGTCGGTGACGATCACGTCGGGCTTGATGCGCTGGATCGCGCGCCAGGCTTCCTCGCCGTCGGCACAGCTCCCGACGACGTCGATGTCGGGCTCGAGCTTGAGCAGCGCGGTCAGCGCGCCGCGCACCATGGCCTGATCTTCGGCGAGCAATACGCGGATCATGTGTGGGGCGACGGTAGCAGACGGTTTGGGCGTGCGGCAAAAGCGCCCTCACCCTGCCCTCTCCCGCAAGCGGGAGAGGGGAAAGCAAAGTCATGCGTTGAAGGGCTCGTCCTTGCCGCAGACCTGGGCTGCAGCGGCGAGATCGACGACCGCGAGCACGACGCGCGCTTCGATGCGCGTGCCGCGGCCGCGTTCCGAGGCGATGATCAGATCGCCGTCGAGCGCGCGCAGGCGCTCGCGCATGCCGGTGAGACCGTTGCCGGGCGTGATGACGCCGCCGCAGCCGTTGTCCTCGACGACGAGGCGCGCCTCGCTCGGCGCAACGGCAAGCGTCACCCGCGCTTGCGTCGCGCGGGCGTGACGCTGGATGTTCGTGACGGCTTCGCGGATCGTCAGGGCAAGGATAGTTTCGATCTCCGGCGGAAGCGCCGCGATTTCCCGCGTCTCGTAGTCGAGCCTGACGCCGCCCGACTCGAGCAGGAGATGCGCCGATGCAAGCTCGGCGGCGAAACCCGCGGCGCGGATGCCGGTGACGGCGCGGCGCACCTGCCCGAGCGCGTCGCGCGCGACACGCTCGACATCGACGATCTCGCGCCGCGCCGCAAGCGGATCGCGATCGAACAGGCGCGCCGCGAGCTCGGATTTCAGCGTAATCAGCGACAGCGTGTGGCCGAGGAGATCGTGCAGGTCGCGGCCGATGCGCTCGCGCTCGGCGAGCGCGGCGAGGCGGCGGATCTCGTCGTGGCTGAGCTGGAGCTCGGCCTGGCGCAGGCGCTTCTCGCGATGCGCGGTGTTCGCGGCGCACACCGCGACCGAGACGATCAGCGTGACGCCGATGATGATCGCGATCGTCTTCCACGACACCCCGAGCAGCACGAGCTCGCCCATGTAGAGCGCGACGGCCGCGACGATGAGCAGCAGCGACGTGCGCAGCCGCAAGCCCGTGAACGGCAGGAAGATCGCGGCATAGATGAGGTAAGTGTGAGCACACTGGTTGAACGGCACGAGGGCGAAGGCGAGGCCGGCGATCGCCACGAGATGCGCGAGCTGGCGCCATCCGCTGAGCCAGTAGCAGCGGAAATAGACGGGCAGGAAGATCGCGATGCTGACGAGCGTCGCGCGCAGCCATTCGCGCGTCGGTTCGTCCCAGGCCATGAACAGGAAGCCGAGGTAGAGCAGGCTCCACACCGGCGCCCAGCCGAGATCGTCGAGGTGCTTGGGCAGGATCTGCCGGCGCACCGATCTCATGAAATTCGCTACGGACATGCCCGGCGCGCTGGGTTCGTGCGACGAGGAGATCATACGCCGCTCATTGCACCGCGAATCCGACCGCCGGCGAGAACGTGCCGAGCGCGAGCATCGCCGCGACCAGCATGCCCGTGATCATGAGCCTGACGTAGATGACGCGCATGGTCGCCTCCGTTGTCGTCATGCCCGCGCGAGCCGCCGCCGCGCGAAGAAGAGGAACAGCGCCGTCACGCCCGCCAGTGCCGCGACATGCTGCAACGGCGCCCCCATGCTCCCCTGCCCGACCGCGCCGAGCGCGAGCTGGCCCAGATGATACGCGGGCCAGAGCGGCGCGATGTCGCGCACGAAGCCCGGCAGGATCGACATCGGCATCCAGAGTCCCGAAAGGAACGACATCGGCAGGTAGATGAGGTTGATCACCGCCGGCGCCGCCTGACCGCTCGCCCACGCGCCGACGAAAAGGCCGAGCGCGCAGAACGGCAGCACGCCGAAGATCTCGACGAGGAGCAGCGAGGACCACGCCGCGAGCGGCAGGCGCACGTCGCCGAGCGTCGTCGCGAGCACGGCGAGAATCGCGAAGATGATCGCCGCGAACAGCATCGCCATCGCGAGCTTCGAGGCGAGGTACGCCCCGGGCGGCATCGGCAGCGCGCGCTTCAGCATCAGCCAGCCGCGCTCGCGATCGAGCGCGACCGACACGCCGAAGCCGAAAAGACCGGGCGCGATCACGCCGAACACGCCGTACGTCGCGAGCAGATAGATGTTGGCCTGATACCCGCCGCCGCCGCGCGGATTGAACAGCACGGCGAACAACAGATAGAACATCGGCGGGAACAGCAGCGTCGGCACCGCGAACGCCGGCGCGCGCACGAGGCGCAGGAATTCGTGCCTGGCTTCGAGCGCGTAGATGCGCGGCAGCGACACGCGCGGCATGGCTTGCACGATCGCGTTCATCACGCAGCCTCCTGCGTGATTTCGACGACCGCCTCGGCAAGCCCGGCGCGCTGCACTTCAAGCTCGCTGAGCCGGCCGTCCTCGCGCAGGAGCTGCCGCACGACGCTTTCGGCGGCGTCGGTGACGATCTCGTAGCGGTCGCCGTCGCGGCAGACGCTGCGCACGTCGGGCCACGCGCCGATCGTCTCGATCGCGAGCGCCGATACGCAGCGGATGCGCCGCTGCGCGACGCGCGCACGGATCTGCCGCACGCTGCCCTCGGCGACGATGCGGCCGCGCGTCAGCACCGCGACGCGATCGGCGAGCGCTTCGGCTTCCTCGAGGTAGTGCGTCGTCAGGAGGACCGAGCAGCCGGTGCCGATCAGTCGGCGGATCGCAGCCCACAATGCGTGGCGCGCTTCGATGTCGAGGCCGACGGTCGGCTCGTCGAGGAACAGCAGACGAGGACGTCCGCAAACCGCGAGCGCGAATTGCACGCGGCGCTGCTGGCCGCCCGAGAGCTTGCCGTAGCGGCGGTCGAGCAGATCCTCGATGCCCGCCGTCGTCGCGCACTCGGCCGCATCGAGCGGGTCGGGATAGTAGCTTCGCGTCTGCGCGAGCAGCTCGCGCACCTTCAGCGTGTCCGGCATGCCGGCGCTCTGCAGCATCACGCCGACGCGACGCCGCGCATCGAGCCGGTGCGGCGACGCGCCGAAGAGGCGCGCCTCGCCTTCGTCGGGCTCGATCAAGCCCAGCAGCAGGGCGATCGCGGTGCTTTTTCCGGCGCCGTTCGGACCGAGCAGGGCCAGGAGCTCGCCCGGGCGCACGTCGAGATCGACGCCGTCGAGCGCGACGACCTCGCCGTAGCGCTTGCGCGCCGTCGCGAGCGTCGCCGAAGGGGCCGGACCGCGTTCCGACATGGAGCCACTCCTCTGGGGTTCTTGAGCGCCACTCTAGAAACGAAGGGCCCGAGAGCCCAGATATAGGCGTCAAGCGTTGCTGGTGACGGATGTCATGCCGGCTTCGGCACGCCGCGAAGCACCTCGCGGGGTACCGCCGGAGGGGGGCCTGTGATAGGCTACCTGCCAGTCGATTTTTCATTTCAAATCAATAGCTAAACGCGCCGCCCCGATCTTTTGTCGAAGGTCGGGCGGCACGTGTTTGCGAGGAGACCCGATGAACGCCCTCTTGTCCAAGCTCAAGGAAATGCGCGACTTCGGCGGCGCCGCGAGGACACCTGGTCTGGCCGACGCCGAGATCGAGCGCGCCGGCGCGCGTCATCCGGAGCTCGTCGAGGCGATCGAGGCCGGCTACGCCGCGCATCTCGCGCTGCGCTCGACGCTGTGCGACGTGCTGCGCATGGACGAGAGCGAGCAGATCGCGCTCGTCCAGGCCGACTTCGTCAATTTCTATCCCGAGGACGGCGTCAATCCGTTCGTTGCGCTCAGCGCGCGCGGCCCGTGGGTCGTCACGCTGAAGGGCGCGGTGATCTACGACGCCGGCGGTTACGGCATGCTCGGCTTCGGTCACACGCCCAAGGCCGTGCTGGAAGCGCTGGCGCGCCCGCAGGTCATGGCGAACGTGATGACGCCGAGCCTTTCGCAGCTCAAGTTCGGCCGCGCTCTGAAGCGCGAAGTCGGCCGCACGCGCGGCGGCTGTCCGTATACGCGCTTCCTGTGCCTCAACTCGGGCTCCGAGGCGGTGACGCTCGCGGCGCGCATTGCCGACGTCAACGCCAAGCTGATGACCGATCCCGGCGCGCGCTATGCGGGCCGCGCGATCAAGCGCATCGCGATCAAAGGCGCGTTCCACGGCCGCACCGAAAAGCCGTCGATCTATTCCGACTCGTCGCGGAAGCCCTACCAGCAGCATCTCGCGAGCTTCCGCGACGAGCACAGCCTCGTCACGGTCGAGCCGTACAACGTCGAGCAGTTGCGTCAGGTTTTCGCCGACGCAGACCGACAGGGCTGGTTCATCGAGGCGATGTTCATCGAGCCCGTCATGGGCGAAGGCGACCCCGGCCGCTCGATGACGCCGGAATTCTACGCGGCCGCGCGCGAGCTCACGCGCTCGCACGGCAGCATCCTCCTCATCGACTCGATCCAGGCCGGCCTGCGCGCGCACGGCGTGCTGTCGATCGTCGACTATCCCGGCTTCGAGAAGCTCGACGCGCCGGACATGGAAACCTATTCGAAGGCGCTCAACGCCGGCCAGTACCCGCTGTCGGTGCTCGCGGTGTCGCCGCGCGCGACCGAGCTTTACCGGAAAGGCATCTACGGCAACACGATGACGGCTAATCCGCGTGCGCTCGACGTCGCCTGCGCCGTGCTCGATTCGCTCGGCGAGGACGTGCGCGAGAACGTGCGCGCGCGCGGCCGCGAGTTCATCGAGCGGCTCACCCGGCTCAAGGCCGAGATGCCGGGCTACATCACGAAGGTGCAGGGCACGGGCCTCTTGTTCTCGTGCGAGCTCGCGCCGGAATTCAAGTGTTTCGGCGCCGGCAGCACCGAGGAGTGGCTGCGCGAGCACGGCTACGGCGTCATCCACGGCGGTGCGAACTCGCTGCGCTTCACGCCGCACTTCAACGTCGGCGCGGACGAAGTCGAGCTGCTCGTCGACGGCGTGCGTCGTGCGCTCGTCGAGGGTCCGCGCGCGACGGCCGTGCACGCCGCCGCCGCGTAAACGCGACGGATTTTCCGCTGTCTTTCGAAAGGCCGGCGAAAGCCGGCCTTTCCTTTTCTATGAAGTCAACCGCCTGCGTGACGGGCAGCGCAATTTGCGGCTGAACGCGTGCCAACGATCGGATACCGACGCCGTTCGCCCGCATCGTCGTCAGCGGGCGCGAGCGTAGACTGCGCGCCACCGGCGCCGGGGTGGCACCGGACTCAACTTGCAGAGGATTCCACCATGGAGCTCAAGGCGACACTTTCGCTCGCGCTCGGCGTCGCGCTCGCGATCGGTGCGGGTTTCGCGGCCGCGCAGGACACCAAGGCGAAATCGGACAAGCCGCTGACCGCGCAGCAGCAGCGCATGGTCGACTGCAACAAGCAGGCGGCCGGCAAGAGCGGCGACGAACGCAAGACCTTCATGTCGAGCTGCCTCAAGGGCGAAGCGACCGCAACGGCGCCGACGAAGCAGACGCAGCAGGAAAAGATGAAGAGCTGCAACGCGGACGCATCGAAGCAGAAGCTGACGGGCGATGCGCGCAAGACGTTCATCAGCACGTGCCTCAAGGGCGACGCGGCGGGCGCGGAAGCGCATTGACGATCGCGACGCGTGATCCAGGAAAAACGGGCCCGAGCGGCCCGTTTTTTTTTGCTTCGGATCAGCGGAACGCGTCGGTCGCGAGGATCAGCTCGTGGGCGTTGCCGGGCTCGAACGCCGAGTGGCCGGCATCGGCGACGATGCGAAGATCGGCCTCGGGCCACGCGCGGTGCAGATCCCAGGCGCTGCGGACCGGACAGACGATGTCGTAGCGTCCCTGCACGATGACGCTCGGGATGTTGCGCAGGCGATGCGCGTTGTGGACGAGTTGGTCGTCGCGCTCGAAGAAGCCGCCGTGTACGAAGTAGTGGCACTCGATGCGCGCGAACGCGAGCGCGAACGCGTCCTCGCCGCTCGACGCGATGTGTGCGGAATCCTGGAACAGGAAGCTCGTCGCGCCTTCCCAGATCGACCAGGCGCGCGCTGCGGCGACCTGCACCGCGGGATCGGGATCGGTCAGGCGGCGGTGATAGGCGCTCATGAGATCGCCGCGCTCGGCTTCGGGGATCGGCTTCAGATATTCCTCCCACGCATCCGGGAAGATCGCATCGCAGCCCTTCTGGTAGAACCATTCGAGCTCCCAGCGCCGCAGCATGAAGATGCCGCGCAGGACGAGCTCGGTGACGCGCTCGGGATGCGTCTCGGCGTAGGCGAGCGCGAGCGTCGAGCCCCACGAGCCGCCGAACACCTGCCAGCGGTCGATGCCGAGATGCTCGCGCAGGCGCTCGATGTCGGCGACGAGATGCCAGGTCGTGTTGTCGGTGAGCTCCGCGTGCGGCGTCGAGCGGCCGCAGCCGCGCTGGTCGAACAGGACGATGCGGTAGTGCTTAGGATCGAAGAAGCGGCGCGATTTCGCGTTGCAGCCGGCGCCGGGGCCGCCGTGCAGGAAGACGGCCGGCTTGCCGCGCGGGTTGCCGCACTGCTCGTAGTACACGCGATGCAGCGACGAGACCGTGAGGAATCCGGAATCGAACGGCTCGACATCCGGATAGAGCGTGCGACGAGTTCCATCGGCCATCGGCGAATTGCCTCCCGGAATTGCTCCAGAAAAAAGCGGCGCGCGGACGCCGAAGCGCCGTTCGAACCGCGATGCGGCCAACGCGCGGTGCGGCCGGATACGAACGTCGAGCACGTATGATAGCGACATGCACCGACTCCTCGCACCGCTCGCGTTGCTCGTCCTGCTTGCGATGGCGGCAGCCGCAGCGGGAGCCGAGCCTCTGCTGCCGCCGCGCAGCGACGGACTCTACTCGAACGTGCTGCAGCAGCAGCGTGCGATCGAGGTGTATCTGCCCGAGGAATCGGCCGCCGATCCCGCCGCGCGCTACGAGACGCTGTACGTGCTCGATGGCGACTGGAATGCGAAGCTCGTCGTCGAGATCGTGTCGTTCATGCGGAAGACCGCATTCCTGCCGCCGCTGATCGTCGTCAGCGTGCCGAATCATTTCGACGCGGACGGCACGAACAGCCGCGATCACGATCTCACGCCGACGTCGTCGCCCGATCAGGCGCGCTCCGGCGGCGCCGCGCAATTCCTCGCGTTCCTCAAGACCGAGCTGATTCCGTACGTGGAGGCGCACTACCCGGCCAGCGGCGTGCGCTCGATCCACGGCCATTCGTTCGGCGGCCTCTTCCTGTTCTACGTGCTGATGAACGATCCGTCGCTGTTCGGCGGCTACGTCGTGCTCGATCCCGCGATGGGCTGGGACAAGCACCTGTTCGACGCGATCGTCGAGGCGAAGCTGCCGTCGGTGCCAGGCAAGGGCAAGGCGTTCTACGTCGCCTCGCGCACCGGTCGCGCGTACGAGGGGATGGGCATGGCGGGACTCGAGCCGATCTTCCAGCGGCGCGCACCGAACGATCTGCACTGGAAGATCGTCGCGTATCCCGGCGAGACGCATGACTCGCTCAAGCTCAAGGGCACGTACGATGCGCTGAAGTTCCTGTTCGACGGCTACACGCAGGGCGACATCGGTTTCGTGCCGACGGGCGGAGTGCTCATCAAGGGCAAGCCGCTCAGCCTGCACGTGAACGACGTCGACGAGCGGCTCGACATCCGCTACACGACGGACGGCTCGGAACCCGGCCCGTCATCGCCGAAATTCGGCGAGTTCGCGCGGATCGAGGATGCGCAAGGCACGCGCATCAAGCTCGTTTCGAACCGCGGCCTGTTCGATCGCGAGCTGCCGCATCATCTCGTCAACGGGGCGGTGCTGCGCCCCTCGAGCCGCTCGACCGCCGCGCGCGACAAGCTCTGGCATTTCGCGATGTATCCGATCGACGCGTGGCCCGATCTGCGCCGCGCGCGTCCGCTGCATACCGCCGCCGCGCAGAGCACGCGCGACCTGCCGATGCCGGACTGCGACGTGTTCGCGACGTCGGCGACGCGCGACTTCGTCGTCGAGCACGACGGTTACTACGTCTTCTATGTCGAGTCGTCGGACAAAGCACGGCTGACCCTCGCGGGCAAGGTCATCGCCGAGGTCGATGGCACGAGGAACCGCCGCATGCAGGCGATCGTCGAGCCGCTGCAGCGCGGCACCTATGCATTGAGGTTCGAGGCCCGCCATCCGGAAAAGACGACGCGGACCGGTTTCACCGTGTTCGCCGACGCGGACGACGCGGAATGGTGGAAACACGCGGTGTTGCGGATCGAGGGAGAACGCCCGTGACGAGATCGATCAGGAAGCGCGATGTTCGACTCTCCCGCTTCGCGGGAGAGGTCGCCGAGCATTGTGCGGCGGGTGAGGGAAGTCGGAGTGAAGCGTTTCGTCAGCTTGCCCTCACCCCGGCCCTCTCCCTCAAGCGGGAGAGGGAGAAAAGCACAGGCGCCGATCTTCGACAAACCGCGATTGGTCGGGGCGGCGGGTTTGAACCCTCGACCCCCTGCCCCAGGCATGCGCCAACTCGCGCGCAAGACGCTGAATTCGCTCGCTAACCGTACTTCATCAAGCGCTGAAAATAGTCGTCGTCACCTCCGTCAAGGCCGGGGAGGAACCCGTCACGAGGACTATGGGTGTCTGCGCCGGATGGCACGCCGCCGCCCAATCGGCGCGGAAGCGCGTATGTCGGCCAGCTAATGACATTTGTAGATGAGATCGGCGGCTTTCTCATGGATCCGGTGTTCGAATTGGCATCCCTCTTGATCACGAAGAGCGCGGTCTAGCAGCGTTACGCTGTCGTCGAGCCGAGCCGTCCTACTTTCTCCGTCCCACCCACAACGGAGTAAGGACGATCGCAGCAGTAACTCGAGGGCCACGAGCAGCTTTGGACCGAAGTCTCAACCGCCCTGCGCATCACTCGCTGATGGAGGTCACATGGATTTACGAACCACCCTCGAGATTCTCGGCGCGCCTGTGCTGCTCGGCCTCGGCTGGTTGATCAAGTGGTGGATCGAGCGGCGACCCACGTTCACCGAGATCGACCTGCAACATCGCTTGCTAGACCTCTACGAGCGGCTTCGCGCTTCCGACCTGACCCCCGATGAGTTCGCGCGGTTTCGAGCCGGCATCGAGAGGCGCGGCGCCAGCAGCCCGCGCGTGCACCTGTCCCTGCACACCGCTGACTTGTCAAGGCTAGAAGCAGTCGAGCTCATCGAAGAACCGCCTGCGATGCTCGAGACGCCGCCACCCGAAGTGGAGGCTGATGCAGACCTCGAATTCTCGACACCGGTCGCGGGGGAAGTCGTCGAGTTCGAAATGCCCCTGCTGCTGGAAAGCGTAAGCGATTCGGATTTTTCATTCGAAGAAGAGAGATCGATGGTGGATATCGCAGACGAAGTGCGGGCAGATGTTGAGGATCTGCAGCAGCGGGTCGCCGCCGCCATGACTTTCTTGAGGAGCTGGCGTGACGAGGCCGAGGTGCGCGCACTCGACGCAGAGGCAACAGCGTTCGACCAGTACATTAAGACCGCAGCCGAACGCGCTGCGAGTGAATACGCAGGTGGCACACTCAGCCCGATCGCCGCCTTGACCACGATCGAGAGTTTGCTCCGACAGCGGGCGGCTGAGCTAGAGGAATTCGTTGCCGTCGATCGCAATCGCCGCGCGATCGATAGGGAGGAATAGTGGATAGATAGTGGAAACGCGTTCCTTCGTATACTTCTGCGCGCGTAACCGACTGATTCAGGACCGCGATTGGTCGGGGCGGCGGGATTTGAACCCACGACCCCCTGCCCCCCAGGCAGATGCGCTACCAGGCTGCGCTACGCCCCGACGTGATGCGATCCGGGCAAATTCTAGCAGATGTCGCAAACCGCCCCGCGCTTGCGCTTTGGCGAGCTACGAGAGCTCGATGTCCCAGATCGCATGCGCGGCCGCGTAGGCGAGCGCGCCGATGCCGAAGGCGATCGGTCCGGTGACAAAGACGGCACCGAGACCGCATTGGGCGCCGGCGCCCCCGAAACAGTAGTGCCCGACGCCTGCGTAGTAGCCGGCGATGCCGGCCAGCATCGCCGTTGCGAACATGCCTAGAACGTGCGCAGCGAACGGTGCGGGCGGCTTGCTCGCTCGCTTGCTCCGAAAGTGCAGGATCACGACCGTGCCGACGACGCTCGCGATCAGCGCGACGAGGAATCCGCCGTAGACGAACAGAAGCGCAGAGAGGCCCGGCACGTTGCGAGGCCGCGACGGCTCAGCGCCGCAGGATCTGCAGCACTTCCTCGAGCTCCTGCCGCACCTGCCGCACGATCTGATTGGAGATCGAGACTTCCATGCGGCCCTGCGAGCCTTCCAGGCGCTGGCGTGCACCGGTGATCGTGAAGCCCTGGTCGTACAGCAGCGAGCGGATCTGCCGGATCATGAGCACGTCGTGGCGCTGGTAATAACGCCGGTTGCCGCGGCGTTTCACCGGCTTCAGATTGGGGAATTCCTGCTCCCAGTAGCGCAGCACGTGCGGCTTGACCCCGCACAGCTCGCTGACCTCCCCAATGGTGAAATAGCGCTTGGCCGGTATGACCGGAAGTTCGCTATTACTGCCCTGATCCAGCATAGGCCTCGACCCGGACCTTCAGCTTCTGCCCCGGACGGAACGTCACGACCCTACGCGCGGAGATCGGAATCTCCTCGCCGGTCTTGGGATTACGCCCGGGACGCTGATTCTTGAAACGCAGGTCGAAGTTTCCGAAACCGGACAGCTTGACCTGCTCCCCTTTTTCAAGCGCGTCGCGTACGACTTCGAAGAACGCGTCGACGAACTCTTTGGCTTCGCGCTTGTTGAGACCGACGTCCAGAAACAGACGCTCGGCCATCTCCGCCTTCGTCAGCGCCATCCTACCCTCGCAGCTTTGCTTTGCAACCGGCTTCCAGGGCGGCAACCGCGAGAGCCCTGCAGTGGTCCGCGTCCTGATCCGTAAGCGTGCGGTAACGGTCCTGTAAAATCAAGCCTATAGCGAGACTTTTGATATTCGTTCCTAGATTTGCCCCAGCGTAGCGATCGAACAGGACGATGTCCGCGAGGTTTTCGCCGACCGCGTCACGAATCACCGCTTCCACCCGCGCATACGGCACGCCTTCGGGCAGCTCGAACGAGATGTCGCGGCGCACGGAGGGGTAGCGCGAGACCGCCGCCGCGCTCGGCAGCGGGCGGCGCGAGATCGCTTCGAGATCGAGCTCGAAAACGTAGATGTCGGCGCCGGCATCGAGCGTCTTCACCAGGTCCGGATGCAGCGCGCCGACGTGGCCGATGCGCGTTTCGCCGCGAAAGAGGTCGGCCGCCTGGCCCGGATGCAGCCATGGCTGCTGCGTCGGCGCCCAGCGGATGCCGGCGTTGTCCCGGCTCATGCGGAGCAGCGACTCGACGTCTCCCTTGACGTCGAAGAAATCGATCGCGCGCTTCCAGTTCTCGCCCCATTGCTCGGCGAGGGCCGTGCCGCCGGCCACACCGGCGAGACGCATCGTTTCGCGCGGCGCATCGGTGCCCTTCGCGAACACGTTGCCGATCTCGAACAGGCGCACGCGCTCCTGCTGGCGGCGGCGGTTCGAGATCAGCGCCGAAACGAGGCCCGGAAGCAGCGCGGTCCGCATGACGCCGAGCTCGGCCGAGAGCGGGTTGGCGAGCCCGACGGCGCCTTCGTCGAGCTTCCAGTGCTTCAGCGTCGCCGCATCGAGGAACGCGAAGCAGACCGCCTCGACGTAGTCGCGCGCGACGAGCGGAGCGCGGAAACGATCCGGTCCGAGATGCGCTTCCGGCATCGGCGGCACGCGCAGCGAGCCGCGCGGCGCGCGCGTCGGCACGCGATCGTAACCGTGCACGCGGATCACTTCCTCGATCAGGTCTTCCTCGATCCCGATGTCGAAGCGCCAGCTCGGCGGCGTCGCGCGCCAGCCATCCGGCGTGCGTTCGACCTGCATGCCGAGCGCGCCGAGGATGCGCTCGACTTCGGCGTCGTCGAGGACGAGATCGACGATGCGCGCGAGGCGATTGCGGCGCAGCGACACCGGCAGGCGGCGCGGCAGGTCTTCCGCATGCAGCGCTTCGACGACGGGTCCGGGCTTGCCGCCGGCGATCGCGACGAGCAGTTCGGTCGCGCGCTCGATCGCCTTGCGCGGCAACTCGGGATCGACGCCGCGCTCGAAGCGATGCGCGGCATCGCTGGAAAGGCCGAGCTCGCGCGAGCGGCCCATGATGATCGCGGGCGCCCAGTGGGCGGCCTCGAAGAACACGTCGCGCGTCGCGTCGGTCACGCGCGAATCCCAACCGCCCATGATGCCGCCGAGCGCGAGCGCGTTCCTGTCGTCGGCGACGACGAGGAATCTTTCGCTGAGCGCGTGCTCGCTGCCGTCGAGGAGTTTCAGCTTCTCGCCGTCGCGGGCGCGGCGCACGACGACGGTGCCGGACACTTTCGCGTTGTCGAACGCGTGCAGCGGCTGGCCGAGCTCCAGCATGACGTAGTTGGTGATGTCCACGACCGCGCTGATCGAACGCAGGCCGGAGCGGCGCAAACGCTCGACGAGCCAGAGCGGCGGCTTTGCGCCGGGATCGATCCCTTCGATCACGCGGCCGACGAAACGCGGGCAATCGGCACCCGCATCGAGACGCACCGCGCGCCGGGTCTCGATCGCGTTCGACTGCGTCTTGATCTCGGGCGGATGGAACGGCGCTGCGAACAGCGCACCGACATCGCGCGCGAGGCCGTGCACGCTGAGGCAATCCGGACGGTTCGGCGTGAGCTTGAGCTCGATGCTCGCATCGGGCAGCCCGAGGTATTTTTCGAGGGATTCACCGACCGGCGCGTCAGACGGCAGCTCCATCAGTCCCGACGCGTCGGCGTCGATGCCGAGCTCCTTCGCCGAGCACAGCATGCCTTGCGAATCGACGCCGCGCAGCGAAGCCTGCCTGATCTCGATGCCGTTCGGCAGCTTCGCGCCGACCGTCGCGAGCGGCGCCTTCAGGCCGACGCGTGCGTTCGGCGCGCCGCAGACGATTTGCACGGCGTCCCTGCCGAAGGCCACCTTGCAGACGCGCAGCTTGTCGGCGTTCGGATGCGGCTCGCACGCCACGATCTCGGCGACGACGACGCCGTCGAGCGATCCGCCGACCGGCTCGACGCCCTCGACTTCGAGACCCGGCATCGTCAGGGGGTGGACGAGCGCGTCGCGGGCGGCGTTGGTGTCGACCGGT